>Ga0316622_100002274_pt1 | contig 13177 bp, 8 predicted proteins | sample OWC_Aug_OW2_C1_D_FD_207646 | JGI IMG/M metagenome (GOLD analysis project Ga0316622, IMG submission 207646) | Wetland soil microbial communities from Old Woman Creek delta, Ohio, United States - OWC_Aug_OW2_C1_D5_C | ecosystem: Environmental > Terrestrial > Soil > Wetlands | place: USA: Ohio... | reverse complement strand
TGCTTGGCGGAGCGGATGAGGCTGAGCGTCCGCTCCACCGCGTCCTGCTCGCCGTAGGCTTGCAGGTATTCGGCCGCTTCCGCGTGCAGCAGCGAGTCGCGTCCCGCTTCGACCAGCTCGGCCACCCCCGCCCGGATCTGCTCCTCGAAGATCGATTTCAGCACGATCGCGCCCGCGCCGGCCCGTTCGAGGTGGCGGATGTTGTCCACCGACTTCGTGAGCCCGCAGCTCGCCGCCACGATGGGGCTCGGAAGCGTCAAACCCAGGTAATGGGCCGAGAGATTGCGTTCGACCATCTCCGTCTCCCTTCGTTTCCGGTGGTCGCTTGCCCGCGGACCCGCGATCCTGGCTGCCGGGACCCGCGCCGTTCGTCCGCCGCCCCGCTCGCCGCGACGCCTGCCGTTGCTCGCCCTCGCCCGCGCGCCAGGGCCTGGCCGCGCGCGGGTCGGCCGGCGGACCGCCGGCCGAGTATCGCACATGGTTGCGCGGAGACGTCACGATTTGCGCAATAAGTCCTTGGCAACGAGCCGCCAGGCCGGGAGACTCGAACGTTGCGCCCGGAGGGGCGGGTCCCTTCGGGAAGGACGAGGGACGGGCGCACGGCGGGTGCGAAAGGAGAGGGTTGCCATGACGGGCGTCGGGGAGCAGAACGGGCGGCGCGCGCATCTCGAAACGCTGAAGCGCATCATCCGCCGCCTCCACGCGGGGGCGGAGCCGGACGAGGTGCGCGAGGAGTTGCGCGCGCTCGTGCGCGAGACGACGGCCGACGACATCGCGGCCATGGAGCAGGAGTTGATCGCCGAGGGGATGGCGGTCGAGGAGATCCAATCGATGTGCGATCTCCACTCGTCGCTGGCCCGCGAGCTGCTCGGCGAGGCCCCCGCGCCTTGCCTGCCGCCCGGCCATCCGCTCGACACGTTCCGGCGCGAGAACGAGGCCCTGCGCGATCGCGTCGCCGGCGTGCGGCGGCTGATGGCGGCCGTGCTCGCCGCGGAGACTCCCTCCGAGCGCGCAGGGCGCATTCAATCGGGGCGCGAGGCGGCCGGCGGACTGCTCGAGGTGGACCGTCACTACCAGAGGAAGGAGCAGCTGCTCTTCCCGATGCTCGAGCGCCACGGCTTCACCGGCCCCTCCACCGTCATGTGGGGCAAGCACGACGAGGCGCGACGCCTGCTGAAGGGCATGCTCCAGGCGCTGGCCGGGATGACCGGGCTTCCCGGCGAGGATCGCGGGACGATCGCAGGCATGGTCGAGCCCGCGTTGCGGGCCGTGGAAGAGATGATCTCGAAGGAGGAGCAGATCCTCTTTCCCGTCTCGCTGGAGAAGCTGAGCGCCGACGAGTGGGGCGAGATCTGGGAGCAGTCTCCCGAGTACGGGTGGTGTCTCGTGGCTCCGCGCGAGGGCTACCGGGCGCCGGGGGCGGCGGCTGGCGCGGCGGGGAGCTCGCCCGAAGCCGGGAGGACCTCGCCCGTCGATGCGGGCGATTCGGATGTCGGGCCGGGCGGGTCGGTGGGCGAGGGGGGTGGTGGCGGGCTCGCGCTCGACACGGGGCGCCTGAGCGCGGAGCAGCTGCGCGAGATTCTCGCGGTCCTGCCGGTCGATTTCACTTTCGTCGATGCGGAGGATCGCGTCGCGTTCTTCTCACCCGGCCGCGAGCGCGTCTTCCCGCGCAGCAAGGCGGTGCTCGGCCGCAAGGTCCAGCAGTGCCACCCGCCGAAGAGCATCGCCGTCGTGGAGCGCATCCTTGCGGATTTCCGCAGCGGCCGGCAGAGCAGCGCGGAGTTCTGGATCGAGCTCGCGGGCCGCTTCGTCCACATTCGCTACTACGCGATGCGCGGATCGCAAGGCGAGTACCTCGGTACGCTCGAGGTCACGCAGGACGCGACTCGTCTGCGCGGCCTGACCGGGGAACGCCGCCTGCTCCACTACGAACAGGGCGATTTCACCGGGAGATAGGCAGGAGCCGGAGGCGGAGAGGGACGTTCGCGGCAAGCAGGCTGGTGGCAGCATTCACGAGGCGGCCGCGGGGCGCGCGGAGCGGGAGGCAGCCGGCCGCCGAGCGGGACGCGGGCATGCAGACGGAGCGGATCGGCGATAGCGGGCGCAGGCGCGCGCCGCTTGCGGAGCACGCGCCTTTGCTCCTCGGAATCGGGCTGGGCGCGTTCCTCGTCGCCGTCACCCTCGCCCAATCGCTGCATCGCACCGACGGCCGGCTGGTCTATCCGCTCGACGACGCCTACATCCATCTCGCCATGGCGCGCAACGTCGCGGAGCACGGCGTCTGGGGCGTGACGCGCCACGAGTTCAGCGCCACCTCCTCCTCGCCGCTCTGGACGCTCCTCCTCTCGGGCTGCTTCCTCGCCGGCGGGCCGCGCGAGATCGTACCCCTGGCTCTCAACCTCGCCGCGCTTTTTGCCCTCCTCGCCATTGCCGGTCGCATCCTGCGGGCGCTCGCGCCCTTCGGCGGGAGGGCGGCCGTCTTCTCCCTTCTCGCGGCGATCCTCCTCTTCACGCCGCTCGTGCCCCTCGCCATGACCGGCCAGGAACACCTCCTGCACCTGACCGCCTCGCTGGCGTTCGTCTATCTCGCCGCGCGGCGGCTGACGGGCACGGATGCGTCCGCCGGCCGGCGCGAGCGCGCCGCCTTCTGGCTGCTGGCGCCCGTTCTCGTGCTCCTGCGCTACGAGAGCCTCTTCCTGCTCGCTCCCGTGGCCGCCGGACTCCTCCTGCGCGGGCGGCGCACGCAGGCGGCCGCGCTGGGCGCGCTCGCGCTCGCGCCCCTCGTCGCCGTAGGCATCGTCCATCTCGCCCACGGCGCGTTCTTCCTGCCCAACCCGATCCTGCGCAAGGCGAACCTCCCCTGGAACGATGCCGGGCAGCTCATCCGCACGCTCACCGGCTACACCGCGGTGCGCCGGCTATTCGTGAATGCGCACCTGCTCTTCCCGGCGCTCGCGGCGCTCCTGCTGCTCGCGCGGCCCTCGTCCCCCGGAACGCTCGCGGATCGAACGGGCCGGGCCATGCTGATCCTGTTTCTCATCGCGCTGTTCCTGCATCTCTCGTTCGCGGATGTCGGCTGGTTCTATCGCTACGAGGCCTACCTGATGGGAATCGGGCTCCTGGCTCTCGGCCTCGTCGTGCTCGAGCGAGCGCGGGAGTGGCGCGGGGCGGGCCTTCCCGCGCGGCCGGGGAAGTCCGCCGCGGCGATCGCCGCGGCGGCGCTCTTCCTCGTCGCCGTGGGCGACCGGGGAGTGCGCGCGTTCCTCGAGACCCCGCGCGCTGCGGCGAACATCTACGAGCAGCAGATCCAGATGGGCCTCTTCCTGCGCGACCACTACGCCGGCGAGGCGGTCGCGCTGAACGACATCGGCGCGGCCAACTACCTGGCCGACATCACCTGCGTCGATCTCTACGGTCTCGCGAATCGGGACGTGCTCCGGGCGATTCGCGAGAAGACCTATGACGTGAACGCGCTCGCGCGCGTGGTCGCGGAGAAGCGGGCGCGGATCGCTGTCGTGTATCCTCATTGGTTGAGGATCCCGCCGAGTTGGACGCGCGTCGGGGAGTGGCAGATTCGGGACAACGTCGTCAACGGGGGCGACCGGATCGCCTTCTACGCGATCGAGCCGGGTGAGCGGGAGGTGCTGGCGGCGAAGCTGCGCCGCTTCGCGGCGCGGCTGCCCGCCCGCGTGCGCCAGGGAGGTCTCTATGTCGAACGCCCCTAGAGCGCGCGAGGACGGCGCTCGGGGCGCGCGGGAACGCAGCGCGTCGTTCGCGCTGCGCGAGCGGCAGGCCAAGCTCGAAGCGCAGCGCTGCCTGCTGTGCGAGGACCCGCCGTGCCGGCAGGGATGCCCGGCCGGAATCGATCCGCGCGAGTTCATCCGCAAGATTCGCTTTCACGACCTGGCCGGTGCGGCCCGGCACCTGCGCGACCGCAACATCCTGGCCGGCGCGTGCGGCGAGTTGTGCCCCGGGCTCTCACTGTGCAGCGGCCGCTGCCTGCGCGAGCGCCTCGACCGCGCGATCGACATCCCGGACCTGCAGCGGTTCGTCTGCGAGTGGGAGCGTTTGCAGGGAGACCTGATCGTCGCGAACGGCAAGGCCGGGCGCGAGGCCGTGGCCGTCGTCGGAGGGGGCCCGGCCGGCCTCTCCTGCGCGGCCGAGCTCGCCCGCCGCGGATTCGCGGTGACCGTCTTCGAGCGGAACCGGGAGCTGGGCGGGATTCCGCAAGCGGCGATCCCCGGCTTTCGCGCAAGCGGCGAGACTCTCGCCCACGACCTCGGGCTCGTGCGCGCGCTCGGAGTCGTCTTCCGCCCGGACGAAGCGGTTCCTTCCGCGCTGGCGCTCCGCGAGGGGGGCTTCGGCGCCGTCTTCGTCGCCACGGGGGCGGCGGGCTCGCCGCCGCTCCGCATCGCGGGCGAGGAGGCGCCCCAGGTCCTGGCGGCGATCGCCTGGCTGCGCGCGGCGAAGGCGGGGCGGAGCGAGCGCCTCGGGCGGCGCGTGGTCGTGATCGGCGGCGGCAACACGGCGATCGACGCCGCGCGCCTCGCCCGCCGCCTGGGCAGCGACGTGAGCGTGCTCTACCGGCGCCGCCGCGAGGACATGCCCGCGCACCGCGAGGAAGTGGACGCCGCCCTCGGCGAAGGGATCGAGCTTCTCTTGCGCGTGGAACCGATCGCGTTCCTCCGCGGCGCGGGGATGGATGCGCCGCTCGCCGGCGTCCGGCTTCAACGCGTGCGCTGGAGCGAGCCCGGACGCGGGGCGCGCCTGCGCGAACCCGATGGGGAGCCGTTCGACCTTCCTTGCGACTGCGCGCTCGTCGCGATCGGCCTCGCGCCGGACCAGGCGCTCGGCCTTGCGACCGACGCGCAGGGCCGGATCCTCCGCGACGGGCGGTCGGGCATGACTTCGGTCGCGGGCATCTTCGCCGGAGGCGACGCGGTCTCGGGCGCGGGACTCGTCGTCGAGGCCGTGGCGGCGGGAAAGGCGGCCGCGGAGGCGATCGAGGAGTATCTCGCGACGAGATGCGCCTCGGCCGGCGCGAGGGAAGCGAAGGAAGAGGATGCTCCGGCCGCTGAGGGTGCAGCACGGGCCGCCCGCGCCCCGCGCTCCGTCCGGCGCCCGGTCTACCGCGCGCCGCGCGCGGAGCTCTCCGTGCGCTTCTGTGGGATCGAGTGCGAGCATCCCTTCCTGCTCGCGGCCGGTCCGCCGACGGATGATCTCGAGATGGTCCGCCGGGCGCTCGCGGCCGGATGGGCGGGAGCCGTGCTCAAGACGACATCCGTCGCCGGCACGCGAGTCTCGCTGGCCAACCCGATGATGTCCGCTCCCCGCGAGGACCTCGGCCGGCTCGATGCGCTCGGCAACATCGATCTGATCTCGATCCACCCCCTCGAGGTCATCGCCGAACGAGTGCGCGCGCTCAAGCGGGAGTTTCCGGAGAAGCTGATCGCGGCGAGCATGATGGGCTCGCGGCGCGCAGACTGGGTCGCGCTCGCCGCGACGCTCGATGAAGCCGGCGCGGATCTGATCGAATGCAGCTTCTCGTGTCCGCAGGGCACGCTGGGAAGCGCGCCGGGCGCGATGATCGCGCAGGACGCGGCGCTCGTCCGCCGGGTGGCGGGTTGGGTGAAGAGCGCCGCGCGGCGGGCCCCGGTCGTGATCAAGATCACGCCGCAGGTCGCGGACGTGGGGGCGGTCGCGGCCGCGGTGCGCGAGGCGGGCTGCGACGGAATCTGCGCGAGCAACAGCGTGCCGGCCTTGACCGGGCTCGATGCGACGAGCTGGGCGCCCCAGCCCGACCTCGACGGCCTTTCGACCTACTCGGGCCTGACCGGCCCCGCGGTGAAGCCAGTCACGCTGCGAACGATCGCCGAGGTGGCCCGGCACGGCGGCCTGCCAGTGACGGGCACGGGCGGGCCGCTCACCTGGGAGGACGCCGTCGAGTTCATGCTCGTCGGCGCGACGACGGTGCAGTTCTGCACGGCCGTCATGCGCTACGGGTTCGACATCGTCGCGGATCTGCGCGAAGGCCTGGGCGACTACCTCGACCGGCGGGGCCTCGCCTCCGCGCGCGAGTTGATCGGCCGTGCGCTGCCGCGCATCGTCGACCACGAGCGGCTGCCGCGCGCGTGGGTGAGGGCTCGCATCGAGGCCTCCCTGTGCGTGGGCGACGGGCTCTGCGCGACGGCCTGCCGCGACGGCGGCCATCAAGCGATCCGCCTGGGCGAAGACCGGAGGGCCGCGGTGGACGAGGACCGTTGCGTGGGTTGCGGGCTGTGCCGGTTGATCTGCCCGGTTCCCGGTTGCATCATCCTCGAGAGCCGCCCGGCGGGAGAGGGAACCGAACGCCGGGCGAGGAGGACGCCATGAGCTTCCGGACGGTCGTTGGGGCAAACGGCCAGGGGCGGCGGATCGAGCTCGTCCAGGGGGACATCACCCGCGAAAAGGTCGACGCGATCGTGAACGCGGCCAATCGCACGCTGCTCGGAGGCGGCGGGGTCGATGGAGCGATCCATCGAGCCGGTGGGCCGGTCATCCTCGAGGAGTGCCGCTTCCTCGGAGGCTGCGAGACGGGGGACGCGAGGCTGACGACCGGAGGGAATCTGCCCGCGCGCTACGTGATCCATACCGTGGGTCCGGTGTACCAGGGCGGACGCCAGGGCGAGGCCGATCTCCTGGCGAGCGCGTATCGTCGCAGCCTCGCGCTCGCGGACGAGCACGGGTTGCGCTCGGTCGCCTTCCCCTCGATCAGTACCGGCGCCTACCGGTATCCGGTGGAGGCGGCCGCCCGCGTCGCGATCGCGACCGTGCGGCGCTTCCTCGCGGGGACGACGGGGATCGAGCTCGTGCGCTTCGTCCTCTTCTCCGCGGGCGATTTCGCCGTCTACCGGCAGGCGCTCGAGGAGATGGAGTAGCGCGAAGGCGTTCGCCCGCCCCTACGCCCGGTTCCGGTTCCTGCCCCCGTGCGCCCGCAGAGCTACGGCCGTTCGCGCCGGGCGGGGCGGGTGGGGCCGGGATCCGATCCCTCGGGCGAAAATCGACCGCGCACCTCCGCACCGGCATCGACCGGACTCGAATCCTCGCCCCCCGCACGTCCGCTCGGCAGGCCGGAGGGCCGCTCGAACTCGCCCCGCGTGGTCGCCTCGTCCTTGCCTGCCACCTGGCAAGCATTCTTGACTCAGGTCGAGATCCCGAGGCGCGGCAGGATGACCGCCTGCAGAAGGAACCAGACCACCGCGACGCCCCCGAGAATGAGCAGATCCTTCATGAACGCTTCCCTTCTTGCTCCCTGAAGCCGCTTGGGCGGCGGGGCCGGCGGCATGGGCCGTTCTTTCCACTTCACAGACCGCCCGATCGTCGAAGCGCGCGCTCGTCTTGCCAATCGATTCCGTAGCACCGTGCATGCGGAGAGGTCAACGGTTTCTGCGCCATACCCTGTAAGCAGGGCGAGGTTTCCGCGCGGGCGGGCGCTGCGAACGGCCGTCGGGCGCGGAGTGGAAGAGCCGCGCCGCCCGGGCCGGGAGCGGGCCGCGCGCGGGCAGCGCCCGGGTCGCGAGCGAGGTGGACGGGCGCGCGAGCATGCCCTAGGCTTCGGCCTTCGAAGAAGCATGAGCCGTGCCGCCCGCCGGGATCGGTGCGAATCGAGGGAGATGATGCCGTCGCCGGAAGGATCAAGCGGCCACGCGATGCCGGGCGATGCGACGCGGTTGCTCATCGGGCCCGGGCACGTCCACGCAGCCGGCCGGATGCTCGCCGGCGCGGGACTGCTCGCGTGCGGCGACCGCATCGCGCGCATCGGTTCCTATGACGACGTGGCCCGTGTGGCGGGCGAGCGATCGGAACGGCTCGACGCACGCGGCGGGCTCATCCTCCCCGGCTTCGTGAACGCCCATGCGCACTTCTACTCGGCGCTCGCGCGCGGCATGACGCCCCCCGGCGAGCCGGCCGGCGACTTCGCGCAGATTCTCGAGCGCCTCTGGTGGCGCGTCGACCGGGCGCTCGACGTCGAAGACATCCGCGTGAGCGCGCTTCTCGGTCTCGCGGAGAGCGCGCGTTGCGGGACGACGACCGTCTTCGACCATCACGCCTCTCCACGCGCCTGTGCGGGGAGCCTGGACGTAGTCCGCTCGGCCGTCGAGGAAGCAGGCCTGCGCGCCGTCCTGTGTTATGAAGTGAGCGACCGCCATGGCCGCGAGTCGGCGAAGGAGGGCATCGATGAGAACGTGCGCTTCGCCCGCGAGCTGCGGCGTTCTCCCGGCCCGACGGTGGCCGCCTGCTGCGGCCTGCACGCGCTCTTCACGATCGGCGAGGAGACCTTGACCCGCGCGGTCGTCGCAGCGCGGGCCGAGGAACTGGCGCTGCACCTCCATCTCGCCGAGGACGAGATCGACGTACGCCGCAATCTCGAACTCCACGGCGTGCGACCGGTCGCGCGGCTGGCGCGCGCCGGCGGGCTGACGGTCGATACGCTCCTCGCCCACGCGGTCCACGTCAACGAGGAGGAGATCGATCGTCTCGCCGAATCCGGCGCGTTCGTGGCGCACAACCCCGAGTCGAACATGAACAACGCCGTCGGCGCCGCCCCGGTCGCGCGGATGCTCGCCCGCGGAGTGCGGGTGGGGCTCGGCACGGACGGCGTCGGTGCGGACATGCGCGCCTCCGCGCGCGCGGCCTTCCTGCTCATGCGCCATGCGGAGGGCGACCCGCGCGCCGGGTGGCGCGAGGTGCCGCGCATGCTCTGGCAGAGCAACGCGGCGCTCGCCTCACGGACCTTCGGCCTGCCCGTCGGCGAGTTGGCCGTGGGGGCGGCCGCGGATGTCGCGATTCTCGACTACGACCCGCCGACGCGGCTCGACGCGGAGAATCTGTTCGCGCACCTGGTCTTCGGTTTCGGCGCGCGTCACGTGGCCTCGGTGGTATGCGCCGGCCGAGTGATCGTGCGCGACCGCCGGGTGCTGACCCTGGACGAGGCCGCGCTGCGCGCGCGGGCACGCGAGCGCGCGGCGGCGCTGTGGAAGAGGATCGCGGAGCAGGCGTAGCGCCGGCCGGGAACGACGAGGCAGGGGATCGGAATGGCCCGCTTCACATGGATCTGCACCCAGTGCGGGCGCGTCCACGAGCCGGATGCGGTCGAGTATCTCTGCCCGCACTGCGCGCCGCCGCTCGCGGAGCTGCCGGCGCATCTGGCGGCCGGGCTGCCCGGCGTTCTCGCGGCCGAGTACGCGCGCGAGGCGGCGAGAGGCTTCCCGCGCGGGGACGCGGGGGAAGGCAGCTCGAGGGGGGAGGGTGCGCCCGGTCTCGCTCCGGGATCCCGTCCCTCCGCGCTGGCGCGCTACCTGGATCTCCTCCCGATCGATGATGCGGACTGCCTTCCGCCGCTGCCACTCGGGCCGACGCCGCTGCTCGCGCCCGCGCGGCTGCGGCGGGATCTCGACCTCCCGCGGCTCTTCCTCAAGGACGACACCGCGCTGCCCACCGGTTCCCACAAGGACCGTGCGTCCGCGCTCGTCGTCGCCCGGGCGCGGATGCGAGGGGAATCCCTGATCGCGACCGCTTCGACGGGCAACGCGGCCACTTCGCTCGCCGGTATGTGCGCAGCCGCCGGGTTGCAGGCGCTGATCCTTGTTCCCGCCTCGGCTCCGCGCGAGAAGCTCGCCCAGATGCTCCACTACGGGGCGCGCGTCTGCGCGGTCGAAGGCACGTACGACGAGGCCTTCGCCCTGTGCCTCCGGGCGAGCGCCCGCTTCGGCTGGTACAACCGGTCGACCGCCTTCAACCCCTACACGATCGAAGGCAAGAAGACGGTCGCCTTCGAAATCTGGGAGCAACTCGGCCGCCAGGCGCCGGCCATCGTCGTCGTCCCGGTCGGAGACGGAGCGATCCTCGCGGGAGTCGAGAAGGGCTTCGCCGACTTGCGGCGCAGCGGGCGGATCGCCCGCGAGCCGCGGCTCATCGCCGTGCAGGCGGAGGGGAGCGCCGCGATCGCGCGCGCCTGGGCGCAGGGGGCGGCGGAAGCGGCCCCGGTGGAGGCGACGACGGTGGCCGACTCGATCCGCGTCGGGGCGCCGGCCAACGGGCGCTGGGCCCTCGCCGCGCTGAAACGGACCGCGGGATGGGCGGTCACGGTTTCCGATGAGGAGATCCTCTCCGCCATGCGCCGGCTCGCCGGCTGGACGGGCGTGTACGCGGAACCGGCTGCGGCCGCAGCCCTCGCGGGACTCGTCCGGCTGCTCGGCGATGCGCAGCGGCGAGAGGAACTGCGCCGCGCGGAGTCGATCGTGCTCCTCGTCACCGGATCGGGACTGAAGGATGCGGCGGCAGCCATGCGGGCGGTCGAGCCGCCGGAGACGATCCTGCCGACCTTGCCGGCGCTCGAGCGCTACCTGCAAGCGATGCGGTGAAATCGAAAGCGACGGCGCTCAGGCGGCCGCGATCTACGCGCCGCCCTCCCCGCACAGCTCCGCGATCAAGTCCGTGAACAGCACCGCCGTCATCGCCCGCCGGTACTCGGCCGTGCTGCGGACGTCGTCGATCGGATGCACCTCGTCTTCGATCCAGCGGCGCGCCTTGCGGAGGAGCTCCGCGGTCGGCCGCTCGCCGCGCAGGCGATCCTCGGTCGCGGCAAGGCGGATCGCGGTCGGCGCGACGCTGCCGGCCGCCATCGCGATCGATGCCAGCCGGCCGTCCACGACCGCCAATCGCACGGCCGCGCAGACTTTGGCGATCGATTGGGCGCGGCGCGTCCCCAGCTTGCGGAAGCCTTCGGCCTCTCCGGCGGCGAGCGCGGGGAGGACGATCGCGGTCAGGATTTCATCCGGACCGAGATCGATCTCCTTGTAGCCGCGGAGAAAGCGGACGAGGGGGATCGAGCGGCGGCCCGACGTCGAAGCGACCTCGATCCATGCGCCCGCGGCGAGGAGCGGAGGAACGAGATCGGCCGCGGGGCTCGCGTTGGCCACGTTGCCGCCGATCGTCGCCAGGTGGCGGATCGGGCGCGCGCCCAGCTCGCGGGCGGCCCGGGCGAGAGCGGGCGCATGGGCGGCGATGGGCGCATCGTTCGCCAGCTCCTCGACGGTCGTCGTCGATCCGACGCGGATCCGGATCGCGCCGGCGTCGAGCGCGCCGGCAGCGCGGTCCGCTTGCGCGGGTCCGGCATCGAAGGCGATTCCGCGCAGCTCCGCGACCGCGGCGAGCGAGATGACCGGCCGGTCTTCGCCGCTTCCGCCGATCCCTTCGTGCGAGCGCGCGAGGGCCGGTTTCTCTCCGCCGGCCGGCGAAGCGCGCTCGTCGGGCGCGAGGACCGGGCGTCTTCGCGCCGCCTGCCGGGCGACCATGAGATCGGTGCCGCCGGCGAGGAGCGCGGATCCGGGCAGACGCGCGCGCACGGCGAGGGCCTGCGCCAGATCGGCCGGGGTGAAGAAACGCGTCCCCGGCTCGCCCGCGGCCGGCGGGGCGGCCCCGCGTTCGCCCGCGCGGGCCCGCTCCGCGAACGGCAGCGTCTCACCGGCCGCCAGGATCGCGGACACGATCTTCATGTAGCCGGTGCAGCGGCAGAGGTTGCCGCTCAAGGCCGCGCGCGCGCCCTGCGCCGAAAGCACGCGCGTGTCGCGCAGGTAGGCGAACGTGGCGACGAGGATGCCGGGGAAGCAGAAGCCGCATTGCACCGCGCCGTGTTCCTCGAAGGCGGAGACGATCGCCTGTCCGAGCGGCTGCGCGGCGAGGCCCTCGGCCGTCCAGATGCGCGACTCGTCGGGCACCTGCCCGGCCGCGACCAGACAGGCGGGGACGGGATCACCGTGCAGCAGCACGAGGCAGGCGCCGCATTCGCCTTCGCCGCAGCCTTCCTTCGGTCCGCTCACGCCCGCGCCGTCGCGCAGGACGTGGAGCAACGGCGCGAGCGGGTCGCAGGAGACGGCGCGCCGCTGCCCGTCCACGATCCACGCCCGCGTGATCTCCGTCATGGCGTCCATCCTGCCCGGCGAAGCGCGAACAGCTTCTCGGGAGTGATGGGGAGATCCGCGACCCGCAGCCCGGTCGCCTGCGCGATCGCGTTCGCCAGCGCCGGGGCCGGGCCCTGGATCGGCAGCTCGCCGACTCCCTTCGCGCCGCTGCCCGGCCCGCGTGAGTAGGGCTCTTCGAGGATCAGCGCCACGATCTCGGGGGCGTCGAGGGCGGTGGGCAGGAGGTAGGTCTGGAAACGGTCGTTGCGGAACGAACCCCGGTCGAGATCCATGCGTTCGAGGAGCGCGAGACCGAGGCCCTGCAACGCGCCTCCCTGGATCTGGCCCTCGATGATCGCCGGATGGATCGCGCGGCCGACATCGCACGCGGAGGTGAGGCGCGCCACCTCGACCTCGCCCGTCTCGAGATCGACCTCCACCTCGGCGACGACGCAGGCGAACGAATAGGCCGCGTAGGCGTCGCCGCGGTAGGTCTCGTCATCCCATTGGATCCAGGGCGGCGGCTCATAACGCGCTTCGAAGCGCAGCGGTCCGCCGGCCGCGCGCAGGCGGGCGAGCCCGCGAGCGAAATCGCGCGGTGCCCCGCCCTTCCCTGCGGGGGAGCCTTCCCTGCGGCTTGCCGTCCCGTCCGCCGAAGCCCGGGCCGTCCCCTCCAGCGCTGCATGCAGCGCGCGGTCGAGGTCCTCGGCGCAGCGCTCGACGAGTCGTCCGACGACCATCGTCGTGCGGGACGCGACCGTCGGCCCGCTGTTCGGAACGAGGGAGGTGTCGGGTTGTGCGCAGAAGACGCGTGCGAGAGGGATGCCCAGGCGCGCGGAGACGATCTGCGGCAAGGTCGTGTGCGGGCCCTGTCCCATCTCGATATTCGAGACGCGAATGCAGAGCGTGTCGTCGGGCTCGACGGTGAGCGCGGCGACGCTGCGCAGGCGCACCTCGCCGCCGCCGGTGAAGCCGCCCCCATGCCAGCCCAGGGCGAGTCCGATGCCGCGGGCGCGCCTCGTCCGCGGCCCGCCGGGCTGGGCGAGCGCGCTGCGACTCTGGCGCAGCGCTTCGCGCGCCGCGCGGTCCGCCTCGCAGGCGCGCCATTTCTCGACGAACCCGCTCGAGCGCACGGCCGCTGCGAGCACGCTCCCGGCCGAGACGCTCTCGCGCAGCACCTGTCCGGTCGCGGTCACCGATCCCACCCGCACGAGATTGCGGCGGCGGATTTCGTC
>Ga0316622_100002273_pt1 | contig 13182 bp, 20 predicted proteins | sample OWC_Aug_OW2_C1_D_FD_207646 | JGI IMG/M metagenome (GOLD analysis project Ga0316622, IMG submission 207646) | Wetland soil microbial communities from Old Woman Creek delta, Ohio, United States - OWC_Aug_OW2_C1_D5_C | ecosystem: Environmental > Terrestrial > Soil > Wetlands | place: USA: Ohio... | reverse complement strand
ACAAGGAACGTCTTCAGGTTCTGTATGGCTGGCCTTCCTTCACCGGACTCGGAGGCTTCCATGGAGAGTTTCTTGGCAAGCGCCCCACAGAACACGAACTCATTCTGATCAAAATAGACAAGAGAATCCTCGACGTATTCGTTCTCGCTTTCAAAACGGCTCATCAGGCCGGCCTTGTGGAGGATGTCATATGCAGTGAGTCCGAGGGGTATCGCCGTTGCTGGGCTTGCCGCATCCGGTTTCAGGGCTACCTTGCTCAGTGCACTCCCGAAGTCTATTCCGAGGACCGCCCCGCCCCGGGCTTCCACCACATCTATGGGTTGCCACGAGGCCGGATCGGACGATGCAGTAGCATCAGGACCCGTTCTCGGCATCTCTTCAACCAATACTTCTATACCTTCCTCAGCAGGTGTGCTCTCCAGGGAGGGTTCTACGAACGCAGGTGCACCCTGCGCTTCAGGCGCGTCATATAGTATCTCTGGGCTTGCTGGTGGTGCCTTCTCAGGCTGTGCCGCTGAGGGAGGTTCCCCCGCCGCTGCACGTTTCGGCTCTTCACCTAACCGGGGATGCTCAACTGTCTGTTCGATGCGCTGTTCGGGAATTTCCTTGACGTCCGCGACAACGGGCTCTGCTCTTGTTTCAAGAACAGGAGAAGTTTCCCCACGCGCCTTGACTGAGGCTGGCTCCTCTTGCGCTGCGACAGGTTGCGCTGCGACAGGTGTTGGTTCTTCGACGCGGCCAGTTACTAAATCGGCTACGGGTACATCAATAATAGTGTCGACCTGAGTTGCGGCCAGGATTACCGACGGTTCCACCTGCGCCGTCGGCTCCACGTGCATGGCCGGTTCCACCTGCGGGACAGTAGCACCGGGTACTACCTCTCTTGCCGCCGGCGCCATCTCTTTTTCGACCGCCGGCACGCTGGTTATGTCACCTGCAGTGTCACTTGGAATGTCACCTGCAATGTCCCCGGTCGTGTCCCCGGTTATGTCATCGATTACGTGTTCAACAGATAGTGTCTCAGTGCTTGTCGCCAGGGCAGAAGACTCGGCGGCTGTGACGTCTATGGCTCCGGTGGTACGGATGGTCCCGGTGGCGTCTGTGAGGTCTATGGCATCTATGGCATCTATGGCGTCTATGGCCTTGGTCACCTGTTCGGGCGGCTCTTGTCCAATCACGCTGTTCAGGGAGGACTCGGTGACCGGCACAGGGTCCTCGTAGAACTCAGGAGAGATGTTGTCATCTGGTACCGTTTGAATCCCGGACCCATTTGTTGGCGGACCCGTAAGCAACAGCCTTTCATTGACTGCGACTTCGTCGTACGGTCCTGCGGTGAGTTCCTCTGCGGGAGGGGACTCCATGGGCAATTCGGTGACCTCAATCCTGACCGGTGATCCGCCCATTCCATGCGGAAGATCTTCCGTAAGATCACTCAAAAAGGAGAAGTCGGAGACCTTGACTGGGAAATCGGGAAACAGCTCATTTTGTGGCCCGTCTTGTGGTCCGTCCTGCGGCGTGAGGGGTTCTTCCTCTGCAGCCATCGTGCGATGCATAGTGTGGACCGGTTCCTCCGAAGCTGCTTTAAGTCCCCCGGCTTCTGACACCACCCGTTCGTCCTCTGCTCTCATCTCCCAGAGGTTTTCCGGACTCCTTTCTGTCTTGTCCGGATCGACACCTATCTTGGTGGCCCTTGACGACGGTGCGGGATCTGTCTTTTTCTTTTGGATGTGTGCTGTTGCAGTGATGGAGGAAAGGTTGCAAAGAGTATCCAGTTTCAGCGATATGTTGTCCATTTTCTGGAGGAAAATCTCGAGGAAGCATTTTCCAAGAGACCATCCGGGACATTCACGGCCGATGCAACTGCCCGGGATGAACGGACATTTCATAGCTTGCCTCCATGCAGGGCTGCCATGCGCCCCCGCGTATGCTGCGTTCGCCTCAGGCGGAATGCCTGTTCCCTAAGGCCTGCTGAGCCTCTGTGCAGGTATGTGGCGCCCTCACAGCGTATAGTATTTGCCCACGTCAAATAGTATTATCGGTCGCTTTATGAAATTCTGAATAAAATTATTTTCTTCCGATGGTTGGGCCTGAAGCCAGTGACATTACAAGGGCTTTGTGTTATTCGGACGTGCCGGCCCACGGTAGCGGCTTGTGAACGGAGGGGTATCCTTCTTAGGAGTATAGTCTGTATAATGTAATCTCAGGCGAATAGCCAACCTTTGCTCTTGCCATGCCTCCCAAGGGTTTTCCAATAGCAGGTATCACCGGCAGACCCCCGATTGTATAGTTTTTGTATAGTTGCCATTCAGGGCCTCATCCAGGATTTCCACCGCCTTCGCACGGTGCGCGGGTGCCAAATGCGAGTATCGCATCGTCATCGCAATATGCTTGTGACCGAGGAGCGAGGACACCGTGGCAAGGTCAACGCCAGACATGACTAATTGACTCGCGAATGTGTGCCTACAATCGTGAAAACGGAAATCGATGATCTTGGCTCTTTTGCAGGCCAGGTTAAAGGCCACGTTCACGTTGCGAACAGGTTTTCCTGTCCTGGGTTTGGAGAACACCAAGCCGCCGTCTAACCGGCGTGGTAGTGTGAGCAGGGCATTTCTCGCAGTTGCGTTGATCGGGATTTCGCGGCGCTCGCCATTCTTGGTCCGATCCAACAGAATAAGGTTGTTTGCCAGATCAATGTTCGACCACTTGAGATTCAAAATCTCAGACTTTCGCATGCCGGTGTAGAGCGCGATTATAACGATCGGTCTCAGGTACGGCGAACAGGCATTGATCAGCGCCTGACACTCGTCGATCGAAAGATATCGCAGATGTTTATCCTCTCGAAGGAGCCGCACCTTGCGGACCCGCCGAAGTGTCTCGTCTTCGACATAGTCCCACTCCACCGCTTTCGTAAACATACCCTTGAGAACTCTCAGAACTTTGTTGGTATACGCGTTCCTGTAGTCCTTGCCAATGAGTTCCGACTGGAGTTGCTCGACAACCGCCGTGGTGAACATTCGAAGGGGTATGTTTGCATACCTTTCTAGATGCTTGCTGATCACGCTTCGCTTCACGTTGACCGATGCCTGCCGCCCTTTTATCCATTCGAGATACTGCTCGGCCAATTGCCCGAAGGTGTAGTTCGCGATCCGCTTGATGTGGGGCTGCTTGCCTTCTTTGACCCCCTGTTTTCTCCGGATCAGCAGGGCTTCGGCATCCCTGAATTTCTCGCTGCCGCTGGACTCGTAGACGATCTTCCCGTCCAAGCCCGCGTACCTGATCCAGTACCTATTACCGCGTCTGTAGATGCCTTTAGCTTTTGCCATGCTTCTTCACTCTCCTTTCACGTTGCCGTGTCCCTTCCTTTTTTCACCTCCTTCTAGTTCCAGGCATCTAAGGGCGAGATGCAGAAATGGGGGAATCTTCCTTGTGCCTATTTCCCACCTTGCAACGGCGATAGGGTGCACACCCAAGACCTTCGCCAATGTAACCTGGGTGTGCCCGTTCTTCTTTCGCCATTGTTTGAGTTGTTCCATAGTCACAAAACAATATTAGCCATTGGTTAGATACATGTCAAGGGCAATCATTGACCGATCTGCCACGTGCTCACCAGCCCCAAGAATACGATCCACAATACACCGCATGAAAAGCCCTGATTTATCAGTTGCTTGCAACAGTGCTCTTACCTCTATGAGGTAATCGCTTTTCCTTGAGCAGTCGCATCAGGCCGGTCGGCTCAGATGTGGCCGGTTGGGTAAGACCTCTTAGCCAATCGTCGATCTCTGACCTCTTAAACCGGAGTGCTTTAGCTGTCAATTTGTAATGTGGGATCGCGTTGAGGTGTGTTTGCTCATAGACCCACTTAGGTGTGACCTTCAAGTATTCGCACAAAGCCTTGACATCGAAAATGGTATCGGAGTGCGTGGAGGTTTTGTCAACGCGCCCGAGGAATGGACGAAGAACCTCCAGGACATCGAGTGCCAATGCCTTTCTGTCTTCGGGATCAAATTCAATTCGCATTTTAAGCCTCTTGTGGGCGCTCAATCCGACCTTGGCACTATGATTTGTAAAGTCTCTGCAGCGGCGGAAGGAGTCTGCTCTCACTTCCATCCGCATCCTTCAGGTCTTTCCATACATCGTAGCCGTGCTGCTCATACCTTTGACGCGATCTCTCTTCCGTTTCGCGGTACTGCATCATGTTGGGCCGTTCGTCTTCGGGATCGCTTGCCAGGGGCCGGAATTTCGGTTTCTCATCAGTCGCCTGGTCGGCTACAATCTCAGCATCGATCACGAGCTTCTCTGGCGCTGGCAGTGCTCGGATCGGCTCTGGCTCTGCCCGCGCACGCACTCGTAACGGCGGAGTGGCGCGTTGCGGGCCACAAACTTCCGCCATGAGCCGTTCCATTTCTGGCCCCAGATCACAGCTTTTGACCGCTGTCGTGTTTTGAACCGCAAGGTCGCGCCGGTCGGTCCACCCGAACTGCTTTAAGGCGAAGATGTTTCCCGCAACATTACCGCTGTACGTGGCCAGGCGCACCTCGTACGCTTTCTCAACAAGCAGTTTGGCCTTTTTTATCGTGTCAGCAAATTCATCTCGCTCCTGATAATCGAGCAAGCCCTGCCTGGTTAGGTTCAAGGCTAGAGCCAGCCCTGTGATCGTGAGCGGTTCACTGTTCTTACGACATTGAGCAAAGTACTCGTCGATCTTTTCTTGCATATCCTCGGCTCGCTTGAACTTCAGCGGGCGACCGCGTGACCGTTTCACTTTCGATCTCTTTTTATTTTTCATCATCCACCCTCGCAAAGTGGGCCCTGTCGTAAAACGGGGTACCTAGTGTAGCACCTCATACCCAAAGATGCTCCACAGGGGCACCCAGGCTCATCCACGGGCCGATTCTCAGGTTCCTCAGACTCCCCATGATCATCTCACAAGCCTGCCGTATATCGTCATAACAAATTCCACATGTCAGGCCACAGCTTTGTCACGCTGCTTTTGGCGTTCTTTTCCATTCCGTCTTCTGGCGAAACTGGCATCCTTTGACCAACCCGAAATGAAGTTCCAGACCGTTCGGATTTTCCTGCGTGGTCCAGTTCTTGGCCTTTATAATCTTGATGACGTGCTGCTCCATCGTAAGGTACAGCCGTGCCTTCTCAGCCCCTCGCAACCCCCCCCAGGCCGTGCGAGGCCCCCGTGTTCTTTTGGAGTCCAATGATGGCTACGCCTTTGTCGAGTTTGTCGTAAATCTCTTTAATAAATTTGCCGACCTTATAGAACTCATCGTGGATTTCAAGGAAGTCGATGATGTTGACCGCATCGGGGGCTATCACATCGGCGAAGTTCGAGGATCGTTCCTTCGGCTTGAAGCGCCACTGGTCAAGCGGTATGTCGAACTTACTCAAGCGGTCCTGAAATTCTAGGGCACCCATCTCGGACGAGAAGTACCGGATGTCGTGCTTTCCCATATTGAGTTTCACCACGTTCAGCAGGAAGGCTGTCTTGCCCGCGTTCGGCTCCCCTGCCACGACGATGATGTTCTTTGGAAGAGTCCTGACAAAACGCTCGATCTCAAAAGGCCACCGAAGATCGAGGTCCTGGGTGGGCACGGTGAGAAAATCGATATCCTCGGCATCATGCTCAATGCGACGGTAAGAACCCCGTCTACCCCCATAGTGTTCAAGGATGGGGCTGGCGCCCTCACACAGGCGCAGCAACTCCATGTTGGCAGCCTTCATCTGCTCTTTTGTGGTCAGTTGTAGTTCTCTGTGGCAAGCTGTGGTCTCGAAGTAGCCACTTGTGGTCTCGACCCAGGCTCTGACATCGGATGCTATGCTCCCTTCACGCTGGGCGGCCCGCTTCAGGGCAGACTCGACTTTTGCTGTAATATCGCCTTCTGGGAAGGGTGGGGTGCAACTGCGCGCTAGAACGACAAGGGTCTGCGTTGCCTCTGCCTGTGTGGCACCGCCTCTGACAAGGCAATTCGCAATATGGAAGAGGTCATTATCGCGCCTTCCTTCGACAAACATCCTGTCATCTCCCTTGCCAGATCTCTCCGTGACAGCATCCCCCCTTATACCCCCCTTAAATGCAAAAGATTTAATAACAGATAGAGAAGGCTCCGGGAACGGCGGCGGCGCGACCTCGAAGATGCTCAGTTCGTTAGCCCACTCGTATAGCTTGCCCGCTGTATTGACGCTCGGCGGCGCGATAACGTACCCGCCTTCTGCTCTGAGGTCCAGCCCCTTGATGTCGGGGTGTATGTCCGACCCGATTGTAAGGCCGGACCCCTCAGGGTAGGAAAAGTAAACGTGCTTACCCCCTCTGGGTGTCCTGGCAATGGGAGTCAAGAGGGTATCCGACAAGTGTTCTTGAAGCCACTGGTATGCTTCCGGTGTGTCGCAATCAAGGACGAGCAGGTTTGATATCTTCCCCGTCACGATCCCGATCATGGCATTCGGCCACTTCTGCCACCATGCCTTGATCTCTTCGCGTGTGGCACGCTTCGCCTGATAGGGCTTCCACTGGGAGAGGTAAGGTTTCTTGTCGCCGTCCGGTCGCACAGGGACGATGGAGTATCCCTTCAGCACGTATTCGAGAGCACTGCTTAGAATAGGTTGAGTGTTGCGATCATCGAGGGCTGATCTTTCCATTCCCATTTCCTTCCTCGTAACCGTCGTGGATGCGCCCATCCCGTACATCCAGCATCCTGCCGCGCAGCCGTCGCAAGACGTTCACGTAGTCCTGGATCGGAATAGCGGGATTGCACTGGAACTCCGCCAGAAGACGAAGACTGCGGTCATCGTTCGGTACCTCGAACACGACCCGCGTTCCGACTCTGGTGAGCGTGAGCGGGATGCCTGCATATTCCAAGTACGCAGCGGCATGGATGTCTTTTAAGCCGATGATCTCGTTTTGCATCTGTCACCTTTCGTCTTTGCCGTTCCCGTTGGGGGCGTCGTCGGGGAACAGGATCGCGGGGTCGACATGGAGCAGTCGCCCCCACCGCGTGCGCTCTCTGGGCGAGAGCCGCCGGTATCCGTGAATGGTGGCGCTCACATCATCCTCGTCGATTTTGAGTTTGCGGGCGAAGCCCCGTGCGCTCCCGAACCACAAAATCATAAGACTCCGCAAAAAACGAACCCTAGCTGCTTTCATGATGACTCCTGGGAAAAGGTTTTCTCTCCGGTTTTTGAAATACGCAAATACTGCCCGAGGAGGGTGAATTAATCAAGTCAAAGTGGGCATTTTTCACCTGAAAATGAGAGACTGGTAGCGTAACTATTTGTAATCACAGTATAGAGTAATTTTTCACAAGATGCATTTTGGTATTGCTTTGTCTTATCATTTTGTGCTAACCGCATTTGCGGCCCGTCAGACCTTAATCTCTCGAATCGAGCCGGATACATGGGCCATTTTGTCCAACGGGATATTTGGCGCGCGGGTCGTGCTGGAAGAAAAGGGGAACAAGACGGTGTTATCAGTTCCACCAATCGATTGGTGTTGTCTTTGGCACTCCAAGCGCTTGCAGGTACTCCTCGATGCCAGCCAGGCGGGCCGCACACGTAGGGCACTCTTCCCCGTGGTTCGGATCACCACAGTTACCGGCAACCTGTTGGATCAATGACGCATCCCTTACCAGCCGGACAATCTTCTCAATCAGGCGGTCACCATCCAACAGCTGGAGCACGCCTGATATCTTGTTACGCAGCATGGCTCTTCTCCTCCCTGCGACCGTTATTCGAAATTTCTCGCGAGCCTGACAACCCTGCCAACGACGTGTTCTTTAGCGGCGGACACAGGCACGATGATATCGGGCACGCCGTTCCTTTCGGCTACAAACACCACCTCTTCAAACCGGATGATGAGCCGCCGCACCAGATAGCCGTCTTGCCACCGGATGAGCACGTAGTCGCTCGATGTCACCTGCTCGTTTAGCTTGACCGTCACGACATCGTCTTTGAGGAGTCTGGGAGACATTGCATTGTCCGGCACCACCAGGGTGATGGTGTCTTGATCTTCCGGCTTCAAGTCCGTGTCTTTGAGGCTTTCTAACGTGTTGTTCTGATTTTTGACTGCTTTCATGCGACCTCCCACGTCCATCAGAAGGCCCAAAAGAAAATCGCCCCGCATCAGGGGGCGACTGTTAGGCAATGTCGGAGATTTTTTTCAGGACTTTCACCCTGCGCATCGGACAGCCTGTTGGCCATCCAAGGCACCGTAGCCTCCGTGCTGCTTGCCGTTGGCCACGGCGGACAAACCCTCTGTCCGAGATTGCACACGCCCCCGTGCGGTGACAAGGGATAAGACGATGCCTTGAATTACAACAGGGCAGTTAAGGTAATGTGTAAAGTGACTATCGAAGCCCGAGGAGGACACCCATGCGTAGGACAGTGTTTCTCTTTCTCATTACTGTTATCCTGTGTGGCCTAAGTGGTTGCGGTAAAATAAGAGAAGAAGCGCCGATAATAAGCCCATCCTCCCTCTATCAATTTTAGCGTAATTCTATTTTTTATTTTCTTTGAACCATGCTTTTAACACCTTGGAATTTTTAATGATCTCCAGGCCTATTTCTTTGGCTATTTCGTCTTTACTTTTATCCTTTGTTGCCGCTACTGCTTGGCTTGCAATTCTATCAGGCTCTTTAATGCCATATTCATGTACAAAAATCTGAACCGAGGGAAAAGCATCGCTTGGTGACGTTATGTTTACCCTAAACACATCTTCACTCGTTTTTTTCAAAATTGCCTCCTGTAACATAGTTATATTTTTGATTATTACAAAATGTTACACAATTTACAATGCTCTTTATAGGAGCGTCGAACTACCGAAGCGAGGGGCAGCTGTGAGCGCGCGCAAAGCCTCAGAAAAGGCTTAAGTCGCGGCTGAACCGTCGTCCCGGACGCTCACGCCCGCGCGTATGACCCCCCCCTCTGGAGCGGGCCCGTGGTGGTAACCCTCGGCGTCACCTAGGTCCTCGACGGCCTCGAAGTCACCCTGAAAGATCGCCAGACTGAACGAGGATCCGGCCCCGCAGATCACGAAAGCCGCATTCACGTCGCCGATGCGGGTCTATCCTGACCGGACGTGGTGGCCTTCTCCTGTTTCTTCTGCTCGTACATGGCAATGCCTGCCTGCACGGCATCCGTGACGAGCTGTTTCTTCTCGTCGAGCAGCCCTTTTGCGTTTTCCAGGGTGCAGGCGACCGCTTCCTTCACCTGGTCGTAATAATCATCCGCCTTGTCTTTGGCGGTGCCTGCCATGCCCCTGATCTGCTCCCTCGTCTCCCTGCCGGTTTTCGGAGCGACCAGCAATGCCACGCCTGCCCCGATAAGGGCACCCCAAAAGAATTCCTTTTTCATAGTTCCACCTCCGCTGGAATACCGGCGTGCTGTCGTATATCTACTGATAAGGTCGCAGGGGACGCTTGTCAAGGTGCGCATCGTCCGCTGTCAGTTAAGAATTAAAAGTGCACACCTAGAGTGAGATTTAAAGATTAAGAGTGCACACCCCCCCTCTGAGGCTATATTGTGGACCCAAAAAATGTGGCCGCGCTGGGGATCATCGTGCTCGTCATCGTCGTGATCTATCTCGTGGCGGATCTGCACAAGACGACACGGTCGGTGCGTCAGTTTCTGGAAGATGAAAATCATTCGCTTCAACTCACGCTTAGAGAGGTGAACCGCACGCTTGAGCATCTGAGGCACGTCATCGTTCAACTGAGCGGCTTCGTTAATTCTCAACAAACCATCGATAAAGCGGGGGAAATCGCACGGAGCGTCCAAGGGGTCACATCCGTAAAGAACAACCTGATCGTCAAATAGGCGACCGTTATCCTTTCCCGGATGGACCATAGCGGCCCAGCAGTTGGGGATAGAGAGGAAGTATGCAGTTCACAGAAAACCAGGCAGCGCGGGAGACCAGGGTCGTTACAGGCCTGTGTATCGGGTGTGCGCGCTACGCCATCATGATTTCAGAGAGATATTGGGGCGTGACGACCAGTCTTCCGAACGGCCCTTGCCCGAGGCGTGGATAGACGGCAGACGCTACAGGCTCCTGCCTGCTACCGGGACCGAGGGAGCAATGTGCAGCGACGGCAACGTAAGCGTGCCGAGTATCTACCTACCCGCCGGAAAAGACACTTGCTTCTGAATGACTGATGCAGCAACGTCCATCACCCGATGGGTTTGAGTACTTACCGCCTGCTATACAGCAAAGTAACCCTGACCGCTGAGGGTGGTTGCCTAACCCCTGCAACCAGTCCGTCAGAAAGACAGGGTTATGTTAGCGGCATGGCATGTGGAATTCTGTTTGTAAGTTGTATACCTGAAGGGAATAGAAGAAGCGCTCTTGCAGGAAGAAAGCGCGGCGATAGGTGGGGGTTGGTGATTAGAGTCTGGTGCGGTGTTGGTGAGATGCTGGAGGACGGGCCACCCCATTCTCGGGCGATTGAGCGCAGCGGGCACGCGCATGAGGAGAACGTGGCATGGGAAACGGTGATAAGGAAAGGCCTGCCCCCCAGACTCTTTAGGACCCGCACCCCCTGGAGCAAGAACGTGTTGACTTGAAAGAAAGCCATGCTACCATCATAGCAACGGGGCGGCGCGTGGAGCCTGGCCTGATTGTGCCACCCTCCTTGGCAGGTCGGTGAACCGTCCGCCCTCATGTCAGCCCCAGGGGGACACGATGGTGAATGCGCTGAGCCTCGTCAATGAGACCGTCGGCCAGATTCGTTCCCTGGTGGGGTTCACACCGGGCGAGCTCTCCCTGCTGCTCGATATTTACAACGGGACAGGACTGACGCCGGAAGTTCTTGACCGCGATGCCCTCTACCTAGAGGTTGAAGGCGCATTCCGTCTCTATCCGGATGTCCATCACCGCACGTGGGATGTGGACAGAAAGGCGCTGCTCGGCAAGATCCGGAAGTTGACGGACGTGCAAGCGGTGTGTCTGCAACTCTGGGCGTGTGACTTCTGGTCCTCGGGGATCCACGAACTGCCCGACGCCATCAACAGGTACGTGCTCGGTAAGCTCACTATTTCGTCACGGCTCGCCGAGGCCCTCCATGCCTCACACCGCGCTGCCGACCTCCAGGAAAAAAGCAAGGGCGCCTTTAAGAGCAAACTGATCACGGAGGCAAAGGCAGAGACGGAGAAGGCCCTCGACATCATTATGTCGCTGCTTGCGTGATGCGAGAATGCCCGCAGACTGTTTTCGCGGGACCCTCGGCAACTGTGCCTTGAGCCGTTCGCCGAACTGACCCGAGAAGGCACCATGAAGCGAATGAGCAGGTGAGCCGTCGGGTCGTGAGTTCACCTGCCGCTGTTGAAGAGGGATGAAGGGAACTCACGAGTGCGGCATGAGAAGAAGGTCCCAGTCGACCGACGCAGGTGAGTCGAGCACACTTCTCTTCTCAGTAGGTTCCGTGAACTCCCTCGCGTATCGCGGCGACGAGGGTCTCAAGGTCCCGTTTCTCCAGGTGCAGGAGAAAATCCAGATCGAGGCTGGAGCCGAGAAGCTTCTTGGCGATCTTGACGAGTTCTTCTTTAGGGATATCAGCGCGTAGTGGGCTGTCCATTCGACGTCGTCTGGGGTATTCGAGGGGCCTCAGTCGGCCCCCGGACATGAACTGAATCATACCGTGCTCCTCGCGGCTTGTCCAACGTTCCCTGCCGCATGGTCCAGCCACATGCTACACGAAATGGTACTGCTTTTTCAAGTACAAGGGCAGCACATATTAGCCTAGTCTGTTCGTTCCTTCGCCCCCGAAGCACAAGAAGGGTATTCAGAGCGTCTTCCTGCCCTTTCATGCTGCAAGGAAACCAGGCCTTAGCCTACCGACTCTTGGATTCTCCTTATTGACTTGGGTGCGTGAAACGTGAGATAAGGGTCCGCTAGAAGATCGTCGTCACATTCTTGCAAAGGAGACTTGGTATATGGCACGGGGAACAGTAAAGTGGTTCAACGATTCAAAGGGCTTTGGATTCATCAGTCCGGATGAGGGCGCAGACGTCTTTGTCCATCATTCTGCCGTTCAGGGCGAAGGCTTCAAGTCTTTGTCGGAAGGCGACAAGGTCGAATTCGACATCGTCAAGGGACAGAAAGGACCTGCGGCTGCAAATGTGCGCAAGGTGAAGTAGAACATCGGCGATAGGTTACGTATCGCGGTGACGTATTGCCGGCGGACGAGTGAATTGACCGTATTACGTACTCACTTCCTTTTCCTGGGTTTCATCGGCGTATCGCAGCAGATGATATCGTGGGCATCGGCGCAGCCGCATGCTTCGTCAACCGTTACCGCAAGCCCACAAACGCCGCACTGATATGCATCGCCTTTCGCTACCGTCTTCTTGCTGACCTTTTTCACCGCCTTCTTTTCAGCCATTGCCTCCTCCTTTCGTCACCCTGTTGGTTTTCTTGATACCAACGGTCCCTACGATGAATGAAATATGTGAACAAGGGGGCTGAATGTCAAGGAGATATGAAATCTTGCACTACTATTAGGAATCGTTGCGTCGACAGGTACGGAAAGGAATGGCGGGGATAGGTGAGGGTTGAGGATGATGGTCTAATACAGTTTGTTGAAATGCCGAAGGACGGGTCTACCGCAATTCCCGGGGTGTTCGGGCGAAGGGCGGGGCATGAGGTGAATGTGGGAAAGAATGTTAAGGCAAGACCTGACCCCATCGACCAGTCGGCAGGAACCACGACCAGACAGAATCCTCTGCAGGTCGGTAGCGTCCCATGATTGTTTGGAGCAGGACTATCATGAAGGCGAATCCGGAACCGATGAACCAAAGAACAGCCAACCGTTTCTTTGATTGCCTCTTCGAGACAAGCATGGTTACTTCCCTAACGACGCCCACAACCCTGATTGCTCAAGATGGGTCTGCGCAGTAAGCCTGCCTGGAATTGCGGTACGGGGCGTTCTTTCGACATCACTCTTTTCAAATTCATATATCAAGGCGGTGCAAGAATGGTCCGCTGTGAATCGCCATGAGCCGACTGAAGGTGGGAGCCTGTTGGGACCTTCTCGTAACCATAGTTGCGCTTCTTCCCGTATGACTTTCGCCTTGGAATACGAAACGGGGTAAGGCGTGACGACAAAAACGATAACACGAAAGTACCCGACCTTTGTTCTGGATAATGCTGTTAGATAGGCAGATAGAGAAAACTCGCGGGGAGGCTCC
>Ga0316622_100002272_pt1 | contig 13185 bp, 13 predicted proteins | sample OWC_Aug_OW2_C1_D_FD_207646 | JGI IMG/M metagenome (GOLD analysis project Ga0316622, IMG submission 207646) | Wetland soil microbial communities from Old Woman Creek delta, Ohio, United States - OWC_Aug_OW2_C1_D5_C | ecosystem: Environmental > Terrestrial > Soil > Wetlands | place: USA: Ohio... | reverse complement strand
TATCCGGACCTATGGGTGTACGCCGACGAGGTGTATTCGGGCCTGGTCTACGACGGCGAGTTCCACAGCATCGCCGCGGTGCCGGGGATGCGGGAGCGGACCATCATGGTGGACACCGCCTCCAAGACCTACGCCATGACCGGCTGGCGCATCGGCTACGCGGTCAACCGGGCGCTGGCCCCGGTGTTCACCAAGTGGATCACCAACACCGATTCCTGCCCTCCACACCCCAATCAGTGGGCGGTGGTGGAGGCGCTCACCGCCTCCCAGGAGCCCTCGGAGAAGATGCGGGAGATCTTCCTCCAGCGCCGGGACCGGATCGTGGACGGGCTGAACCGCATCGACGGCTTCCGTTGCCTCCGCCCCGGGGGCGCCTTCTACGTCTGGCCCAACGTGACCGAGGCCTGCCGGATGGTCGGGGCTCAGAACTCCGAGGAGTTCCGCAAGCGCCTGCTCTACGAGGCCGGGGTGGCGGTGATGGCCGACATCCACTTCGGCACCCACGTGGCCGGCGACGGGGAGCACATCCGGTTCTCCTACGCCTCCTCCTTCGAGGCCATCGACCAGGGTCTGGAACGCATCACCGACTTCATGGCCAAGAACCGGCGATAGGCGGCCGAGGGCACCGGTGCCGGGCCCAGAGGTCCGGCTGCCCGCTGGTGCGGGGCACGGGCTAGGCTGCGCGAATGGCGATCACCGCTCGTTCCCAGACACCCATCGAGCGCTTCCATGAGGCGCTCGAAGTCTGTGCCCCCTACGTGGTCGGTGTGTTCGACCTCTCCGACCGGGGTGGCCCCGAGCACACCATCGTGGTCAAGGGGCGCTCGGCGTCCCACCTCCGCAAACTGGCCCGCCGGGTGGCCCATCTCATCGGCACCCGCCCGGAGGGTGAGGCGCCCGACGGCAGCGACCCGTGGCTGGTGGTGGACGGCGGCGACCTGGTGGTCCATCTGCTCACCGACGCGGCCCTGCAGCGCTACGGCCTGGTGGAGTGGTTCGGGTCGGTCGCCGGGACGCCGAACGACGTGTTCGTGGTGGCCATGCTCGAGCGTCTGCGCGACCTGCAGGCAGACCGCCGCACCGCCTGAGCCGACGGCCTACCCGCCGAGGGTCTCGACGATGCGGATGACCGCGGGCACCAGCAGGACCACGAAGAGGGCCGGGAAGACGCAGAACAACAGGGGGAAGATGATCTTCACCGGGATCTTGAGGGCCTTCTCCTCGGCTCGCTGGCGGCGGATGACCCGCAGCTCCTTGGACTGAACGCGCAGCACCTGGGCGATGGGGAGGCCGTACTCCTCCGCCTGGTTGACGGCGAACACGAAGTGGCGCAGCTCCGGCACGTCGGTGCGCTCGAGCAGGTTGCGGAAGGCCTGCCGGCGCGGCACGCCCACGGCGATCTCCTGCAGAGTGCGCGCCAGCTCCTCCACTAGGGGGCCTTTGCCCGTGTCCACCACCCGACCCAGGGCTGCGTCGAACCCGAGGCCCGCCTCTACGCTGATGCACATCTGGTCGAGAGCGTCGGGCAGGGTGATCTGCGCCGCTTGCTGGCGTTCCTTGCCCCGGGCCTTCAGAGCGATGTCGGGGAACCGGTAGGCGACGATGGCCAGCAACGGCACCGCGACGATGCGCAGGACCTTCATCACCGGGCTTCCCTCGGGCATGGGGAGGCTGATCACCGCCAGGGCTCCGACCAGCAGGACGCCGATCCCGAGCAGCAGCTTCACGGCCAGGGTCCGCTCCACCGGCCAGGCGGCGGGAGAGCCGGCCAGCTTCACTCGGTGCTCCAGCGACGTGACCCAGCTGGCCGGGGTCAAACGACGCACGGTCCGCCCCATCCCACGCACGACCGGGCCGATCACGCGTCGGCTGATCGGGTCCTCCAGTCGCAGCCGGTATTCGTCCAGGACCTGACGATCGTCTTCCCCGAGGCCCGCGCCCTTCGACCGGCGCCGGGTGCGTCCGACGCCGGCGAGTCCCCACACCAGGGTCGGCACGGCGGCGGCCACCGCCGCCGAGGCGAGGATCACGCTGAGTGGGACACCCATCATCTCTCTCCTAGAACTTGAGGCGGATGAGGCGGCGGATCCAGAACATGCCGGCCACCATGAGCAGGCCGGCGCCACCGATGGCCACTTTCCCGATGGTCGTCGTGAACAGCGGGGCGATGAAGGCGGGGTTGATCACGGAGATGATCGCGGTCAGCAGGAAGGGGAGGGCGATGAGGATGTAGGCCGAGGCGCGGCCTTCGGCGCTGAGGGCCTTGATCTGGCGACGGATCTGGTTCCGCTCGCGAATCGTCTCGCTCACCGTGTCCAGGATCTGCGCCAAATCGCCGCCTACCGACCGCTGGATGTCGATGGCCTGGGTGACCCATTGGAAGTCCTCGCTGTCCATGCGGTCTGCCAGCGCGGAGAGGGAGTCCACCAGGTCCCGGCCCAGGCGGGTTTCCCCCACGATGCGCCCGAACTCCTGGTTGGTGGGTGGCGCGGCCTCGGCGGCGATGTTGTTCACCGACTGCAGGAGGCCGTAGCCGGCCCGCATGCTGCCCGACATCAGCTGGAGCGTGCCGTCGAGCTGGGCGGCGAAGGTATCCCGTCGCTTGCGCCGGGCCCGGTTTACCAGGGCGCGCGGCAGGATCAGGGTGAGGATGCCGAGGATCAACGCGCCGGGCAGACGGAAGGCGAGCAGCCCGACCGCCGTGCCCACCACGCACGCCGACAGGGAGAGGATCACGAACTCGCCGGCGGCCAGCCGCACCCCGGCGCTATCCAGTGCCAGGCTCAGGCCCGACCGACGGCCGCCGCGGGTGAGAGCGGCCTCGGCCGCGCCCTTGGCCCGGTTGGTGATCCGAGTCAGCAGGCCTCCCCCCGAGGAGAATCGCTCGCTGCGCGTCGCCACCAGTTGGTTCCGGGGCCGGTCCGTGGGTACCAGGGCGAGGGCGATCACGGTGAGCACTGCCAGGAACATGGTGATGAGGCCGGTCGGGAGCAGCCAGGAGGCGCCGAACAGCCCGGGGCCCGAGGAGACGTAGGGCGTCGGCGGAGCCGCGGCAAGGGTAGTGCTGGTCGCGGTGCCCTCCTCGGGACGGGTGGTGGTCGTCGTGACGGCGGTGGTCGTGGTGGTGGGCGGGGTGCCCGGGAGCGTGATCGTCCCCAGGGCGGCCGCGCCCACCTCTCCGCGGGAGATGGTGATCGCCAGCTCAGTGGGCCCCCCCGACGCCGACGTGTAGCCGATCACCAACTGGTTGGCCAGCTCCGAGGCGATCTGGTCGTACACCTCGGCCAAGGCGTCCGGGTCCTCGGCCGACACCACCCGCCCGGCCCCCACCGCGGCCTGGGCGTCCAGGGAGGCAGGGTCGCTCTCTTCGGTCTGCAGCTCCACCGCGTAGAAGCGCACATCGGAGTCGCCGAGGCGCTCCACCGCGTCGGCCAGGGCGATCGCACTGGCCGTGTCCCCACCGTCCGAGAGGAGCACGATGAAGGGCCGGCCCTCGTCGGCCGCGTCCAGGGTGTCGAGGGCGGCGACGACCGCGTCGTACAGCGCGGTCTCCCCGGCGGCCTGCAGCCTCTGCAGGTCGGCGCGGGCGCCGGCCGGGTCGTCGGAGAACTCTCCCGCCTGACCCGGCGGGGCGGAGAATCCCATCACCGCGGTCCGGGTGGTGGGGGGTAGGGCTTCGAGGAACCCGGCGGCGGCGTCCTTGGCCGCCTCCAGCGGCTCCCCGCGCATGCTGCCGGAGGTGTCCACCACCAGCAGCACGTTGAGCGGGAACTCGGCCAGCAGGCTGGCCGTGGCCGGCCGGCTCACCCCGTTCTCCAGCAGCACGATCGAGTCGGGGACGGCGCCGTACAACTCGGCCGGCGGGGTGACCAGCACCTCGATGTGCGGGAAGCCGCGGGCGTCCACCGCCTCGATGCGCAGCGACCCGCCCTGCTGGGCGGCGGCGCCCGGAGCGAAGGCCGCCGTGGCGACGAGGCCGGCGGTGAGGGTGAGCAACCAGCGCCGCTTCATGCTCACCGCCCCGGGTACCCCTGGGGGATCCGGTCGAAGGCGCTGCGCGGCAGGATGATGCCCAGCTCGGTGAGGCGGTCGGCGAACATCGGCCGGATGCCGGTGGGCCGGATGGCGCCGTTGACCTTGCCCTCGGCGTCCTGGCCGCCCAGGTACTCGAAGCGGAACACGTCTTGCAGGGAGATCAGGTCGCCTTCCATTCCGGTCACCTCGGTGATGTGGCTGATCCGCCGGGTGCCGTCCTTGAGCCGGGTGAGGTGCACGATGAGACGCAAGGCGGAGGAGATGTACTCCCGGATCGCCTTCACCGGAAGCTCGATGCCGGCCATCATCACCATCGTCTCCAGCCGGTTCAGGGCATCGCGCGGCGAGTTGGCATGCAGCGTGGACATGGAGCCCTCATGGCCGGTGTTCATGGCCTGGAGCATGTCGAGCGCCTCTCCACCGCGGACCTCGCCGACGATGATGCGGTCGGGACGCATGCGCAAGGAGTTGCGCACCAGGTCGCGGATGGTGACCTCGCCCCGCCCCTCGATGTTCGGGGGGCGGTACTCGAGGCGCACCACGTGGTCCTGGCGCAGCTGGAGCTCGACCGAGTCCTCGATGGTCACGATGCGGTGATCCTCGGGGATGAACGAGGAGAGCACGTTGAGCAGGGTGGTCTTGCCGGTGCCCGTGCCCCCGGTGATCAGCACGTTGAGACGGCCCTCCACGCAGGCGGAGAGCAGGGTGGCGATCTCTGCCGTCAGAGTGTGGAACTTGACGAGGTCTTCCACCTGGTAAGGGTCGCGGGAGAACTTGCGGATCGTGAGGGCCGAGCCGTCCACCGCCAGCGGGGGGATGACCGCGTTCACCCGGGATCCGTCGGGGAGGCGGGCATCCACCATGGGGGAGGATTCGTCGACACGACGCCCCACCTTGGCGGCGATCCGATCGATCACCCGCCGCAGGCTGTCCTCCGAGGGGAAGCGGGCACGGGTGCGATGGAGGTGACCCTCGCGCTCGATGTAGATGAACTCGGTGGAATTCACCATGATCTCGGTGACGCTGGTGTCGTGGAGGAAGGTCTCCAGCGGTCCGTAGCCCAGGATGTCCTTACCGATCTCGGTGGCGATGCGCTCCCGCTCGGACTCGGAGAGAGGTGCCCCCTCCTCGGCGATCAGCTGGCCCAGCTCCTCGATGATCATCCGGTGCAGCTGCACCTCGGTTAGCGAGGGATCGAAGGCGCGTACCCCCATCTTGGTGAAGAGGGTCTCCCGCACCCGGGTCTTGTAGTCGGAGAACCCGTCGATAACCGGCGCGCCGCTGGCTGTGGGGCGCGGCAGCATCATCTCGCCGTTGTGGTCCCCCTGATCTTCGCGGACTGCCTTGAGCCGGTCGCTCAACCTCATCAGTGGCCTCCCCGTCCGTTCTGGGTCTTGTTGTTGCCGTTGACGCTGGCGACGTGGTCCACGAGCTCCGCCAGGCGTCGGGCGGCCGGCGAGCGGGGGTTATCCGAGAGCAGCGGCCGGCCCTCGTTCAGGGAGACCGGCACGTGCCGAGAGCTGGGCAGCTCCAGGTCGATGGGCAGGCCGGCGGCCGCGGCGATGCCGGCCTTGGTGAGTCCGACCCGTGAGTCGGCCCGGTTCAGCACGAAGTAGCGGGAGGCGGTGCGCATGCCCAGCATGTCGAAGGCGTCGATGGCCTTGCGCAGGTTGCGCACGCTGGGCAGATCCATGTCGGCGATGAGGACCATGTCGGTGGACATGTCCAGGGCGGCCAGGGTGTGCTCGCTGAGGCCCGCGGGGGTGTCGATGACCACGTAGTCGAACTGGGAGGCGATCAGCTTGATGACGGTGGTCACCGCTGCGGCCGAGATCATCTCGCCGGCGGCCGGCTCCTCGGGGGCACAGAGGGCGAAGAGGCCCGACGCGTGACGGGTGAGGAAGACCTTGAGGGTGGTGGCGTCCAGGTCATCGATGGCCGAGATCGCGTCGTAGATGGTGTGCTGCGGGGTCACTCCCAGGGCGTAGGAGACGTCGCCGAACTGGAGGTCGAGGTCCAGGAGCACCACCCGGCCGGGGGCGCGGGCGGCCAGGCCCACCGCCAGGTTGGTGCTCACGATGGTCTTGCCGCTGCCTCCCTTGGGGGACACGACGGTGATCACCCGGGCCCGGGATCCGCCGGCGGGCACGGTCGCCACCCCCGCCTGCATCCGGCTGCAGGAAACCTCCACTGCTCGCCGCAGGTGGGCACGGAGCTCCTCGTCGGGGGCGTCGGGGGCGATCACCGCCCGGGTGCCCGTGGTCAGCGCCCGCTGCCACGTGTCGGGGTCGGGCTCGGCCACCACCAGCACGCTGATCGCCGGGTAGAACCGGTCGAAGTGCGCGGCCAGGCTGAACGCGGTGTCCTTGCCCAGATCGGGACCGAGGATCACGGCCGCCGGCGACCGGTCCGCCAGGGCCTTGACGTCGGCCGCGTCACCCAGCGGCCGGTCCCAGCGCTGCACCCCGTCACCCGACGGATCCGCCAGCGCCAGGCGCACCCGCTGCTCGAGAGCAGCGTCAGCCGCGGCGACGATGACCAGGCTCATTCTGCCTCGTAGATGCTGATCCGGGTCTGGACCGGGGTATCGGAGGTGTCCGCCTCTTCGCCCTCGAGGGCCAGCCAGAGCATCCCGAACTCGGCGGTGAAGACCAGCCGCTGGGAGTCCTCCGGGTCCAGCGCCAGGGTGATGAGGAGGTTGCCCGTGGGTGCCAGCTCGGGGGCACTCGCGGCCGTCTCCTCCTCTGCCGGGTCCACCGTGCGCGGCAGCTCCTCGGCTTGCAGGTTGGTGACCAGGGCACCCCTGAGGATGATCTTGGTCGAGTTGGGGGTCTGGGCGCCTCGGTCGTTGTCCTCCTGAGTCCCGTCATCGGGGATCAGCACCGGGATCTCGTCGATCGGCATGCCGGTGGGCTCCACGACGTCGAGGTCGAAGGGATCGAAGGAGGCGAACACCGCCACCTGGTCTCCGGGGCGCAGCTCGCCCCCGATCACCCGGTCGGGGCTCAGCGAGATGGTGACCTGCAGCTTGTCGGGGGGCACCTCGATGGCGGCACGGCCGATGGTCTGCTGGTAGACCTCCGGCTCGGTGAAGCGGCTGGTGCTCAGCTGCTCTCCGGGGAGGATGGCGATCGAGGCCACCTTGCCGGCGAGGGGGGTGAGCTCGCTCACCACCCCTTCGATGGCGACCTTGGTGGGCACCTGCTCGAGGCGCACCAGCGCTTCGAGTTCCTCCACCGGAGTGCCGGCTTCGATGGGCTGATCCGCCACCAGGACGTCGACCAGCACCTCGCCCTCAAGGGCGCGGGCCTCGGCACCCTGGATGTAGCGCACCAGGAAGAATGTGCCTGCCCCGGCCAGGACCAGGGCGACCATGATGGCGATGATCCTTCGCATACTTCGCTCCATCGGCTCCTACTCGGTCAACTTGACCAGAACAACTCCGTAGTCGTCTCCACCGGCGTTGCCCTCGTAGACGGCTCCGGTGACGAAGTAACCCTCCAAGCACACCTGGGCCGGGCTGTCCGGGCACCGGAAGGTGGGCGAGGACGCGTACTGCGAGCTGGCGCTGAGCTTGTAGTTCGTCACGTGGAAGGCGCTGAAGCCGGCGACCTGGTACAGCTTGTCCTGTGCGTTGACGTCCACGTACATGGGCAGCAGGATCTCCTGGTCGTACAGCATCGCCCGGAGGCCGGCGGTGTCCTTGCACTCCGCGGGGATGTCGGTCCCGGTGTCGCCCATTGCCCAGTTGCCGGCGACGAGTTCGGCGAGGCACTCGCCGAAGACGTTGGGATCCAGCCAGCCGAAGCCGCCGGGGAAGTCCATGTGGGCGGGGTTGGCCGGGCACTCCACCGGCGGCGGGTCGGTGTTGGATGGCGACAGGAAGTACAGGGTGACGATGTTGGCGGGCCCGTAGCCGCCCGCCTTGTAGAACTCGCAGGTGTCGATGATCAGGGGCAGGCCTTGGCCGGTGGATGGGTGATCGAAGATGGCGGTGGCCGCCGCCTTCACTCCAACCCGGTCCACGCCCAGGGCCCCCATGAGGGGCACGGCCACCCCCGGTTCCCCGTCGTCGGCATCCCAGGCCGAGGTGATTACCCGGACCGATCCGGTGGTGGCACCGGTGAAGGTCAGGCTCACCGACTCCACCGCGGAGGCACCGTCCCCGGCGTTGGCATCGGCGTACTCCTCGGCGGTGGCCAACGCGGTGACGTCGTCACACGGCCGGGTTCCCATGCCGCAGTCCTCAGCGATGGCGAGGGCGGCCGCATCGGCGGCGGTGCGCAGCTCCCGCCGCTCGACATAGACCACCCCCAGGTCGACGGCCATCCCGGCCAGGCCGAGGATCACCGCCAGCATCATCCCAACGAGGACCATCGAGACGCCCTCGTCGCGCTTCAGCCACTGCTTGCTCCGGGCCATCATCCGCCGCATCGCATCACCGCCGTTGATCCGATCTGATCCATAACGGGCAGCCGGTCGACCAGGGGAGTGACGAAGGTGAAGGCGCAGGAGGCGGTGACCGCCACCTCCTCGCCCTCCGTGCAGGGGGCGGGGGAGATGATCGGGGCATCGCAGGTGAGGCCGGCAGTGCCGTCGGTGAAGGCCTGCAGCGCTTGGGCCTGGTCGTGGGTCACCGCGTACACCCGCACCGCTTCGCGAGTGGCGTGGGTCACTTCCTGCTTGGTGGCGAGGGCGCGTCCGAGGTCGATGATCCCCATGACCAGGAGCAGGAGCACCGGCATGATCATGGCGAACTCGACCGCGGCGACGCCGCGGTCGTGACGGGAGGCGGCCGCTCGGTTGGTGGTCCTGAAGAGCAAGGCACTCTCCCCTCGGCTGGCTCCGCACCGTGGCCGTCGGCCTCCGCTGGCCGGGGCCGGCCGCCCGTCGTGTTGGTGGCGGCTGACGCTTCCCGGTTGCTGGTGCGGGGCGGGCAGCAGAGCGGCCCGGGCGCAGCACTTGCCGCGATCCCGGGCCGCTGCTGAGCCCTGTTTGGCGTAGTTGGGAACTGGGCCTCGGTGCCTAGCGCGGCGTGACGGACGCAGCGTTATTGAACCAACCGAGAACGGTGGTCCCGAGGATCAGTGCCCCCGCGAGCACGACGAGGGCGATGACGGCGACCAGCAGGCCGTACTCCACCATCGTGGCACCCTCGTCCCGGTGCCGCAGGCTGGCGCCCAGAGTCTTCATCCAAGACCAGACGTACAACAAGGTCGTCCTCCTCTGTCCGCTTGTGTTGGCTTGGTCCCGCGGACCGGGTGCTGCGGGGGGCACTTCCGGATGGTCGTGCCACTCCGCGTGTTCGTGTATCGGCCCGGCCTGGTGGCGGGTTTAGGGGTTTGCGGCATGGGAAGGTGCGGCGCCGGCCTGGAGAGGCTGGGGCGGGGCCGGCGGGGCACCGGATTGCCGTCCGGGCGGGCGACCTGTTCGACCTGAAGCAGAGGTTCGGGCGAGTGCCCGGCCGGCTCCCCACAGCCGGGGATCGCCGGGTGGTGGCGACGCCCATGGGCGCCGGGGGGGAGAGCCGGCTCCGGGTCCGGGGGGAGAGCCGGCTCCGGGTCCGGGCGCGGCAACGCCGACTCAGCGGTCGTCCTTGCCGCGCGCCGGCCCACCGTCGCGGGGCACGGCAGCCAGCGCGGGGCAGCCACCGCCGGCCGGCGGCGCCCAAGGGTGCCGGGGGTGGGCCGGTTCCGGGGGGCAGGACATCCGCCTGTCGCCGTACGGCCTGCCCGTGGTAGGTAACCGGTGGCGCGGGGACACGATCGGCCGGGCGCGAGGAGAGTGAGCGGAGGGCTTCAGACCGCACCAAGCCGCCCTGGGGCCCCGGCGAGGGGACTCCGGGCGGCGGGCGGTTCGGGTGCGGGGCCTAGTGGACGGTCATGCTGGCTGCATCGTTGAACCAGCCGAGGACCGTTGTCCCGAGGATGAGTGCCCCGGCGAGCACGACGAGGGCGATGACGGTGATCAGGAGGCCGTACTCGACCATCGTGGCACCCTCGTCCCGGTGCCGCAGGCTGGCACCCAGTGTCTGCATCCACGACCAGATGTTCATCAACGCCGTCCTCCTCTGTCCGCTCGTTCTCACCTGGGCTTTTGGGCCGGGCGCTGCGGCGAGGAATCCCGGGATGGGGAAGTGCCACTCCGCGTGTTCGTCTATCGGCCTGTCAACGGCGAAGGTTGAGCCCGTCCCGCTGCAGAGAGTGGCGGAAGTCCCGGGCGGCGTCAGCAGGCGTTGCCGGTCAGGCGTGCAGCTCGAGGACATCTCCGTCGGCCACCCGGTAGTCCCGGCCCACCTGCTGGCCTTCGGTGCCGTCGCGGCCCCACAGCCGGGCGTGGCGCAGGGAGCCGGCGACCTCCTTGTGGACCAGCCCGGCCAGGTCGAGCACCGTTTGGCCGCGCCGCAGGGTGTAGGGCCGGCTCAGGTCGGCGGGGCGGTGGGGGATCTTGGTGTAGACCCGGACCACCCCCAGCCGATCGAAGAGCCACGGCCCGACCCGGTCCAGGCCCTCCCCGCTTTGCGCAGACACGACCAGGCCGAAGTAGGCGAGCCCGGTGAGCTCGCGGAACACCGCCAGCTCGCCCTCCTGGTCGGCGAGCAAGTCGGCCTTCGCGACCACCAGGGCGGTGGGGAGCACGATGGCGAACGGGTCGTCCTCGTCGCCGGGGGGAGGAGGCAGCCCCTGCGGCCAGTCCGGGATGAGGTACACCCGCCGGGCGGCGAGCAGCTCGTGGAGGTGGAGCACCATCTCCACGCAGGCCGGGTCGGCGAGATTCACCACCAGCATGGCCCCGTCGGCCGGTTGGAGAGCGTTGGCCAGCCAGGGCACCGGGTGCTCGCCGGTGGGCGGCGGCAAATCGATCAGCTGGATGGCCACATCCTCGAAGGGGAGCATGCCCGGCTGGGGGTAGAGCGTGGTGTAGGGGTAGGGGCCGACCGCGCTGTGCGACCGGGTGAGGGCGTGGTGCAGGGCCGACTTCCCCGAGTTGGGGGGGCCGAGCAAGGCGATCTGGCCGGCCCCCTCCGGGCGGATCACCGTGGGCGGCCCGGTGCGGGTGCCGGCGCGCCGGGACGCGGTGAGCTCCTCGGTGAGCTCGGCGATACGACCCTTGATGTCGGCCTGGAGGTGGTCGGTGCCCTTGTGCTTGGGGATGGTGCGCAGCATCTCCCGCAGGCATTCGAGGCGCTCCCGCGACTCCCGGGCGGCCCGGTAGGCCGCCTCGGCCTCCTTGTACTCGGGGGAGAGGTTGGCCGGCATGTCGTGTCGGGAGTCGAGCGCCTCCTATGTTGGTCGATCGGCGGGGGCGGCCGCGCCGCGTCGGCCCCCGGCCCGAGGACGATCGATGCCGGCTAGCCCTTCTCCCTCTTGATGGCGCGCCGGGCGAGGCGGGTCGAGGTGTTCATGTAGACCCGGGTGAAGCCGGGCATCGCACCGGAAACCCTGGCCAGCGCCCGGGTCTTCTGGTCGGTGAAGATGACGGGCGAGCGTCGGCGGATGCCGCGCAGGATCGCGTCGGCCACCTGTTCGGGCGGGATCGGGTGAACCGTCCCGGAGACACGGTGGGTCTCCGCCGGCTTGAAGGGCTCCTCCCCGGCCAACTGCGGGGTGTCCACGTCGGAGGGATAGATGCAGGCGACGTAGATGCCGTGCGGCTTCAACTCGATGCGCAGCACGTCGCACAGGCCGCGCACCGCGTACTTGGAGGGACCGTAAGCGGTGTAGCCGAAGACGCTGATCAGCCCCGCCGTCGAGGAGATGGCGGCGATGGTGCCCCGCCGCCGGGCCATCATCGAAGGCACCACTGCCCGGATGCACCACAGGGTGCCGAAGTAGTTCACCTCCATGTGGCGGGTGAAGACCTCGGGCGGGATCTCGTGGAAGTACCCCGGGCGGGCGATCCCGGCCGAGGTGAGGAGGATGTCGCACGGCCCGTGCGCCGCCACGCAGCGGGCGACCGCCGCCTCTGCCTCCTCCCGGCGGGAGACGTCGGCCGCCTCCAGATGGAGGGAGGCCAGCGGCGGCGGGTCGGCGCGCAGGGCGGCCAGGTACGAGTCCTCGAGGGCGATCACCGAGACGCGGGCCCCCTGCGCGGCGAGGCGGCGCACGGTGGCCAGGCCGATGCCGCTCGAGCCCCCGGTGACCAGGGCGTGCCTATCGCGGAAGGGGTCCATGCTCACCTCTCCAGTCTGCCCGGCTCAGATGTAGCGGACGATCAGGAAGATGCCCCCGGCGAGGGCGGCGGCCACGACCGCCAGGTTCATGTAGCCCTCGTGCTCCGGGGCGAACATCCCGGTCTTCCAGAAGTACGCGGTGTCGAGGACGCCGAGGAACACGAGCATGCCCCCGGCGACCAGGGCCAGGTTCTCCCCGATGGGCTCCTCGAGCACCAGGAGCACCGCGGTGGCCAGCAAGAGCAGCGCCAGCATCATGTCGGAGAACACGAAGGGCGACTCATGCTCCCGATAGCCGGCCGGCAGCCAGTCCTGGTCGTGCTTCTGGCGGAACCAGACGATCCAGTACGTGAAGAAGACCAGGGCCCCCAGCACCAGCAAGGCGGCGACGACCCAGGTGGCGGCGTTGTCGGTCACTTCTTCCCCTTCCCGCGCGCCGGCCGGGCCGTCCGGAACCGCTCCGGGACGATGTCACGGCCGTAGATGTCCTCGAGCGTCTCGGTGCGCTTGATGATCTCTGCGCCGCTGCCGTCGACCAGCACGGTGGCCGGCCGCGGCATGGAGTTGAAGTTGGAGGCGCTGCTCTCCTGGTAGGCACCGGTCTCCAGGATGGCGACGACGTCGCCCATCTCGACCTCGGGCATGTGGGCCCCGAGGATGATCTGGTCGGCATAGCAGGAGTGCCCGACGATGTCGGCCTTCATGGTGTTGGGGGCGTCGGCCTTGTTGGCCACCACGAAGGGGTGCCGGTTCTTCTCGAACACGCCGCCGGCCAGGAAGAAGTAGCTGGTGTCGAGCAGCACCCAGGTGTAGGGGATGGGCTGGGTCTGCCGCTTCACCACCTTCACCCGGGACAGGTGGATGGCGGTGTCACCGTACATGCTCCGGCCCGGCTCGGTCTGCAGGCGCACCCCCTCGAGGTCCACGCCCTGGCGGGTCAGTTCCCGGCTCAGGGTCCGGGTGATGGTGGCCGCGTA
>Ga0316622_100002271_pt1 | contig 13185 bp, 10 predicted proteins | sample OWC_Aug_OW2_C1_D_FD_207646 | JGI IMG/M metagenome (GOLD analysis project Ga0316622, IMG submission 207646) | Wetland soil microbial communities from Old Woman Creek delta, Ohio, United States - OWC_Aug_OW2_C1_D5_C | ecosystem: Environmental > Terrestrial > Soil > Wetlands | place: USA: Ohio... | reverse complement strand
CGCCACGCATAGTCCTCGAGCGCGGGCACGCGGATCTTCGCCTTGTCGAGCAGCTTCTGCGTCTGCGTAGCGTCGAAACGCGTGGGGTAGTTGGCGAACTCGAGCACGCTCTTCGGGATCTGCAGGTCACGCAGCAGCTGGTCGAAGACGTTCTGGATCGGCTTGGTGCGCTTCACGGAGGCGCTGACCGCCTCGGGCACCATGGCGAAGAGCTTGGGATCGAAGCGCATCACCATTTCGGGCGCATGTGCCGCGCGCGCGAACACGTTCAGCACCTCGCCCATGCGGCGGGGCTTGGGGTCGGTGAGGTGGAAGCAGCGGCCGTCGAGGCCCTTCGCGTGCGCGAGATGCACCATCGCGGCGACGACGAAGTCGACCGGCACGAGGTTGATGTAGCCTCCCTCGATTCCGACGAGCGGGATCAGGCGCGGCCAGGACTCGCGCAGCTTCTGGAACGCCTTGAAGAAATAGTACGGACCGTCGATCTTGTCGATGAACCCGGTCTGCGAGTGCCCCACGACCACGCCCGGGCGGTAGATGCGGAAGGGCAGCCGGCCATTCGCGCGGACCATGCCCTCCGAGTCGTGCTTGGTGCGGTGGTAGGGATGCTCGAGCCCCTCGGCCTCCTCGAACATGTCCTCGGTGAACGTGCCGCGATAGAGCCCCGCAGCGGCGATCGAGCTCACCAGATGGAAGCAGCCGGCCTTGATGGCATCTGCGAGGTCGAGGGCGTTCTGCGTGCCCTCGATGTTGGCCTTCTCCATCGATGCAGCGCTCGCCTCGATGTCGTAGACGGCGCCGAGGTGGAAGAAGTGCTTGACCTTGCCCCTGAGCTTGCGCAGGTCCGCGGCGGACACGCCGAGCTTCGCCTGGCCGAGGTCGCCCTTGACCGCGACGACGCGCCGGACGCTGTCCTTGCCCCAGAACTCGCGCAGTTCGTCGAGCTTGCCCGTGGACTTCGGCCGGACGAGCACGTAGACGGTGCCCGTGCCGCGCTGCAGCAGTGACTGCACCAGGAACCGGCCGATGAATCCGGTGGCGCCGGTGACGAAATAGGTCATGGAATTCTCCCCAGAAATCGGGAATCGCGAGGTCTCGCGATTCGCCCGCATTTTGTGGCTACCTTAGGGGCCGGGCCGGCGCAGGTCAACGTGGCAAGCGCGCCCTGCTGGCCTAAGATTGAGGGTCCTGAGCCAATTTCGAGCGACCCCCGGGGAGTTCTGCATGACGACGCCCAATCACGAACGCATGTCGAGCGTGGACACGGCGTGGCTGCGCATGGACAGCCCGGGCAACTCGATGATGATCGTCGGCGTCTCGGCGACCGAGACACCGATCCAGCGTGCGGATTTCCGCCGCATGGTCGAGCAGCGGCTGCTGTGCTTCCCGCGGTTTCGCAACAAGGCGGTGGCGGATGCCATGGGCGCGTCCTGGGTGGAGGACGCCGAGTTCGACCTCGACGCGCACCTGAAATTCGTGTCGCTCCCGGCGCCGGCGGACCGGCGGCAACTGGAGGCGTTCGCCGCGGAGATGGCGAGCACGCCGCTCGACCCGCGGCGACCGATGTGGCAGCTGCACCTCGTCGAGGACTACCGCGGCGGCAGCGCCTGGATCACCCGCGTGCATCACTGCTACGCGGACGGCATCGCGATGATCCGCGTGCTGCTGTCGATGACCGAGCAGGACTCCGGACCGGCGCTGGCCTCGCGCCCCGCGCAGAAGGGCAAGCCCTCAGGGAATCAACCGGCACGATTCCGCGCCGACGTGTTGCCGGTGTTGAGCTGGGTGGAACAGCTCGCCCAGCCGGCCGGCGACATCCTCGAGAGCGCGCTCGCCGAGGGCGCCAGGCTGCTCGAGGGTGGCATCCACGAGATGTTCCACCCGGATCGCGCCGCAGCGCTCGCCAGGCAGGCGGGCGGCATGGTCGGCGAGTTCGCGAAGGTCGTGACGTTGCCGGACGACCCCGAGACCCCGCTACGCGGGACCCTGAGCGGCTACAAGGCCGTCGCATGGGCGGAGTCGATCCCGCTGCACGAGGTCAGGACGGTCGGCAAGGCGCTCGGCTGCACCATCAACGACGTCCTGATGTCCACCATCGCCGGCGCGCTCGGCAGCTACCTGAGGGAAGAGGGCTTCGATACCAGGGGCCTGGTGGTGCGCGCCTCGGTGCCGGTGAACCTGCGGGCCGCGGAGGAGCCACTCACGCTCGGCAACAAGTTCGGGCTCGTGTTCGTCGACATGGCGCTTGGCACTCGCAATCCCCTGCAACGGCTATACGCGATGCAGAGAACGATGGCGGCGCTCAAGGGATCGCTGCAGCCGCCGATGACCCTGATGGTGCTCGGCCTCATGGGGCTGCTGCCGCACGTCGTGCAGGCCCCGGCGATCGAACTCTTCAGCCGCAAGGCGTCGGCGGTGGTATCGAACGTGCCGGGCCCGCAGGCGCCGCTCTACATGTGCGGCCAGCGCATCTCGGAGATGTATTTCTGGGTGCCGCAGAGCGGGACCATCGGTCTCGGCATCAGCGTACTGAGTTACGCCGGGCGCGTGCATTTCGGCATGATCTCCGACCGGAAGCTGGTAAAGGAGCCGCACAAGGTCGTCGACCGCTTCGCGCCCGAGTTCGAGAAGCTGCTCCTGGCCGCGACGGTCGGCGTCCTGGCGGCGCGGGAGGGCAAGGCGCAGGCGCTGAAAAAGCCGCCGTCGCCAGGGTCGACACGCGGCAAATCGCGCAAGGGGCGTGCCGGGGCCGGCTGAGGATCCGGGGTCCGGCGGCTGCGTAAGCAGCGGATTGACACAGTGCAGCACGGGACTAGCATCAAGTGACGATTCCGCCGAAAACTGGCCGCGGCTCCGGCCGCGAAGGGGCATCCATGGCTGCGCGCAAGAAGAACAGCAAGCTCGGGTCCACGGTCCGCAAGGGCGCCAGCAAGGCAGCCGAGGCGCAGGCGACGATGCTGGAAGGCGTGCATCAGGTCTGGCTCGCCGGCATGGGCGCAGTCGCCAAGGCCCAGAAGGAGGGCCCGGCGGCGTTCCAGGATGCGGTCAGCGAGGGGCTCAAGCTCCTGAACCGCTCGCGTTCGACCGCCGAGAAGATGATTCGCGACGCGTTCGAGACTACCCAGGAGTCGGTCCAGTCGCGTCTCGACGACGCACGCGACCAGGCCACCGAGACCTGGGACAACCTCGAGGCCCTGTTCCAGAGCCGCGTGCAGAAGGCCCTGCAGCAGATCGGCGTGCCGAATGCCGACGAAATCCGCCTCCTGACGAAGCGGGTCGCGGAATTGAACGACAACGTGAAGGCGCTCGCGGCCAAGCCGGCGCGCGGCCGGGCCAGGAAGACCGCGCCTCGCAAGCGGAAGACGACCCGGGCCAGGCGCGCAGGGGCGGCGCGTTGAGCGAGGCGCGGCGGGCCACGTCATGCTCGACCTGCAACCGGCCGCCGATCGACCCACGACCAGCGGGCACCGCTTCGGTCTCGCGCTTGCAGGCGGCGGGCCACTCGGCGCGTTCTACGAAGTAGGCACGCTGCATGCCATCGGCGAGGCGTTCGACGGCCTCGACCTGACGGACCTCGACATGTACGTCGGCGTGAGCTCCGGCGCGATGATCGCAGCGGGGCTGGTGAACGGGTATGACACGACGGACATGGGCGTCGTGTTCATCCACAACGCCTCGCTCGAATTCCCCATGCGCCCGGGCCTGTTCCTGCGCCCGGCGTTCCGCGAGTACCTGCGCCGCATCGCCAGCGTCCCGGGCCTCGCGGTCGACATCATGAAGGACTACCTGCGCGACCCCGGCAAGGACTGGGCCGAGGCGATCGACCCGCTGGGCCGCCTGGTGCCCACGGGACTGTGCGACAACCGGCCGTTCGAGCGCTTCCTGGCGCGGATGTTCTCCGCGCACGGGCGCACCAACGACTTCCGGGAATTGCGCCACAAGCTCTACATCATCGCCACGGAACTGAACAGCGGCTCCTCGGTACGCTTCGGCGAGCCGGGCCACGACCACGTGCCGATCTCGCGGGCAATCCAGGCGAGCACCGCCCTGCCCGGCCTCTACCCGCCGGTGCCGATCGACGGCCACACCTATGTCGACGGCGCGCTCATGCGCACGATGAACGCGTCGCTGCTGCTGGATGCGGGCGCGGACTTCATCATCTGCGTCAATCCGCTCGTGGCGTTCGACGCCTCGAGCGTGCCGGCGCGCAAGGACGTCAAGCGCAGGGACCTCGACCTCACCCGCCGCGGCCTGCCGACCGTGCTGAGCCAGACCTTCCGCGCACTGATCCAGTCGCGCATGCTGGTCGGACATCGGACCTACAAGCAGAGCTACCCGGGCACCGACGTGCTGCTGTTCGAGCCCGACCGTGGCGACCACGAGCTGTTCTTCAAGAATCCCTTCCGCTACGCGGACCGCAAGGAACTCGCCGAACACGCGTACCAGCGCACACGGCGCGATCTGCTCGCCAATGCAGACGCCCTGGGGCGCATTTTCGCCCGGCATGGGATACGACTGCGCGTCGATCGTCTCGAGGATCGATCACGCACGTTCACGGACGCCGTGCGGGAACGACGACGGCGTCTGCAGCCGCTCACCGGCACGCTGCACCGGACGCTGGACCGGCTCGAGACAACGTTGCACGCACGGGGCTGAGACCGTGAAGATCCTCGGCGTTGAAACCGGCGAGACCGCCCGCCGCGCACGCAGCGGGCGGGGACAGCTCGGCCACCTGCTCGAACGCAACGCCGCGCTGCGACACGCGTTTGACGGGACACCGGAAATGCAGGGCCGGCTCGCAGAGCTGCAGCGGTGGCAATCCCGGCGCCTGCTCAGGAGTCATGCGGACCTGCGCGCGAACCCGCGTTATCGCAGGGCGGTCGAGTTCTTCTTCAACGAACTCTACGGCGGCGGCGACCCGCACGCGCGGGACCGCGACGTGATGCGCGTGCAACGCGTCATGGAAAAGCTGCTCCCGGCGGAGGCGCTGCGCGCCCTGTGCCTCGCGATCGAGCTCGAAATACTGTCGCAGGAGCTCGATGCGGACGTGACTCGCGGCTTGCCGGCCGGTCCGATTTCGGTTGAAACCTATGCCGAAGCTTATCGCCGCGCCGGACGCCATGAGGACCGTGAGCGGCAGATCGAACTGCTGCACCTGATCGGCGGCTACCTCGACCACGTCGTTCGCAAGCCGATCATCGGCGCATTGGTGAGATTTGCGCGCGGCCCCGCCCATGCCGCGGGATTCGGGACGCTCCAGGAGTTCCTCGAGCGCGGCCTCGACGCCTTCGAGGCCATGCACGGCGCAGGCGAGTTCCTCGCCACCATTCGCGACCGGGAGACCCGGGCCATGGAGCGTGTATTCTCCGGCACGCCTGATCCCTTCGAGTTCGATGCCCGGGAGCATCGCGAGACCGTCGCATGAGCAAGAAGAGGAAGTCCCAGCGGCTGCGGAAGCCAGCCGTGCAGGCGGAGCTGGACCTGACGCCCCCGCCGGGCTTCGCGTCGGCAGAGGCGCCGGAACCCGAGCTGTCATGGTGGCAGAAGCCCGCGACGGTCATCGCGCTCGCGGCCGCGGTCGCCGTGCTGCTGGTGGTCGCGATCGTTTCGCAGGTGTCGGCTCATCGGGACCGGAAGCTCGCCGCGGTGCTCGAGAACGAAGTGAAGACGCTCACTTTGCGCGCCTCGACCCAGGATCGTGCCCTGCGCATCCCCCCGAACCCACGCAGTTGGTCCGCTTCGCCCGATGCGACAGTCCACTGGCCGGACCCGCCGGAGTTGCTCGATATCTACCTGCCCGTCGCCTATTCCGAGTTCAAGTCCTTCGCGCTCACGGTGGACAAGGTCGATGCCGGCCGTGTGCTGGTGGTGCAGCGGCTGGTGCCGGACTCGAATCGCGACCTGCGCCTTTCGCTCAACAGTTCGGCGTTCGGGCCGGGCGAGTACCGGATTCGGCTGCAGGGGTATACGTGGCGCGGGGAGCGGATTGACGACGGCTGGGTTCGGCTGGTGGTTCAGTAGCCCCCCGCGCGTGTTGATACCGGGACCTCGAACGGGAAGCGTCGTCGCAGGCGCCTGAGCAAGTTTTCGGAGGAACCGAAAACTTGCACGGCGCATGCAACGTCCGCCCGCGTTGACCTCGCCGCATCCACTGCACGCCTCGATGCGCCTGGCGTCTGTTCGTCGACCAACGGATGCGTGCCACGGCGTCCCGCTACTGCGTCTGCCGCAAAGTGGCAACCGGCGGCTGCGTAACGACCGACCGCGCCGCGAGCAACCCCGCGGCTCCCACCAGCAAGGCGCCGCCGCCGATGCCGACGATCCAGACGGTCGGATCGGGCGCGTATGTCAGGTTGAAGATCTCGCGCGCGAGGAAGAAGCCGGCAACCGTGGCGCCCGCGGATGCAAGCAAGCCAGCCAGCAGCCCGAGCGCGGCGAACTCCGCTGCAACGCCCTTGAACACGACACTCCGGCTGGCGCCGAGCGTGCGCAGCATTGCGCTCTCGTAACGCCGCTCGTCGCGCGTCGCCTGCACGGCCGCGAGCAGCACCATCAGGCCCGCAGCCAGCGTGAACAGGAATACGTACTGCACCGCAAGCGCAGCCTTGTCCATCACGTCGCGAACCTGCGTGAGCAGCGCGTCGATGTCGATGATCGTGACTTCCGGAAACTGCCGTACGAGATCCACCAGCGCCGGCCTCTGGCCGGCCTCGACATGCACACTCGTGATCAGCGTGCCCGTGACGTCGTCGAGCACGCCGGGCGAGAAAACCATGAAGAAATTGGGCTGGAAGGAGTCCCAGCGCACGTCGCGAAGACTCGTGACCCGGGCGCTCACCTCTTCCCCGGCGACGTCGTAGGTGACCGTGTCGCCGAGTTCCAGTCCCAGGGTCTCGGCGTACTCCTTCTCGACTGACACCCGTGCGCCGCCCCCATCGCCATCTCGCCACCAGCGCCCCGCGAGCAACCGGTTGTCGTCGCGCAACGTGCGCGCCCAGGTAAGGTTCGCCTCGCGCTCGATGAAGCCGGCCGCCCGCGAAGAACTGAACGCGATCCGGTCCACCGGCACGCCGTTGATGGCGGTCAGGCGCGCCCGCACCAGCGGCACCAGTTCCGTCGGCGGCAGGCCGCGCCCGGCGAAGAACGTCCGAATTGCATCTCCCTCGTCGGGGCGGATGTTGATCATGAAGTAATTCGGGGCGTCTGCGGGAAGGCTGGCGCGCCACTCCTTCAACAGGTCGTCGCGCACCAGGGCGAGCAGCAGCAGCACCATGAAACCGAGCCCGAACGCGACGATCTGGACGACGCTGTCGCGGCCGCGTCGCGCGATGTTGGCGAGCCCGTAACGCCAGGCCACGCCCACCCCGCTGCGCAGCGGGTTGAGTAACCTGACCAGCAGCCAGCCGGCGAGCGCCAGCACGACAAACGTCCCGCCGATCCCGGCAGCCACGTACGAGACGAGGCGGGCGTCCCGCACCAGCCAGTAGAGCAGCGCCAGCACGGCGCCGATGGCAAGGCCGTAGACGAGCGCAAAGCGCAGTGGCGGCGGCTCGAGGTTGCGCCGGAGCACGCGCGCGGGCGGCACGCGTTTCAGCTGCAGCAACGGCGGCAGCGCGAATCCGACCAGGATCACGACTGCCGTGACGAGACCCAGCCAGAAGGCATCCGCAGCCGGCGCGGGCAGGTCACCGCGGATGAGGTCGCGCAGCAGCCAGGCGATCCCCGACTGCGCGACGTAGCCGATCGCCGTGCCGGCCAGCGTGACGATCACCGCGACGGCGACGAGTTGCGCGATCGTCTGCTGCAGGACGAATCCCTGCGACGCGCCCATGCACTTCATGAGCGCGACGTTGTCGAGGTGACGACTTGCATAGCGACGAGCCGCCATCGCGACCGCGATGGACGAAAGCAACACGCTGACGAGGCTCGCGAGCGACAGGAAGCGTCCCGCGCGATCGGACGACGCGCGGATCTGCGGGCTCGCATCGGCGACCGCCTGCAGCCGCTCGCCCTGCTTGCGGTGCGCTTCGAGGTACTCGCGAAAGTCCGAGACCGCACCAGGATCGCCTGCGAACAACACGGCCCGGTTGACGCGGCTCCCCGGCTGGATCAGCTGCGTCGCCGGCACGTCATCGATGTTGATGAGCAGCGTGGCTGAGAGATCGCCGAAGCCGGCGCCCTGGTCCGGCCGATAGTCGAGCACGCGCGTGACGACGACCTCGTGCGCCCCGACCGCCAGACGCGTGCCGACGGCCGCCCCGAGCCTGGCCAGGAGCCGGGAGTCGGCCCACGCCTCGCCGGGCCCCGGAATGCCGTCCGTGGCCCGGCCCGGTCCGAACGGCTGGTCCGCGATCTTGAGCCGGCCCCGCAGGGGATAGCCTTCACTCGCCGCGCGCAGCGCCACCAGCGTGGACTCCTCGCCGTGGAACACCACGCTGGGCATTGACAGGACGCGGGCGACCCGCAGTCCGCGCCTCGAGGCCTCGCGATCGTAGACCGCATCGATCGGCCGTGCGGATTCCAGCCGCAGATCGGCGGCGAGCACCTCGCCAGCCTGCTGGTTCACCGCGCGTCCGACGCGGCTCGTGAAGAAGCCGACGGCGGTAAGCGACGCAACGGCCACCAGCAGTGCGAGCAGCAGGACGGCGATCTCGCCCGACTTGAGGTCGCGCAGCAGGTTCCGCCAGGCGAAGCGCAGTGCGGCCACGGTCATCCCTCGACGATGCGTCCCGCATCGAGGCGAATGATGCGGCCGCACCGGGACGCCAGCGTCCTGTCGTGGGTCACCAGGACCAGCGTGGCGCCGACGGCCGTGTTCAGGCCGAACAGCAGGTCCATGATGCGCTCGCCCGTGGCGGCGTCGAGGTTTCCGGTCGGCTCGTCCGCGAACAGCACGTCTGGCTCCGTGACGAAAGCGCGCGCGATGGCGACGCGCTGCTGTTCGCCGCCCGAAAGCTGACGCGGATAGTGCCCGACACGCCCGCCGAGTCCGACGCGACCGAGCACCTCGAGTGCCGTCTTGCGCGCGTCTCCTCGCCCGGCGAGTTCGAGTGGCAGCATCACGTTCTCGAGGGCGGTCAGTGAAGGCAGGAGATGGAACGACTGGAAGACGAACCCGACGTGGCGCGCGCGCACGGCCGCGCGGCCATCCTCGTCGAGGGTGGTGAGCTCGCTGCCCGCGAGCCGGATACTGCCCGTCGTCGGCTCGTCGAGCCCGGCCAGCAGCGCTAGCAGCGTCGACTTGCCGGCCCCTGAGGCGCCCATGATGGCCACGGACTCACCCCGCGAGATTCCGAGCGACACCTCCGACAATATGGCGAGCGTTCCTTCGGGGCTGCTAACCTGCTTCCCCACCCGATCCGCAGCCAGCACCGTGTCCATTCGCTCCGTCTGCATCGTTCTTGCCTGCCTGTTGCTGTCGCCCGGCGTCCAGGCGACTCCGACCGCGCCGGCACCGGTCATCCTGGTGCTGGGCGATAGCCTGAGCGCGGGCTACGGGATCCGCGTCGAACAGGGCTGGGTGGCCCTGCTGCAGAAACGCCTGGTGTCCAAAGGGTACGGACACCGGGTCATCAATGCCAGTTCGAGCGGCGAAACCACCGGCGGGGCGCTCGCTCGCCTGCCGCGCGCGCTGGACAAGCAGCGTCCCGCCGTCGTGGTCATCGAACTCGGCGGCAACGACGGCCTGCGCGGGCTGCCGATTGCCGACGTGCGCCGCAACTTCGAAGCCCTGATCCGCCTGTCCCGCGAGGCCGGCGCCCGGGTCCTGCTGATCGGCATGCGCATTCCCCCCAACTACGGTCCGGAGTACACCAAGGCGTTCCACGAGTTGTACGGCGACCTTGCGAAACGCGACCGTCTGCCGCTGGTGACGTTCTTCCTCGATGGCGTCGCGCTCGACGACTCCCTCATGCAGGACGACGGGCTGCACCCGAACGCCGCCGCGCAACCGAAGCTCCTCGAGCAGGTCTGGCCGCGGCTCGAGCCCTTGCTCACGCGCTGAAGGGCACGCCCGTCACTGCTGTATATTTGGATTCGGCAGCTTGAACGCCGCGGATTCGACGGCGCACACAAATGGCACCAGGATGACCCGCATGGAAAAGGTCTGGCTCAAGAGTTACCCGCCCGGAGTGCCGGCCGAGATCAATCCGGACGAGTACCGTTCGCTGCAGGACATCCTCGAACGCAGCATCGAGCGCAATCGCGAGCGCCCGGCTTTCACCTGCATGGACCGCACGCTGACCTATGGCGAACTGGACATCCTGAGTCGCCGGTTCGCGGCTTACCTGCAGAAGGTCGCAGGCCTGCGCAAGGGCGAGCGGATCGCCATCATGCTGCCGAACATCCTGCAGTACCCGGTGGTGCTCGTGGCTGCGTTCCGGGCAGGTCTCGTCGTCGTCAACACGAACCCGCTGTACACGCCACGCGAGCTGCGCCACCAGCTGCACGACTCCGGCGCGCGGGCAATCGTGATCCTCGAGAACTTCGCGCATACCCTCGACGAGGTACGCGATGAGACGAACCTCCAGACCGTGATCGTCACGGGCGCCGGCGACCTCCTCGGCTTCCCGAAATCGGTGATCGCCAATTTCGTGGTACGCCACGTACGCAAGCAGGTGCCGGAGTATTCGCTGCCGGGCGCCGTGCAGTTCAGCGACGCCTCGAGCAAGGGCCGGTACGAGAACCTCGACATCCAGCCACTCGATCACGACGACATCGCCTTCCTGCAGTACACCGGCGGCACCACGGGCATCTCCAAGGGCGCCGTGCTGACGCACCGGAACCTGGTTGCGAACGTCCGGCAGCTCGAGGCATGGTTGTCCCCCATGCTCGCCGACTTGAGCGAGAACACCATCGTGGGCGCGCTGCCGCTCTATCACATCTTCGCGCTCACGCAGGCGCTCTTCTTCCTCAAGACCGGCGGCCACAACCTGCTGATCGCGAACCCGCGCGACTTCCAGGGCTTCGTCCGGGACCTCGGCAAGCACCGGTTCACGTTCTTCAGCGGTGTCAACACACTCTTCAACGCGCTGCTGCACACGCCTGGCTTCGACCGGCTGGATTTCAGCAGCCTGCGCGTGAGTCTCGGCGGCGGCATGGCCGTCCAGAAGGCCGTGGCCGAGCGCTGGAAGGAAGTCACCGGCAACACGCTGACGCAGGCGTGGGGTCTCACCGAGACCTCGCCTGGCGCGACCGTCAACCGCCTCGATGCCGGGGAATTCACCGGGTCCATCGGCTTGCCGCTGCCCTCGACCGTCATCACGATCCGCGATGACGACGGCAACGTGCTGCCGATCCGTGCCCAGGGCGAGATCTGCGTCGAAGGCCCGCAGGTCATGCGCGGTTACTGGAACCGCCCCGACGAGACCGAGAAAGTGATGATCGACGGTCGCGTGCTGCGCACCGGCGACATCGGCTACATGGACGAGGACGGCTACGTCTTCATCGAGGACCGGAAGAAGGACATGATCCTGGTGTCCGGGTTCAATGTGTATCCCAATGAGGTCGAGGGCGTCGCGGTGATGCACCCGGGCGTGCTCGAGGTGGCGGCGGTCGCGCAGCCGGACGAGCGGGCGGGCGAAGTGGTGGTGCTGTTCGCCGTGAGGAAGGATCCTGCGCTCACCGAGGAAGGCCTGATCGAACACTGCCGCAGGTCGCTCACGGGCTACAAGGTGCCGAAGCGGGTCTATTTCCGGGACGACCTGCCGAAGACCAACGTCGGCAAGATCCTCAGACGCGAGTTGCGCAGCCAGCTTCCAGCAGGGCAGTAGATGCACACGGGTGGGGAGCGCCGGCCGTGACACTCGATGGCGCGATCCGGCCGCTGGTGGTTCGTTTCGGCGCGATGGGCGACATGGTGATCGCCCTGGCGCTGATCGAGGCGCTGCACCGGCGCTTCGGCGCCCCGGTCGACGTCGTTTCTTCGGGCAGCTGGACGAAGCCGCTCCTCGAGCGCCAGCCAGGCGTCGGTAACCTGCACCTCGTGCGCTCCCGCCGGACTCCGTACGTGCTGAGTCCGCAGCAATGGCGCCTGGTCGACTCGCTGCGCCGACGCGAGGCCGGACCGGTCTGGCTGTGTGACCCCGGCGAGCACGCGTCACGACTGCTCGCACGAGCCGGCATCGCGCCGGAATGGATCGTTGACGCCTGGAGGGACTGCCCGCCGCTGCCGAACGAGCACCACCTGGATCGATGGGTCCGATTTGCCCAGCTCAGCCCTGCAGGGCTGCGTCAGACCGAGTCGCTCGAAACCGCTGCAACCGTGCGGGACATTACCTCACCACCATTGCGCATCCAGCCGGAGTGGCGCGAGGACCTCGATGCCTGGCTCCGCACGCGCGGGATCGCCGACCGGCCGCTGGTGCTGGTCCAGGCCGGCAACAGGCGGACGATGCGCTGGTGGCTGCACCGACGGCGCGCGAGCAACTCCAAGTACTGGCCAGAGGAGCGCTGGGCCGCCGTCATCGCGGCGCTGCTGCGGCGTGATCCGCGCATCGTGGTGGTGCTGCTCGGCGTCCCGGCGGAGACGCGGCTCAACGACGACATCGCGCGCCTGGTCCGATCGGCCCGCGTGATCAACGCCGCCCTGGATTTGCCGGTACAGCGGCTGCTGGCGCTGCAGGAACGTGCCCTCGGAATGATCTCCGTCGATACGGGGCCGGCGCATTCCGCGGCAGCCGTGGGCTGCCCACTGGTGGTCTTGTTCGGCCAGGCAAGCGTCGGGTACTACACGCCACGCAGTCCCAGAGGGACCGTCCAGGTGTTGACCGGCCAGGCGGGCGGCAGCAATCCCATGCTCGGGATATCGGTGAACGACGTGGAGGATGCCTGGGAGCGCCTGCACGACACCACGTCAACGACGAGAGGATCGGTCTAGCGCTTCTTCCTCAGCGCGCCGCCCGCAACGTAGTGCGCCGCGACGTCGTCACCTTCCCCCGCCGCGCGGCGTATGCCTTCCAGGATCATCTTCTCGGCGCGCTCGGTACCCACCCAGCTCACGATCGTTACCCACTTGCCCTTCTCCAGGTCCTTGTAGTGCTGGAAGAAGTGCGCGATCTGCTCGGTGAGGGTCGTGGGCAGGTCCTTGTACGAGCGGACTCCCTCGTAGAACGGGTGCAGCTTGTCGACGGGGACCGCGATGATCTTCTCGTCGTCGCCGGCCTCGTCCTTCATGAGCAGCGCGCC
>Ga0316622_100002270_pt1 | contig 13187 bp, 9 predicted proteins | sample OWC_Aug_OW2_C1_D_FD_207646 | JGI IMG/M metagenome (GOLD analysis project Ga0316622, IMG submission 207646) | Wetland soil microbial communities from Old Woman Creek delta, Ohio, United States - OWC_Aug_OW2_C1_D5_C | ecosystem: Environmental > Terrestrial > Soil > Wetlands | place: USA: Ohio... | reverse complement strand
CGGTGACGGGGAGACACGGAGAAGAAGAAGAGATACGACAATGACTGTGTTCGGCCACGGATGAACACGGATATACACGGATAAGATCAAGTAGGATGCGGTTGCTGTATCCGCTCTTATCATAGCTTTTATCGGATTTGATCCGTGTTAAGGATTTTGATCTTCTCCGTGACCTCTGTGCCTCTGTGGCAGATACCGGTTTATGATTTTTAGGTTGATTGCTAAGGAAGGTTTCCATGCCGAAGAGAACTGACATCAAGAAGATCCTGATCATCGGCTCCGGTCCGATCGTGATCGGGCAGGCGTGCGAGTTCGACTACTCGGGCGTCCAGGCGTGCAAGGCGCTCCGCGAGGAGGGGTATAAGATCGTCCTGATCAACTCGAATCCCGCCACGATCATGACCGATCCGGACATGGCCGACCGGACCTACATCGAGCCGATCACGCCGGCGGTTGTCGCCAAGATCATCGAACGCGAGCGGCCCGACGCGCTTCTGCCGACCATGGGCGGCCAGACGGCCCTTAATACGGCGGTGGCCCTGGCCGAGACCGGCGTCCTGGAGAAATACGCGGTGGAGCTCATCGGCGCGAAGCTCCCGGCCATCAAGAAGGCGGAGGACCGCGAGCTGTTCAAGAAGGCCATGCAGCACATCGGGCTCGAGGTGCCGAAGAGCGGGTTCGCCACGAACATGGAGAATGCTTACGAGATCCTGGAGTTCGTCGGGTTCCCGGCGATCCTGCGGCCGGCATTCACCCTGGGAGGCACGGGGGGCGGCATCGCCTACAACCGCGAGGAGTTCACCGAGCTCATCATGCGCGGACTGGATGCGAGCCCGGTCCACCAGGTCCTGATCGAGGAATCCGTCGTCGGGTGGAAGGAGTACGAGCTCGAAGTGATGCGCGACGCACGGGACAACGTCGTGATCGTCTGCTCCATCGAGAACCTCGATCCCATGGGCATCCACACCGGCGACAGCATCACCGTGGCGCCGGCGCAGACGCTGACGGACAAGGAATATCAGATCATGCGCGACGCGTCGCTCCGGATCATCCGGGAGATCGGCGTGGACACGGGCGGATCGAACATCCAGTTCGCCGTCGATCCGAAGACGGGCCGCATGATCGTGATCGAGATGAACCCCCGCGTGTCCCGGAGCTCTGCCCTGGCGTCCAAGGCCACCGGCTTTCCCATCGCCAAGATCGCTGCCAAGCTCGCCGTGGGCTACACGCTCGACGAGATCCGGAACGACATCACCAAGGCCACGCCGGCGTGCTTCGAGCCGACGATCGATTACGTGGTCGTGAAATATCCGCGCTTCGCCTTCGAGAAGTTCCCCCAGGCCGATGCCACGCTCACCACCCAGATGAAGTCCGTGGGGGAGGCCATGGCCATCGGCCGGACCTTCAAGGAATCGCTCCAGAAGGCGCTGCGCTCCCTCGAGATCGACCGGTACGGGCTTGAGTCCCGGCGCGACCGCGACGGCGACAGGGAGTCCGGGATCGCCGACATCCGCCAGAAGATCAGCGTACCGAACTGGGAGCGGCTCTGGTACATCGCCGATGCGTTCCGCATGGGCATGTCCGTGGACGAGATCTTCGGCCTCTCGAAGATCGACCCCTGGTTCCTGCATCAGATCCGGCAGATCACGGAGATGGAGCGGCAGCTCCGCGAGCAGGGCGCGGCCGTTCTGTCCGATGCCCGCAGGGGCCTTGACCACCCGCTCCGGCTGGCGAAGGAATACGGCTTCTCCGACCGCAGGATCGCCAGGCTCCTGACGACCACCGAGGACGCCGTGCGCAAGGCGCGGAAGGAGCTCGGCATCCTGCCGGCGTTCAAGACCGTGGACACCTGCGCTGCCGAGTTCGTGGCGCGGACGCCGTATCTGTACTCTACGTACGAAAAGCCGTTCATGACCATCGGGGGTCAGGCAAAGGCCGAATGCGAGGCCAATCCCACCGACCGGAAGAAGATCGTGATCCTGGGCGGCGGGCCGAACCGCATCGGCCAGGGCATCGAGTTCGACTACTGCTGTGTCCATGCCTCCTTCGCGCTCAAGGATGACGGGTTCGAGACCATCATGGTGAACTGCAATCCCGAGACCGTGAGCACCGACTACGACACGTCCGACCGGCTGTACTTCGAGCCCTTGACGCTCGAGGATGTCCTGCATATCATCGACCGCGAGCGTCCCCTCGGCGTCATCGTGCAGTTCGGCGGCCAGACGCCCCTGAAGCTCGCTGTGCCGCTGGAGAAGAGCGGGGTGCGGATCCTCGGGACCACGCCGGACAGCATCGACCGGGCAGAGGACCGGAAGCGCTTCAAGGAGCTCCTGGACAAGCTGGGGCTGCTGCAGGCCGAGAGCGGCACCGCGGTCTCCTGCGACGAGGCGGTGGACGCCGCCAACCGGATCGGCTATCCCGTCATGGTGCGGCCGTCGTATGTGCTCGGCGGCAGGGCCATGGAGATCGTCTACGACGAGGATAGCATCCGCAGCTACATGACCCGCGCGGTAAAGGCCTCGCCCGACCGGCCCGTGCTCGTGGACCGCTACCTCGAGGACGCCGTCGAGATCGACGTGGATGCCATCTCGGACGGCAGTTTGGTCGTCGTGGCCGGCATCATGGAGCATATCGAGGAGGCCGGGGTCCATTCCGGCGACTCGGCGTGCTCGCTGCCGCCGTTCTCGCTCCCGCCGGACACGGTCGGGGAGATCAGCCGACATACCCGAGCGCTGGCCCTGGAGCTGGGCGTCGTGGGCCTGATGAACATCCAGTTCGCGGTGAAGGACGGCCTCGTCTACGTGCTCGAGGTGAACCCGCGGGCCTCGCGGACCGTGCCGTTCGTGAGCAAGGCCATCGGCATCCCCCTGGCCAAGCTTGCCGCCCGCGTCATGGCGGGAAAGACCCTGTCCGAGCTCGGCTTCACGAAGGAGGTCGTCATCACGCACATCGCCGTGAAGGAGGCGGTCTTCCCCTTCGCGAAGTTCCCGGGCGTGGACACGCTCCTCGGACCCGAGATGAAGTCCACCGGAGAAGTAATGGGGATTGATGCGGACTTCGGCATGTCCTTCGCCAAGTCCCAGATCGCCGCCGGAAATCCCATGCCGACGTCCGGCACGGTGTTCATCAGCGTGAAGGACAAGGACAAGCCAGCGGCCTACGAGGTCGCGGCGGGCCTCGAACGGGCCGGGTTCTCGCTGGTGGCCACGCGCGGAACGGCCGAGTATCTCCGCAGCCACGGCGTGACCGTCGAGACCGTGAACAAGGTCTTCGAGGGGCGGCCGCACATCGTGGACCGCATCAAGGACCGCGAGATCGACCTGGTGATCAACACGGTGTACGGAGCGGAGTCCCAGAAGGACTCCTACTCGATACGCCGGACCACCCTGACCCAGAGCATTCCGTACTTCACGACCATGTCGGCGGCCAAGGCGGCCGTTCGGGGCATCCAGGCCCTGAAGGCGAAGCCCCTGCAGGTGAAATCCATTCAGGAGTACCAGCAGCGATGACAAAAAAAGTGCCGATGACCAAAGAGGGCTACGAGAAGATCAAGAAGGAGCTCGACCACCTCATGAAGGTGGAGCGGCCGAAGAACATCAGGGACATTGAGGAGGCGCGGGGCCACGGCGACCTGTCGGAGAACGCCGAGTACCACGCCGCCAAGGAGCGGCAGGGGCACATCGACGCCAAGAAGCGCGAGCTCGAATTCAAGCTCGCCCATGCCCAGATCATCGACATCTCGAAGCTGTCGAACGAAAAAGTTGTGTTCGGCACGACGGTCACGATGGAGGACACCGAATCCGGGGAGACGAAGCGGTTCACGCTGGTCGGGCAGGAGGAGGCGGACTTCAAGAAGGGAAAGATCTCGGTCCAGTCGCCCGTGGGCAAGGCGCTCATCGGCCACAAGGTCGGGGACGTGGTGACCATCACCGCGCCGGGCAAGACCGTGGAGTACGAGATCCAGGAGATCGCGATTGCCGCCGGCTAGGGTCCACCAGGCACTGGTTGTCGAGAACCGCGACGCGGGGAGGGGCTATTTCCGCATCGTGCTGCGCGCACCGGCGCTGGCGGTGCAGGCCCGGGCGGGGCACTTCGTGATGCTCCGCGTGTCGGAGAACCTGGACCCGCTCCTTGCGCGGCCCTTCGGCATCGCGTCGGTCCTCGACCGTCGGGACATTGAGCTCTATTACCGCATCGTGGGGCGGGGCACGTCGCTCCTGAGGTCGGTCAAGCCTGGCCGGTCGCTTGCCGTGCACGGTCCGCTCGGGAACGGATTTCCGGCGCCGGGGAAAGGCGAAACGCCGCTCCTGGTGGCCGGCGGCAGCGGCTTCCCGCCGCTCCTGTTCTTCGCCGGAAGATACGGCAGGAGCGCTCACCTCTTTGCCGGCTCCCGCGACAAGGCATGCCTCCCGCCGGCACGCGCCATGAGGGACTTCACGTCCCGCGTACAGAGCATCCACTATGCCACCGAGGACGGCAGCCGCGGGACCTGCGGCTTCGTGACCGATGCGCTTGCCGCATACCTGCAGCGACCGGCAGGCGCCGGGCGGCCGGTCATCTACGCCTGCGGACCCCATCCCATGCTCGCAGCGGTCAGCAGGCTTGCGGCGGACCGCGGCGTTCCCTGCTTCGTTTCCCTGGAGGAGCGCATGGCCTGCGGGCTCGGCGTCTGCATGGGCTGCTCCGTCCCCGTGACGGCAGGCGGGTACCGGCGGGTGTGCAAGGAGGGACCCGTGTTCGACTCGCGGGAGGTCGACTGGGGCGGGCAGGTATCTTTGCAGGGAGGAAGACAAGAATAACCGAAGGAAGAGAATGCCGATTGGCCGCTCCTTCCCTCGTTCTTCCCTTCGTTCAGGAAGTTCATCATGAAGAGAGACCTCACGAAAAAACCTGACCTCTCGGTGGACCTCGCCGGGATCCGGCTCAAGAACCCCGTGCTTACCGCTTCCGGCACCTTTGGCTATGGCGAGGAGTACCGGGACATCGTCGACCTTGACCGGCTCGGCGGGATCATCGTGAAGGGCGTGTCCGCAAGGCCCATCAAGGGGAATCCGCCGCCGCGCATCTGGGAAACGCCGTCGGGCATGCTGAACGCGATCGGGCTGGAGAATCCCGGAGTCGATGTCTTCCTCAGCGAGAAGCTTCCCTATCTCCGGCAGTACGATACCGCGGTCATCGTGAACATCTTCGGGTACAGCCTGGAGGACTACGTCGCGGTGACGGAGCGGCTGGACGGCGTGCCGGGCGTTGCCGGCCTGGAGGTGAACATCTCCTGCCCCAACGTGAAGGCAGGCGGCATCGTGTTCGGCACCAACGTCAAGGCATCCTTCGAACTGCTGTCGGCGTTGCGGCGAAGGACGAAGCTGCCGCTGATCGCGAAGCTTTCCCCCAACGTGACGGACATCACCGAGTTCGCGCGGGCAGCGGCGGACGCAGGATGCGACGGGCTGTCGCTCATCAACACGCTCCTGGGCATGGCCATCGACGTTCGCAGCAGGAGACCCCGGCTTGCGAACTGCACCGGGGGGCTCTCGGGCCCCGCGATCCGGCCGGTCGCCGTGCGCATGGTGTGGCAGGCCGCGCAGGCGGTCAGGCTCCCGATCATCGGCATGGGCGGGATCATGACCGCCGAGGACGCCCTGGAGTTCGTACTGGCCGGGGCGACCGCCGTGGCGGTGGGCACGGCGAACTTCGTGAACCCTGCCGCGACCCTCGACGTGATCAGCGGCTTGGAGACGTTCCTTGCCCGGGAAGGCGTGGCCAGCCTCCGGGAGCTGACCGGACAGGTGAGGATGACGTGAAGTTCGTATCAAGCCTCAGGAGCAAGATCATCCTGTCGGTCTCCGCGATCCTGGCGGTGATCATCGGCATCGGTACGTGGATCAACATCGGCTACCAGCGGGCGGAGATGGAATCGGCGCTCGAGGACAACGTCCTGATCATCTCGAATACCATCGAAAAGAGCCTTGCAAATGCGATGCTCGGCGGGAAAAGCAAGGAGGTCCAGCATATCCTCGAGGCCGTCGGCACCTACCACAATATCCGGGAACTGAAGATCTTCAGCCCGAACGGCGTGATCCTGAAGTCCTCGAAGCACTGGCAGATCGGCCGGGCGGTGGACCCGGTAACACTCGCCTGGTTCCGGGAAGGCCTGTTCAAAAAGCCCATCAAGCGGCGGGACGAGGGCATCTTCTCGGTGCTGTTCCCGATCAGGAACACCGATCCGTGCAAGCGCTGTCATGGCGCCCGGACGGCGCTGAACGGCATCCTTGCCGTGGACGTGTCCATGGAACTGACCCAGGAGAAGGTGGGCGAGCTGAGCAAGACCATGATCCTCTGGGCCTTCGGCATCACCGCGATCCTGGCCATCTTCCTGTCCCTGTTCCTGACGCGCTACGTGACGAGCCCCATTCAGGACCTGATCACGACCATGGAGCGCGCCGAGCGCGGGCTCGAAGCGCGCGTGCAGGTGCGGAGCGGCGATGACATCGGCCGCCTCGGAGAGGCGTTCAATGCGCTCCTCTCCAAGCTGGAGCGGGCGCGCCGCCGCGTCGAGCGGTACCACTACGAGCAGATGAAGCGCGCCGACCGGCTGGCGTCCATCGGGGAAATGGCCGCCGGCATCGCCCATGAGATCAAGAACCCGCTCGCCGGGATCGCCGGCGTGATCCAGGTGCTGAAAAAGGACCTGCCGGTGAACGATGCCAAGCGCGCGGTGCTGGACGAGGTGTTGTCGCAGGTGGAGCGCATGGACAAGGCCGTCCGGAACCTGCTGTCCTTTGCCCGGCCCCCGGAGCCGCGCATGACGATGGTGGACATTAATGCGCTGACCGGCAAGCTGCTGGACTTCCTGGCCCCGCAGTTCGAGAAGCAGTCGATCATCACGAAGCGGCAGTTCGCCCCGGGGCTCCCCTGGCTGGTCCTGGATCCCGACCTGATGCAGCAGGCGCTGCTGAACATCGTCCTGAACGCGATCAAGGCCATGCCCGAAGGAGGGCTCTTCACGGTGGAGACCCATTCCGACGCGCAGGCGCCGGACCGATCGGGGACGGTCCGGATCATCCTGGCGGACACGGGGCAGGGCATCCCGGCGGAGAACCTGGGGCGGATCTTCAGTCCCTTCTTCACGACCCGCCAGCAGGGGACCGGGCTGGGCCTCTCCATAACGCAGCGGATCGTGGAGCAGCATGGCGGAGAGATCAGCGTGCAGAGCGCCCCGGGCGCGGGGGCGGTCTTCACCATCATCCTGCCCACCCCCACGCATGACGACAAAGCGAGGAGTGCCTGAACATGTCCTACAAGGTCCTTGTCATCGATGACGAAAAGCTGATCCGGTGGACGCTGGAGCAGCATCTGGTGAAGGAAGGATACGATGTCGTAACCGCCGATTCGGCGGAGAAGGGGCTGCAGATCATCACCGAGGAGACCCCGGACATCATCCTGCTGGACAACCGCCTGCCCGAAATGACGGGGCTGGAGCTGCTGGAGAAGCTGAACGTCCAGGAGCGGGGGCTGATGGTCATCATGATCACCGCCTACGGCATCGTGGAAACCGCGGTCAAGGCCATGAAGCTCGGGGCCTATGACTATATCAGCAAGCCGTTCAACCTCGAGGAGATCACGTTCGTTATCCGCAAGGCGCTGGAGGCGGGCTCGCTCAGGAGCCAGGTGCGGCAGCTGCGGGGCAAGGTCGACATCATCATCGGCGAGACCGATCCGATGATGCGGGTGAAGAACCTCATCCTGAAGATCTCCAAGAGCGACGCGACGACGGTCCTGATCCAGGGGGAGAGCGGAACGGGCAAGGAGCTGGTCGCCAAGGCGATCCATTACAGCAGCTCGCGGGCCGACAAGCCGTTCATGGCGATCAACTGCGCGGCACTGCCCGTCACGCTCCTCGAGAGCGAGCTCATGGGACATGAAAAAGGGGCGTTCACCGACGCCAAGTCGGCAAAGAAGGGGCTGTTCGAACTGGCCGACGGCGGCACGATCTTCCTTGACGAGATCGGCGACATGGACATGAGCATGCAGGCAAAGCTCCTGCGCGTGCTGGAGGAGCGGTCCTTCCGGAGGGTGGGGGGCGTGAGGGACATCAAGGTCGACGTCCGCGTCATCTCGGCGACGAACCAGGACCTTGCCAAGGCGATGAGCGAGGGCACGTTCCGCAAGGACCTGTTCTACCGGCTACAGGTCGTTCCCATCACCCTGCCGCCCCTCCGGGAACGGGGCGGCGACATCCTGCACCTGGCCAAGCACTTCGTGAACCATTTCAACCAGGAGTGCCACAAGCAGGTGAAGGGGTTCTCCCGCGAGGCGGAACAGATCCTGCTCGCCTATGCCTGGCCGGGGAACGTGCGTGAACTGAAGAACATGATCGAGCGCGCCATGATCTTTGAGATCGAGCAGGAGGTGCTGCCTGAGCATCTTCCCCAGGAGATCATGAACTTCCGGCCCGTCGAGGAGCGGGAGCCATCGGCACCGTTAGCCCTCGATGGTCTCGTGATCCCCGAGTCCGGGATATCCATTGAGGAGGTCGAGCAAGCGCTGGTCAAGAAGGCGCTGGAGATGTCCGGCGGCAACCAGACGCGCGCATCCCAGCTCCTTCGCATGCCGCGCGATGCTTTCCGGAGGCGCATGAGGCGCTTTGGCTTCATCTGATGAGAAGGCAGGTACCGGGAGAGCGGTCCGGGAGCCCGTGACCGTCAGCGAATGGCCGGGCGACCCGGGGCTGGCTCACTCGAGGTCGGGATGGCACCGCCGGCAGTCCTGGATGGGGAATGCGACGGTGAGATGGCAGACACCACAGAACTTTCCCTCGTTGATGTAGTTCATGAGGAAGTGCTTCGTACCTTTTTTCTGGATGTTGAAGATGTCGGGATGGCAATCGGCGCAGTCGAGCCACTCGGTATGCTTCAGGTGCGGGAAGAACGCCCGGGTCTTCACGCCCCGCCACTCGGGCTCCAGGCGCAGGTTCTTGTCAAAGGGGATCTGCTCGAAATTCTCGCTCAGCAGGCTCTGTTTCGGCTGGATCAAGCCTTTCCGCAGGGCCTTGACCCAGTTGATCTGATCGCCGTACAGCGTCTTCGGAAAGCCGCTCATCTCGGCGAACCGTTCATCGGTGTGGCCGAGGGACCCGCTGTGGCATTTCCGGCAGTTGTCCTCGCTCAGCACGCTGAAGGCGATCCGGTCATTGTGGCATGCCCCGCAGAACTCCCCCCTCCGGTTCTTTTCCTCTGATATTCCCGATGCATTCGTCTTGTAGGCGAATCCGAGCTCAAAATGGCACACGCGGCAGGTATAGTTCCGGCGATGCAGCCAGTGGGAGAAGGCGACGGACGGATGGGTGCTCTTCTTGGTCAGCCGGGTGATCAGGACATTTCCATAGCGGGCGGGAGGAGGGGTGTCTTTAGCGGTCCACACCATGTCGAACTTGCTGCCTGTCATCGACTCGCTCCCGTCGTCGCTGACGCACGACGGCAGGAAGCCGGCCATCAGACACGCGAGGCCATACGCTATCCAACGCATACAGGATTTCAGACCCACCGGCGGGACATGCGGGAGTACCGGTCAACGAACGGCCGCAATTAGTAAACCTCTTTCAGGTGGCAGAGCTGGCAGTCGTAGAACGGGAACGCCACTTTTGCATGACATGCCCCGCAGTACTTTCCGGCGAAGATGTCCTGCATGTTGTACTTCGTGTATCCCTTCTTCGCACTGAAGACCTCGGGATGGCAAAGCTCGCAGCCGTTGATCTCCGCATGGATCTTGTGGGAAAAGATGATGTCCGGCATCCCCAGGATCGTCGACTTGATGTCGAAGTCCTTGGGCGCGGCGATGGCCTGCCGCTTGATGGAAAGGCCTTCGACCTGGTCCTTCAGCTTGATGAGGCCTTTCTCCTCGGCCTTCATCCAGTCGATGCGGTTCCCGAAGCGCGACGGGGGGAAGTCCTTCAGCTGTTCGTTGAAGTTCTTCTGTCCCTTCACGTCCTTTCCGTAGGAGTGGCAGCGGTCGCAGTTCTTCACTTCCGAGACGACCTTTTCCCGCGAGGTGGGGCCGAAGGCCTCCTTGCCGTTGTGACAGGACCCGCAATACAGACCATTCGTGTTGTCCGCTTCCTTGATGTCGCTCCCGCCCGGTTCCATGGCGAAGCCGACATCGACATGGCAGACCCGGCAGGTGTATTTGGCACGGTGGATCCAGTGCTTGAACACGACGGGTGCGATGTTGTTCTTCTCGGAATAATTATTGATGACGACGTTGCCGAACTCCTCGGGTCTCGGCATTCTCTTTTTCGTGCCGAAATTCGTGGCAAACCCGACGGAAGTGAACAGCAAGAGGATGGTTACGACAAGGACAGCCTTCAGCTTCATGGCAACGTCTCCTTCCTGATTCGGTGAACAAGTAGGTAGTATTGTAGCCGATTACCGGTGCGGAGTCAACACTTCCTGGTCGATTTTGCGCGCTTGGCGCCGCTGCCGGGCGCATCTCCGCAACAGCCGCTTACCGGTGGCAATACTGGCACAGGTCGGCGGGCTTGTCCGCCTTGTACCGGAACAGGCCCTTCCAGTCGGAGCTGTGCGGGTTATGGCAGCTGATGCAGGACAGGGCCCTGCCTGGCCGCCGGGGATCGTCCACCTTGTCGACGGGATGGCCGCCCTTCGCCTTGAGCCGGATCTCCGGGGGGAGGGGAGTGCTGGGGTGCTTTCCATTGAACGCTTCGCGATGGCATTTCCGGCAGGCCTCATTGGCGTCCGCCTTCAGGAGGCCGCGGAAGGGCGTGGTATGGATCCCGTGGCAGTCGTAGCATTTGCCGTCTGCAACGGGCTTGTGCACGAACTTGTTCTTGAAATCCTCCGTGCTGTGACAGGTGAAGCAGAGCTCCGGGGTCTGGGCGATCAGCAGCTTCGGGATCTGGCTCTGGTGCGCCGTGTGGCATCCGCCGCACTGCCCGATCTTGTACGGACCGTGCTTTTCCTTGCCCATGAGCTCATCGGTCATGTGGCATTCGAAGCAGAGCGCCGGCGTTGACTTGGTGAGCAGCCGTTTGGCCTTGGAATTGTGCGGCCGGTGACAGGTGGTGCACCGTCCTCCCGCAACGGGCTTGTGCGCCTGCTTGCCGCCCGCAAAGGACTTCTTGTCGTGACAGGTGAAGCAGAGGTCGGGCTGCTTGGACAGGAGAAGGCGCTCGTTCTTCGACTGATGGGCCGCGTGGCAGGAAAGGCAGTTGCCCTGTTCCACCGGATCATGGACGATGCCGCTCGTGAGGGCGTTCTTGTCGTGGCAGGCATAGCAGAGCTTGGTCGTGTCGGCGACGAGGAGGTTCCTGCCGTTCTGGGAGTGCGCGTCGTGGCAGGCCGTGCAGTTGCCCGCGATGATCGGCTGGTGCACCGAGGCGGTGCCCGAGATCGCCGCCTTGTCGTGGCAGCGGTAGCACAGCTCGGGCATCGGGAAGGTCAGGAGCTTGGCATGGCTGTCCGAACTGTGGGCGTCATGGCAGTACGTGCACAGGGCCGCGGCCGTCGCGAAGTGGACGTTCTGTTTCGCGGCGATCTTCTTGTCATGGCATTTCCAGCAGAGGTCGGGCATGGCCGTGGTCAGCAGCTTGATGGTGTTCGTGGAGTGGGGATTGTGGCAGGCGGTGCATTTCCCCGTGATAGCGGGCTTGTGCTGGTACCGCCGCAGGAACAGTCCCCGATTATGACAGTCATAGCAGAGGTCGGGCTGTTCGGACTTGAGCGACAGCACGGCCTTGTCCTTGCTCGCATGGGGCGCAACATGGCAGGCGCCGCATCCCTTCTTCAAGGCCGCGTGCAGGACCCGGCCCTTGCTCATGGCCTGGTGGCATTTGTTGCAGTCCTCATCGGCCGCATGGGCGGGGCCGGCGCCCGCCAGCATCCCGAGGGCGGAGAGGAAGAGAAGTAGGGAAATGGTACGGATCGCTCTGTTCATGGGGTTCATGCCTTTACCTGTGCGGAAGTGAGAGCGGGGACGCCGTGAGGCCTCCCGCCGGGTCTATTTGACCTGCTTGATGAATTGCTTGAGCTCCGTGTCGTCGGGAGCGATCTTGAGCGCCTGCTCCCAGGTTTCCCGTGCCTTGTCCTTTTTCCCGATGGCATAGTATGCCGAGCCCAGCCGCTTCCAGGCAAGGACGTTCTTCGGCTGCAGGTCGATCACGATCGTGCTTTCCTGGATCGAAAGATCGTACCGCCCCTCGTAGATATGGTTCAGCGCGGCGAAGAGGTACTGGTCGATGATGTTCATGTCACCGACAGGCGCTTCCATGCTGCTCAGGATCGATACATACTTGAGCTCGAGGAAGCTCTTCACCGCGATGGTCAGCTGCGAGGGGTTCAGCTGGAACGCATACCAGGCACCCGCCATGGACGCCTTCCGGTTCCCGTCCACGGCGATGTAGTGGGCGAACGCTTTCCGCAGCATGTCGCCGGCCTCGCTTTTTTCGTCGATCCTGAGCGCGACCTTGATGATGTCATCCAGCCGCGCAAGCATCGTTTTCACGTCGATATCGGTCGGGTTGTCGGAATAGATCTTGTTGTAGAGGTCGCGCGACAGGACATAGTCGCCGCGTTCATAGGCCTGCTTTGCCTCGGCATAGAGGCCGCTCATCTTCTCGCGGACCGCCGTCGCGATGTACCGGGACGCGGCCTCCTGAGTCTCGTCGATCTCCAGGATCTTCTTCCATTCGGTGATGGCGAGGTCGTACTGCTTCTCCTTCATGTAGGCCTCTGCCTGATCGTAGTGCTTCTTGGTCCGGACGTCGATGACATTGCTCTTGGCGTTGTTGTAGAGGCCGCGGGCCCTGCTGTCGTACGGGCGGACCGCAAGGATCTTCTCCAGCTCGTTCAGCGCGGACCGGTAGTCGCCGTCCTTGATGAACTGCTCGGCCCGCTGGTACATCTCGCTCGTCGTCTTGTCGGTGATCAGGTTCTTGGTGGTCTCGATGAGGTTCGCAAAGCGGCGGTCGTCGGGGTTCATTTTCAGCAGCTTGTCCCAGGTCTCGATCGCCTTCGCGTAGTCCTCCTGCAGGAAGGCGTCGGCGGCCTCCTTGCAGAACGGCTCCATGGCGCGCTGCCGGACGAGCGTCTGGTAGCGCATCGCGGTCTTGTCCATCGGGTCCAGGGAGAGGATCTCGCTCAGGAGCGGCGTCGCCTGGTCGTACTTGCCTTCCT
>Ga0316622_100002269_pt1 | contig 13191 bp, 9 predicted proteins | sample OWC_Aug_OW2_C1_D_FD_207646 | JGI IMG/M metagenome (GOLD analysis project Ga0316622, IMG submission 207646) | Wetland soil microbial communities from Old Woman Creek delta, Ohio, United States - OWC_Aug_OW2_C1_D5_C | ecosystem: Environmental > Terrestrial > Soil > Wetlands | place: USA: Ohio... | reverse complement strand
CAGCTCGTGCCAGGTCAACGCCGCCACCCACCCGTCGCTGCTGATGACCTCGATCGTCAGAGCCGATCGCGACGGCAACGCCAGGTTGGGGTCCACGAGCAGCAGGAGGTCCTTCAGCGAGGCGCCCGTCCACGTGTACTTCCCCAGCGCGCCTTTCTTCACGCCGATGTGCTCTATGCCGGCAAGCGTCGCCTGCGGGACCTCCCGCAGGTCGTCGATGGTGAACGTGCGCGACGTGTCGCCGATCACGACGCGCAGCGAGTCGGTCGCCTTGAATTCGTCCGAGTCCGGGTAGAACAGGGAATGCCCCGCGGCGTCGCGCCCGAACGCGCCAATCTGCTGCTGCACGGGCTTCGACACCAGCCAGTCCGCGAAGCGGGTTGCCAGCGCGGTGTTCACGCCGGCGTGACGCGCCTGGTCGATGACGATGACGCCGTACCGGTTGCGCAGGTCGCGATCCGGGTTCGCGTCAGCCGAGGCGCCGCCGTACAGCAGACGCAGGTTTGGCAGGCGCCCCTGCATCGACGTCCAGGTCGCGCGGTCCGTCAGTACATACGCCTTCCGCTCGTTCGCGAAGGTGAGCGTCTCGCCCATCCCCTGGCCGACCGAAAGGTACCAGGCCGCGCCCGCGGCCGGGGCGGTGCCGGCGGCCTTCCACAGCGCCAGCTCCTTGGTGTGGGTGCCCGACTTGTCGCCGCGGCTCGCGAAGGTGGCGGCGGCTGCCGCGATGCCCGCGAACGCGTCCTTCGCCATAGAGGCCTTGGCGACGCCAGCCGGGTCCTCGGGCGGACCGACGACGACGAAGTCGTTGTGCATGACGTCGTCGCGCCGCGACGCGTGCCCTTCCTTCATGAAGACAACTTCCTGCTCGGGCGCGTGCACGAGCAGCACGTCGGCATCGCCCCGACGGCCGAGCTCCAGTGCCTGGCCGGTGCCGACCGCGACGACGTCCACGCGGCAGCCGCACTGCGACTCGAACGCGGGCAGGATGGCCTTGAGCAGGCCCGTGTCCGCGGTACTGGTCGTTGTGGCCAGCCTCAGAACTGGAGCGGCGGGCTTCGACACCTGCGCGCACGCGGACAGCGACAGCGCTGTCCCGATGCCGATCAGAATGAACCACAGGCCAGGCATGCGGCGGGTGAGCACGGCTGCCTCCTCCAAGGCGTGATCCTATCCGAAAGACCGCAGTTCTGAATCGCCACCGGATTCGACCCAGCCCGCGGAGGTCCCGAAGCCCGCCTTCGAGCCTATCCCGGGGCCGCGCGGCCCGCAGCGGTGATTCGCGCTTCGGTCTCCTCGATCTCGCGCTCCGTCGTGTGCTGCAGCGCCAGCGCGTAGAAGCCGAATCGGTCGAGGGCAAGGCCGGCCGCGGCGACGGGGATCGCCAGGGGCGAGGCGACCCCGGCGAGCATGAAGAAGGGCACGACGTCCAGCAGGAAGAACCGGGCGGCGAGCAACGGCGTCCTCCGAACGTGCCACGGGTCCGCCAGCATGCGCTCCGAGAACGCCATGCCGGCGATGGCGCGCCAGCGCTGGCTGAACAGCAGCGCGTCGATCCCGATGAACAGCAGGGTCGCCAGGTACACATCGCCGCTGGCCACCGCGGCTTGAGCGGTGATTGCCCCGAACGCCAGGCCCCCGGTGAGGGGCGTGACGGCCGAGAAGCCCTGCCACGTCAGCTGTCCGGGGAGGCGGTAGACCAGGCCAATCGACACAAGGAACGCCGCGTTTGCCGCGCCCGCAGCGGCGACGGCGAAGGGCGCGTCCGACCCCGACAGGCCGACGGCCGCCGCCATTGCCGCCGCCCCGAGCGCCAGGGCTGCAAGCAGCGCCTCGTTGCTGAGCGCGCTTCGCCCGGCCCCGCGCGCGGCGAGAGCGGCCCTGCGCATCTGCCCCAGATGCCCGAGCGAGATGATCAGGCCGGCCGCCATCAGGCCGGTGCCAGCCACCATCGTCCAGGCGCTCGGGAGGCCATGGATCAGTCCGAAATAGGCCGACGCCGCGACGAGCCCGGCGCCGGCGATGGCGAGGCCGGTGAACGTGACGAGCGAGCCGTGGCCGGTGCGCGCGCTCATCGCTTCAACCCCTCCTCCAGCGACCGGAAGAGGCCGGCCCGCCGCATGCCCGCAGGCGCCAGGAACGCCAGCGAGGGCCGGCACGAGGCCGGATCGGTGAAGCCCGGAACACGCACGGTGGCCTCGCCTGTCGGCGGCGTCGATGCCGTCACGAGCCGAAGCGCCTCGGTGGGACAGGCTGCGACGCACGCCGGGAGGCGGCCCGCGTCCACGCGAGGCGCGCAGAGGTGGCACTTCGAGATCACGCCCCTCGCGGCGTCGTACCGCGGCGTGCCGAACGGGCAGGTCATCTCGCAGTACCGGCATCCCAGGCACCGCTCCTCGCGGTGAACGACGATGCCGTCGGCGCGTTTCTCGTAGGCGCCCGATGGGCATCCCTTCAGGCACGCCGGCTGCTCGCAGTGGTGGCAGGCCACCGACAGGAAGTAGGTGGGTCCCCCGGGATGCCGCCGCAGGTTGAGCGGCAGCACGCGCCGCCACGCGGCGAGTTCGGCGCGGTCGTTCTCGATCCGGCAGGCCAGCACGCAGGCGCCGCAGCCGACGCACCGATGCAGGTCGAGCAGGAACCCGGCGCCGCTCATGCCCGCGCCACCTCCACGAGGCACTCATAGAAGGTGGCGCCGTGGTTCATGTCGGTGATGCCCTCGGCAGTCAGCGCGTTGACGTCCGGGTCGCCGGCGTGGCACCAGCCCTCGAGCATATGCACGACGCCGGGCCGGAGACCGGGCGTCACGCGGGCGACGAGCTCGATCCGCCCGCGGTCGTTCCACACGGCCGCTCGCGATCCATCCGCGATGCCCCGCGCCTTCGCATCGTCAGGATGGATGTCGAGGACATGGGGCCGCTCGACCTCGCGCACCCAGTCGAGGTTGCCGAACTGCGAGTGGATGCGGTCGCGCGTCTTGCAGGAAAGCAGCTGCAGCGGGTACCGGGCGCGCGCCGGAGCGTCGGCCCCCTCGTCGAGTGGCACGTAATCGGGCACCGGGTCCACGCCCCACAACGCCGCCGCCTCGTCCGACGAGAACTCCACCTGGCCTGACGGTGTTGGAAAGCGACGGTCCGCGAAGGCGACGTCTCCGTGCCCCGAGAGATCCAGCGGGCGCGCCTTCAGATCCTCCAGCGTGCAGGCGCAGTCCTCAGGCAGCAACCCCCGGAGGAGCGTCTCGCGGTCGGCGGGGAAGTAGCGCGTATCGAAGCCGAGACGCTCGCACATCGCCCGCCAGATGTCCGACTCCGGCCGCACGTCTCCCGGCGGCGCGAGAACCTTCGCTCGCCACTGCAGGTAGGGGTGCCAGTAGGCGGTGACGAGGTCCTCCTCCTCGAACAGTGTCTTCGCCGGCAGGACGTAGTGCGCCAGTTCGGCGGTCGGCGTCATGAACTGGTCCACGACGACCAGCAGGCCGAGCCGTGAGAGCGCCGCGCGCAGGCGCGGCGCCGCCGGGTTCTGCGACGCCGGGTTCCCGCGCTCGATCCACGCGGCGCGGATCGGCGGGGCGTCGAGCGTTTCAAGGTGCCTCGCCACCTGGGACACCGGGAACGCACGCGACGCCGGGGGCTCCGGGGGGAGCGGAAGCGGCCGAAGGCAGTGGCTGGCCAGGTTGGCGTACTGCCACCCGCCTCCCGCCACGCCCACATTGCCGGTCAACGCCGGCAGCAGCGCCACCGTCCTCATCGTCTGGCCCGCGCGCGAGTGCCGCTGCAGGCCAAACCCGGCGATCAGCAGAGCCGGTTTCGTCCGCGCATACTCGAGGGCCAGCGCCCGAATCGACTCGGACTCCAGCCCGGTGATCGCGGACACCCGGTCGATTGGGAACGCGTCCAGTCTCTGCCGGTACTCCTCGAACCCGTGCGCGTGCGCGCCAAGGAACGCGGCGTCGTGCAACCCCGCCTCGACGATGAGCCGTGCCAGGCCGAGGGCGAGCGCGGCATCCGTGCCGGGCCTGGGCTGCAGGTGCACGTCGGCGGCGTCGGTCGAATCCGTCTGCCTCGGATCGACCACGACGACCCGCGCGCCACGCGCCTGGGCGTCGAGAATCAGCCGCCACTGGTGGACGTTGGTCTCAGCCGGATTGTGGCCCCACAGCAGAATGAACCGGCTTTGCACGGTGAGGGCCGGGTGATTGTGGCGGTTGTCGCCGTAGGTCAGGCGCGTCGCCTCGAGCCCCGCGGGCCAGCAGAGGTCGCCGTAGGTGGCGGTGCACCCGCCGAACTGGCGCCAGAACGCCATCGACAGCGCTCCAAGGGCGCCGTGCGATCCGGACCCTTCGTAGTACAGCACTGCCTGCGGGCCGTGCGCGTCCCGCACGCGCGTGAGCCGTGCCGCAATCTCGCCCAGCGCCTCATCCCAGCCGACCCGGTCGAAGCCCGCGCCGGACGGCTTGCGCCGGAGCGGCGTCAGGAGCCGGTCCGCACAGGTGACGCGGCGGGCGTACGAGAGGCCCTTGAGGCAGACATGGCCGCCGGTCGCGGGATTCTCGGGGTCGCCGTCTATCGAGCGGATGCGGTCGTGCTCGTCGAGCGTGACGAGCATGCCGCAGGTGCAGTAGCAGTTGCGCGGACAGACGGTGCGGACGGTCCGCAACGGAGGCATCGGCCCGGAGTGTAGCCGATGTGCCGCCGGGAGCGCGAGGGGACGTCAGGCCGCGTAGCGGCGCGTGATCAGGCCGGTCGGACGGATGCCGGCCGCCAGGCACCAGCGGCGGAACCACGCGTCGCCCGCCAGGAACTGCTCGGCGTCGCGGCGCACCTCGGATGGTGTCGTGGGATCGAGCGCATCGACGAGCGCCTGCTTGATGACGGCGCACGCGAGCGTCTTCACGGCGATCTCGGGGTACTCGGCGCAGGCAACAGTCGTCGACATGGGCACCTCGATCGCGCCGGCCAGCCGGCGCGGCGGATAGCGGGGGATGGAGCAAGACGGGTGCCGAGTGTCGCGTCGTGCAGAACCGTGCGGGCGCGGGCAGGCAGGGCGGGCGGAACGTCAACGCCGTGGCAGACAAGTGCCTGTGAGTCAACAGGGTGGCGCGGCGCTGCCCGGCGGTGCACGCCCCGGGCCGGCATGCGGCGTGCGGAGCTCGTTCCGGGCGCGTGGCAGAAACTGCCACGCGGAAGCGGGCAGGGCGTCGCAGAACAGGACACCTTCCGCCGCTGACTCCGTGGAGCGGAGCACGGCACGCCCTGAGGGGCTGGGCGGTCTCAGAACCCGTGTGTGCGGACGGGCATGGGTGCGCAGGTTCTGAGACCTAGAAGATTCTCTCGAGCGTCTGGTAGTGCGTGTGCATGGTCTCGATCGCCGCCCAGATCTTCGATTCGTCCCTGGTGTCGAGCAGGGCGATCAGATCGTCGATCGACGCGCTGAGCCTGGCGCGCTGGGTATTGAACGCCTCGGTCTTCGCCTTCAGCCGGTCCGGCAGGGTGGCCGTGTTGAGGGTGTCCATCTTCACCCTGAGCGTGCGGATCGATTCGGCGGCCTTCTCGGGCTGGTACGGCTTCGTCTGGTAGTGGTAAAGCACGTACAGCGTCGCGTGGAAATCCTCCATTTCCTTCAGGACGGGGCGGACGATCTTGACGAGCGCCTCGTACTTCGTGTGCAGCGCCTCAGCGGCCTTCAGCAGCGCGTCGTTGTCACCCGCCTGGACCGCGGCCTTGTAGGCCACGACGGTCTGCTTCAGGTCGTCGACGCCCGAGATCCAGAGGGGTCTCTTGTCGCGGAGCACCATTGGCAATTCGGCCTTGCTGACGGCCGCAAAGTGCTTCTCGATGTCGGGCAGCATCGCCGCCATGGCCTTCACGTCCTTGTTCGGCCAGGCGTCGTGCCAGAGCGGCATGATCACGCTGTGCATGGCATCGAGAGCCGGCACCGAGGCCTTGAGGTCCTCCGGTTTCGGCGCAGGCTGAGCGAGTGCCGGGGCAGCCGCGGCCACGAGTACGACGCAGACGAGCACCACGAGGGTAGGGATACGGGACATGGAACAACCTCCAGAGCAGCACACCAGGGAATGGTAACATGCGCCCTGCGCCGCCCGGACGCCTGTCCGTCAGGGCGAGACCATCCTGCCTGAACAAGGAGGCCTGCCGTGGCCATCGGAGTGCGCCGTCCGTTGCCGGTCGTCCTGTTCGTGATGTTCGCCGGCGTGCTGGCGGCGGCCTCGTGGCCAGACGCCCAGGCCCCCGCGCGCGTGGAGCCGGCCACGCTGGTTGTGCAGAACGGGCGCATCGTGACGGTCGACGAGGCCCGGCCCGAGGCACGGGCGATGGCCATCCGCGGCGAGACGATTGCCGCCCTCGGGACCGAGGCGGACATCAAGCCCTACATCGGCCCGTCCACCCGCGTCATCGACCTGAAGGGCGCCCTCGCCATCCCGGGCATCATCGAAAGCCACGGCCACTTCCAGGGCATCGGCCAGGCGAAGCTCGGGCTCGAGCTGATGGCGACAACGAGCTGGGACGAGATCGTCGCGATGGTGGCCGAGGCGGTGAAGAAGGCGAAGCCTGGCGAGTGGATCGTCGGGCGCGGGTGGCACCAGGAGAAGTGGACGAAGCGGCCGGAGCCGAACGTCGAGGGCTTTCCGACGCACGCCTCGCTCGACCGCGTGTCGCCCGACAACCCGGTCGTGCTGACCCACGCGAGCGGCCACGCGACGTTTGCCAACGCGAAGGCCATGGCGCTCGCCGGCATCACGACGGCGACGCCCAACCCGCCGGGCGGCGAGATGCTGAAGGATGCAGCGGGCGACCCGACGGGCCTCTTCCGCGAGACCGCCTCCGGCCTGCTGAGCCGGGCAGAGCGGGCCGCGCGGCAGAAGATGACGCCGGCGGAGCTCGAGGCCGAAGCGCGCACGATCATCCAGTTGGCGGTCGACGAGTGCCTCAAGAAGGGCGTCACGTCGTTTCACGACGCGGGCGTGTCGTTCCGGACCGTCGATCTCTACAAACAGGTTGCGCAGGAGGGCAAGCTCGGCGTCCGCCTGTACGTCATGGTGCGCGAAGGCAATCCCAGCCTGGCGGCGAACCTCGCGAAGTACCGGACCATCGGGTTCGCGAACAACCACGTCACGCTGCGGGCGATCAAGGTCTCCATCGACGGCGCGCTCGGGCCCCGCGGGGCGTGGCTGCTCGAGCCGTATGCCGATCTGCCGACGAGCACGGGCCTGAACACGACGCCGATGGAGTCGGCGCGCGAGACGGCGCGGCTCGCGCTGCAGCACCGCTACCAGCTGGCGATCCACGCGATCGGCGACCGGGCCAACCGCGAACTGCTCGATCTCTATGCCGAGGCCTTCACGGCTGCCCCCGATGCGAAGTCGCTGCGCTGGCGCGACGAGCACGCGCAGCACCTGAGCCTCAGCGACGTCCCGCGGTTCGCGGCGCTCGGCGTCATCCCGGCGATGCAGGGCGTCCACTGCACCTCCGACGCGCCGTACGTGCTGGCGCGCCTCGGCCCGAAGCGCGCCGAGGAGGGCGCCTACGTGTGGCAGAAGCTGATGAAGACCGGCGCCATCATCTCGAATGGCACGGACGCACCGGTCGAAGACGTCGACCCTGTCGAGAGCTACTATTCGACGGTCACCCGCCGGCTGAAGGACGGATCGGTGTTCTTCGGCGATCAGAAGATGTCGCGGATGGAGGCGCTGAAGTCCTACACGATCAACGGCGCGTACGCAGCGTTCGAAGAGGACATCAAGGGATCGCTCACGCCCGGCAAACTGGCCGACGTCACCATCCTGTCGAAGGACATCCTCACGGTGCCCGACGATGAGATCCGCTCCGCCCGCGTGCGCTACACGATCGTGGGCGGTCAGGTGCGCTACGAGGGCAGGTAGCCGAGATTGGGTGCGAGCCAGCGCTCGACCTCGCCCACGGGCATGCCCTTGCGCGCGGCGTAGACGCCGATCTGGTCCCGCCCCAGCCGTCCGACGCTGAAGTACTTCGCGTGCGGGCTCGAGAAGTAGAGCCCGCTCACGCTCGCGGCCGGCGCCATGGCGAACGACTCGGTCAGGGTCATGCCGATCGCCGGCGCGTCGAGCAGGTCGAACAACCGCCCCTTCTCCGTGTGGTCCGGGCAGGCCGGATAGCCGAACGCCGGCCGGATGCCCCGGTAGCGCTCCTCGATGAGATCGTCGCGGTTCAGGTGCTCGCCGGCGCCGTAGCCCCACTCCCTCCGGACGCGCGCGTGCAGGAACTCCGCGAACGCCTCGGCCAGCCGATCGGCTAGGGCCTTCACCATGATGGCTTCGTAGTCGTCGTGCGCGCGGGCGTAGCGGGCCGCCAGGTCATCGGCGCCGAGGCCGGCGGTGACAGCGAAGGCGCCGAGGTAATCGGGGACGGCGCCGTCGGCGGGCGCCACGAAGTCGGCCAGCGAGAGCTGGGGCCGGCCTTCCTCGATGATCTCCTGCTGCCGCAGCATGGGGAACCGCGCGACCTCCGCGCGTCGATCCCGATCCCCGTACAGCACCACGTCGTCCCCGTCGGCGCCCGCCGGCCAGAAGCCGTAGACACCTCGCGCGCGCAGCGAGCCTTCCTCGATCAGGGACCGCAGCGAACGCCTGGCGTGGTCGTAGAGATCCCGGGCGGCCGGGCCGTACTCCGGGTGATCGAGGACGGCGGGAAAGCGCCCCTTCAGGCCCCAGGCCGAGAAGAAGAACGTCCAGTCGATGAACTCCGCCAGCGTGCCGAGCGAGACGTCCGCCGCGACCCGCCGGCCCGTGAACGCCGGGGCGGGCACCTCCTCGCGCGACCAGTCGATCCGCAGCCGGTTCGCCAGCGCCTCGGCGTAGGGCCGCAGGGGCCGCGTGGCGCGCGCGAGATGCCGTTCGCGGGTTTCGGCCTGCGCCGCCCGGTTCTCGGCCTCGAATGCGGCGCGCCTCCCGTGGCTCAGCAGGCTCGAGACGACGTCGATCACCCGTGAGGCGTCCGGCACGTAGACGACGGGACCGCCGTACTCGGGGGCGATCTTGACCGCGGTGTGCTGGCGGCTGGTCGTCGCACCGCCGATGAGCAGCGGCACCGTGAGCTGACGCCGCTGCATTTCCGCGGCCACCTGCACCATCTCGTCGAGCGACGGCGTGATGAGCCCCGACAACCCGACCACGGACGCCCGCTCCTCGGCGGCCGCCGCGAGGATGCGCCCCGCCGGCACCATCACGCCCAGGTCGACCACGCGGTAGTTGTTGCAGGCCAGCACGACGCCGACGATGTTCTTGCCGATGTCGTGGACGTCGCCCTTGACCGTCGCCAGCACGACCGTGCCGCGGTCCCGCGCGGCGCCGCCGGCCAGCCGTTTCTCCTCCTCCATGAACGGTTCGAGATAGGCCACCGCCCGCTTCATGGCCCGCGCGCTCTTCACCACCTGCGGCAGGAACATCTTGCCGGCCCCGAACAGTTCGCCGACCGTCTTCATGCCGTCCATGAGCGGGCCTTCGATGACCTTCAGGGGCTGGCCCAGTGCGACGCGCGCCTCCTCCGTGTCCTGCTCGATGAAGTCCACGATGCCGTGCACGAGGGCGTGCGCCAGGCGCGCCTCCACCGGGCCCTGCCGCCAGGCGAGGTCCGCCCCTCGGTGCTCCACGGCGCCCGTGACGGACGCCGCGAACTGGACGAGGCGCTCGGTCGCGTCCGGGCGGCGGTTGAAGATGAGGTCTTCGACCCGCTCGCGCAGCGCCGGCTCGATGTCCTCGTACACCACCAGCTGTCCGGCGTTGACGATGCCCATGTCGAGGCCCGCCTGGATGGCGTGGTAGAGGAACGCCGAGTGGATGGCTTCGCGCACGACGTCGTTGCCGCGGAACGCGAACGACAGGTTCGAGATCCCGCCGCTGACCCGCGCCCCGGCGCAAGTCGCTTTCAGGATGCGCGTCGCCTCGATGAAGTTGACCGCGTAGGTCGCGTGCTCCTCGAGGCCGGTGCCGATCGCCAGCACGTTGGGATCGAGCACGATGTCGGCGGGATCGAAGCCGGCGTCGCGCGTGAGCAGGCCGTACGCGCGCTGCAGGATCTGGACCTTGCGCTCCACCGTGTCGGCCTGGCCGGCCTCGTCGAACGCCATCACCACGACCGCGGCGCCGTAGCGGCGGATGAGCCGCGCCTTGTGGAGGAAGTCGGCCTCGCCTTCCTTCAGGCTGATGGAATTGACGATGCCCTTGCCCTGGATGGACTGCAGGCCCGCCTCGATCACCGGCCACGTTGAGCTGTCGATCATGACCGGCACGCGGGCAATCTCCGGCTCGGTCGCGATGAACTGCAGGAACTCCCGGATGGCGTGCTCGGCGTCGAGCAGGCCCTCGTCCATGTTCACGTCGATGATGTTGGCGCCGCCCCGCACCTGGTCGAGGGCCACCGCGGCCGCGTCGGCGAAGTTGTCGTCCTTGATCAGCCGCCGGAACCGCGCCGAGCCCGACACGTTCGTCCGCTCCCCGATCATCGTGAAGTTGCTGTCCGGCCGGATTGTGAACACCTCCAGGCCGGAGTACCGTGAGCACTCGCCCGCGGGCTCCGACGCGGACGCCCGCGGCCGCGCCCCGCGGGGCCTGATGCCCTGCACCGCCTCCGCGATGGCCCGGATGTGGTCCGGCGTCGTGCCGCAGCAGCCGCCGACGATGTCGACGAGGCCCGCCTCGGCGAACTCGCGGATGAGGGCCGCCGTCTCGGACGGCGCCTCGTCGTACTGGCCGAAGGCATTGGGCAGGCCGGCGTTGGGATAGGCGCTCACGCGTGTCGACGCGACGCGGGCGAGGTCGGCCAGGAACGGCCGCATCTCGCGGGCGCCGAGGGCGCAGTTGATGCCGACGGAGAACGGCCGGGCGTGGGCGATGGAGACCCAGAACGCCTCGACCGTCTGCCCCGAGAGCGTCCGGCCGCTGCGGTCCGTGATGGTGACCGACATCTGAACCGGCACCCGGGAGCCCCGGGCCTCGAAGACCTCCTCGATGGCCACCAGGGCGGCCTTCGCGTTCAGGGTGTCGAAGATCGTCTCGACCAGCAGCAGATCACAGCCGCCGTCGAGCAGCCCGCGCGCCTGCTCGGCGTAGGCCTCCTTGACCTGCTGAAAGGTGACCGCGCGGAACGCCGGGTTGTTGACGTCCGGCGAGAGCGACAGCGTGCGGTTGGTCGGGCCGATGGCGCCGGCGACGAAACGCGGGCGGTCCGGCGTCCTCGCGGTCCACGCCCGCGCCGCCTCGCATGCCAGACGCGCGGCCGCGACATTGATCTCGTGGACGACGTGCTCGAGGCCGTAGTCGGCCTGGGCGATCGCGGTGCCGTTGAACGTGCTCGTCTCGATGATATCGGCCCCGGCCTCCAGGTACGCGTGGTGAATGCCGCTGATGACGTCCGGCCGCGTCAGCACGAGCAGGTCGTTGTCGCCCTTGAGATCGCGCGGGTGGTCGGCGAATCGCTCGCCGCGGAAGTCGGCCTCGGTCAGGCCGTGCCGCTGGACCATCGTGCCCATCGCCCCGTCGATCACCAGGATCCGGTCCCGGAGGATGCCGTCGAGTCTGTCGGTCGTTCGCGGGTCTGCCATGGTCGGCCCCTAGTTCTCGCGTCGCCTCGGGCGGGCGGGCGTCCGCGCCCGGCCTTTCACGCCGCTGGCAATCGTCACCGTGAAGGGGCCGCCAGCCTTGCGAGCCCCGAGCTGCAACCGGATGTCCCGCAGGCCGGCCCGGCGCATCAACGACTCGAGGGCCTCGTCGGAGAAGCCGAGCCAGTGGTCGCCGAGGCGGTCCTTGACCCAGGACTGGTCGTGCGGCCGGAGGTCGAGCAGCAGGACGTGACCCCCCGGCCGAAGGACCCGGACGGCCTCGCCGAGCGCGAGAGCGGGGTCGGCCGCGTGATGCAGCGCCTGGGAGAGCAGCGCCACGTCCACGGAGGCGTCCGGCAGCGGAATGCGCTCGATCTCGCCGCGCTTCCAGGCGATGTTGGCGGCGCCGTGCCTCCTGGCGAGGGCCCGCGCGCGCTGGAGGACCGCGGCCGAGCGGTCGATGGCGTAGACCTGCCGCGCCCACCGCGCGGCCTCGATCGTGAGGTGCCCGTCGCCGCAGCCGATGTCGGCAAGATCGAGCCGCGGCAGCAGGAGGCCGAGGGCGCGGGCCCAGGCCGCCCAGCTGCGGCCAGGCACGAGCTGGCCGGCGTCGGTGCCGTGGGTCTCGAAGTTCTCGCGGCGGTGACGCAGCACCTCCTGCAGCCGGGCGTCGTCGGCCCGGGCGGCGGGGGAAGGCGCGGCCTCGGCGAACTGCGCCTGGAGGTGCGTCCAGAGGCCCGCCAGGCGGCCGTCGGCGGCCGGGGCGAGGCGGTAGTAGGTGAAGCCGCCGGCGGGCTCCTCGGCGACCAGGCCGGCCTCCTTCAGCAGCCCCAGGTGGCGGGAGACGCCCGACTGGGCGAGGCCCAGGACGGCGGTCAGTTCGGTGACGTTGAGGCGCTCGCGGGCCAGCACGCGGAGCACCCGGAGCCGGACGGCTTCACCCAGCAGGCGGTAGAGCGAGGCGGCCTCATGCATATCCATAAATCTATATGTCATGATAAAAATCCGCAAGGTCCGGGCCGCCGCCGGCCCGCGGCCGAACCGGGCTACAATCGCCCGGATGATCCGCATCCTCATCACCGGCGGCACCTTCGACAAGCGGTACGACGAGATCGGCGCCCGGCTCCACTTCACCGAGTCGCAGGTGCCCGACATGCTGCGCCTCGGACGGTCGCGCGTGGACGTGGCCATCCGCACCGTCATGCTCGTCGACAGCCTCGACATGAGCGAGGCCGACCGCGAGCTCATCGCCCAGAACTGCCTCCAGGCCCCGGAGTCGCGCCTCGTCGTCACCCACGGCACCGACACGATGGTGGAGACCGCCCGCGCGATCGCGTCGCGCGTCGCGGACAAGACGGTGGTGCTGACCGGCGCGATGGTGCCGTACGCGTTCGGCAGTTCCGACGGGATGTTCAACCTCGGCAGCGCGCTCTCGTTCGCCCAGGTGCTTCCGCCGGGGGTGTACGTCGCGATGAACGGGCGGTACTTCTCCTGGGACAAGGTGCGGAAGAACACCAAGACGGGCGTGTTCGAGGAGGTCGGCAGCTAGGGGCAAGGGACAAGGGGATAGGGAACAGGGGCCACGGGACAGGGGGCAAGAGG
>Ga0316622_100002268_pt1 | contig 13192 bp, 11 predicted proteins | sample OWC_Aug_OW2_C1_D_FD_207646 | JGI IMG/M metagenome (GOLD analysis project Ga0316622, IMG submission 207646) | Wetland soil microbial communities from Old Woman Creek delta, Ohio, United States - OWC_Aug_OW2_C1_D5_C | ecosystem: Environmental > Terrestrial > Soil > Wetlands | place: USA: Ohio... | reverse complement strand
GATGACCGCGTTGGAGGTGCGGAACAGGTACGACAGCAGGTAGCCGGCCGCGAACGGCAGGAACAGTCGCAGCCACAGTGCGCGCGGCGCAAGGGGGGTCAAGGCGACTCCACGACGAATGTGGAGGAATGTAGCGGGTTCGGCTCGTCGCCACCCTCTCCGCGGCCCCTCCGCCGCAAGGCGAGAGGACAGGAGCGCAGCGTTAGCGCCAGCGTTCGCGCATTCGCGAGGCGATGTCGACTGCGTTGCCAGCTGACCGCACCGCGGAAGGCGCGTCGCCTGCTGCCGCGGGCGGCCACGGCCGAGATTCGAACAGCGAGGCGAGCTTCGGCGCAATGAACCGCGTGCGCGATCCGTAGACGTGGCGATCGCCCCCGGCGGCCTGCTGATGCACGTAGAAGCGTTGCGGCACCATGACGTGCAGGTGATCCTTGGCGCGCGTCATCGCGACGTAGAGCAGCCGCCGTTCCTCCTCGATCTCCGCCGGCGTTCCGGTGGCCATGTCCGAGGGAATGCAGCCATCGACGGCATTGAGGACGTACACGGCGCCCCACTCCTGCCCCTTGGCCGAGTGAATCGTCGACAGTGTCAGGTAGTCCTCGTCGAGCAGCGGCACGCCCGCCTCGTCGCTGGTGGCATCGGGTGGATCGAGCGTCAGTTCGGTCAGAAACCGTTCGCGCGACGGATAGGTGCCGGCGATCGCCTCGAGCGCCGCGAGGTCGGCGATGCGCGCTTCGGCGTTGTCGTGGATGCGAGTCATCTGCGGTTCGTACCAGCGGCGCGCCTGCGCCAGGTCCGCCGGCCAAGGGGGGTGGCGATCGCGCAGCGCTCGGAACAGTCCGCCCAGCCCGCGCCAATCGGCCGCGCACGCGGCGGGTGCGGGAAAGGCGAGCAACGCCTCGACCGGGTCGGCCACCGTCGCCATCGCGTCGAGCGCGCGGGCCGCGGTCCTCGGCCCCACGCCCGGCAACAGCAGCAGCACGCGAAAGCCGGCGACGCGGTCGCGCGGGTTTTCCGCCCAGCGCAGGCAGGCGAGCAGGTCCTTGACGTGCGCCGCCTCGAGGAACTTCAACCCGCCGAACTTCACGAACGGGACGTTGCGCCGTCCGAGTTCGAGTTCGACCTGCAGGCTGTGATGCGAGGCGCGGAACAGCACCGCCTGCGCGCGGAGCCGCAAGCCCTCCTCGCGCCGCGCCAGCACCTCGTCGACCACGTAGCGCGCCTGCGCCGACTCGTCGGCGACCGATACCAGCAGCGGCCGCACCGACGAGACGCGGTCGGAAAACAGGTTCTTGGTGAAGCGCTCGGCTGCCTGCCCGATCACCGCGTTGGACGCCTCGAGGATCGGTTGCGTGGAGCGATAGTTCTGCTCGAGCGTGATGACGGTCGCCGGCGGATCGAAGTGGCGCGGGAAGTCGAGGATGTTGCGCACGGTGGCGCCACGAAATGAGTAGATTGCCTGCGCGTCGTCGCCGACCACCGTGAGGCCGCGCCCTTCCGGCGTCAACGCCAGCAGCACCGAGGCCTGCAGCCGGTTGGTGTCCTGGTACTCGTCGACCAGCACGTGGCGGAAGCGCGCGCCGATCTCGGCAGCCAGGGTCGGCTCGGCCATCATCGCCGCCCAGTAGGCGAGCAGGTCGTCGTAGTCGAGCACGCTGTGCCTTTGCTTGGCCTCGACGTAGGCCGCGAACAGCCTTCGCAGTTCCGCCTGCCAGCCGGCACACCACGGAAAGCTGTCTGACAGCACCGCACCCAGCGGCTGCTCGGTGTTGATGCTCTTCGAGTAGATCGCCAGGCAGGTGCCCTTGAGCGGGAAGCGCTTCTCGGTGCCCGACAGCGCGAGTTCGTGCCGCACGAGGTTCATCAGGTCGGCGGAGTCCTCGCGGTCGTGGATCGTGAAGTCGGGGGCCAGCCCGATGCGCGGCGCGTACTCGCGCAGCAGGCGCGCGCCGATCGAGTGAAAGGTGCCGGCCCACAGCAACGACGGTGCGGCCTGCATCGCCCGCGTGCGTGCCATGCCACCGACGATGCGTTCGACCCGGCGCGTCATCTCCAGCGCCGCGCGGCGCGAAAACGTCAGCAGCAGCATCTCGCGCGGGTCCGCCCCGTTGGCGATCAGCGCGGCGACGCGGTGCGCCAGCGTACTCGTCTTGCCCGAACCGGCGCCGGCGATCACCAGCAGCGGGCCCGGCCGCTCCTCCCCAACACCGTGCTCGGCGGCCGCGCGCTGCTGCGCGTTGAGCTTGTCGAGGAAGCCCAAGTGGTCCAGCGGCTTAAACCGCTCGATGGCGGCGTTCATCGGCGGGCCGCCGTCAGCGGCCGCGTGTCAGGTGCCATAGGTCTTGAGGTTCGGCGTCAGCGCCGCCAGGCCCGCCGGTTGCCCGGCGTGGAAGGTCGCAGGGTCGAAGTAGACCGTGCGACAGGCACGGCAGCAGAACAGATCGGTCTGCCGCAGCATGCCGCTGGGCATGCGCACGACGACCTGCTCGAAGTCGGTCGAGCCGCAGGACCGGCAGGTGAAGGACTTGGCCATACTGGATGAATATACAGCAGAGCCAACCGACCGGGCGCGGCGCTGGCAGCCAAGAGCGCGCGTGGCAAGCACGGCGGCCGGCTCAGGCAGCCGCGCACTCGTCCAGCGTCGGGTAGTCGGTGTAGCCCCTGGCGCCGCCGGCGTACAGCGTCTTCCTGTCGAAGGCCGCCAGCGGCGCGTCCTCGCGCAGGCGGCGGACGAGATCGGGGTTGGAGATGAACGGCCGGCCGAAGGAGACGAGGTCGGCCGCCCCGCTGGCCACGAGGTCCATCGCCATCTGGCGCTGGTAGCCGTTGTTGACCATCCAGGGGCCATTGAACCTGCGGCGCAGCGCGGCGTAGTCGAACGGCGCGAAGTCGCGCGCACCGCCGGTGGCGCCCTCGACCACCTCGACGAAGGCGAGCTTCAGCGGCGCCAGCTCGCCCACCGCGTATTCGTAGAGCGCCTGCGGGTTGCTGTCCGGCCCGGCGTCGTTGGCGGGAGTCACCGGCGACAGGCGCAGTCCGGTGCGGCCGCCGCCGATCTCCTCCGCCACCGCCTGCATCACCTCGACCAGCAGGCGGGCGCGGCTCTCGATCGGGCCGCCGTACGCGTCGGTCCGGTCGTTGATGCTGTCGCGCAGGAACTGCTCGAGCAGGTAGCCGTTGGCGCCGTGCACCTCGACGCCGTCGAAGCCGGCGTCCATCGCGCAGCGTGCCGCGTGGCGATAGCTGGCAACCACGGCCGGGATCTCGTCGGCGCGCAGCGGGCGCGGCGGGGACACCGGCACCCAGCCCTCGGTGGTGAGGGTCTTCGCTTCCGCCCGCTTTGCCGTCGACGACACCGGCGCCTGGCCGTCGGGCTGCAGGGAGACGTGCGAGATGCGCCCGACGTGCCACAGCTGCGCGACGATGCGGCCGCCGGCCGCATGCACGGCATCGGTGACCCGCCGCCATCCAGCCACCTGCTCGGCGTTATGGATGCCCGGCGTGTCGAGGTAGCCCTGCCCTTCCGGACAGACCTGCGTTGCCTCCGAGATGATCAGCCCGGCGCTCGCGCGCTGGCGGTAGTACTCGACCGCCAGCGGCGACGGCACCTGGCCGGGCGCGGCCCGGTTGCGCGTGAGCGGCGCCATCACGACGCGGTTGGCCAGATCGATGTCGCCGATGCGTATGGGATCGAAGAGCGTGGGCATGACGCAGCTGCCTGGAAAACCGCGGGCTAGCGGAGGTGCCGGGCGAAGAATTCCATCGTGCGCTTCCACGCCAGTTCGGCGGCCTGCGGGTCGTACTTGAGGAACGGCAGGTTCTTCGAGTCAGCGGTCTCGTTGGCGAAGGCGTGCTTGCAGTCGTAGCGGAAGAACTCGAAGCTCACGCCCGCGGCGCGCAGCTTGCCTTCGAGCGTGTCGACGCCGGCGATCGCGAATGCCCCATCGTCGGTCGCCCAATGGCCCATCAGCGGCGCCTTGATCTTGGTCGCATCGACGAATTCGAGCGGCGGGTAGCCGTACCAGATGACTGCAGCATCGGTCTCGGGAACGTTGACCGCCGACAGCAGCGTCAGTGCGCCGCCCATGCAGAAACCGGTGACGCCGACCTTGCCGCTGCCCGAGCCCTTCAGGTACTGCACCGCGCCGCGCACGTCCTGGCCGGCGGCGTCGCCGAAGTTCAGGTCCTTCATCAGGTGCTCGGCCTCGTGCGCCTCGAGGGCGACCCGGCCCCGATACAGGTCCGGCACCAGCGCCCGGTAGCCGGCCGCGGCCAGCTTGTCGGCGACGCCGCGGATCTGGGCGTTCAGGCCCCACCATTCCTGGATCACCACGATGCCCGGCGCGCCGGCCACGCCGGCAGGTTCGGCAAGGTATCCGCTGACGCTCTGGCCGTCGGGCCGCTGGTAGGTGATCGTCTTGCTCATGGGCTCCTCCGAGATTGTCCTGATGGTCGCAGCACTGTGCACGCCGATCCGAATCGTATCCGCGCCCGCCGTCTTCCGCCGCCACGGCGCAAGGCGAATTCCCGCCTCGCCGGCAATTCAGCCCGCTCCGAAGCGCAGCGGTTTCGCCGGCAGCTGTCCGGCCGAGGTGTCGATGCGCTCGAACTCGGCAATCACCTGCGCACCGAGCAGCAGCAGCGTCGACGCAAGCTCGAGGCTCAGCAGCACGATGATGGCGGTGGTCAGCGATCCATAGACGGCACCAATCTGCGACAGCGTGGCGAAGTACCACACCAGCGCGTGCCGGGTCAGTTCCCAGAGCACGCTCGCCGTGACTGCGCCGACCAGCGCGTGCGACAGGCGCAGCCGCCCGACCGGCATCACCATGTAGATCGAGGTGATGACGAAGATCTCGCCCGCCACGCCGAGCAGGTACAGCGCCACGCCCGAGGCGCCGTCGAGTGACCAGGTGCGGCCGAGAAACTCGACCTGCTCCTGGCCCATCGCCTGCAGGGTGCCGGCAACGAGGGTCGCCAGCAGCAGGCCGAGGCCCAGCGACAGGATGTAGCAGTACGGGATCACGGCCGAGACCAGGAAGTGGCGCCGGCGGATGGCGACGCGGTGATGAAAGATCACCGACATCGCGTTCTCCAGCACGGTGAAGGCCAGCGAGCTGAAGAACAGCATCGTCGCCAGCAGCACCCAGCTGACCACCTCGCGATGCTCGAGGAAGTTGCCGAGTTCATTGACGATGACCGTCGACTGGCCGGGAACGAGCCACTCGAGGTAGCGGCCGAGCGTGCGCAGCAGCTCCGCCGGCTCGATCCAGTGCGACAGCGCGATGGCCGTCAGGATCAGCAGCGGCACGATCGACAGCAGCGCGTAATAGGCCACGGCACCGGCCAGCAGCAGTCCCTGGTTGGCGCGAAAAGCCTGCAGCGTCCGCAGCGCGAATGCGCCCGGGTGCTTGGCGATGTAGGCAGCGCGGGTTCCCAGCATGCGGATCAACGGACTTCAGACCGTGCTTGACCGGCCGCCGCGCCAGCTGCAATTCAGACCGTACCGGCCGCGACCGAATCTGCAGTCAGCCTAGCAAGCGGGCCGCGACGACAAGGTCGATCCGCTCAAATGCCGTGCACGCAGTTTGCGGGCCGCTGCGCCGGCCGCTACGCTCGCCAAGGCGGGTGGCCCTCGCGGTGGCCCGGCTCGAACTCAACTGGCTCGTGTCCCTGGCACGCACTGATGACGACGCGACATCTGGATCTCGGCTGCGGCGCGACGCCGCGCAACCCGTATCGCCAGGCCGAGGTCCATGCGATCGACCTGGTGCGGCCGGAAGGCGTGGACCCCGCCTTGTTCCGCATCGCCAATCTGGCCTGCCAGCCGATTCCGTACCCGGACGACAGCTTTGAATCGGTATCGGCGTACGACTTCCTGGAGCACGTGCCGCGCGTGCTTCCGAGCGCCGATGGAGCAGGCACGGTGTTCCCGTTCGTCCGCCTGATGAGCGAGGTCTGGCGGGTGCTCGTGCCGGGCGGACTGTTCTACGCCCTGACACCGGCGGTTCCCGGCATGGCCGCCTTCACCGATCCGACGCACGTCAACTACATCAGCGACGAGACCCATTCCTATTTCTGCGGCCCATCGCCGCCTGCTCGCATGTACGGCTTCACCGGTCGTTTCGAGGTGCGGCGGGCGGAGCGGGCGATGCTCCCCGAGGACCTGGCTCCCGGAACGCGGCTGTCGTGGACTCGTGCGATCAAGCGATCGATCCGGCGCTCGCGCGGGCGGCTGTCGCACGTCGTCTGGGAACTCGAGGCGGTGAAGCCGCCGTGGGCCTGAACCCGTCGGGCGAGCACGGCCAGCCGATGTCGAAGACCTTCAGGCGATTCCGCGACGCCTTCCGCCGGGTGCGCAAGGCGGTCAAGGCGCATCTGCCCTACGTGCGCCGGCGCGAATACCGCATCCTCGGCGCACGGCACGACGCCCTGATCGCCGCCTTCACCACCGAGGCCCGGCTGGCGACCGAAGCCGAGGCGGTCCTGCTCAAGACGCCGGAGACTTCGCTTGCCGGCGAGATCTGCCTGTTCGCCACGTTCGCATCGATGGCCGAGCTGAAGCCGCACGTGCGTGCGCTCCTGGAGTCGCTCGCCGGCGCGGGTTTCGCGGTCGTTCTGGTCGCCAACACCGATCTCGATCGCCGCAGCCTGAGGATCGATCCGGCCCTGCTCGATCGCCTGGCCGGCTGCATCGTGCGCGAGAACGTCGGCTTCGACTTCGCTGCGTGGGGGCACGCGTACGGCCTCGGCCAGGGCTTTCCGCAATGCTCGCGCCTGCTTCTGGTCAACGACAGCGTGATCGGGCCGCTCAGCGAGAGTTCGTTCACTGCGCTGATCGAGCGTCTTCGGAAAACCGATGCCGACATGATTGGCCTGACGGAAAACAGGATGCCGCACCGGCACCTGCAGAGTTACTTCCTGTCCTTCGGCCGGCGCGTGCTCGATTCAGATGCTTTTCGCCGCGCCTTCTTCGGCATGCGGTCGCTGCCGACCAAGGAGCTGGTGATCGACGCCTACGAGACCTCGCTGACGCGGCAGCTCGAACGCGCGGGACTGAGCGCCGCGGCGCTGTTCCCGCCGCTGTACGACGAGCCGAGAAGCGGTGACGACACGATGACACGCTGGCGCGAACTCATCGACGCCGGCTTTCCCTTCGTCAAGGCAAGCCTGCTGCGCAACCCGCGCCTCGCCGAAGCCGTGCGCGCCGTGGTTCCGGCGCACCTGCTGCCGCCCGCCTAGGGCGCGACCCGTTCCGGGCGCGCGGCCCGTCGCTTCGGCCTACTTGCCGGCGACGATCACGCCGCAGGCCAGCCTCGGACCCGCATTGCCGGCCGGCTGGCTCGCGTAGTCGTCGGGGTCGCGGTGGATCACCACGCTGCGGCCGATCACGTTCGCGGCGCCGCTGCCGACCGACAGCAGATCGGCTTCCCACATCACGCGGGTCGCTCCCGACGCATCCGCCCGCAGGTTGGGCATGTCGCCAGCATGGCGTTCGGCCTTGCCGTGGTGCCCGTGCGGCTTGCCGCCCGGGTTGAAGTGGCCGCCGGCGCTCATCGCATCGGGAGCGGAGCAGTCGCCCTTTTCATGCACGTGGAAGCCGTGCTCGGCGTTGGGCTTCAGGCCGGTCATGGCGGCGGTGACGATCACCTTGCTGCCCACCTGCTCGAAACGCACGGTGCCCGACACCGTGTTGCCCGCGGTCGGCTTCATCTCCGCGACCGCGCTTGCGGAGGCACTTGCTCCGGCACTGGCCGTCGGCGTCTGCGCACAGCCAGAGATCAGTACAGCCGCCGCCGCGGCAATAGGACAGGCAGCACGAAAGATCATCGGTATGTCTCCTCACAGGTCGATTGCCGGCATCGATCGATGCCAGGCGATGTTTGAAGAGGATAGCGGACCGATGGCGGGAGCGGCCGGGGCAGCCGGGAACGAATTGCAGCGCGACGGGGATCCGCTACCCCGACGGCGCCTGTCGCGGCTGTCGCCGCCCCCAGCTCGACTGCTCGATTGCCTCGCGCGCATTGCAGGCGCGGTGGTCCGAGCCCAAGACGAGGCAGCCTGTCCGTGGCTGCTTCTCACGACCCGCCTGTGTGCAGACGTAACGCCCCGCGGGTTCGCACAGAAATTGGCCGACCGATCGTGCGAAGAACTCGAACCCCGGCCGGAGCCACCAGCCATCAGCCGCTTGGCTCTTGAGCGCCCTTGCATCTCACCACCGGGGAACTCCATGCGTCTGACCGCCATCCTCACTTGTGCTCGCCGCGGGATGCCCGCTGACCCACGCCGCCACCGACACCACCAGAACCGACGCCAGCGCTGCCGCCAAGGAAGAGGCTGCCAGCATGAGCGCGGCAGAAAAGGCCGCGGCTTCGCGCAACTGTCAGACGGAGGCGCCCTCCATTCCTGGCGCTTCCTCTTCTGCCTGGTGTCGGCCTTCCTAGCGCAGACCGTTCCAGAACTCGCGCGCCTTCTGCAGTGCGCGCTGGCCAATCTGCTCGCCGACCCGCCGGCCAAACAGATCGCCGTCCTGGAAGTGGATGCCGCCGTAGCGCCGGGAGATCCCCGCCTCGTCGGCGGCTTCCTTCAGCGTCGCCCAGCGCAGAGCGACCGGCTGGCTCGGCAGGCCCGGTTCGATCGTCAGCGAATTCGGTCGGGCGATGAACTCGCCGACGAAGTCGCTGACGCCGTCCTTGTTGCGGTCGTATGGCACCTGCGTCGTGCCATCGAACAGCCGCTCACTGCCAGTGAAGCCGCGCAGGATCTCGGCCGCGGCGGCGCTGAAGGTGCTGTGGCCGGACGTGTACTCGGAAAAGGCCGGCGTGACGAACGTGAGCGACTGGAACGGCTGCCACTTCGCGCCCGGCATCGTCTGCGTGCCCAGCCCTGGCCCGGCCCATCCCGGCAAGGTTGAGTTGAAGTAAAGGTGCCGGATCGCGGAGATCGGCCGGATGAAGTCGTAGAACCGCTTGCTCTCCCAGCAGGCGATGGCCGAGTCGAGCAGCGCGCCATTCAGGGCGAAGAACAGCTTCACGTCCTCGTCGATTCCGTAGCGGTACTTGTACGAAAGATCGGTGGCGAACTCGTTCCAGTGCCCCGGCGGTGTCACCGAGTCGGGGCCGTCGGCCCAGTATTCGGCGATCACCTTCTGCCGCTCGGTGAGCTGGGCGGTGATCTGGATGATCTCGTCGGCCTGCCTCCGGTACGCCTCGTCGCCGCTCGTCGTGACGCCGAGGGCGTCCGTGTACGGCGCAGCGGAACCCGGCTTCGGCGGCGGCGGCGGCCGCAGTTCACCTCCTGAGACGAGCGAAAACGGAGTCACGGCCCCCCATTGCGGTGTCAGGAACTTCTGATCGGCATAGGTCGACGGGTCGGCGTTGTTCGCCACCGGAAACCCCGTGACCGGGTCGGTCGCCTTGCCGTTGGGCACGCGAAGCGGCTGCCATTTCGATGGGTTGAAGGTCGACCCGCCAACCGCGTTGCTTGCCGCCGGATCGGCGCTGTTCACCGGCTGGTAGAGCGTGGGATAGGTCGCCGAGACCACTTCGGCGTAGTTGTTGGCCTGGTTCGACCCGTCGTTCAGCCGCGCGTTCAAGAGCGTCTCGGCGGCGATGTTGCCGATGCCAGCCGGGGTGGCCGGGTCGCGGCTGGCCAGCGTCGCCGGATCCGTCGGCAGCCCGAGGCTCTTCATCTGCGCGGTGAAGGCTCCGGTCAGCTGTTCGTACGCCGGGAAAAGCCGCAACAGCGCTGCATAGGCGGCGTAGCTGACCGCCGCACGCTTGTTCGACTCGCTGTGCTCCGCCGACGGTCGACGCAGCAGGCCGCGAAGCTGCGTGCCGTTCGCGACCGGACTGTAGGCAGCCCAGGCGTCATACATCGACGTGTGCAGCAGAAACAGGGCGCGGCTGTTGACGGTCGGCCGCGGCGGCGATTTGCGAACCGCATCCAGCGCGACCTGATTCCACCTGACAACGACGGATGGCTCGAAGACCTGATCCCCCCCGCCGCCGCCCCCGCACCCGCTGATCGCCACAAGGACAACCAGCACCAGCATCGCGATGTTCCGAGCACGCATCTGTTGACCTCCCACTGCTAAGCTCCGCCTTGGCCCGACGAGTCAGTCCACTTCACGCTTCATAGGATGCGCGCGTCGACCGGCGCCGACGTTGATGAGAATCACCTGATGCATTGACCGCAGCCGCGACGTGCATGCTCGGCGCCTGCCGCACGCGTCGGCAACACCCTCGGCCAAGGCGCGCGCCCGGCCGGCCTTGCGCGCCGCTCCGCTACTCGGCTCAACGTGCAGTCCGTCGCATCAGGCCGGTGCAGTCGGCGCCCGCCGGCGAATCGCACTGGATCATCGCCTCGCGCGATTGGCCGAAGAGCACGTAGACGGTGCTCTGTCTTCCGGTGCTGTCCTCGGTGGAGCCTTCGCAATCGCGCCCACCATTGTCCTTGACGGTGGCGACGATCACCCTATAGCGCCCGTTCTGCTCCGGTGCCCAGGACATCCGGTAGGTGTTCTCCGTCCGCTCTTCGCCCCGCCTGATCGACAGGGTGCCGTCCTGGCCATAGACGTATTGCTCCGAACAGTTGTCCTTCTTCCGCGTCCACTCCCATGTGCCCACGATGTCGGGCTGCTGACCCAGGGCGCATTTCCACGCCCCGCCAAGCAGCAGCGTGACGGTCGCAAGAAGCAGAAGTCTTACTGGTTCACTCACGGCACTCTCCGAACCCTGGGCTTCGCTCGATTTTCCGGCCACTTTGCATAGGTGCAATGATGCTATCGGAGGCGTCAGATGCAGCGAAGGCGGTTCACGGCGGAGTTCAAGCGTGAGGCGGTGAATTTGGCGATGCGACCGGGAACGGCGGTTGGTCGGATCGCAGCGGATCTGCGCCGACATCCGAACGTGTTGCGCCAGCGGGTCAGGTAGATTGCGGCGGGCAAGTCGGAGGCGAAGCCCGGCGTCGCCACTGAACGCCAGGCCTCGCCGGCCCAGCAGCATCGCGTCGGCGCAGGCACAGAGAGCCAAACCTCAGTGGGAAGCCGCTGTCGCCGAGGGCTTTCTCGTCCCCGGTGAGGGCGCGTTCGCCGCCAAGCAACCCCGCTGTTCCGGCGGAAAGCGCAGGTCTTCCTTGACGATGTGCATGATGATCACGTCGTAGGCGATGAAGCCCACGAGGTCACCGGCAGGAAGCTGGCCGTCGTGGAACCGGTCGCGCAGCTCGGTGGCGCGCGCCAGCAGGGTGCGATGCGCTTCCTTGGTGGTCCTCGACAGCGGCGCGCCCTGACCAGCCGTGATTTCCTCTTCCAGCTTGAGGTGCTTGCCGATCTCGGTCACGAGCACGTCCAGCATCAGTTCGACATCCTCGCGCGGCTGGCGCTGCATCAGCGCACTGATCAGCTCGCTGCCGAGCGAGAGCAGCCGCTGGTGCTGCCGGTCGATCACCTCATGGCCGACCTCGAAGGACGGTCGCCACGCCACCTGCAATACCTCGCCGCCCTGGTCGCTGTTGCGCTCTCCGGATGCACGCAACGGGACCGCGCCCTGTTCCTGACGGTTGGCACGGTAGTTGTGACGCATCGTAAGCACCAGCGCCCCGGCAGACAGCAGCAGCACGCCGCTGACCGTTGCGATGGCGTGCTGCAGCATGCCTGCGGTGGCAATGCCGCCCACGACGTAGACGTACGGCATCGACTCGTAAATCCACTTTGGCACGTGCCCGATGGGCTTCATGGTCCTTTCTCACAACGCCAATGCGGTGCCAGCGCCAACAACGCGTCGGGTGGTTGCCCTGAAAGCGGACGCTCGGCCGAAATTACGTGCGAGTCTGCGGCGAAGCCCCACATGGAAGAATCATCCGGACGACCTACAGGTGACGGCCTTGGCGCGACCATTCCGCAGGGAGCGCCCGATAACCGGGTTCTCGATTCGCCAGTTGCCGGTCAATACCCAGAGCGGGCGCGCCGGATCACGCACTGCCCGCCCCTCGGCGATCTCTTTCCCCGTTTGCTCGCCTGGCTCAACCTGATTCGCGGCGCCCATGCGGTTCGGTGGCACCGAGCCTCAGTCTGTGCCTGCTGGCGTCAAGCGAAAGGGTGGCCGCGCAACCGAGAGAGGCCAAGGCAGACGAGGCGCTTCTGCGCTTGCCCACGAGCCGCGAGAAGACCGGCATTCGCGCATCCGGCCCGCGCCGCGCACGCTGCTAGCTTTTCGACCGCACCGCAAGTATGCGAATCCATGGACTTGTGCTGCATCTCGGCCCGACCTTAGCGACCAGGCGGAGAGCGATAGAGAGTGCAGCCTGGAGTCAGCGGCCGGCCGCGGTCCGACCGGGCCTCGCGTTGCGCGATTTCGCGACCAGTTCGTCGAAGGCCGCAGAAAGGGCCTGCGACAACTGGTGCGCATCGGCCACCGCGCAGCGCGCCGTCGTGAAGCCAAACCCCATCGCCCCGGCGTAGCTCATCACCGTGATGTTCAGTCCGACGCCGTGCTCGACGATCGACATCGGCCAGTATGTACTCATGCGTGCGCCGGCCGCGTACAGCGGCACCTGCGGTCCTGGGACGTTGGAGACGACGACGTTGGCCAGCGGCGGTATCACGCCGATCGTCTGCGAGCGTTGGTACAGCGCGGCGAGTCCCTGCAAGAGCCACGGCGCGCCGATTGACGGGAAGTCGGTCGGCACGACACCCTTCGCACGCCGCACCATTGCCTTCACCGCACCGGCAGCATCGCGGATCGCGCGCAGGCGCCGCAGCGGATCGGCAATGTGCGACTGCAGGTTCACCAGCGGCATCGTCGCCTGGGTGGTGTATTCGGTGTTGCCGGCCTCGCGCAGCGAAATCGGCATCGCCGCAGTCAGCGGCTTCCTCGGAATGCCACCGTGGTGCGCCAGGTAGCGCCGCAGCGCGCCGCTGCACAGCGCCAGCACGATGTCGTTCAGCTTGGCCTCATGGACCACGGCGAGGCGCTTGAGCTCATCGAGCGGCAACGACAAGCCGGCGAACCCGCGCTCGGCGGTGATCGGCACGTTCAGCGGCGTATGCGGGCCGAACGCAAAGTTCTGCCCGACCTGCCCCCTGCGCGCCTCACCCGTTGTGCCAAACATGCCCGCCAAAGTGCGAACGACCTCGGGGAGGTGGCGCACCAGCTTGATGTACTGGCCGGCGTCATGCCTGAGCGCGGCA
>Ga0316622_100002267_pt1 | contig 13193 bp, 18 predicted proteins | sample OWC_Aug_OW2_C1_D_FD_207646 | JGI IMG/M metagenome (GOLD analysis project Ga0316622, IMG submission 207646) | Wetland soil microbial communities from Old Woman Creek delta, Ohio, United States - OWC_Aug_OW2_C1_D5_C | ecosystem: Environmental > Terrestrial > Soil > Wetlands | place: USA: Ohio... | reverse complement strand
GAAAGCCATCCCTTGAATCCTGAACCCCAGCGCTGCTGCCACCACCGGGCTTATCCCGCTGGGGATTCGAACCCGCGGTACGCAGTCCGCACGGGTGGGCCTTAGTTTCGCACCCCGCCCTACTCGACCGGGGGATACTCCGGGATCACCAACCCGACAGCGTCGTCCTCCTCGCCTGACTCGTCCCAGCCTGGCTCGGCCCACGCGGTGAGGGTCAGCTCGTCGGGATGGGGCGGCAGGCCCTGGGCGATGCCGAAGACCTCGTCGGCCACCCCCATGGTCTTCCGGCCCTCTGGACTGAGGCTAGCGAGGGTGGGGCCGTCGAGGAGGAAGTCGGTATCCCAGAAGTACTGGTCCATCACGGCGTCAAAGTCGATGGGGCCGATCTGGTACGGCCCGACGGGTAGGCTCTTCGTTGCGACCTCCTGGGCGTAATCGCTATGGATCGCACAGTAGGCCCGGAGGCAGTCATAGAGGAGCAGCCAGTGGAAATCGGTGAGCTGATAGATCTCCGGGGCCCGACTGGCCGTGAGGAGTTCGGCGAGGGTGGTCCGGGCCAGGTCCGCGCTGAAGCAGCGGGCGGCCAGGGGGTACAGGGCCGGCCAGTCCTCCGCCTCCAGGTCCGTGAGGGTCTCCTGCAGGTCCTCCAGAGCGTCGTGGAAGATGGCCAGGAAGACGGCATCCGGCGGCTGGGCAAAGCGGAGCATGGGTCGGGCCTTGGGCGAGAAAGGTCGGTGGCTCGCAATCCCACCCGAGAGTCTAGCAATCGTGGCCGGGACCCGGTTAGAACGTGTTCGTATGCAGCCAGCTGAATTCGGGCCGCATCGGCGGTTTCGGGACCGGCCCCGCAGGCACCCCCAGCTTGAGAATACAGACCAGCTCGTAGCCGGTGGGCAGCCCCAGGAGGGTCTCGACCGCCTTCTTCTCCACCCCGCCCATGCCGATGATGCCGCTGCCCAGCCCGTCGGCGATGGCGGCCAGCGAGATGTTCTCGACGGCGAGCCAGGCCGAGGCGACATCGCCCCCCTGGGTACAGACGGCGACGACGCTGGCATTCGCGAACCACCGCTTCTGGTTGAGCGCCCGCTCCTCGACCTCCTGCTGGGACTCGCCCGGGCCCGGCGGGAACTTCCGGTTGTACTGGTACTTCAGCTCGGCGATCTGGTCCACGAGCTGCGGCTCGGTGACCCAAATGAACTCCCAGGATTGCTTGTTCCGCGTTGACGGGGCCTTGGCGCCCACCGCCAGGAGCTTGCGGAGTTGGATCTCGGTCACGCCTGCCTTGAAGATGCGGGTGGTGCGTCGTTTCTCGATGGCTTCGTGTAACTCCATGCCCTCGTACCTCCATGTGGTGTGTCGTACGGTTCCGGGAGGGGCGCGATGCGACAGGTACTTCGTGCGTGACCGGCGCCTACATGCGGACCGCTCGACGCGACCGCGCGCTGCCAGGGGTCGCTCGCGTCTGGCCGCCTCCCGGGGTTCGCGGGGAGTATCCGGCGGCCCGACGGGGGGTGTCAACCGGAAAGAAGGGTTGGGGGAAGGGAACTGCCCCCCACCGCTTCGGTCACCCCGACCCTCGGGGATCGCGCTACCTCTAGCGCCAGTCCAGGGGAGTGTGGTCGTGCGGGAAACCGACCCAATCCACTTTGTCCTATACCCGTATTGGGTATAGAGTTGGTCACGGTTTCAGTCACGGTCTAGTCACGGTTCATGGTCCAAAATGAGCCATTTCCGTCGCACTCAGGCGCACTCGCCCCTGTAGCTAAGCTCCCGAAAAACAAAGGCAACCCTCGATGTTTTAAGGGTTGCCCTTATGATGGCGGAGGCGTGTGGGAATCGAACCCACCAAGCACGGGTTAGGCGCCACGCTGGTTTTGAAGACCAGGAGGGCCACCAGGCCCAATCCGCCTCCACGCTGTTAATTCAAAGAGTTACCTGACTGGTGCTGTCGCGCCTCACTCTCTTGTGTCATATTTGTGCTCGGGAAAAATGCTTGTGCGTCCGTTGTGCACGGCAGGACCGCGAGCGCCGCCCGCAGTTGCTCCACTTCGACATTGATATACCGGTCGGTCATGGCGAGCGTCTTGTGTCCGAGCAAGCGTTGAATCTCCGTCTCGTGCACGCCCCGCCGCTTGAGACGCGAGGCGATGGTATGTCGGAGATCATGGAACCGGATGGACGGAATCGCAGCGGCCTTGACGGCCCGAACGAATCGGTTCTCGACGGCCCACTTGTTCCACGGACGGCCGTCAGTGCGTAAGAATACTCGATCTGCGGGTTTCGGTCCACCAGAAGCTTCACGCCCAGCCTTGAGTCGCTCCAAGACGTAATAGAGCGGCTCGGCAATCGGGAGCAGGCGTTTACGTCCGCGTTTCGTCGGCGGAAAATCCAGCGTCCGGTTGATTAAGTCCACCTGCTGCCACGCCAGCGCGAGCAGTTCTCCCATTCGCATACCCGTAAGCAGTGCCGTCTGCACTAGAGGTCGGAAATCCGCTGGACACGCTGGCAGCAGTTTCGCCTCCTCAGCCTCTGTCAGTTCCCGTTCACGCGGCCCGCCCTCAGGTAGCAGTTCAATATACGGCTCCTGCCGAAGCCAGCGCCACTTCCGGACCGCCAATCGGAGCATATGTCGGAGCACCGCGAGGTCCCGGTTAATGGTGGCGCTCGCAATGCGCTTGTCACACTTCGAGCACCGCTTGCCTTGCCCGTCGTGCGACTTGCATGGCCGCTTCACGTACTCGCCCTTCCTTTCTTGGATGTATCGATCAACGGCCTCGGCATCAATGTCCTCCAGTGGTAGCGTCCCGAAACACGGGAGCAGATTACTGTTGACGCGAAACCGGATCGGCTCCATCGCCCGACCTTGGTTTGCCTTGTGCGCCAGGAAGAGCGGCGCGAGGTCGTTCAGCGTCTTACCCTCCTCCACACCCAAGAGCCGCCGCTGGTAGTCGTCCCGCTTCTTGTCGAGTTCGCCCTTCGCGGCTTCCTTCGTGTCGGCCACGATTTCGCGCTTGACGGGGCCGCCGTTGACACTCCAGCGGATCCCCCACGCTTTGCGCGTCTTCCCCTCGTGCGTCCACCTCCGGCAGTATACCGAGCCTTTGAACGCCATCGCTCGCCCTCCTCGCGTCCCCGGTCCCATCACGCGGACGCGGGGGCGTCCTGCTTCTCCTCCGAGTCTTGGTGCTCCTGAGTTTCGCGGCGGAGGCGTTTCCGATATTCCCGAAGGCGTGCCGCGACCGTCCGCCACGATAATTCGCGGCGCTCCGCAAGAAGGCTCCCGAGGTCCCTAATCAACAACTCGTGCGGCGAGAGTAGCTCACAGGCGCAGTCAAAATAGCGTTTGACCGCCTCCTCTACGCTTTGCACCGTTGCCGTTCCCGTCTCGGGATTACGAACGATCCGCAGCTTCGGAATTTTCAGAATAGGGGGGCGTAGTTAACGTTCTCGAATCCATCTACCTGTGTCCAGTCCGGTTCACACATCCCGCATCCCGTCTCCCAGGCGAATCCAGCGAGCGCGACGAGCACATTGTTCTCCGGGTCAACGCGTCGCCCGGTGCCGTCGGTGAATCCGCCCGTCTCCTCGACGTATACGTCGGTCGCGGGTAGGCCGCGCAGCCACCGCATGACGGCGTGGGCTGCCTCGTGCTCCGCAATCGTCAGGATCTCAACGCTAGCAAGGTCGCCTACTCCACTAACTCCGCTACTGTCACCTTGAGTGCCTTGGCCAACTTGATAAGCGTACTCAGGCTCGGATCAGGCTGCCCCGACTCCAGGCGGTTGACGTATTGACGCGCCAGCCCCGCCCGCTGCGCTAAGGCCCCCTGCGTCATTTCGTGCTCGGTCCTGAGCTGCTTAATCCGCATGATGAGCCGTCGCTGTAAAGGGTACATAGATTGTCACCTATAGATGACACGCATGTCAAGCCCAAACAGGCCGCACAAAACCGCAACGCGGGCCGATACTGCTCTCCCGCAGTGACAGTTCGGTGGCACCCTGCCCACACCCCGAGGCGGTGTGCGGCCTCGTGAGGGCGCACGGGATATGCCATCCCACCGGGATCACGCAGGGTAACCCCCCGACGCGGTGCCCGACGCAAGAGCCGTGGTGTCTGGGCCGCGCGCCCGCCGACGAGTAGCCATCAGCCTGCCGCGTGGTCACCCCGTGACGGGCCGCTCGCCTCGCCCCAGACCCGTTGAATGGCGGCGAGGAGGCTCGCCGGGTCGGCGGGCTTGCGGAGGACGAGGTCCGCGCCTGCCTCCTGTCCCGTGGTCCCCACGGCGGACTGCTCCATGCCCGTGATGAGGATGATCGGGATACTTCGAAGGCCGTCGTCGGCCCGGACCTTCCGGCAGATATCGAACCCGCTCAAGCCCGCGAGCATCACGTCCAAGAGGATCACGTCGGGGCGGTCCTGCTGCGCCAGGGCGAGGCCCTGGAGGCCGTCCGTACGCCCCTGCACCCGGTATCCCTGGGGTTCGAGCACCGCCTGGTAGAACTCCAGCATCCGCGAGTCATCATCGATGCAGAGCACCGTGGGCCGGTCCGGCGGGGTCTGGGTCTGGGGTGTGTGTGGCGTCACCATGCGTGGAGACTCCTTGGCTACTGTCCGGCTCCGGGCACCGGCTCAGGTCGCTGGCGGGGCACTCCTCTCGCGCAGGACCTGCTCAATGACGGTCAGGATCGTCTCGGCGTCGGCGGGCTTGCGGAGCGTCAGGGTCGCGCCCGCCTCCCGCCCGGTGGTTGCCACGCTGGGGTCGTCCCACACCGTCAAGAGGATGATCGGGATAGCCCGGAGGGCGGGGTCAGCGCGGCATTTCCGGCAGAGGTCGTAGCCGCTCAAGCCCCGCAGCATGACATCCAGCAGGATCACGTCGGGGTGGAGGTCGCGGGCCAACTGGATGCCCACCAGTCCGTCCGTCGCGGTGACCACCTCGTAGCCGTGCGCGGTGAGGAAGTCTTCGTAGAAGTGCAGCACCAGCGGATCGTCGTCGATACAGAAGACCGTGGGCCGTCCCGGTGGGGTCCTGGCCTCTGCCGTGGATGGGGGCATCACACCATCTCCTTAGTTGCAGCCGTACCGTTCCGTGGTCACCGTGGTCTGATACGCGGCGTCCAGCACCGCTGTTCGGCTCGCCCGGTTTACCCGGTCGCTGCCCGCAACGCCGCTTCGATCAACTGCCGCGGGGGTACCCCTGACCCCCGGTAGCTCCGTCACGTCAAGCCGAAGTCCAGGCTGTGCCGCGCCTCCGGCTCGATGTCTTGCCCGTCCACCTGGACCGTGGGACTCCCAAGGAATCGCAAGGCGGCGGCTTGCGCTGCGTTCTCGACCAGGACCTGCTCAAGGGAGACTGATATCCCAAGTGCTGCCGCCACGTCCCCGATCAGGTCCACCGCAGGGGGTGTCGCCGGACATCCCTCCATGTACAGCACCTTCACCAGCATAGGTTCTCCTTGTCACAGCACTCCGCCTCCAGGTCCCCCTGAGCGCAACCTGTCGTTGATCATCCCCCGAGTTTCGTGCAGACCAGCACCGACACCGTGTCTTCCCCACTATCCGCACCGCGCTACCGCCTCGGCTCGAACGCCTCACACTCAAACACCGGCTCGCCCCGCTGATCAGCACGGACCAGCACGCACAGCACCTCTTCCTCCGGGTGGCCGTCCTTCTTGCAGGACACGCACAAGCTCGGCTTGGCGATCAGGTCCGGATTGATCTCCGTGCCGTCATCATTCATAAACTTCCATTCGCCCGGCATCGCTCGCCCCTCCTTGGCACAGCACCCGACGTACAGGCCCTTGACCATCCATATCTGAGTCCGATACGGCGGCTTTGCAGACTCATTCGTTCGGGGGCGTGGACCGTTCGGTCCGTTTCCCGGAACCGATCACCGCCTCCAGGCGTCTCCGGGCGTGGGCTAACCCGCAGTTGCACTTCTCGGCAAATCCGGCGGGGCAGTCCACGGAATGCGCGCCGAAGTGCACCAACACCGCCCACGCCACCTCCCGTAGGTGGAGGCGCGTCTGGGTCAGGTCGCACGTGCACTCCCCCTCGGGGTCCGTGGCGGCGGGGCACTCTGCGCGATGGACGGCGTAGCTGTCGAGGTCCGCCCACAACTCCTGGAGTTCCCGGAAGAGCCATTCGCCCCGTGTCATGCTGTCGGCCTCCTGCCCTGGAGCGGGCCTTGGCGCTTGGAAAACGGCGTCCCCTTGCTGGACGCCCTCTTTCGCTCCTCGACGACGACTCCGCTTGTCCTCCGCGTCACAGAACCGGCCTGTAGGCCCACCATCAGCCTGTCAGGCGCTCTGGACGGTAGCCTGGATGTCGGCCTCGTCCCGGCGGCGGTCAGTTGCCCTGCGCGGCCCTAGGCGTCCGGCTGGCCAGGCGCAGGTATTCCATAATCATCCCATACGCGATCATCGTGGCGGCCTCGGTCTGTTTGTCTTCGGGAAAGGTGACCACGTGTTCGAGCAGATGTTCTAAGGCTTCGTTGGCGGCGTCTGAAATTGACGGCTCATGATGCTGGCCTTCCGTTGCAGGCGGAAGACCGCTTACCCGCTGCCTGGCCTGCCGTAGCAGGCTGACCCCAAAGGATTCCTGCGCTACCGCGAATTGCCGGTCCTTCTCATCCCACAGTTCATCCATGTCTGCCCCTTGCCTGAAGGTTCATAGGGTATCGAGTCTCCCCTTCGTCGCCCCGCGTCAGCGGATCATCTACCATAAATACAACGCCGCGCCGACCATACCGATTGCAATGATTATGGCAGCTACTACACGGGTATCCATGAACGTCGTCCGCCCCTCATCACCGGACCCAGCTTACCGACCCTCGTCTTCCCTGTTCGGGCGGGCGTAGTGCCCTCTGCGGTTGCGGAGCAGTTCCCCGTGAAGCACGAGGCGCTCCGCAGCTATCTTGGCGTCCGTGAGTGTCAACTCCGCCGCTTCCGCGACTTCTGGGAGGGTCCACATTCGGACAGGGTGCGTCTCTAGGAATTGTCGCCATTTCGAGAGAGCCTTCGCGATGCGCGCGCTCTATGCTGCGAAGAACCGTTCGGCCATGCGCCCGATGACACCGCCGCCGCCAACAACTCCCGCACCCTCCGGTCACGCTCAGCCAGCGCCTCCTCTCGTCGCCACCGACTCAGCGCGGCGCGGCGCTTGTCGAAGCAAACGGAAGTCCGGCGCTCTTTCAGCCGTTCGCCACAGACCGGACACGGGTATAGCGATGCTAGCACGTCACTCCCAGGCGCGCCAAGAGTCGTACGTTCGGAAAGCTCCTGTTCGTCCGCGCCGGTCTTCTGATTCACGCGACAACCGCTGGTCTACAAGACCCGAATGCGTGAACTTTATTTCGGGTACTTAGGACCATTCCAGCTGTTCTTGTGCTTTCTTTGTGCTCGTACATAGCTTTCGTGCTTTCGCGGCGCTACTTGTCGGAGTTAGTGACCACCGCCCCGTCATCGTCATCACCGCCGACCGCGTCATGGCTTCCCCCGTTCCGACCCCTTTGCCCCCGTCGTCGTCGGCCAGTATTCTCCCATCGCCGCAGCAAAGTCTCGAAGCGATCCATCGGCACCCGGACGACGCGAGTGTTTGGGATGCAAACCGCGGGGATCGTACCGTGTTGGATTAGCCGATACACGGTGCTGAGGCCGCACTGCAACCGATCCGCAACCTCACGTGGTGTTCCCAACCGCCGCGCGTTCACCAGACCCATGCTCCGCCCTGCTTGCGATTCAACACAATCTTTCGGTCCGTAGAATCGTGACGTGTCGCGCATCCACTAGCGCGTACGCCAACGCATCACAAGTGGACATGCCCCCTTGTCCCTACTTTCCTCCGTGTTGAGCTTTGCCGTTTGACTCCCCTTGCCTCCTGCTCCTACGGATTAGCCCTTCACATCTAGCAGATTGAACTCCGACTCGACGCCCGCAGCAACTCGCGCACGGTGTCATGCCACCGTTTCGTAAAGCGCTGCACTTCCGGAGAGAATTTCCCGAAGGCAGCCACTTTCTTCGCGGTCCGCGCGGCCTAGCAGAACACCCGGATCGCGTCGGGATACTGCTTCACTTCGCGGGGGTTCTCCTGACGAGCCTTCTTGTCGGCCGCCGCATGCTTCTGCTCAACCCCAGCCTTCGCCGCCCCGCCCACCGCGCCCGAATCCCATTCGTGGAATGGCGCAAACGGTCAACCAACTCCCCAAGCCTCTCGGGCGTCTGCCCGAGTGTTTTGCTGAGATCCCCGATGCGCACCTGCCTGCCGTCAGCCAGGCCGAGGCTCTTGATACGGGAGGAGAGGATCGCGTCGCTCGCGCGCTCTTCCGGCGGGACGTATTCCCACACTGTGACAGGATGCTTTTTCGTCCCCTTCCGTTCTCCGCTATCACGGAGACACCCGAGCCGCTTTAGTGCACCGCAGCGAGGCCGATTCGAATCGTCGTTCCACTCCTTGCCGAAGCGCTCGCGATAGAGCACGTACAGTTCGGGTTGCGTAAGCCGCCCATGCTCCGCGTAAAGAGTAAGAACTCGCTGCAGGATACTGTTCTCACTTCTCATACCCGCGTCCCTCCAAAGTCGGCTGGCTCTTCGACGGCCGCCTTCAGGTCCCGTTCGATAAAAATCGCCAGCTCTTTGATCCGGGTTGGCGAGAGGCGCACCGGGTGGAGACTGCCAAAGGATTTCAACTCGGTGAGGTGCACAGCGACCTTGCTGAGGAGCACCTTCGCATCGGGGCGGCTCGTGCTCGTCTCGTGATACCGCAGCCCCTTGTCGCGCCCATACAGTTCCCCGAAAAGACCATTCGGCTTGTTGTGGATGGTGACGGTGAATTCCTTGACGACTTCGGGGGGCTGCCCGAGCGCGTCCGCCACCGTGTCCAGCAAGAGATCCTGGCCTTTATTGAAGCCGAGCTTCCGCACCTTGGCGGTGAGAGCTTCGATGCTCTCGGGCGCGGGCTTAGGTTTGGGTTTGGGCTTCGGCTTCGGCTTGACTGTCCGCAGCGCCGCCTTCTTGGTGATGCTGCCCTTCTTCAACTCTTCGAAGGTGTCCTTGGGCACGTCGGCGAGCTTCTGCGCTTCGTGGGACTCCTTCTTGGTGAGGCCGAGATCTTTGAGTTCTGGCTTCTTGGATAAAGGTTCCTCGGGGGAACATTTTTTTGGTCTGCCAGGTTTCGCCCGCTCCTCCTTCGTCGCCTTCAGCATCTCGCCCATCTTCCGCTCGGCTTCCAGGGCGTAGCTCTGCGCGTGCCTGACCGCTTCGTCGCCCAGACCCTTGCGCCTGGCCCAGTCAGCAGCGGTGAGGGCGAGGGTCTTCAGTTCTCTTGCGCTCTGGATCGTGTTGGCTTGCTGGAGAAGAAGCTCGGCCTTCTCCATGATGGCAATGGAAGTTTCTTCGCTCCCAGGCATTTTCGCCCCTCGTTGGTTGACGTGCACTTCGCTGGGTGAGCACTCGTGCTCGCCGTCGCTCTAGCTGCTGCCACGCGGCCGTGATCCGCTGCAGCACGGCTTCCGCTTGTGCGTGCCGTCGCGCGTGGCCTGCCCGGCTCTCCGCATCATCGTGGTCCCTCGTTCGCCTCCAGACGCGCACTGCGTTCCCGCACGTCGATCTGGTCGTACCTGTGCTCTCGCGCGAACGCGCCTCGTCAGCCTTCGAGCCATTAGTCATCTCTCTTGCCCATGTCGAGCACTGGATCGTGATCTTGCTCCGCACCGGCGGGGTCGAACTGCACGACACGGTCCGACCGCACCGGGCTTTGCAGCTCGCGCTGGACTGCTGTCGGCGCGCTGCACCGGGTCCAGCTTGCGCATCTTGGTCGCCCCAGCATGCAGGCTCCCGGTGCTCGTGTTGCAGTCCACGTGCGCCGACTTCGCCGCCTGGGGTTCCTTCGCGCGGAGCTGCAACCTCAGTCACAGGGGTGCAGCGTGGAGCGTGATCCTGGTGCACCTATGAACGGTGTCCGGCTCTCCCCTACCGTTCTCGCTTTCGCTTCCGCCTGCTGCGGCCACCGACCAGTGAATTCTCTTGGGGGATCAACACCGTTCATAGGTGCACTCTGTTGCCCGAGCGCCGGGGGCTGGCCCCTCCGTGACTAAGCGCCAGAGCTGTGCAGCTTGGCTCACAACCACCGATGCTCCCGATGCTCCGCCCTCGCGGTCCCCCCGCGCTGCGTGTCCCCACATCTGTCCCCACACCCGTCCCCACCGCCTCGGTGGCGCGTAACCCTCCGCCAATGCAGCGTTTGTCGGCGTACAGCAATCCTCTTTTCTCCACCTTCCCTATACTGGGCAAGAAGAGAGAGAGAACCCACCCCCCTCTATATATGTGCGTCTCAAAGCGTAAGTTGCTATTTTCATTGGGGTTGCTCCGTCTCTGGGGGTGTGGGGACAGCTGTGGGGACAGGTGTGGGGATGAGCGACCACGCTGTCGTCGTCGGATCGCGCTGCAGCTCGTGGGCGGCCAGCAGGTTCTTGGTGGCGGTGCTGAACACCCAGAGGCCGTCGCGCTCAGAGTGGACACGTCGCTTCAACTCACGGTCGGAGAGCGTCCCACGCGACAGTTGGCGGCGGATCTTCTCTTCCATCGCGGCAATCCGATTCTCGGCGTTCACCGGATCGCAGAGGCGGCGTGCGGACAGCTGGTAGTCGAGGAGCGCGAGCACGGCGGTCATCACCGGGACGTCCACCTCGGCCTTCTCGCTGCTCGCCGCGAGCAGCACCATGAGCCGGTGCCCGTAGGTATCGAGGCGACTCTCGAAAATCGACCCCTGCCGCGCGCCGTACCAGTCGCGGAACATGCAGTCCGCTGCAGGGGAGATCGGCAGGCCAACGGGCCGGTGGTGGTTGCGGCGAAATTCGGTCCGCAGGCGAGTGTGGATGGTAGTCACGCGCTGTCGCAGGGGCCGCAGGGACGCCTCCGGAATCGACGCGGGGATGGGGACGGAGGTGGTGGAACGATCCGCCACCAGCCACAGCCGGTTCAGGAAGCCAAGGCTGAAAAATCGCGGGTCGAAGATGCTGGCGTAGGTGTCGATGGTGGACGCCGCCAAGAGCGCCAAGGAGGCGCCTCGGATGGAGACGTGCGTGGTCTTCGTGCGGTTTTCATACTCGTCGCGCTCGAAGAGGGTGCTGACGGCGGGGAGGAGCACGGACGCCTCGTTCCGTGCCTTGTCGATGAAGCTCTTCAGCTCATCGAGATGGAGGACGGCGCCGTGCTGCGGGTGCTCCTTCAGGTGCGCGGCCAGCCCCTCCGCACTCCCCACGCCCATGAGGACCGACGGCGCGTGGTCCGCACCGAGGGACTGGAAGAAGTCGTCCGCTTTCCGCAGCGCGGTGGATTTCCGGGTGGTGGCGGACTCGCCGAGGAGCACCGTGTAGAGCCGCGGCTCCGGGCGCAGCTCCGAGGCGAGGGTGACGAGCTTCGTGACGAGCGCGCCGAAATACGTCAAGAACGCAAAGTAGAAAAAGCTTAACGGGGTTTCCAGGTACCGCGCGTGCAGCTCGGCGAACTCCCGGCCGACGCCAAGGACTCCCGCGGCCGGGACCTGCAGCTCTGGGGCGGGTGCCGGGGGTGGGGGCGGAACCGTGATGGCCTGGGCTGCAGCGGCGGTCCGCCGCCAGCCGTCGAGCGCCAGCCCAATCGTCCGTGCGCCGTACGTCTGCGCGCCCCGCCGGTGGTCCCACTTCGGCCGCATCAATTGACTGTGACGAAAGAACCGGTCGATCCGACCCGGATCGCCGTCGAGCCAATACGCTAAGAAATTGCACAGCGCGAGATCCGCCTCCGACCGGGACTTGTAGCCGGTGGTGTCGCCGGACCACAGGGCCGTGAACTTCGCCCCGTTCGCGGCGTCACGCGCCTGCTGGAGGAGCGCGAGATCCGCCGCGTCGAGAACGGGAGTGATGCTGGCGCTGCGCGTACGCCGCTCCTCTGCCTTTGCGCCGACCACACGTCGATGGAGCGCGGCCAGGTCCCGCGTCCGCTTGGCGACGGTCGTGGGCGTGCCCCGGACATGCCTGCCCGTGACCGTGAAAAAGCGCTGCGCGTCGTACATCTCCACCTTGCACTTGCGGCCATCCAGCTCGACCTCGCCCTTCCGCCCCTGCGGTGGCAGGGTGCCGAGAACGAAAGTCTTGATTCCCGTGCCGGAGGGGGACACCTCGCTGTAGCTCCGGAGTCGGGCAATGATCGCCCGCGCGGCGGCTGTGATCGTGCCCGTTCGGGAATCACGACAATCGTCCAGATCGATGCCAGCCCGGCCGTCGCCGAGCACAAACCCCACCCCATCCCACGCGCCCGCCTTGTACGCGGCATGCGCCTCCGCAAAAGTGGCCCATGTGGCCGGGTCGGTTGATGAGGCCCGCTGTTGTGGGCGGCGAGCGCGATACGGCACTTTGTCCCAGGCCTTGTCGCGCCACTCGTACCGCCAGAGGAGCCACCGATCTTGCTTCCTCATACTGGCGGGAATGCCCGCCACCCTCACTCTAATCGCGGTGGGCCTACTCCTTTGATTGGCGCTCATCGGCTTGGCCTCCAGGAGGTCCGTGCGGACCTCCGGGTTCCAAAGTGTCGAGTCGCTCCCACGGCGGCTCCGGGCTGCATCATGAGATCCAAGTCCGAGGCGTCGTTCTGCGGTGCTCACCATCTCTGTTCGGACTCGGTGAATTCGACGCTGGTGTCAGCGCCGTCATCATCGCGGATGGCTCAAGCGACGGGGCGCGCCCGCGTGCGCGCGCCTCCAGGTCGCCCTGATCGTCCAGCCAGCGGTGTCGTGCTTGTGTACGCTCTCTTTACATCGTGGTGATTGACACGTGTCGAAGTGAAGCCATAGGCCAAAACGTTCTCGTATATGCCTCGCGCTCGCAACTCTGCGGCGTTGCACTGCACAAGGCTCAGGCCATCCACGCTTCTAGCCAAGCAGAGAAGCCCGAGCGCATTCCCGGCCTCACATCTCTTGACGGCCTCGGCGTGTAACTCGGGGGGGATCGGGTCAAGCCACAGCCTCATTCCACCAGCTCCCCGACCGTCCCCTGAGCACTGTGACGCGTGTGGCTATCTAGTCCTCCCGCTCGGGGAAAGGTTCATCCGCAAGCCCGTACACCAGACCGCGAAGGAACTCTCTTCGGCGTTTCGGTGGAATAAGATCCACGAATTCTGCTCGTGGGTGTTCGTCGCTCCGGAACAGCCTGCGCAAGG
>Ga0316622_100002266_pt1 | contig 13196 bp, 10 predicted proteins | sample OWC_Aug_OW2_C1_D_FD_207646 | JGI IMG/M metagenome (GOLD analysis project Ga0316622, IMG submission 207646) | Wetland soil microbial communities from Old Woman Creek delta, Ohio, United States - OWC_Aug_OW2_C1_D5_C | ecosystem: Environmental > Terrestrial > Soil > Wetlands | place: USA: Ohio... | reverse complement strand
GCGACAAAGGCAGCCCTCTGGGCCTCGCCCGAGCCCGCGCCGTGGAAGCGGTCGACGATCTCGGCGGCCAGTTCGAACTTCACGTCGCGCGGGTTGCGCCCCTGCTCCACCGCGCGCCTGAGGCCTGCGATCTCGCCCGCCGGGCGGAACGAGAGCAGCTCGAAGTAACGCCACATCAGCGTGTCCGAGATGGACATCAGCTTGCCGAACATCTCGCCGGCAGGATCGGTGATGCCGATGTAGTTTCCCAGCGACTTGGACATCTTGTTGACGCCGTCGAGGCCCTCGAGCAGCGGCATCGTCATGACGATCTGCGGCTCCTGGCCGTAGTCGGCCTGCAGCTGGCGCCCGACCAGCAGGTTGAAGGTCTGGTCGGTGCCGCCGAGCTCGACGTCCGCCTCCAGCGCCACCGAGTCGTAGCCCTGTACCAGTGGGTAGAGGAACTCGTGCACGGAGATCGGCTGGCCTGAGCGGTAGCGCCTCGCGAAGTCGTCTCGCTCCAGCATCCGCGCAACGGTGTGCCTGGCCGCCAGTTCGATCATGCCGACCGCGCTCATGGCCCCCATCCAGCGGGAGTTGAAGTCGATGAGCGTCCGCTCCGGGTCCAGGATCTTGAAGATCTGCTCCTGGTAGGTCCGGGCGTTCACCTCCACGTCCGCGGGGGTCAGGCGGGGCCTTGTGGCGCTCTTGCCACTCGGGTCGCCGATCATCCCGGTGAAGTCGCCGATCAGGAACACGACCTCGTGCCCGAACTCCTGGAACTGGCGCATCTTGTTGATCAGCACGGTGTGCCCGAGATGCAGGTCGGGTGCGGTCGGGTCGAATCCGGCCTTGATCTTCAAGGGCTTGCCGCGGGCCAGCTTCTTCAGGAGCTCCTCCGGGACGAGGATCTCGTGGATACCGCGGCGCAATTCAGTCATCTGTTCGGCAGGCGACAGCATCGGCTTCCCCAGCAGGGCAGCGCCCGGACTGCATGGTGCAGTGCGGCGGCGAAGCCGCAACTCTAGGCGGCGGCACCCCGGGGTGCAATCCGCGCGTCGGAGCGGCGCCGACCCCCCTCCATTGCGAGAGATACGTCGCAAGTTCATGAACTGCTTCGAAATCTGAGGTTGACTGCGCCGAGCCGCCTTGTTTACCGTTGTGCCTTGACGGTCGGCCGGGGTGCCTCATTCGTGTCTGACGCTGTCCACACAGCCCTTGATCCGCTGGCGACATTTGCCAGTGCACGCCCGCACCTCTTCGGAATCTTCGCGTCCTGTCTCGTCGCGGGCGTGGCCATCGCCTCCGCGCTGACCTCGACCCTGGCGCCGTCGGCGCTCGAGACCGCCGCAGCCCTCGTCGAGACGCCGCCTGCGCCGCAGCCCGTCGTGGCGGAGGCGGCGCAGCCGGCGCCGGTGTCGCCGTTCGAGTGGGCGGAGATCACCATCCGCCGCAACGATACCCTCGACGCGATCTTCCGGCAGATGGAGCTGTCGCTCACCGACCTGGCGGAGCTGCGCAGCCTGCCCGACGTGCGCCGGAGCCTCGACCGGCTTCGGCCGGGCGACATCATCACGTTGACGCACCTGGACGGGGAGCTGAAGTCGCTGACGCGGCGCATGTCCGACACGGCGACGCTGTCGGTCACCCGCAGCGAAAGCGGCTTCAGCGCCAACATCATCGAGAATCCGCTCGAAACGGAGCAGGCGGCGCTCGTCGGCACGATCGACTCCTCGCTGTTCGGCGCCGTGAACCGGGCCGGCGGCAGCGACACGCTCGCGGTGACGCTCGCCGACGTGTTCCGCTACGACATCGACTTCGTCAACGAGGTCCAGCCCGGCGACAGCTTCGCCGTGGCCTATGAGCAGCAGTGGCAGGACGGCGAGTTTGTCCGCGATGGCGAGATCGTCGCGGCGGAGTTCGTGAACAAGGGCAAGACGTTCCGCGCGGTGCGCTACGTCATGCCCGACGGCTCGGCGGAGTACTTCACGCCCGACGGCCACAGCGTCCGCAAGGCCTTCCTGCGCTTCCCCGTCGAGTTCGGGCGCGTCAGTTCGGGCTTCAGCCTGGCGCGTCGCCATCCGGTACTGAACCGGGTCCGTGCCCACAAGGGCATCGATTTCGCGGCGCCTGTCGGGACCGCGATCAAGGCTGCCGGCAGCGGGCGGGTCAGCTTCCGCGGCGTCAAGGGTGGCTACGGCAACGCCGTCATCCTTGCGCATTCCGGCGGCGTGACGACGCTGTACGGGCACATGTCGCGGTACGCTCGCGGCCTGTCGGTCGGCGACAAGGTCAGGCAGGGCGAGGTCATCGGCTATGTCGGGATGACCGGCCTCGCCACCGGCCCGCACCTCCACTACGAATACCGGGTTAACGGCGTGCACCGCAACCCGGCTACGGTCCCGCTGCCGAAGGCAGAGTCCATCCCGGCAGACCTCCGCGCGGATTTCGAGGCCAAGACCGCACTCCTGCTCGCGCAGCTCGACTCGATCAGCGCCGGCACCCAGGTCCGCATCGCCCAGAACGCGCCCTAGGCCTTGTCGTAGCCGGTACGTCCGGCAGCGGCCCGTGTGCGCACTCCGCTCGCGCAGAAAGCCGACACGCGCTCGCTCCGGCCACCGCCCGCCAGCCGGACGCACCGGCTGGCGAGGGTCTTCGCTAGTATGAGCATCACATGGACATGAAGCACAGGCGGCCGGAAGAGGCGGCGGTGCCCGCGCCCGACCTGAATTCGCCCGAGTACTACCAGAACCGCGAGCTGTCGCTGCTCGAGTTCAACCGCCGCGTGCTCGAGCAGGCGAAGGACGACCGCCTGCCGCTGCTCGAGCGCCTGCGCTTCCTCGCGATCTCCTCCTCGAACCTCGACGAGTTCTTCGAGATCCGCGTCGCGGGCCTGAAGCAGCGCGTGGAGCTGGGCGCGTCCCGCCCGGGGCCTGACGGGCTGACGCCGCAGCAGCAGCTGAAGTTGATCGCCGCCAGGGCCGGCGAGCTCGTGGCGGAGCAGTACCGGGTCCTCAACGACATCATCCGCCCGGCGCTGCGCCGGGCGGGCCTCGGCCTGGTCGCCAACGACAACACGCCAAAGGGCGTGGAACGCTGGATGGCAGAGTACTTCGGACGCGAGGTCGAGCCAGTGCTCACGCCGCTGGCGCTCGACCCGGCCCGCCCCTTCCCCCGCATCCAGAACAAGAGCCTCAACTTCATCGTCCGTCTCGCCGGCACCGACGCCTTCGGGCGCAGCACGAGCCTCGCCATCGTCCAGGTGCCGCGCTCGCTGCCGCGCGTGATGCAGGTTGGCGGCACGCGCAGCGTCGACGGACCGACGCTCGCGCTGCTCTCGCGCGTCATCCAGGCGAACATCGGGCGCCTGTTCGAGGGGGTCGAGGTGCAGGGCTGCTGGCAGTTCCGGGTGACGCGCAACAGCGACCTGTACGTGGACGACGAGGAAGTGGACGACTTGCTGCGGGCGGTAGAGGGCGAGCTGGCCCACCGCCGGTACGGGGCCGCCGTGCGGCTCGAGACGGCGCACGACTGCCCGGAGGACCTCGTGCAGTTCCTGCGCGGCCAGTTCTCGCTCGAGCAGGACGACGTCTACCGCGTGCACGGGCCGGTCAACCTCAACCGCCTGATGGGCCTGTACGACCTGGTCGAGCGGCCCGACCTGAAGTTCGCCGCCTTCAACCCGGGCATACCCGCCCGTCTGGGCCAGCAGGCAGACCTCTTCGCGGTGATCCGCGAGCGCGACGTGCTGCTGCACCACCCCTTCCAGTCGTTCCATCCCGTGACCGACTTCGTGCGGCAGGCGGCGACCGACTCGCGCGTGCTGGCCATCAAGATGACGCTGTATCGCGCCGGCGCGGACTCGCTGATCGTCGAGAGCCTCATGGAGGCTGCGCGCCACGGCAAGGACGTCACCGTCGTGGTCGAGCTGCGGGCGCGCTTCGACGAGGCGGCCAACATCGAGCTCGCCACGCGGCTGCAGGAAGCGGGCGTCCACGTCATGTACGGCGTCGTGGGGTTCAAGACCCACGCCAAGCTCGTCATGGTGGTGCGCCGCGAGGACGACCGCATGCGCCGCTACTGCCACCTCGGCACCGGCAACTACCATGCGCGCACCGCCAGGGCCTACACGGACTACGGGCTGTTCACCTGCGACGACGACATCGGGGCGGACCTGCACGAGCTGTTCCTGCAGATGACCGGCGTGACCCGGGCCCCGGCCCTGCGCAAGCTGCTGCAGTCACCCTTCACGCTGCATGCCGGGCTCATCGCGCGCATCGACCGGGAGGCCGGGCACGCCCGGGCGGGCCGCCCGGCGCGAATCGTCGCCAAGATGAACTCGCTGATCGAGCCGCAGATCATCCACGCGCTCTACCGCGCCTCGCAGGCGGGCGTTCCCTGCCAGCTCATCGTGCGCGGCATGTGCGCCCTGCGGCCCGGCATCCCGGGCGTGTCCGAGAACATCGTCGTGCGGTCGGTCGTCGGGCGCTTCCTCGAGCACTCGCGCGTCCTGTACCTCGCGAACGGCGGCGAGGAGGAGTTCTTCTGCGCGAGCGCCGACTGGATGGAACGCAACTTCTTCCGCCGCATAGAGGTCTGCTTCCCTGTCGAGCGGCGTCGGCACCGCGAGCGGATCATGGCCGACCTCGAGACCTACCTCGCCGACAACGTCAACGCCTGGGAACTGCGCGCCGACGGCAGCTACGCCCGCGTCGACCCACGGGGGCAGGAGCGGGCCTGCGCGCAGGAACTGCTGCTGGCGCGGTACGCGGACTGACGGGAGCGGTACCAGGTACCGGCCGGGGCCGCCTGGCTGATGGGAGAGGTACCAGGTACCTCTTTCCCCTCAGCCGAAGCGCAGGCTGTACCTGACGCTCGCGAGGTACTCGCGCTCCTGCTCGAGGTCCGCGGCGGTCAGCGGGTGGGAACGCAGCCAGCCGCGCGGGAAGCGCATCACCAGGCTGCGGCCGCGCGCGGCGAGCCGCGCGAGCGGCGGCGGCGACGGGCTGCGCGAGCGGTTCATGAGCACGGCGAGGCGCAGCAGCACCGCCAGGCGCTCGCCGCGCTCGTCCCAGGGCGGCACCAGTTCCGGCACCCGCTCCAGGTGCGGCCTGCGCCGGTGCGCACCCACGAGGCAGGAGAGCAGGCGCTGCTCCTCGCGCGTGAATCCCGGCATGTCGGCGTATTCCAGCAGGTACGCACCGTGCCTGTGGTAGTGGGCGTGCGAGATGTCGAGGCCGATCTCGTGCAGGCGCGCCGCCCAGCGCAGGAACTGCTCGCTCTCCGCATCTGCGAGTCCCCAGGGTCCCGCGACCTGCCTGAGCAGCGCCGCGGCCGCCGACTCGACGCGGTCCGCCTGGGCGCCGTCGACGTGGAAGCGGACCTCCATCGAGCGCGTGGTCCGCACGCGCACGTCCTCGTCACTGAACCGGCCGAGCATGTCGTAGAGCAGCCCCTCGCGCAGCGCCCCGTCCGCCACGCGCATCTGCTCGAGCCCCAGCGAGTCGAAGACCTGCGAGAGGATGGCCAGGCCGCCGGCGAACACCAGCGCCCGCTCCGCCGAGATGGTGGCGAAGCCGGCACCGGTCACGCTGCCCGCCTCCACCAGGCGTTCCACGACGGCATCGAGGCCGTCGCGCGTGATGGTCGCCGCCGCAGGGTCCATTTCGCGCAACGCGTCGAACACCGCACGGACCGACCCGGAGCTGCCGACCGCGTGGTCCCAGCCGACGGCGCGGTAGCGGTTCTCGATCGCCTCGAGTTCCATGCGGGCGGCCACGCAGGCGCGGCGGAAGCGCTTCTCGCTGAAGCGCGGGCCCGGGAAGTGCTGCTCACTCATCGACACGCAGCCCATGTACAGGCTCTCGAGGAACTTCGGCGAGTGCGCCTCGCCGATGATGAGCTCCGTGCTGCCGCCGCCGATGTCCACGACCAGCCGGCGCCCGGGCTCGGTCGGCATCGTTTGCGTCACGCCGGAGTAGATCAGGCGCGCCTCCTCGATGCCGGAAATGATCTCGATCGGGTGGCCGAGCACCGCCCGCGCACGCTCGAGGAAGCCCTGCTTCCGCCGGGCCTTGCGCAGCGCGTTGGTGCCCACGACCCGGACGCTCTCCGCGCGCATGTCCTTGAGCCGCTGGCCGAAACGCTCGAGCGTGGCCAGCGCCCGGCTGGTCGCTTCCCGCGAGAGCCGGCCATCGGCGTCCATGCCCGCGGCGAGGCGCACCATCTCACGCAGCCGGTCGAGCACCACCAGGCGGCCCTCGGCGTAGCGGGCCACGATCATGTGGAAGCTGTTCGAGCCGAGGTCGACCGCGGCGAGGACGTCCGGCGGGCGGCGGGCGGCGGCCATCTCAGGCTTCGTGGGCCGGAAATGCGGACGCCCCGGCCGGGGCCGGGGCGTCGAGGGTACCGTTCGCGTCCGGCTCCGGGCGGATCGGCGCGAAGATCACAGCGGGATCAGGTCGCGAACGAGGAGCCGCAACCGCAGGTCGTCTTGGCGTTCGGGTTGCGGATGACGAACTGCGCACCCTCGAGGTCCTCGCGGTAGTCGATCTCGGCACCGACGAGGTACTGGAAGCTCAGCGGGTCGACGAGCAGGGTCACACCCTGGTTGGCGATCTGGGAGTCGCCCTCCTCGACGCTCTCGTCGAAGGTGAATCCGTACTGGAAGCCCGAGCAGCCGCCGCCCGACACGAATACGCGCAGCATCAGCTTCGGGTTGCCTTCCTCGCGGATCAGCTCGCCGACCTTGCGGGCGGCCGCGTCCGTGAAGACGAGCTCGGAGTTCGATGCCAGTATCTCGGTCATAAGTCCTTGTCTGTCCTCGAAACGTGTCCTGATTCTACCCGGGGCCAGCGCCGCGGGTCAAAGCCGGGTCCTGCGCCGTGGCGAGCACGCCGGACCACGGAAACGACTGCTTGATCGGCTCCGGTCCGCTGCGGTTCGTCTGGTATTCGAGGTCCACTGCCGCGGGCTCGAACGCCCCCGGCAGCGTCACGGGCACCGCCACGGTCGTGAAGTAGCGCAGCGAGAAGTGTACGCGGTCCCGGCGGTCGTCGCTGATGTCGGGCAGTCGCAGCTGGGCCAGGGCGTCGCCGCGCGAACCGGTCACCCTGAGCGTCAGCGAGCCGGTCGCAGTCGCGTCGCGCGCTGCGGACTGCACCAGCGTCACGAGGATGGTGTACCGGCTGCCGCCCTCGGGCCGCACGGCGAGCTCCTGTACCTTCACGGTGCCGGTACCGAACTTCTCGGCGACCAGCCCGCGGCAGAAATCGAGCTCCTGCTGCTGGCGTGCCAGCTCGGCCTGCAGGTCGCCGATCATGGCCTGCGCCTCGGACTGCGCCTCGGCATCCACCTTGCGGCCGACTGCGTCCGCCGCCAGCCGCTGCCTGAGGCGGGAGGTCTCCTCCTCGAGCTCGTCGATGCGGCTCGACTGCGCCTGGCGCTGGATCAGCGAGGACAGCGCCGAGTAGCCGGCGAGTGACCGACCGTACTCGAAGGCGCCATAGAGCAGGGCGACACCGACGGCCAGGGCGGCCAGGCGGCGCCGACCGGCACGACTCGGGTCTGGCACGGGCTAGCTTCCCTCGCGCAGGGCGACGAGGGGCTGGGCCGGTGCCGGGGAGGCGAGGCCGGTCCGCTCCTGCCACCAGTCCGGGTAGGGCGGCACGCCCGCCGGAAAGGCAAAGGTGCCGAGTTCCTGCAAGGCGCGCGCATAGACCCGTCGCTTGAAGTAGATCACCTCGCGCACCGGGTCCCAGTAGTCCGCCCAGCGCCAGCGGTCGAACTCGGCCGGATGCTCGGTCGCGTCGAAGCGCAATCGCGATTCGGGGGCCCTCAGGCGCAGCAGGAACCAGCGCTGTTTCTGGCCGATGCACACGGGTGAGCTGTTGCGACGCCGGAACTGGTGTGGGAGCCGGTAACGGAGCCAGCCCCGGGTCCGGCCGAGCTCTTCCACGTCGGCAGACCCGAGCCCGATTTCCTCCTCGAGCTCCCGGTACAGGGCGGCCTCGGCCCGTTCGCCCTGCATGATGCCGCCCTGCGGAAACTGCCAGCCGCGGGCACCGGCGCGACCGCCGAGGAACACGCGGCCATCGTCGCGGATCAGGACGATCCCGACATTGGCGCGAAACCCCTGGGAGTCGATGTAATCACTCGCTGCCGGCACTTCAAGTCTCCGTCAAGGATTGTTCCACAGGCCGGGAGGGCCCGGCCATACGGGATCTGCTTGCCCTCGCCGGCGACGGCGTCTAGCCTTCCGGCCACCCTACGCCGCGTGGGCCCCGCATGCCCCGGAACCTGGCCCTGCTCCTCCTCGCGCTCGCCGCCCTGGCCGCCTTCGCCCTGTCGGTGGCCTTCGGCAGCACGGGCAGCGATCCGGCCGAGCTGTGGCGCCAGGCATTCGTGCAGCGGGACGAGGTGGCCAGGGCAATCCTCTTCGACCTGCGGCTGCCACGCGCGTTCACCGCCTTTGCAACCGGCGCCTCGCTCGCCCTTGCGGGCGTGCTCATGCAGGTTCTGCTGCGCAACCCGCTGGCCGATCCGTACGTGCTCGGCGTCTCGGGCGGTGCCGCGGTGGCCGCGCTCGCCGCCATGCTGGCCGGATTGAGCGGGCTGTGGGTGGACCTGGGGGCAGCGGGCGGGGCGCTCTCTGCGATGTGGCTGGTGTTCGCGCTGGCGCACGGACCTGGCGGCTGGACCCCCGCCCGGCTCCTGCTCACGGGCATCGTGGTGGCGGCGGGCTGCAGCGCGGCCGTGAGCCTCATGCTCGCGCTCGCCGACGAGGGACCCGTGCGCGGCATGCTCTTCTGGCTGATGGGCGACTTCACCTACGCGGGCATGCCCTGGCCGGCGCTCGCGGCGCTCGCGCTGGCCGCGCCGGCCTGGCTGGCGCTGGCCCGGCCGCTCGACGTCATGGCACGCGGGGACCTGCAGGCTCAGGTCGTCGGCCTGCCGCTGCGCCCCTTCCGCGTCGGCGTGTACGTCACGGCTTCGCTGCTCACCGCGGTCGCGGTCACCACGGCCGGCAGCATCGGCTTCGTCGGCCTCGTGACCCCGCACCTCGTCCGGCTCGCCTTCGGGGCCTCACACCGGATCGTCGTACCTGCCGCGCTGCTGGCCGGCGGCACGCTGGTGGTGCTCGCCGACCTGGCGGCCCGCACGGCCATGGCGCCCCGGCAGCTGCCGGTCGGCGCCCTCACCGCGCTCGTCGGCGTGCCGCTGTTCCTGGTGCTCATGCGCCAGGAACGGCGGGTGTCGTAGGCGGTGGTCGGCTAGAATCGCGGCCACTGCCCGTCCTGGGCCGGGGCGTCCGGCCCGCAACGCCGAATCCAGAGGTCACAGGAATGAACGAGCTTGCCCGTAGTCGTCACGTTGGGCCGACGTCCGTCGGCGTCGCCGCTGCCGTCGGCATGACGCTGTCCGCTGCCGCCGCCATGGCGCAGGAAGCCCCGGCAGGCACCGCCGTGCTCGAGACGGTGTACGTCACCGCGCAGCGCCGCACCGAAGACGTGCAGGACGTGCCGGTGTCCATCACGACGCTCAGCGACGAGAAGCTGAACGTCATCGCCTCCGGCGGCGAGGACGTGCGCTTCCTGTCGGGGCGCATACCGAGCCTGCTGATCGAGTCTTCCTTCGGCCGCGCCTTCCCCCGCTTCTACATCCGCGGCCTCGGCAACACCGACTTCGACCTGAACGCCTCGCAGCCGGTCTCGCTGGTCTACGACGAGGTCGTGCAGGAGAACCCGATCCTCAAGGGCTTCCCGGTGTTCGACCTCGCCATGATCGAGACCTTCCGCGGTCCGCAGGGAACGCTGTTCGGGCGCAACACGCCGGCTGGCGTGATCAAGTTCAACTCGGCCGCACCGACCGAGGAGCTCGAGGGCTTCGCGCGCGCCTCCTACGGCACCTACGGCACGGCCAACCTGGAGGCGGCCATCAGCGGCCCGCTGAGCGAGAGCCTGTCGGCGCGGTTCTCGGTACTCGGCCAGCACCGCGACGACTGGGTGGACAACGATTTCACGGAGAAGAAGGACCAGTACGAGGGCTACGACGAGCTGGCTGCCCGCGTGCAGTTCCTCTACGACGCGGGCACGGACTTCACCGCGCTCTTCAACCTGCACGTGCGCAGCCTCGACGGCACCGCCCGGATGTTCCGGGCGAACATCATCGAGGCGGGCACCAACAAGCTGGTGTCCGGCTTCGACCCCGAGGTCGCCTACATCGACGGCACCAACGACCAGGAACTCGACAGCTGGGGCGGCAGCCTGCGCCTGCGCTTCGATGGCGGCCGCGTCGCACTGCACTCGATCACCGGCTACGAGTCGGCGGAGGTGTACAGCCGCGGCGACATCGACGGCGGCTACGGCGCGTCGTTCATCGGCAGCTACGGTCCCGGCTTCATCCCGTTCCCGGCCGAGTCCGCGGACGGCCTGCCGGACCACAGCCAGTTCACGCAGGAGTTCCGCCTCGAGTCGCTCGAGTGGGGCCGCTTCGACTGGCAGCTCGGCGCGTTCTACTTCGACGAGTCGATCACCATCGACAGCTTCAACTACGACACGCTCGCCGGTGGCGCCGACGCAGGCTACGCCGTGCAGGAGCAGGACAACCAGGCCTGGGCGGTCTACGGCTCGGTGGACTTCGACGTCACCGACGCGATTTCGCTCGGCGCCGGCCTGCGCTACACGGACGACAAGAAGGACTTCGTCGCCGAGCGGCCGGTGACGCCCTTCGGCGGGCCGCCACTGTTGCCGATCTACGCGGAGACGGACGACGACCACCTGGGCTGGGACGTCAACGCCACCTGGGCGCTGAGCGATGACACGAACCTCTTCGGCCGCATCGCGCACGGGTTCCGCGCGCCCAGCATCCAGGGCCGCATCCTCTTCGGCAACACGGTATCCATTGCGGACTCGGAGACGGTGACCTCCTACGAGGCCGGCATCAAGACCGACTTGCTGGACAACCGTACCCGGCTCAGCTTCACGCTCTTCACCTACCAGGTGGACGACCAGCAGCTGACCGCGGTCGGCGGCCAGGCGAACTTCAACACGCTGATCAACGCCGACCAGACCAAGGGCCAGGGTTTCGAGCTCGACCTCGACGCCTACCTGACGGACCGGCTGCTGCTGACGCTCGGCGTCAGCTACAACGACACCGAGATCGACGACCCGAACCTCGCCATCCAGCCCTGCGGCGGCGGCTGCACCGTGCTCGACCCGGCGGGCCCGGTGGCCGGCACGGTCAGCATCGACGGCAACAGCCTGCCGCAGGCGCCGGAGTGGATCGCCAACGCAACGCTGCGCTACGGCGTGCCGGTCGGCGACGGCGAGCTCTACTTCTACACGGACTGGGCGTACCGCAGCGAGGTGTCGTTCTTCCTCTACGAGTCGAAGGAGTTCACCGGTCCTTCGCTGGTCGAGGGCGGCCTGCGCATCGGCTACGACTGGGGTGACGGCCGCTACCAGGCCGCGGTGTTCGGCCGCAACATCCTCGACGAGGTCGTGGCGGTCGGCGGCATCGACTTCAACAACCTGACCGGCTTCATCAACGAGCCGCGGACCGTCGGCGCGGAGTTGCGCGTCAATTTCTGACGATGCGGAGGGGTCAGACCCCGGGAGGGGTCTGACCCTGCTTCCTGAGCTCCGCCTCGACGACCGGGTGCACGAACCTCGACACGTCGCCGCCGAGGGTGGCGATCTCCCGCACCAGCGTCGAGGAGATGAAGGTGAACTGCTCCTGCGGGGTCAGGAACACGTAGTCCACGTCGCGGTCGAGGTGCCGGCTCATGTTGGCCAGCTGGAACTCGAACTCGAAGTCCGACACGGCGCGCAGGCCGCGGACGACGACGCCGCAGCGGTGCTGCCGGGCGAACTCCACGGTCAGCCCGGAGTAGCCCGTGACCTCGACGTTGTCGAGATCGGCCAGCACCTGGCGGGCCATTTCCACGCGCATCTCGAGCGGGAACATCGGCACCTTGTTCGGGTTGGCAGCGATCGCAATGATCACGCGGTCGAAGATGCCCGCGGCCCTTCGCACCAGGTCGTGGTGGCCGTTGGTGATCGGGTCGAAGGTGCCGGGGTAAACGGCCTTGCGCTTCGGATTCGCGTTCATCTCGGTGGCCCGCCTCGTGCGCCCGCTGCCAGGTCCGGCGTTCGTCCGGGCGCCGGGTCCCGGTTCTTGATGGCCAGATAGTATCCGACATCGCCGGCGCGCCCCTGCCGGTGGAGCGCCCAGCCCTCCGGCAGGGCCGGCAAGCCCTCGTCGGCCGCGCACTCGATGTAGACGAAGGCTCCCGGTGCCAGCCAGCCCGGCCGGTCGAGTCCGCGCAGAAGCCCCGGCAACATGCCCGAGTGGAACGGGGGGTCGAGGAACACCACGCCGAACGGGCCGGCCGGCACCGCGAGCCAGCGCTCGGCCTCGGCCTGCACCACGGTGGCGCCCTCCGCGCCGAGCTGCGCCGCCGTCGCCCGAAGGTGGTCGGCCAGCGCCCGGTCCCGGTCCACCAGCACCGCGGCCGCGGCGCCTCGCGAGAGCGCCTCGAAACCGAGCACGCCGCTGCCGGCGAACAGGTCGAGGCACCGGACGCCGCGGATCACCGGCGCCAGCCAGTTGAACAACGTCTCGCGCACCCGGTCCGGGCTCGGCCGCAGGCCGGGCACCGGCGGGAAGCGGACCTTCCGGCCGCGCCAGGCGCCCCCGATGATGCGCACCTCGTTGCGGCCGCGCGCCACCGGGCGCCGAGGTGCCTTTTGCACTGCAATGTCGGCGTCGCTGCGGTGATTACGAGGCATGGAGGCGTTGCGATCCCTTAAACTTGCGGGGCGCAATGTGGCGAGCTTGAGCTTCGCCGCGACCGATTGAGCGCGATGATACGCGCCCGCAGGACGTTACCAACAAAGCCGGAGCACCCGTCATGAGGATTCGTTACGCCGCCGCGTTTCTGGCCGCTGCCGCCCTGCTCGCGGCCGGTTGCTCGAACTCGCCCAACAACGATGGCGTGGGACCGACCGACCCGACGACCGGCAACGGTGCGCCGCCGCCGCCGCCGACCGGCGTGGGCGCCTTCAAGGCGCGGTTCGTCGCCGCCGGCGGCATCCTGCCGTATCCGACCGACCTGTACTTCAACGGCAGCACCGACGGCACGCTGAACATCCCGGCGACGACGGTGTACGCGCAGCGGGTCGCGATGAACATGCTCGACGGCTTCTCGACCACGG
>Ga0316622_100002265_pt1 | contig 13197 bp, 7 predicted proteins | sample OWC_Aug_OW2_C1_D_FD_207646 | JGI IMG/M metagenome (GOLD analysis project Ga0316622, IMG submission 207646) | Wetland soil microbial communities from Old Woman Creek delta, Ohio, United States - OWC_Aug_OW2_C1_D5_C | ecosystem: Environmental > Terrestrial > Soil > Wetlands | place: USA: Ohio... | reverse complement strand
GGGTGAAAGTCCACGTCGAGACCCAAGACTCGGTTCGCCGACCCGCCTCCGTCCACGTGAACCCGCCGTCCTCCGACACCTCCACCAGCGCGGCGTCGTAGCGATGCAGCCCCCACTTCTCCCAAAATGTCAGGACCGGAAAGGTCGCCCCCGACAGGTCGATGGGATGCTTCAGCGTCAACGTGGCATTCGTGCTGCCCACATAGTTCCCCTCCGGGCTCTCGGTTATCGAATGCCCGGCACTGACGGACTCAGTGTCAACGAGCACCCAGTCCGATCCGCTCACTAGCCACGCATCCAGGGTGCCCTCGAAGGAGTCGGCGAAGGGGAACGACGTACGCGCCGCGTCCTGTTCCCCGATCGCCACATCGTCGAGCGACCAGCCCCAAGTCGTCGACCCATCGCCGTTGTCGCGCAGCCGAAAGCGGATCTTCACCAGTGGCCCGATGTATTCTCGCAAGTCGATCTGGGTGAAAGTCCACGTCGAGACCCAAGACTCGGTTCGCCGACCCGCCTCCGTCCACGTGAACCCGCCGTCCTCCGACACCTCCACCAGCGCGGCGTCGTAGCGATGCAGCCCCCACTTCTCCCAAAACGTCAGGACCGGAAAGGTCGCCCCGGACAGGTCGATGGGACGCTTCAGTTCCAGCGCGGCATTCTCGTTGGGCACGTAGTTGCCCTGTGGACTCTCGGTCACCGAATGTCCCGGGCTGACAGAGTCATCTCCTATAAGTGCCCAGTCCGATCCGCTGACGATCCAGTTGCCTAGCCCGCCTTCAAAGTCATCCGAGAGGTAGGTGGGAGGGGGTGTGATTGTCCCCGGCGTCGTCGGGGTGCGCGTCGGCGATGGCGTGTTGGTATTTGTCGGCGTCCGCGTCGGAGTCATGGTCGGTGTGCGCGTGGGGGTGTTGGTGAGCGTCGGCGTTATGGTTGGCGTTGGTGATGCTGTGGAGGTTGGGGTTGGGGTCACCCCTCTTGCCGTCCCACTGGTGACCTTCACGTTGTCGAACCAGACCTGCGTCGTGACGCTCGGATTGGGGCGGGTCGAGCTGTAGGCACGGAAGGTCATCGCGACACTGGCGATCTGCGATTCGTCGACTGAGATGGCCGCAAGAATGTCCGCGACGCCTAGCGAGAACGGCCGGTTCGCATCTGGCGCAACCTCGATCGCGGCTCTCGTCGGGTCCGTGTCATTGAACGGGAAGTGGGTGGTGGCGGCAATGTATCGTACCGAGCCGAGGGTACTGCCGTCCAACTTCAAGAAGGTGAACGCCACGCCCGATTCCCCGTAGTAGTTGCTCGGAAATCCCCCCGAGGAGGACACGTGAAGCTCCATATCGAAATTGAACCGGAGAGTGTCGTCATAGACAAAGGGACCGACGCTGGGACTGAGTGTGATCTCCGTGAATGAAAACTTGAGGAGGTGCGCCTTCGTGCTGCCGTTCCTCGATTGGCAGTCGGCAGTGTTGGTACCTTCCGCCCGTCGCCCCCCGACGACCCACTTTCCAAGACAGTCACTGTTCTCGAAGTCGTCAGAGAACAAGACCGTCGGTGGAGGGTCGTCGACGCGCGGCACGGTGCACTGCTTGATGCCGGAGTCCCGGCAGGTGGCAAAGGTTTTATCGGCTATGCCGTCGCTGTTGTGGTCGAACTCGACGCCGCCCGATGCCGTGTAGCGCACCGTGGTCACGACCGGGGCATCCTTCACCTCGAGGAACGTGACCTCCAAGAGCCCCGCGGTCGGACAGGCGAGCAACGAGGCGGAGACGATGGGCTCCTCCTTCTTTGTTTTCAACCGCACCTTCCCGCCGAGGCAGTCGACCGCAAGATAGCCCTTCTCCGATTCGTTGGGGTCTGGGGTGTCGAGGGTCACCGTGCGGCGAGTACTGCCGGGCGACTCGGTGTTGGTGATCACGAAGTTGCGCGCGGTCTGCACGAAGCGCCGGTCATTGATCTGATCGTCCACGCTGACGCTGCCATCCTGAATCGTGGTCACGGTGCAGGAATCGTCGGCGTTGCGCACCGAATTGATCCCGGCTTTGAACCCCTGGAAGTCGGCGAGCACGGTTTGGTCACCGGAGCCGAACCGCAGTTTGCCCGCAAGCTCGGTCCGGCGGTTGTAGGTCCGCACTCCACCGGTTTCGGCGCAGCCACCCGCGGCGGTCAGGGTGAAAGACTCGGTCAGCCCGCCCTCCACCGTGTAGCTGGGGGGAACTCCTCCTTCGACCACGGCCGTGAAGCCGTCGGCATACTTCTGCACGACCAAAGCCCCGACCGGGATCTCGTATGTCGTGCAGAAATCGGGGTCGGTAATGGTCAGCGTCAGGGCCCCGTTGCGCGTGGTCGTTCCCTCCCGACAGTCGACCAGCGTCGCACTAAAGGTGCTGGAGGTACCATCCGAGGTGCACGGGACGGTCTCGGTCAGGCTGCCGCCGCCGGGACAGAAGCACTTCTCGAGGTCGCTGCAGCCCCCATTGGCGATACCGGCGGCTGATAATCCCGCAGCCGCTCCGGCAACGTTGCCAACGTAGCCGAAGTCGATGATCTGGATGGTGTCGGCGATCTGCAACGCCGAGTCCGCCACCCCGGAGGCCGCCTCCGTGAACGGCTCCTTGCAGTTGTCCAGCGCCAGGCCCACCGCCTTGACGAGCTCATTGATCCTCACCGCGCCGTCGTTGTCCTGATCGCAGCTCACGCAGACATTGTGATCGGTCCTACCGAGGGCGATGTTGACGCAGGTGACGAGCTCGTTGACCGGCACGTCGGCGTCGGTGTCGCAGTCCCCCGCGCAGGGGCTGCCTACGCGTACGCGGGGGAAATCAATACACTCCGGGCAGGAGTCGCTCGCCGCCCGGACCGGCCAAGCACCGAGCAACGCCAGCAGACCCAGAACAATCAGCGCTCGTGGTCGGTTCCTGGCACGGAAATCCATTGTTCCCCTCCGTCTCAGTGAAGTGGTGCGCGTAAGACCCGCTCTCCGGGGAGAGCCACCCCGGCGTAACGCCCCCGAATGGCAAGGTCGCTCATGCAATGTGGGGCTTCGGGGGTCTATGATGCTCGTCAGGCTATCTTGTGACATCTGCCGTGTTCCGATTCCCTCACGCGGCCACCAACCACGGCCGGAGTGGCTGCGGGGGGGACGCCTCACCCGCGTATACGGCCCTGCGGAGCGAATCTCGCGACAGGGCAGTGGTTGCCCAAGCTCGCGAGCGAAGATGGCCCCCTCCTCACCTCCCCCTCACCTCCCCCGTTGCCGGAAGCGGCAACAGGGAGGAATCCAAATCTGGCGCTTTCGCGACCGACACGCGGTCGAAATCTCATGAACAATGAGCTTTCGGAGAGGCTGTCGCATGGCTGATCACCCTTCTCTCATCTGGGCGATCGGTGACATCTGTGGATTCTTTTTGTCAGATCAAGGTTAGTCAAACTCGCCACCATGTCCCTTTCTTTCCTCCTCTGCTGGCCGAGCTTCTGCCCGTCCCGTGTTGCACGCTCCGCCTGAGCAGCAGTCGACTACCTGTACTATCTTCTCCATCCTGGCTATAGTGTGGCGCATGCCGGAGCACGTCGACGAGGCGGACACCCGGTACACGGTAGCCAGTTACTTCGCACTGGTGCGCGCCGGGATCGTGCAGCCTGACGAACACGTTGAATTGCTGGAAGGCGTCGTGGTCGCGGAACCGCCGCAGGAACCGGAGCACTCGGCGTCGGCCAGTCAGGTCGACCGCGCGCTCCGTGAAGCCATTCGGACACGCGCGGCAATCCGGGTCCAGTTTCCCCTCGTCCTTGGCCAATACTCGGCTCCAGAACCCGACGTGGCCGTTGTGCCAGGCACCGAGGCCGACTACGCCGACGCGCATCCGACAACCGCTCTGCTGGTCGTGGAAGTGGCACGGAGTTCCCTGCCAAAAGACCGACTGAGCAAGACCCGCATCTATGCGGCAGCGGGAATTCCGGAATACTGGCTCGTCAACCTGCGAGACGATCGTGTGGAGGTCTACCGCCAACCGAATCCCGCCGCACGAACCTATGCCGAGCCGCGCCTGGCGGGACGCGGTGAGCGCATTGCGCTGGTCTCGTTCCCGGACGCATCCGTCGCCGTCGACGATCTCTTGCCCCGCCGAACACAACCGCTCTAGCTCTCCTGGCGGTTCGGAAAAACGAGTCGCTCCATCTTGCGTCCGGCTCTGCCGCTGTCCGGCTCTGCCGCTTTACACCTCCACCGCCGTGACGCTAAGAACGGGCACCGGGGGCGTCCCATCCGATGACCACGGAGCTGCTCGGAACCCTTTTTGACGGCAAGTACCGCATCGACTCGATCCTCGGGAAAGGAGCGATGGGGGTCGTGTATCGTGCTGCGCAGCTCGACGTGCAAGGCCGCCAAGTCCGCGACGTTGCACTCAAAATGATCCGGCCGGAGCTGCTCGCGCTGGGTGAGGAGGTCGCGGAACGCTTCCTGCGCGAGGTGCGAGCGGCGGCGCGTTTGCGAGGTTCGCACACGATTCCCGTATATGAGTTCGGGCGGGCCGCTGCGGGCCGCCTGTACTACGTGATGGAGCTGGTGGACGGACCGACGCTCAAGGACGTCATTGCGCACTATGCGCCGCTGGCTCCCGAACGCGCCGTCGAGATCGGATCACAGATCTGCGAGGCGCTTCACGAGGCCCACACGCTAAGCGAACCGGTCGTGCACCGCGATCTCAAGCCGGCGAACATCTTCGTGGAACGATGGCCCCTCGCGACACGGGTGCGGGTGGGCGATTTCGGCCTCGCCAAGATCGTCGGCGAAGAAACGTTGATCGAGAGCGGGCCGGAGTGTTCGATCGGAACCCCCCGCTACATGGCGCCGGAGCAGTTCACCGGCGGCGCCGTCGACGGGCGCACCGACATCTATGCGCTCGGCGTGATCTTGTACGAGATGCTCGCGAAGCGGCCACCCTTTGCGGACGACCAGCCGGCCGCACTCATGTACCGGCACGTACACGAGCGGCCCTCGCCTTTGCCGGAATCGGTTCCGGAACCGCTCCGCCGCTTGGTGGAACAGCTCCTGGCGAAGCGGCCGGAGGACCGGCCGTCGAGCGCGGCGCGGGTCCGGCACGACCTCGACGAAACGTGGCGCATCGTCCGCGATGGCGCCTCGGGTTCCAATTCGCGCGCCGCGGCGCGCGGGGCGTCCGCGTCGAGCCGCCTCAGGGTCGGGCTCGGGGCCGGAGTCGCTCTGGTCTTGCTGACTGGGCTCGCGTTGCTGCTCGATGCTGCCGACTTGAGGAAGCTGGCGGATCGCTTCTCCGAGCCGAGGCGATCGGCACCGATCGAGTCGGCCCAAGTGTCGCCTTCCAAACAGGTGACCAACGCAGTCGGCGGGAAACGGGGAGAGGGCCGGCGCCCCGCCGCGCGCCGACCCGGCGTCGCGGTGATGGAGTTCCGCAACGAACGGGGGAACGACCCTGATCACGACTGGATGCGGACGGCGCTGCAGACGACCTTCTGCACCGAGCTCGGCAAGATCCACGAGCTGCGTGTGCTCTCGCCAGAGTTCGTTGGCGAGTCGGTGACGCCGGTGGCCGGCCGCCTGAAGGGAGCGCGAAAGCTCGGGGCAGACAAGGTCATCAGCGGGTCGTTCACCGTCCTCGGCGGGCGCATGCGGGTCGACGCGCGCCTGGTCGACGTCGGGAGCGGAGATCAGGAGAAGGCGGAGACGGTGGAAGGCGCGGAGGAGGAGTTCTTCAGTCTGCAGAAACGGCTCGCCCTGGCGTTGCTCGATCGCCTGCCCGTCGAGGTGTCAGCGAGCGAGCGGGAGGCGATCTCTGCGGAGAATCCGAGTGAGAACCAGGGCCGTGCGGTCGAGGCCTTCCGGCTGATGTGGCAGGGAGAAGGGCTAGGCGACAGGGAGGAGGAAGAGCCCGCCGGTCCGGAGAATGCGGGCGCGGATGTGCACGGCGCGCTGCGCTTGCGGCAATGGGGCCCGCGGCTCTTCGTTTGGGTGCGCGATCACAACGTGCTCTCGGCGTCGCCGGCGCGTGCAGAGGAACACGGAAGCGCCGAGGAAGAGATCAGAAGAAGCTTGGAGCAGTACCGCCTCGCGCTCGAGAAAGGCGATCTCGATGGGATCCGCCGCAGCAGGGGTACGCTGTCCGAGCGGCAACACAAGGGACTGGAGGAATATTTCACGGTCGCCGAGAACCTGAAGGTCGAGTTCGACCAGATCGAGATCCGCCGCGTCGACGAGAAGCAGTTCGTGGTGTCCTACACGCGGCGCGATCAGTTCTCGGATCGGCGCACCGGCGAGCGCATCGACCTGGAAGTGAGGCTGGAAAACATCGCGTTGCGCGACGGCGAGCAGTGGTGGATCACCAATCGCAAGCCGAAGGTGGGGGAATGAGCATGAGTCGGCGATGCCGAAGTGGGCGCCAGAGGTCCGGCCGAAAAGCCGTCGAGTATGGCGATCCAACAATATTCCCTCTCCCGCACCTTCGCGAAAGAGGGTGCGGGTGAGGGTTCAATCGCTTCCGGAGCGCGCTCCGGGCCTTGTGCCGCAAGGCTCTCAGTGAATCGGTTCCCTCACCTCAATCCTCTCCCGCCAGCAGTGCGGTTCACCCTGCGGCATGAAAATTCAGCATCGTCCCGGCGCGGGTTCCCTCCTTCGAAAATTCCCCCGCCTGGTATTCCGTCGTCCCCGCGAAAGCGGGGACCCAGGGGCAGCGGCGGGGCGACTGGATTCCCGCTTTCGAGAGTGTCGATAAACCCTCTGTTGGTACGCCGAGCGGCCGCGAGCAATCCGCATGCCTTCGCCCGCGTCGGCGTAGCCGCGGGGCTCGTCCCCGCTCCCAACCCGCGGGAAGAGCGGCCACAAGGGCCGCGGCTACACCGACGCCGAGAAAATCGACACTCTCTTTCGCGGGAATGACGAGGAAGCAGAAGCAAGCCTCGTCGATCTGAGGCGGAACCTCGTTAGAAGTACCACTCAACTGCAACCGTCCCCAGCGCGGCGGGGCGGAAGCCTTGGTCGTTCAGCGGCACGGTCACGGCGCCGCTGGCGATCAGGCGGTCGGTGAGGCGGACCCGCGTGCCGAAGAGGAAGTCGACGTACGAAGTGCCGAGCTGATTGTCCTCGAGCGCGGTGATGATGTAGGTCCGTTCACCGTGGCCTTCGGCGCGCGACGGGGTCCAGCTGATCGGCGTGTCGTATTCGGAGCCGCCGATCCCGAGGTCGAGGCTGAACCGCTTGCCGGGGTACGAGGCGCCGGTGTTCCAAACGAAACGGCGCAGCGCCGACTCGTCAAAGTCGTAGTCGTAACCGACATCAGCGTGGAGCGACAGGAAGTCGGCGGCCTTCACCTGACCGACGATGCGCGGGTAGATGGCCGCACTTGCCGGGCCGGCAAACTCGTCCTCGTTCGGACTGGGGCAGAAGAACTGCGGCGCCGCCGCGAGCCGGACATGCTGGCCGGCGTACAACACCCACTTGGCGCCGATGCCGATCCGGCCGACCCCGGCGCTCGTGCCAGCGTTGAAGTGGAAACCGAGATCGTTGAACGTCTCCCGCCGAATGACGAGGGCGCCGGCGCCGAGCAGCCGCTCGAGCCCCTCGCGGGTTCCCGCACCGCTCAACCGCGCGTCCAGCGGAGGAAGCGAGAGGGCATTCGCTTGTGTCGTGAAGCTCTGCGTGGCCTCGGCATCGACCACGACGATCGGCAGGTTGAACTCCAACTCGAGGCGATGGGTCAATCCGTGGCTGGCGGAAAGGTTGAAGAGACCCACCTCGGCGCTGGCATCGAGCCCGAGCTTGGCGTACCCGCTGTGCGCCGGATCTCCGCCATCCAGGAAGTACGTGATCGGCCCGAAGGACTCGGACAGCCCGAAGTACGAGGCGGCAACGCGCAGCGCGGTCTTTCCCTTGCCGATGGTCTGCGCCGACAGAAACGCGGTCGGACCGAGACGTTCGCCGGCAGCAAAGGTGAGTGTCTCCGGATCGTAGGTGTACGACAGCGACTGCCCCGACGTCGGGGGCAGGGACGAGATCGCCTGCTGGACAGCCAGCACGATCATGCGCGAGGCCGCATCGGCGCGGGACTGGCCGCCGTACTGATCGTAACGATCACGCGCATCGACCTGCCCTGCCGCTGGTCCGGCACAGCTGGTGCACAGTACCCACAGCAGGATCACAACACGCGAGCAGCTTCCGTTAATCACGACCGCCTCTGGACATCGCGGCAGACCTCCGCGCCCCCATTACGCGAGCAGGGGGAGTATGGCAACGGCGTCGACACGGTGTCGCCCGCTGTTGGGGAAGCATCGAATCTCAGACACCTTGATGCCGGCCATTCTGACGTGAGCCGAGAGAATGACGACCACGAGGAACGCGAAGAGGACTCTCGGAAGGTGAGCCTCCACATCTTACGGCCCTCACGTTCGTCATCTTCCTTTCCTCCTCCTCACAATTCCAGCGCCTGCGAGAAACCTCCTCTCCCGCACTGCCGGCGGGAGAGGATTGAGGTGAGGGAACCGAGTCACTGAATGGCCTTGCGGCGCAAGGCCTGGCGCGCCCACCGGGCGCGCCGGTGGAACCCTCACCCGGCGCCCTCTCCCGCGCAGGTGCGGGAGAGGGAATACCGTCGGGTCGCCACGTTAGGACGCGGCTCCGTTCAATGCCTGGTGAAAATCGTCGCTCGCGAACTCACGCACCATTGCGTTGAGTATCGTCGTCATGCTCGATTCCGCCGCGCCGCTGTAGCCATCGAAGAAGTTCGCCGAGAAGCCGCTCCCGCTGAAATCGCGAGTCCACACGACCGTGCCCGCGGGCGACACCAGGCTCGTGTTCAGCTCGACCCCTCCCCACGTAGGCACAAAGGGAAACAGCCAGGTGTAATTGCCGAACCAGAATTTCTTGACCGAACACGTCAACACGGGCCCGGCCTCCGCGCTCGTCGATGCCGCAGTTGTGGTCGTGTAGCCCGCGCGCCGGAGCGCGTCGTGGATCTGCTCCATGATCTTCTCATTGCCGTCGCCGTCGATGTAGACCGGCACCACTGGGATGGCGAACACGGTGAACCGGCCCCACCCCACCTTGCCATCGATCCCCTCGGACTTCGCACGTGTCTGCACGGTGCCGGCGTAGGTGCGTGGCGGGGCATCGAGCGGGCCATGCCTCATGGACACCGAGCAGCCAGTTCCCACAAGCGCAAGGGTCAGCGCCATCCCTGTCGCGACGCGCCGCTTCTCACTCCAGCTTAATACCAGGTTCCTCATCTGCGATTCCTCCTCTCTCTGTGTGTTGGTTGCATCGTTCGGATAACAACTCAGAAGCGGAAGCGGATACCCCCGAGGCCGCTGACGCCCCCAAGATTCACCGCGTCCAGCTCGCCCGACTCACCGGTCAGCTGGAAATCGGCACCAGCGCGCGCTTCCGCAAACAGCGCGACCGTCTGTCCGAGCGGAACCTCGACCCCGACGAGGCCCAGAACCCCAACGCCAACACCGAAGTCGGTAATGATCGACAGGTCGTCCCGCTCCTCCTCGACTTTGTCGCCGTCGATGATGTTGAAGCCCAAGCCGAGACCCGCACCGATGTAAGGGCGGATCGGCTCCTTGAGCAGGACGTATTGCACCACTGCTCGGAGCGAAATCGTGTCGATGCCCACATCGTCGACGTCGAAGATCTCGGTCTTGTAACCTCGATACTCGATCTCGCCGCCGACGCGCAGGTTGCTGTCTGTCAGCGCGCTCAGCACCTGCACGACGCCGCTGAACCCGGTGCTCCCGCTGTACGGCGTGAACACGCCGCCAGCAGCCGATACGACGGTCTCCCCAACGGCGATCCCCGGAAGCAACACCAGCAGCACCGCCCCCATGAATGCCTTCTTCGCCATCATTGTCTGACCCTCCTCTCAATCAGTTGACGCAGCCTACGTCCCCGCGGAGGACGTCGACCGCGATGGTTACGAACCGCATTCCGGAGACGTCGCTTCACCTCGCCTGCGGATACGGGCTTCAGCAACCGATCTCGCAAAATCCGAAACGGCGGAATGAGAAGGAAGCCGTTCGTGCACGGCGTCCTCGTGATGCCCAAGGTGAGGCGCGGGGACTCAGGGTTGGGTCACGGCACCGCCTCGCTCGGCGCACCCAGTCTCATCGCCGACATGTCAGACGCTTTTTTTGCGAGATCGGCGGCTGCGGTCGGTATTCTCAGCCGCCATGGTGTCACTTGCTTGCATGCTCCGGTCGAGTTCGATAGCTGCCTTCGCTGGGGGCCGCTGTTTCACGCAGGCTCCGCTCGACGAAGAGGATAAAGGGACGCCATCCCGCACGGCGCAGACACCTTCCATATGCCGGAGCCGCTATCGACCCATACCGAGCGCATCGCGGCGTGCCAGCAGCGGCTGCTCGGCTTCCTCCGCGTCCGCGTCAAGGACAACGCGGCCGCCCAGGACCTTGCTCAGGAAACCTGGGCCGAGGTGTGGGAACACGTCGAGACGTACGATCCAGAGCGCGGCAGCTTCTGGACCTTCACCAAGATCTGGGCTGAGTTCGTGCTGAGACGTCATTGGGAAGAAGCGAGGCGTCAGCCCATCCCCATCGGCGAGACGACCGATCTCTTCAGGGACGCGCACCGCGAGTCCGCTGACGCGGACCTTCCGGCAGCGGCAACCGGCGATTCGGACCGCCCGCTGTGGGGGACTGCGAGCCGTCCGACCGCATCCGAGCAATGGATCGACACTGCGGCAGGATTGCTCGAGCTCCTGTGCCGCGCGGCGAGTTGCACCCGCCCGCCGCACGAGGTGGTCGCGTTTGGATTCAATCGACTCGACTGGACCCCGCGGGAAATCGTTCACGAGCTGGCCGGCTCGGTCCTGAAGGATCTCACCGCTCGGCTCGAGACAGAGTATGCCGCCCTGGCGCCGCTGCCGACGCTGCACGTGGCGTTTTGCCCATTGCGCAGCAAGATGTCCTCCCGCCTGGGCGACCTGGTGCGCGACCCGCGGACGCGTCGGGTCTACGCAAACGTGCTGGAGCACACCATTGGCGAGACCACACTGCGCGAGTATCTGCCTGCCGACGGACGGCCGGAGGACGCGATCGTGCGCTGGTGGGATTCGGTCAAGCGCGAGGTGATCAAGGAGATCTTGGCAGCCGGCCGCGGCCCGCTGTTCGAACGCGCGCATTGGAAAATGAGGCAGGGATGACACCCGACCAAGAGCTCGGTCACGCCACGCCCGACGAGCTGCTCGACTACTTTGAAGCGAAGCTGCCTGACGAGCGCGAGCGTGTGATTGAGGAGCACTTGGCTGTCTGCAACGCCTGCACGCAGACAGCCCGGCAGGTCTTCTCTCTGCACGAGGTCTGGAATCGCTGGACCGCCAGGGCACACGGGGAAGTGTACGCCCGCGATCGACTGCGCGCCGCCATCGCGCAGGCCGAGCAGCAGACAACCAACCCGCTGTGGCGCGAGCGCTTGCGGGCCTGGCGGCTACGCTGGGCCGGCCGAGCGGAGGCAGCGCTGCGGCTGGCAACTGAAACATCAGCCGAGGTCTCGCGAGCGGCGGCCGAAACGCTCGACGCGTTGACTCGGCCGGGGAGCGTATTGGTTTTCGCGCCGGTGCGACAGGCGGGGCCCGTTCGCGGCGAAGCCACCGAGCAGCAGCGTTCGGCCGTCCTGTCCACCACGTTGCGCCCCGGGCATCCGCGCGCTCGGGTGGTCGTGGAGGCCGGTCAATCCGGGACGGTCACGGTGAGAGTAGATGAGGTCCGACCCGGCGAGACCGCCCCGCTCGTGCTGCTCAGCGGCATGACGGCAACCCGCACGGCGGTGCTCCAGGTGAAGGAGGTCGAGCCGCAACCTGGAGTGGCCTACGCGATCGCTCGGTTCGACGACCTCCCGCCGGGCGAGTACGTCCTGGCGTTCGAACCGCTCGAAAGTTAGCGCCAAAGGCGTTCACCAACGAGGCACAGAGAGCACCGAGAAAGGCGTAAAGAAGCTATGCTCCAGGCTCCCGGTCAAACTTCATTCCGATGAGGTCTGATTCCGGGCTCATCTGATGAGAGTTTCGGGTGTAGTGGCTCAGGGTTCGCTCCACTCGGCCCCCCAAGGCGGCAGAGTGACCGGTTCTGCCTGGCACAGATCGCTGCTCGGCTCGTTGACTGGAAAGGCCGCGAGAGAGTAGGAAGAAAAGGGGACGCCCACAGTCTGAAAACCCGCTTCGCAATCGTCACCGGGTCATGAGTGGTTATCGGCTCATACGTCTGTACGGGGGCTTCGGGAAGGACGAATGGCCGCTGGAGACGGCGCGGTCGACGGTCATCGGGCGGCCCGACCGCGATCGAGGGAACCCGGATATCGACCTGTCTCCCGACCAGAACGTTTCACGACGCCACGCGCGGGTCTGGTTCGAGAACGACGCGTGGTGGATCGAGGATCTCAACAGCAAACACGGAACGCGTCTGGGGACCCGTCACATCCGCGGTGGACAGCGCGCCCGCCTGGAGCCGGGGGTTGAAGCGCGGCTCGGCCGCACCGGAGTGGCGCTCTTCCCTCCGCATTGGCACCAGCTGCGCCACCACGACCTCGCCGTCGAGATCGGTGTCACGTCCGCGGTGAATTACGGGCTGGTCCACTCCGGCGCGCGCATCATCTCACGGCTGACGGTTCGCAACCGGTCCCAGACGGCGAGCAGCCCTGGGCGTCTGACCTTTTCGATCGCCGGGGTCGCGCGAGCGGAGGCGAACGTTCCGCAGCTCGATCCAGGGGGGAGTCGCACTCTCGATCTTCCGAAGTTTGATTTCGACCTGCCATCGCTGCAGGGAATCATCGAACGCACCGACCTGTCGTTGTCGGTGGCGCTCGATGGAGAGCGCCTCGCGAGCATTCCGTGCTGGGTTCTGGCCCACAACGAATGGTCGCGCGCCCCCGAACATCGGATGACGCTGGCCGCATTTGTCTTGCCCAACCACCCCCTGGTCGCGCAGCTCGGCGCCGAAGCGGCCGCCGGCTTGCCGCCGGGAACGCCATCCGGGACGGTTCTCGAACACGTCTATCACCACCTCTCCACCGCCTGGCATATCGAATACCGCTACGAGGCGCCTCACTACGAGACCAACACCCAGAAGATCCGCCTGGCCGACCAGGTTCTCGCGGATGCCCCCGCGCGACGAGGTCATGGAACCTGTCTCGATCTGGCCGTCCTCATGGCCGGCTGCCTC
>Ga0316622_100002263_pt1 | contig 13200 bp, 15 predicted proteins | sample OWC_Aug_OW2_C1_D_FD_207646 | JGI IMG/M metagenome (GOLD analysis project Ga0316622, IMG submission 207646) | Wetland soil microbial communities from Old Woman Creek delta, Ohio, United States - OWC_Aug_OW2_C1_D5_C | ecosystem: Environmental > Terrestrial > Soil > Wetlands | place: USA: Ohio... | reverse complement strand
CCTCGCACCTGTCGATCCAGCCTTCGAGGCGCGCCACGTCGTCGGGCCCGAGGGCGATCTTGGTCACGCGACCGGCAATGCGCTCGGCCGGGTCGGCGAGCCGCGACCCGAGGGCGAACAGATCGCGCTGGATCTCGGCCAGCATTTCTTCGATATCCTTGTCCACGCCGCTGGCGCGCGCCACGCCCACGGCCGCGTTGGCCTCGTCGACCTCGCCGTAGGCGTCCACGCGCGGGTCCGACTTGGCGATGCGGGTGCCGTCGAACAGCGTCGTCGCGCCGCCGTCACCGGTTCGTGTGTAGATCTTCATGCAGGTTGAATTATAAGTGTGGAGATGGAGTTTCAGCACGGCAACCGGCGTCCGGCGGCGGCGCGCCCGCGATGACCCGGAAAGCCCGGCCGCGGGCCGGTATCGGGCCGCTGCCCCTGCCCGAGCCGGCGCGGCGGCAGCGGTTTCGCCGGACGCTCCTCCGTTGGTACGACAGGAACGGCCGCGATCTGCCGTGGCGGCGGACCGACGATCCGTACCACATCCTCGTGTCGGAGATCATGCTGCAGCAGACCCAGGTGGACCGGGTGCTGCCCAAGTACCGCGAGTGGCTCGGCAAGTACCCCTCGCTCGAGGCGCTGGCCGGCGCGCACGAGGAGGCCGCGGTCAGGACGTGGTATCCCCTCGGCTACAACATCAGGCCCAGAAGGCTCCACGCCATCGCGCGCGAGTCGGTCGCCCGCTTCGGCGGCGCGCTGCCGTCGGACGAGGAGACACTGAGGTCGTTCAAGGGCATCGGCCCTTATACGGCCGGCGCCCTGATGAGCTTCGCGTTCCGGAAGCGTGCGCCGATTCTCGACACCAACGTCGCGCGCGTCCTCTTCCGCGTCGTCGTCGGCCGCGGCAACCCGAAGTCGCACCGGATGCGAAAGCACCTCTGGAAGATCTCGGGGCTGATGGTGCCCCACAAGCGGGCGTTCGACTTCAACCAGGGCGTCATGGACTTCGGGGCCCTCGTCTGCACGGCGCGCCGGCCGAAATGCGACAGTTGCCCGATGGCCGGCATGTGCCGCGCGTACCCCTTCAACCCGAGCCGCGAAGGCCCCTCACTCAAATGACCGGACGCGAGAAGATTGTCGTCACGGCGGCGGTCGTCGAGCGTGACGGGGCCTTTCTGCTCACGCGCCGTCTCGACGGAACCCACCTCGCCGGCCATTGGGAGTTCCCCGGCGGCAAGCTCCACGCCGGTGAAACGCTGGAGGAGTGCCTCGCGCGCGAGATCCGCGAGGAGCTGGATGCCGACGTCGAGATCGGCCCCGAGATCCTCGCGACCGTCCACGATTATCCCGACCGCTCGATCGAGCTGCGTTTCTTCCGGTGCGCGCTCAAGTCGGACCCGAAGCCGACGATGGGACAGGAGATGCAGTGGGTGGCTCTTCGCGACCTGCCGTCGGTCCAGCTCCCGCCGGCCGACGACGAACTGGTGCGGCTGCTGACCGGGCGATAGCCCCGAGTCCCGGTCTCGCGTCAACGGACGAACGGCAATTCAACGACCGTCGCGCTCAGGCGGGCGTCGCCGGACACGACGATGAGGGCGGTGCCGGGCTCGACGAAATCGCGGTGCACGTAGCCGAGCGCAATCGGCTTCCCGAGCGCCGGCGAAACCGCGGCGCTCGTCACGCGGCCGATCTCCTTTTCTCCCGCGACGATCGCGCTCCCCGCAGCCGGCGCAACTTCCCCCTCAATAGTCAGCCCAACGAGCTTGCGCACGACCTTGCCGTGGCCGCGGTCCCTGATCCGCACCAGCACTTCCTGCCCGGGGAAGCACCCCTTCAGGTAGCTGACGGCCGTCGATTCGATGCCGGCCTCCGTCGGAATCGTGTCGTCGCCCATGTCGACGAGGAACGCCGGCTCGCCTGCCTCGATGCGAAGCGCCTCGGCAGCCTCGGCCGTCAGGACGGCGGCGCCCGCGGCCTGCAGTGCCTGCCCGAGCCCGGGCATCGCGCCGGCCGCCGCGAAGAGCAGGAAGCCGCGAAGCCCCATGGCGTCGCGGCGCGCCGCGACAACGAGCTCTCCGCCGTGTTCGATCCTGGCGTTCTGGAACGGGCCGAACCGGGCCAGGTCGGCGCCGACCACGCCCCCGGCAATCTCAGCCGCCTGCGGCCCGTAAACCCCGACGCAGCCCCAGGCGTCGCTGACATCTCCGAGCTGGACGTCCTCGCTGAAGATCAGCTGGTCGAAGCGCTGGAGCAGCGCGTCTTTGACCTCGCGCCTCACATCGATCAGCATCACGTCGCCGAGTTCGAATACGTTCATGTCGGCGATCATCCGCCCCTGCGGCGTCAGCAGGGCAGCGTAGCACCCCGTCCCGGACGCGAGCAGCGCTATGTCGTTGGTGAGCAGGGCATGGAGAAACGTCTTCCGGTCCGCCCCGCGAACGACGATCCGGCCGCGCGCGCCGAGGTCGATCGTTCCCGCGCCGTTCCGGGCGGCCAGGTACTCGTCTGCTGCAGTCATCGGTCGGCCCTCAGCGCGAGCGGGAGGGCCCGGGAGGCCGGATCCCGCACCGTCGGATTGCTGATATGCTCAGAACCGTCATGGTTCGAGTTCATTCTATCGTCGCGGTTCTTCTGGTCCTAACCGCGCGGGCGGCTGACACTCGCCCGGCCGCGGCCCAGGGGCCGGCACCGGTCGGCAATCTCCAGATCTTCATGCAGGGCCGCCTCCTCGGGTCCGAGCAGACGACGGTGACGGCAACGGCCGACGGCTGGATCATCCGCGGTACGGGCCGCCTGGCCGCCCCGATCGATCTCTCGACGACGCGATTCGAGGCGCGGTACGACCGCGAGTGGCGGCCGATCAGCCTCGAGGTGGACGGCACGCTTCGAGGCCGGCCCCTCATCATGCGCACCGCGTTCGCGGGCGGCAGCGCCACCACCGATCTCACCCAGGCCGGCCAGCAAACCCAGAAGGTGGACGCCGTGTCGGCGGACCCGCTGGTGCTGCCAAACATGTTCTTCTGCGCGTACGAGGCGCTGGCGCTGCGCCTGCGCGGCATTGCCGTGCCCGGCGCGCTGCAGGCGTACATCGCCCCGCAGATCGAAGTCACGCTTCGCGTCACCGGGAGCGGGAGCGAGCGAATCCAGACGGCGGGCCGGGCCGTGTCGGCCACGCGTTACGAGTTGACGATCGAGAACCCGGGCAGCCCGCTCCAGGCCGAGGCATGGATCGACCAGGATGGGCGGCTCCTGCGGTTCAGGGTGCCTGCGCAGGCCCTCGAGGTCGCCCGCGAGGACATCGCCGCGGTGTCGTCCCGCATCGAGACGATGGGCCGCCCCAACGACGAGCAGGTACGGATTCCGGCAGCCGGGTTCACGCTCGCGGCGACCATGTCGAAGCCGGAATCGGCCCCGAAGCCGCCGGCTCCGGGCAAGGCCCCGGCCTACAAGCTGCCGGCGGTCATCCTGGTTGCCGGGTCCGGCCCGGTCGATCGCGACGAGACCGTGGCCGGCATCCCGGTGTTCGCCCAGTTGGCCAATAGCCTTGCCGACGCCGGATTCATCGTCGTGCGCTACGACAAGCGCGGCGTGGGCCAGACCGGCGGCCGCGACGAGTCGGCGGCGCTGCAGGACTACGCGGACGATGTGCGCGCGGTGGTCGAGTTCCTGAGGAAGCGCAAGGACGTCGACCCGTATCGCGTCGCCGTCATCGGGCACAGCGAGGGCGGCCTCGTGGCCATGCAGGCGGCCGCCAGTGCGGGATCGAAGAAGGTCGCCGCGGTCGCGCTGCTCGCCACGCCTGGCACGACGGGCGGCGAACTGGTGCTCGAGCAGCAGCGATACCTCCTGGATCGGATGAAGCTGCCCGATGACGAGAAGCAGAGCCGCATCGACCTGCAGCAGAAGATCCAGGCTGCCGTCGTCAGCGGCAGGGGCTGGGAGGGCATCCCTGAGGCCTACCGGAAGCAGGCCGAGACGCCGTGGTTCCGCAGCTTCCTGACGTTCAATCCTCCGAAGGTGATCAACAAGGTCGAACAGCCCGTCGTCATCGTCCAGGCGGAGCGCGACCGGCAGGTGTCGTCGCCGCGGCACGGCCAGCTGCTGCTGGATGCCGCCAAGGCGCGGAAGAAGCAGCCCGACGCCAGCCTCGTGACGATTGATGGCGTGAACCACCTGTTCGTGCCGGCCGAAACCGGCGACATCGACGAGTACGCGCTGCTCCAGGACAAGCGAGTCAGCTCGAAGGTGGCGGATTCACTCGTGCCGTGGTTGAGGGACAAGCTGCATGTGGGTGCTGCGGGCGCTGGACGCTGACGTCAATCATCCTTTGTCGTTCCGGCTGATGCCGGGCGCCGTCAAGACGATCGGCCGGCTCGGGGCGGCGGACTTCTGCCTCGACGTGCCCCTCGTGTCGCGCCTGCATTGCCGGGTCGAGGTCGGAGAGGACGGCGAGGTGGGGATTCTCGACCTCGACAGCACGAACGGCACCTGGATTGACGGCGAGCGGATCACGCGCGCACGGCTTCAGCCGGGCAGCGTCCTGCGCGTCGGGCGTGTGGAGTTCGCGCTGGAGCCTGTCGAGTAGCAGGAAGACCGCAACCTGTGGCTGCCGGGGCCACGGCCGCGGGTCCCGTGATCAGCTCTTGAGGAACGGATTGGTCGCGCGCTCGCGGCCTATGGTCGTGTCGGGCCCGTGGCCCGCGTGCACGATGGCGGCGTCGCCGAATCCGAACAGGACATCCCTGATGGACCGGATGAGCGTGGCGTAGTCGCCGCCGGGGAGGTCCGTGCGCCCGATCGAGCCCGCAAACAGCGTGTCGCCCACGATCAGGTGCGTGTCCTCCACGCCCGGTCCGCCTACGTGCAGGCACACGCCGCCCGGGCTGTGACCTGGCGTGTGGTGAACGCGGACCTCGCAGGCGCCGAAGTCGAGCGGGCCCGCGGACGCGAGGTCGAAGTCCGGCGGCGGCGGCGGCTCCAGCTGATAGCCGAACGCGAGGCCCTGCTGCACGGCGGCCTCGTACAGGAACACGTCGTCTCGATGCACGCCGATGCGCGCGCCGGTGGCGCGCTTGGCCCGCGCGACTCCGCTCACGTGATCCATGTGCGCATGCGTCAGCAGGATCAGGCCGACCGAAAGTCGCCGCGTTTCTGCGATCCGGAGGAGGTCTTCCACTTCGTCGCCGGGGTCGACGAGAATCGCCTCTCGGGTGCTGTCGCACGCCAGAACGAAGCCGTTCTTGTAGAACGGCGCCACCGCACGGGTTTCGATTGTCAGGGCCACGGTTCAATCCTACCCGCCCGGGCGGTAATCTAGAAGCGCCATGACGATTGCCGACATCAGTGAAGCCCGCAAGCGTATCGCGCCGCACATCAGGCGCACGCCGCTCCTCGCCTCGGCCTGGCTGTCGGCGCTAGCGGGCGCGGAGGTGCGGCTGAAGCTCGAATCGCTCCAGCCAACCAATTCGTTCAAGATCCGCGGCGCGGCCAACGCGTCCGCGGCCTTCATCGAGCGCCATGGGGGAAGGCTCGGCCCGGCCGGGCGGATTGTGACCGCGTCCGCAGGGAACCACGGCCGCGCGATGGCGTATGCCGCCGAGCGGCTCGGCCTGAAGCTCGTGGTCTACACGCCGCGATCGGCGCCGAGGGCGAAGCTCGACTACATCGCCCGCCACGGCGCGGACCTGCGGCCGGCCCCGACGTACGAGGACGCGGAGCGGCTGGCCAGGGCGTGCGCGGCCGAGACGGGCGCAACCTACATCTCGCCCTACAGCCACCCCGACGTGATTGCGGGGGCCGCCACCGTAGCCGTGGAGATCCTGGAGGATTGGCCCGACGCCGACATGATTCTCGCGCCCGTCGGCGGAGGGGGCCTCGTGAGCGGCATCGCGATCGCGGCCCGAGCGCTGGCCGCCGGGCGTGTCGACGTCGTGGGCGTCGAATGCGAAGCGTCGCCGGCCTTCCACGAGGCGCTGAAGGCCGGGCGCATCGTCGAGGTCGAGGTCCACCCGACGCTTGCCGATGGGCTGGCCGGGAACATGGATCCGGAGTCGATGACCTTCGATCTCGTCCGGCGCTTCGTCGACCGTACGGTCCTGGCGCCCGAATCGTCCATCGCGGACGCGATCCGCGGCCTGTTCGAGGAGGAGCGGGTCATCGCGGAGGGCGCCGGCGCCACGGCCGTGGCCGCGCTCCTCGCCGGGCTTCCCGTGGCCGGCCGCAAGGCGGCAATTGTCGTGTCGGGGTCGAACATCGACCCGGCGTTGCTGGCGCGGGTGCTTCAGCGGGGGTGACGTCCCGTCAGATACCCTGCAGGATCTTCGCCGCGTCCGCGCGGACGGCGGCGATCGCGGCATCGATGCGCGCCAGCGCTTCGGCCACCGCCGGAGAGGCGGCGACGTTGCTCCACGGAAACACCGACTGCCTCAGGGCGATCTGGCCGTCCACCAGGGGGTTGATGGCACCCCACGCGCGCAACTCGGCGTCAGACGACGCGATGCGGCGCAGCGCGGCGGCGGCCCGCGCGGGGTCGTTCGCCGCAGCAGCCGCTATGGCGGCGCATCCTGCCCAGCCGGATCCGTCAGGAGCGTCCGCCGCCCTGGTGGCAATCCCCGCGGCGGCGCGCGTGCCATCGGCGGGTCGGCTGCTTCTCGCGAGGACCGCAGTCAGCATCGCGCGCGCCTCGCACGAGTCCGGGTGGCGACGCACCAGCGTGCCGGCCAGGGCTGCCGCTTCGTTGATGCGGCCCGACACGGCGAGCTCGGCCGTGCGCACGACGATGCCCGGAGGGAAATCGCCCGCGTCGCGGGCATCGCGGCCGGCCGCCGCCCCCGGTATCGGCGTGCGCGCGAGGCCGACCCGATCCCGGATCGCGTCCCACCATGGCAACGAGGCCGCGAGAGCCCGGCCGCGCTCCATGGCCTGCAGCGCCCCGTCCAGTTCGCCGGCCGAGAGGCTCGCGGCGGCGAGCTGATAGTAGACGAGCGGCTGCGCGGGATCGAGTTCGGCAGCGCGGCGGGCGAAGCCGGCGGCCCGTCCGGGATCGATTGACCGGAGAACGTCGGAGAGCGCCAGGTAGGCGCCCGTGAAGGAGGCGTCGAGTTCGACGGCGCGCTTCAGTTGCTCCAGCGCTTCGTGCGTTGTCGGGGCCGTGAGGGCCATGGCGAGCCTGGTGGCGGAGAGGTCGGGATCCGTGGCGAAGGCGGCTTCGGCCGCGCGCCGCGCGCGCGCCTGCACGGTTCCGAACCGCTCGCGCCCCTCGAACGCCGACATCGCGTAGAGCGCTTCAGCCAGGCCTGCCTGGGCCTCGATGAGGCTCGGGTCCTCGGCCGCTGCGGCGTCGAACAGCTGGGCGGCGCGGCTGGCGTCGTAGGCAGCCATCGACTCGCGCGCCTGAAGGTACTTGTCGTACGCGGATGGATTGACCAGGCGCAGCGCCGCGCGGTTGTACTCGGCCGCGGGCAGGTAGTCTATCCGCAGCCGCGCAGACACCTCGCGCGCGATGTCGGCCTGCAGGACGAGCAGGTCCTGCGCGGCCGCCGTTTGCAGGCGGCTCCAGAGCACGCGGCCGTCGCGGGCGTCGATCAGCCGCGTTTCGATCTCGAACGACGTCCACCCTTCGTCCTTCGGTTTGAGGGAGCCCGCCAGCGCAAGTTTCGCGCCCACCGCCACGGCAACCGACTGGGGCGACTTGCCCGCCGACGCGCGGACCGACGACCGTCCCAGGACGGTGACCCCGCGCACCTTTGCGAGCCGGCGCGCGAGTTCCTCGGCAAACCCCGCGCCGTAGTAGGGCCGCGGGGTGTCGGTGGGCGCGACGTAATACGGCAGGATGACGAGGACCGGCTCGGGCGGCTGGCCGAACTGCCCGTCCCACGCCTGGCGCAGCGGCTTCTGCCAGTACCAGAGCGCGAGCGCGGCGACGGCGAGCATCAGGACGCCGAGGACGGCCATCCGCCAGGGCGATCTCCGCTGGCGCTCCTCGGGCTCGATGTCGACCGTCTGGCTGTGCACGGCGGCCGCCGCGTCGCGAAGGTGGGCGGCCATCAGCAAGGCGTCCTGATACCGGTCGCCGGGTTTCTTGGCCAGGGCCTTTGCGGTGATCCGATCGACGGCTGGAGGCACGCCTGGGTTGAGCGCGCTCGGGGCGGGTGGATGCGACTGCAGGACCTGCACGCCGATCTCGAGAGGCGCGCGCCCCGAGAACGCGTGCTTTCCCGTCACCATTTCGTGGAGCAGCGCGCCAAGCGCGAACAGGTCGGCCCTCTGGTCGGCCGCCTGTCCGAGCAGCTGCTCAGGCGCGGCATAGGCCACCCGCGATCGCCCCAGCGCCTCTATGCGGGCGGCCTGCCGGTCGGCGGTCTTGAGCTTCTCGATGTCGCCGCCGCCGCGGTCGGGAAGGCCGGCGTACAGGCCGTAATCCAGGACCTTCACGTGCCCTTTCGGCGTGACGATGACGCTCGATGCGGTGAGCGCGCCATGCACGAGCCCCAGGGCGTGGGCCTCCGCCAGCGCGTCGGCCAGCTGGGACGCGAGGTCGAGCGCCCGGCGGAGATTCATCGGCTGCCCCGCCAGGGCGGCATTGAGCTTCTCGCCCGGAACGAACTCGTAGACCAGGTAGATCGAGCCGCGCTGCTCCCCCGCTTCGAAGAGCGTGGCGACGTGCTGGTGCGTGAGCGCCGTGTAGGGCTGCACCAGGTCGAGGGCGCGCGCGCGCTGGGCTGGATCGTCCATGCCCTGCGTCAGCACGCGGATCGCCACCGTCCGGCCGAGGATCGTGTCGCGGGCGCGGTAGACGGGCCCCAGGGCGCCGTCGCCGACGGTGCTCAGGATGTTGTAGTGAGCGATCCGGTCACTCATGGAAGACCCGCGACTATACTGGGACGCGGCCGGCGGGGGTGCTGCCGCAGGAATACACGCGGCCGCGCTTCGCACTGCGCGCTACTCGCTCGTATCGGCACGTGCCGCCCCGGCCGCCAGAGTCGACGCCGTGAACCCTTATCGCGCGCTCCTCGCGGAGAACCGCAACTACCGGCTCCTGTGGTTCGGCCAGATCGTCAGCCAGCTGGGCGACTGGTTCAACTCGGTGGCGATCTACGCCCTGCTGCTCGAGCTGACGGGCAACGCGACGTCGGTCGCGCTGATGATTATCGTGCAGTTCCTGCCGATGGCCGTCATCGGCCCGGTGGCCGGCGTGGTCGTGGACCGGGTGAACCGGCGGCGGCTGATGATTGCCACCGACGTCCTGCGCGGCCTTGCCGTCCTCGTGCTACTCGCGGTCCGCCGCCCCGACCAGGTCTGGCTCGTCTACGTCGTGATGGGAACCGTCGTGTCGCTGACCGCCTTCTTCGAGCCGGCACGGACGGCGGTGATTCCGAACGTGACGACGCGGGCGCAGTTGCTGACCGCCAACGCGCTGTCGAGCGCGACCTGGTCGGCGATGCTCGCGATCGGGGCCGGGGTCGGCGGCGTCGTGACCGCGCTGTTCGGCCGGAACGTGGCGTTCCTGGTGAACTCCGTCTCCTTCCTGGCGTCGGCGGTCATCCTCGCGCGAACCACGTTCAGTGCCGACCCGCCGGCCGTGAAGCGGCCGGCGGGATGGGCGTCGCTCACCGGGTTCGGGGATCTCGTCGAGGGCATCCGGTACGTGAAGTCGGACCGGCACGTGGCGGCCCTGATGCTCGTGAAGGCCGGATGGGGAATTGCCGGAGGCGTGCTGCTCGTCATGACCGTGCTGGGCGAGCGCGTGTTCCCGGTGGGCGGGAGCGCCGCGGCGGGCATCGGCGTGCTCTACGCGGCGAGAGGAGTGGGCGCGGGCATCGGGCCAATCCTGGCGCGGGCCTGGCTGGGCCAGCAGCCCGACGAGATGCGGAGGGCCATCGCGCCGTCCTACATCCTGGTGGCGCTCTTCTACGTGATGCTGAGCTGGTCGACCACCATCGGACTCGCCAGCGTGGCCGTCGTCGGCGCCCACGCGGCGGGGTCCGTGTTGTGGGTGTTCAGCACCGTCCTGCTGCAGATGTCGGTGCCCGACCGGTTCCGCGGACGCGTGTTCTCGGCCGAGCTCGCGCTGTTGATGATCATCTCCGCCGCGTCGAGCTACGTCTGCGGATACGCCCTCGACAACTGGGGCGCGTCGCCTTTCACGCTGACAAGGATCCTGGGCGCGCTGTTCGTGCTGCCGACGCTCGGGTGGCTGATCATCGAGCGGCGGCAGTTCGCAATAAGGTGACAGGTTCAGTTCCCCTCCGAGGCGAAGGGGAATTGAACCTGTCACCATTGTCGCCGCGCCTTGACTACCGGACAGTAAGACGACATCTTACCTGCAATGACGACGATCATCTCCAGCAAGGGTCAGGTGGTGCTGCCTGCCGAACTCCGGCGGATGGACGATGTCCGCCTGGGCGAGCGGTTCGAAATCGAGCGTGTCGATCGCGGCTAGTGCCGGCTGACACGCCTGGCGCGGCGGCCAAATGCGGGGCTGCTGAGCCTGCTGCTGGCGTGCCCGGCCAAGGGACGGTTCAGACCGTTGGATCGCACGGACACTACCGACGATGTTCCGACGCCTGGCCGACGATGACGTACCTCGTTGACGCGACCGTGCTGAGTGAGCCGACCAAGCCGACCCCGGATCCCAGGGTGGTGGAGTGGCTGAGCATCCATGAAAGGGACCTCGTAGTGGATGCCGTGGTGCTCGGGGAGTTGAGCGTCGGCGTTCTCGGGTACCCTGCCGGCCGGAAGCGCGCGAGCCTCGAGCGCTGGTTCGAGTCAGTCGTTCAGACCATCGAATGTCTGCCGTGGGACGCGGGCGTGAGCCTGCGCTGGGCCAGGATGGTGTCGCAATTGAAGCGGAAAGGGCAGGCCTTGCCGCTGTTCGACAGCATGATTGCGGCGACCGCGCTCCGTCACGGCCTGACGGTGGTGACGCGCAACACCCGGGACTTCCAGCGCGCCGGCGTCAAGGTGCTCGATCCGTTCCGCTGATCGCGGCCCCTTCCGGGGCGTTCATCTATAGCCAACGGCACCACCGAGGCCGATGTCACTCGTCGGCACCCCAGGCGGGACCATCGCCTGGTCAGGGTCAGATCGAACCTGACGCCGTCGAACGAGGCTCTGGTGTCCTCCTCGAACGAGACACCTGAACGGGAGCACGAGGGCCCGTCGCCGGAGCGTGGAGTAGACTCGCGATGCCGTGGTGCACGGACAGATGGGGCTGTTCTCCACCCTGCGCGCGTCAACCCGCCACCCATATGTGGCTCGGGGAGAGCGAACGTGTCAGAAAGGCGGAGTCGCCGGCCGGAGGCGTGTGCGCCTCCGGTGGCAGCTGGCATAGGGAGCGTCACGGCCGAGACGGCGGCGGCTCATAGCTCCCGGTTCTGAAGCTGTGCCAGTTCGCGTTCGAACGCCGGGCGCAAGTCGTTCTGGCCCAATGCTTCCTCGATCAGCCCCAGGGTCGACCGGACGGTGTCGAGATCGAGCGTGGACAGGCGTTCGCGAAGCACGCTCCGGACGTCCTCGATGTCCTTTGGGCGGCCGGCGAGGATCTTCGTCGCGACGAGATCCTCCGGGCTGATGACGGGAACAACCAGGCTTCCTATCGTCACGGGCACGGCCCTGGAAAGGAACAGTTCCTCCAGCCCCGGTCCCGCCAGGACCACGTCGAGCGGCAGTCCGCTCGCGGTGTGCACGAATGGAAGGACCCGCGTTTGGCGCACGAATTCAGGCGTGTTGCCGACCCGCAGAGTGAAGCCGCTCGCTTCCAGCGTCCGCACCAGGCACTCGGAGTCCTCGGGGTCCATGCGCACGGTCACGTCGATGTCGGCGGTGAGGCGCGGGCGGCCCCAGAGAACGACAGCCTGCGCGCCGAAGATGTACCAGCGGGCGCGCAACCGGGAGAGCGCCCCGGCCAGGTCGGCGAGGAGGTCAACGGGAACGGGCTGGACGGACGGCACGGAGCGCCTCTGATACGCGCATGTGGACGGCGCAATCCTCGTCGCGCTCACGGGAATCCGGCCAGTCCGGTCGCAGGGTCCGTGCGTGCTGGCGGAGCGCTTCGGCGACGGCCAGTGCCTCTTCGGGCGTCATGGCGCGCTTGCGCGCAGCCCAGTAGCGCGCCTTGGTTTCGGCGACGGCCGCCCAGTCGCGCCGGGCAAACGTGCGGATCTCGTCGGCGTTCACGACACGATCATAGCACCGCGGCCAGAGGAGGTCCGGGAAGGCGAGAGACGTTCACGTCCGTCGGCGGCGGGACGGGCGGTAGGGGGGACGGCGCTCGCGGACGGAACTCGCGCTCCGCGCCCCCGTATCCAGCGGGTTGATCCAGTCGAGCCCAGGGAACCTGGCGAAGTCGCGGTCGGTCGTGTAGAGCGTCGCCCCGTGCTCGATGGCAATAGCTGCGAGCGCCGCATCCATCACGAGCGGCCCCGACGCCTGACCCTCACCAAGCAGGCGCGTGAGCAGCTCGAGGTGGCGCTCACCCGGCTCCAGGATGCCGGCGACCGGCTGGTCCAGCCAGGACTTCACTGCGGCCGCGGCCTCGGACGAAGAGAGCGGGTGCTCGAACGCTCGCGGACTGGTCGAGATCCGCAGAAACGCCCACAGGCTGACCCAGGCGAAACGCACGAACTCCGATCCGGACAGCGCGGACTCGAGCCACGCGCGGCTCGCCCCGTGCTGCGCGGCGCGAGGGCGATAGGCATAGAGCAGGAGATTCGCGTCAACGAGGATCATCGGTGGAGCGGCCCTTCGATGCGATCCAGCAACTCGCCGATGTTGTCGAGGCTGAGGCCCGGGCGGAGCTCGCCGAGGTCCCTGGCGATCACGGTGAAACGCTGGCGCGCGCCCGCCGTGCGAGGAACAGCCAGGCCGCGGCGCAGCGCCTCGTTCACTGTTTCGCGAAAGGAGCCGCCCGTCTTCCTGGCCTCCGCCTTCAGCTTGGCGGCCACATCGTCGTCGAGCGTCAAGGTCGTGCGCACATCAATATGCTAGTTATGAGGCATCATGATGTCAAGCTGGAGGCGCCCAGACATCAGTCCCCAGCCATCACCGGGCGGCAGCGGCCGGACGCGCGAGAAGCTCCGGGAGTTCACGTCCCTCGCCACCGGCGGCAACAAGCAGGCATCCTACCGGTCCGGGCCGCCCGCGACATCGTCGAGAACCAGGATCTCGGCATACGATCGCGCAGATGATCAGCGCCGTATCCAGGCGGCGCGT
>Ga0316622_100002261_pt1 | contig 13202 bp, 13 predicted proteins | sample OWC_Aug_OW2_C1_D_FD_207646 | JGI IMG/M metagenome (GOLD analysis project Ga0316622, IMG submission 207646) | Wetland soil microbial communities from Old Woman Creek delta, Ohio, United States - OWC_Aug_OW2_C1_D5_C | ecosystem: Environmental > Terrestrial > Soil > Wetlands | place: USA: Ohio... | reverse complement strand
CCAAAGCCATTACCCCCCAAGCCCTCATCCCCGACCCCTGGTTGGGTGGGGGTGGGGGCCTGGCTATACTGCCCCCATGACCCGCGCGCGACCGGTCACGCTGAAGCACCTCGCTGTCACGGTGCTGGTGGTGGTGCTGGTGAACGCTCAGCTCACCTGGTGGATCATCTTCGTGCTGCGCGAGAACCGGACACGGCTGCAGCTCGAGCGCGGTCGCATGGTCGCGGCCACCGAGCGCGAGGCCGACCGCCTGGCGCGCCGCCTCGAGCGGGCGGAGGCGGCGCTCGCCACCGCCCTCGCCGGAGGCGCCGGAACCCGGGGCCAGCCCCCGCCCGAGCCGTTCAACCGGTGGTCGTCTGCGGATCAGCCATGCGCCAAGCAGTGGACCGCGAGCCCGACCGAGCTGACCCTCCGGCTCCCTGCGGACTCCGGGTGCGTGACGGCGACCGCCGCCGCGGGAGCCGCAGAGCGGGTGCTGTCGGTGGCCCCCGGCGTCGAGGTGATCCTGCAGCCGTCCGGGGAAGCGGCGGGGCCAAGCGCACCCGTGGTCGCGGTCGAGGGTGCACCCTCGATCGAAGCGAGACCCGCTGCCGGGCCCTGGTCCGAGGCGCTGCGCGGCTACCGCCACCGCATCCTGATGATGGTCTCCGAAGGGGCCTTTTTTGCGGTCATGCTGCTGGTGCTGGTCGCGCTGCTGTGGCGCACGCTGCGGCGCGAGGCGGAGCTCGAGCGCCAGCACCGCAACTTCCTGTCGGCGATCACCCATGAGCTGAAGTCGCCGCTGGCCTCGATGCGGCTCGCACTGGAGACCGTGCTGTCGGGCCGGTCCGACGAGACCTCGGGCCGGCGTTTCCTGAGCAACGCGCTCCAGGACGTGGAGCGGCTCCAGGACCTGGTCCAGAAGGTGCTCGAGACCACCCGTTACGGTCAAGGTCCGCACGCGCTGCGCCAGCGCGAGGCCGACATCAGCCAGGTCGTGGCCCGCGCCGTCGACGCCGTGCGGGTGCGCGTCGAGTCCGCCGGCGGTGAGATCACGAGCCAGCTCGAGGGGCCGGTCTGCGCGTCCATCGACGATGAGGCGTTCGCCATTGCGGTCTCCAACCTGCTCGAGAACGCGGTCAAGTACGGTGGCAGGAAGCCGCGCATCTCCGTCCGGCTCGCGCACGAGGGCGGCCGCGCCGTGCTCGAGGTCAGCGACACCGGGGAAGGCATCCCACCCGACGAGGCGCCGTTCGTCTTTGACATGTTTTACAGGGCAGGCGACGAGCTGAGCCGGACCAGCCAGGGTACCGGCCTCGGGCTGTACCTGGTGCGTCAGATCGTGAATGCGCACCGTGGTACAGTCGAAGTCGCCTCCACGGGACCCGATGGGACGACCTTTCGGGTCGAGCTGCCCGGAGCCGAGCTCAAGGAGGGCGGGCCATGAAGAAGCACATCCTGATCGTCGAGGATGAGGAGCATATGGCCGATGCGCTGTCCCACAACCTCCAGTTCGAGGGCTACGCCACGACCCTCGCGTTCGACGGTGAGGAGGGGCTGCGCGCTGCGCAGACGATCCAGTTCGACCTCGTCATCCTCGACATCATGATGCCGAAGCTCGATGGGCTCGAGGTCTGCCGTCGGCTGCGCGCGATCGGAAACCGGGTGCCGATCCTCTTCCTGACCGCCAAGGCGACCGACGCCGACCGGCTGCTGGGCCTCAAGCTTGGCGCCGACGACTACCTGGCCAAGCCGTTCCTGCTCGAGGAGCTGATGTTGAGGGTCCAGGGGATCTTTCGGCGCCAGGACTGGTACGCCACCCCCCCGGAGCAGCAGGAGGTCTTCTGCTTTGGCGCGAACGAAGTCAACTTCAGGACCTACGAGGCAACCGCCAACGGGCGCACCGTGCAGCTGACCGAGAAGGAGTGCATGCTGATCAAGCTGCTCGTCGAGCGCCGCAACCAGGTGGTGTCGCGGGAGGAGATCCTGGAGCGCGTCTGGGGCTACCGGTTCTCGACGTCCTCGCGGACCATCGACAACTTCATCGTGCGGCTGCGACGGTACTTCGAGAGCGATCCGAAGCGGCCCGCCTTCATCCAGTCGGTGCGGGGCGTGGGCTACCGTCTGAGCATCGGCCCCGGCTGATGTTGCCACCCTGTCGTACGCCGGTGGACCGCGGGGACGGCTGCCGCTGGTCGGCAGGCGGCCCCCGGAGGCGAACGTGATCCCGGTCGTGGCCGCTGACGAAACCGCGCTGCTGGCCCACCACCTGCGCCGGATGCGGGTCGTCTGGGCCGTGTTCATCGCGACTGTGCCGGTGGCGGCAGCGGTAGGGTTCGGAGCGCCGCACCTCACGACCGACGTCGGATCCCCGCTCATCGTGACCCTGCTGGTGCTGGCCATGAGCCTGTGGGTGGCGTTCACGGCGGAACGGGACGCTCGACTGCGCCTCGATCGAGCCAAGCGGGCCTTCGCGGTGCACGGCGACGCCTCCCGGCTGCTGCGGGACCACTGGGTCGTGCTGCTGGTGGTGCTGCTCCGGCTCGAGATCATCGTGCTCGGAGGGCTCGTGGTCGCGGTATGGGGCGTCGGCCCCAGGATCGGCCTGTGCTTCGCTCTAGCAGGGGGCCTGCTGCTGGCGCTGGCGTGGCCGACCGAGCGCAAGGCGCGGGTCCTCCTCCAGCGGGCCCGCGAGCTGCTGCCGTGAAACCCTGCGCGCCCCGCCGCGTACATGCTGTGAAGGGTGCCGTGCGCCCGGCGGGAGCCGTGCACGCGATGGCGGAGGTCAAATGAAGCGTTGGTTTTGGCTGGGGCTCGTCGCGGTGGCCGTGGTCGCGGTCGCCATCAGCATCATTGCGTTGCCCAAGGGCCCCGAGTGGACGACCTCCTCGCCCGAGGCGCTGGCCGAGCTCGAGCTCGCGCTGCAGTCGAAGATGAAGCTCTACCACGTCGACGCGGTGGCGCACCTCGAGAAGGCGATCGAGCTCGACCCCGACTTCGTGATGGCTCGGCTCCTGCTGGCGGACTATGCGAAGTATGAGGAAGGGATGGACGCCGAGGAGCTCCTCAAGAAGGTGCTGGAAGCGGACGTGAAGTCGCTGCGCCCCCGCGAGCGGTTCTACGTCGAGCGGCTGCGCGCGATGCGCGAGAAGCGGAGCGAGGACGCCGACCGGCTCCTCAAGGAGTATCGCGAACGCTACCCGGACGATCCCGCGGTGCTGGAGACCGAGGCGGGCATCGCATTCTATCGGGGCGACAACGAGAACGCAGAGCGGCTGTACCGCCGGCTGATCGAGATCGGTCCCAACTGGGTCATCGCGTACAACCAGCTCGGCTACATCACCATGCTCCAGGGCCGGTTCGACGAGGCCGAGGAGTACTTCACCAGCTACCGTTTCATCGCCCCGGATCAGGCCAACCCGCATGACTCGCTGGGCGAGCTGTACGTCATCCTGGGCCGCCTGCCGGAGGCGGTGCAGTGCTTCGAGACCGCCCTCAAGATCAAGCCGGACTTCTGGGACTCGTATGGCCACCTGGTGCTCGCGCGGACCTTGCTCAAAGACTACGCCGGCGCCGCCCAGGCCGCGGCCGCGGCGCAGAACGTCCCGAGCTGCCCGGCCGAGCTGGCGGAGGGCATCGGCTGCGTGGCGACCTGCCTCGAGCTCGAGATGAACGGGCGCTGGCGCGAGGTCCTCGCGCTGCAGTCGTCACCCTGCTTGAGCGACGCCTCGATGAACGACTTCTGCCCTCGGATCACGCACCGGGCGGCGTGCCAGCTCGGCGAGTGGGACGTGGCGCAGGCGATCGAGGCCAAGCTGGAGGCCCACCGGGACGAGGCCAAGAAGAAGGGCGAGGCGATGAAGGTCGACGAAGCGACCCCCTCCCTGCTCCACCTGCAGGGGGTCCGGCTGGCCCTGTCGGGCGACCGCGCGGGGGCCGAGAAGGCGTTCACCGAAGCCGACGCCCAGCTCACGTACCACAACTCCTTCGTCGGCCTGTTCAAGCTCTACAACCGCCTGTTCCTGGTCGAGACGCTGCTGTCCCAGGGCCGGGACGCCGAGGCCCACCAGCTGCTCGCCAAGGTGCGCGCCGTGAACCCCTGGCTGGTCACGCGATTCGAGGAGGGCGACCTGACCCTGCTGGGGCTGCCGCGCGGCTGATCCTGGCGTCGCGCACCACGTTCCGACCACCCGCTCCGGACTGCGGCCAGCAGTGCCCGGATGACTCAGCCCGACGCAGGGTCCGGCTCGATGAAGTCGGGATCGCGGCGGCGCAGGACGAGGATGGCGTCGTGGGTCCTCTCGAGCAGCGCCGGAACGTCGTCCTTGGTGAGCCCGGCGGTGGGAATCGGCTCGCCGACCGCCACCTCGAGCCGGCCGGGTCGGATCGCGGGCGCCCCCTTGGGCAGCAGCCGGTGGCTGCCGTTGACGGCGACCGGCAGGATCGGGACCTGGGCGTCGACCGCGAGGTGGAAGCCGCCTTTCTTGAAGGCCTGCAGGTGGCCGTCGGGGGAGCGCGTGCCCTCGGCGAAGACCAGCACCCGGCGGCCCAAGCGGATGCTGTCGACGGCGCGGGCCATTTCGGAGCGCGCCTGCTGCGAGTCCGACCGGTCGACGGCGATGAACCCGATGTTCAGCGCCGCGTGGCCCCACAGCGGGATCCGCGCCAGCTCCTTCTTGATCACGAAATAGACGGGGTGGGGGAGCGTCCGGACGATCGCCGGGGCGTCGAGGTGACTGTTGTGGCTGGACACGACAACGTACGAGCCGGTCGGGGGAACGTTGTCCAGACCCGTGGCTCGTGAGCGGACCCCGGTGGCTGCGTGCACGACCCAGGCCCAGGTCCTGACCTGGGCGTAGGTGGCTCGGTCCAGGCCGAGCGCTGCGAAGAGGATCGCCAGCGGCGCGCACCACAGCGTCGCAAGGACGCCGACCGTGTACTGGTAGACCGCGAGGGCAAGCACTCCAAGACCCCACCGCGGTCGCATGGTCCGGCTCATGGGCCCGCGTCGGCGTGCTGGATCAGGGTTGGTGAACCGTTTCCCATCATCGCGAGGGTTCCAGGCTCGCGACCCGTCCGCGGAGGCGCCCGACCGCCTGCTCGAGCTCCTCCACCAGGCGGTGGGAGCCGAGCCGCCTGCGGGCGGCCTCGAGCCCGCTCGAGAAGTACCACAGCTGGCGATCCGGGCCAGCGTTCAGGCGCAGCCACACCGACTCCTGGTCGCCGGCCGAGTCGAGGTCGACGAGCAGGGACAGCGCGTTGTGGAGGAGGTCGGCGGCCTTGATGAGCACTGCCCCCTCGGAGTTGCCGGCCATCTTCTGGATCTGCTCGTTCTTGCGCAGCGGCCAGGTTTCGCTGCTGTCGAGCTCGGGCCGCTTCTCCTCGGTGACCTCGAGCACGAGCCGGAGGACCTCGTCGCCGACCGCCGCCCGGATCGTCGCGGGCCCCTCGGGGTCGGGCACGTCCTCGAGATAGTCGTGCAGCAGGGCGGCCGCGAGCACCTCGTCCGGCGCGCCGACTCTGGCGAGGATCCCCATGGTCCCCATCAGGTGAGTGATGTAGGGGACGCAGCCGGATGGGAGCGGGGCGTCGGCGGCTGGCTCACCGCAGCGTTCGGCGGTGTCGCCCTTGCGGAAGTGCCCGTGGTGGCCCTGCGCGGCGAGCCGGGCGGCCGCCTCGAGCACCGGGGGATAGAGCGGTTGTCGATTGTCCCCGTCCCAGGGAGGTTGCTGGACCACCGTGGAATTCTATCACCGGCCTCATCACGACCACGTCGCCCGGGCTCACATCGGAGATCGGCGGGGGGCGCTACACTGGGTCGGGGAGGACGTTATGCGGAGACTTCTCGCGCTCGTCGTGGTTGGTTTGGTGTGGGCGTCAGTCGCGGCCGCCCAGTTTGTCGGCCCGGGAGGCTCGATCCCGGTGGTCGCCAACACCCCCGGGATCGGCGGGACCTTCTGGCGCTCCGATGTCAGCGTGCTCAACCTCAACGACTGGGACACCTCGATCGTCATGATCCTGCTGCCGGAGATCCGCGACGGCAGCCAGGTCTTCGAGCCGGTGGTCACCGATCCCGTGCTGCTTCCCGCCAACAGCCAGCGCACCATGACGAACGTCCTCCAGACCGAGTTCGGGCTGACCAACAAGAAGGGTGCGCTGTCGGTGCTGTCGATCGACGGTTCGCCGCTGGTCATGAGCTCCCGGACCTATACCTTTGACGACCAAGGCGGCAGCTACGGCCAGGACGTCCACGCCATCCTCGCGGCCAACCAGGCGTGGGTCGCCGGCATCCGCCACGACAGCCTGTTCCGGACGAACGTCGGCATCTTCCTGCCGGTCGACCCGATGCCGGGGCAAGCCGCGGTGTTCACGGTGACCGTGCACGAGGCGGACGGGGAGGTCGCCGGCCAGGGCGCCATCACCTTCCTCCAGGCCGGGGTCCAGCAGCGGAGCCTGGATGCATTCGGCGCCGACAACCTGCTTGACGGCTACGTGGTCTTCCGCTGCAGCGACCCGACGCTGGCCTGGTACGCCTATGCCTCGCGCGTCGACCAGGCGACCGGAGATGCCGTCTACCGCGCCGCCCGCGGCCGCCAGTCAGACCTGCCTTAGGAGCGTGTAGGTCATAGGCCCCCGAGCGCGCTTCTGATGAGGTTGTTGTGGTTGGCCTCTGCCCACACGCTCCTCGGGATGCGCTGCGCGCATCCTGACGTACCCTTTCGGTGCCGGGCTTGAGGATCTTCGGAAGATGCGAATACCCGAACGATTTCATCACTTCCTCATGCCTGGCACCAGCGATGCCATCGTCGGTCGTCAAGCCGAAGATCGCCCGACTCGAAGGCGTGGTCACGGGGACGGGATGCCGAGGTCCCTGCAGATCTTGCGCGCGAGCTGGTCGAAGACCTCGGCGTGCCTGGGGATGGTGCTGATTCGCCGAGAAGCCGGATTCCACCAGATCGAGTGGTCCGCCCCCTCGCGGGCCTCGCGACGAAGCGCTGCGCGGCCTCTCGGCGGCGTGCTCCGCACGCCCGCCGACTCTCATGGTCGGTTGGCCGCATTGCGTGCTGGAGCAGCTTCCGGCGCTTTACAGCGACACGGAGATGGACTCGCGGACGACGTCGCGACCCGGGCTCTCGCGCCGTGCCAGCTCGCGGTTGGCCTTGAGCACGAGCCGGATGGCCTCCTTGAGGTTCTCGCGCGCCTCCTCCAGGGTGCTGCCCTGGGTGTTGGCGCCGGGAAGCTCCTCGACGGAGCCGATCCACCCGTCGGCGACGCGTTGGAAAACCCCGGTGAAGTGCGAGCCCGTGGCGTATCGCTCCCCGATCAATGTAGACCTCCGCCGGGCCGTGCTCCGCAGACTCCCCGCACATCGCCGCCCGACGATCACAAGGAGGGTTCCGGCTCCTTGCGCCAGCCCGGCGTTCCGTCCGGTGCCAGGGCCGAGGATCTTTGGAAGCTCCGCATCTGCGAGTAATTTCGTAACTTCGTCATGCCCAGCTTCATCATGCCTGGCACCGGCGAACGCGCCATGCTGCCGCGTCCGCCGCCGCACTGTCCGTTCCGCTATCGGCGATCGACCTAGGGGAGTCTGCGGCCGGCCTCATCCCAGCCAGAGCTCAAGTCGCCTTCTTCAGTGTGGGGGTTTCTGTTGGGGCGAGCAGAGTGAAGTGTGCTCGAGGGCGGAAGCGGGCAGTGATCGTGAGCAACGACGCTTCGAATCAGCACCTCAACCGGGGCCAGGTCGTCCCGCTCAGCAGCAAGGTCGCCAAGCTCTACCCGAGCGAGGCCTACGTCAGCCTGTCCGGAGAGCAGCCCAAGGCGATGGCGGATCAGATTGCCACCGTGAGCAGGGCTCGCCTCGGTGCACGCCTCGGAGCCCTCTCGACCTACGACGTGCGGGCGGTCGAGCGCGCGATCAGGGCCCAGCTTGCGCTCGAGCCATAGGCCCGGGCTCAACGCTCGTCCGTTCCGCGCGTAGACTCAGGTTCAGCCGCGGCACCCCGCGGCCTTTGGTTCACATCTTCCGATTCGACGGCGGCCTCATCGCCGAGCTGTGGGACATCGGGCAGCCCGTGCCCGAGGACTCGCCCAACGAGCGTGGAATGGTCTGACCCCCCCGGAGAAGGAGGCCCGGCGCGGCTCTCGACCGGCACAGTGCTGTTGAGTGACGCGGGTCATCGGTTGACTTCGATCGGGACGCGGCCGGCCCGCGACGACGTTACCATCGGCTGCGATGCGGGCATTCGCGCTCCTCAGGACCGCCGTCTACATGGGCTGCTTCGTCGCGCTCTGGGCGTGGGCTGTGGTCGCGGTGCGCCGCTGGGACGCGGCGATCGGGGTCGCCCTGCCTGGCTGGCTCGCCGCGGTCGGCTACCTGGCGATGGTATGCGGTGCGGTGCTGGCGCTCCTGTGCGGCGCCAGCTTCGCCGCGCGTGGCCGCGGAACGCCGGCACCCTTCGATCCACCGGCCGAGCTCGTCGCCAGCGGCCCGTACGGTCACGTGAGAAACCCCATGTACCTGGCGGCCGTGGCTCTGCTGGCCGGATACGGGCTGGTTGTCGGCTCGGCCGCGGTTCTGCTTTTGGCGGCGGCAGGGTTGTCCCTGGCCCACCTATTCGTCGTCTTCGTCGAGGAGCCCGGGCTTGAGCGGCGCTTCGGTGAGAGCTACTTGGCCTACCGGCGGTCGGTCAACCGCTGGCTGCCTCGCCGCCCACGCTGAATCGCGGGCGGCGGTGGTGTCGCGCCGCCAGAGCCTACTGGATCACCCGCGAACGCTCGCCGAGCAGCTGAGCCAGGAGGTTCTCGATCGCGACCTGCCACTTGAGCGGTTTCCCCGGCAGGTCCTCGCGCCGTTCCTGCTCGAGTAGCCGCAACACCATGTCGGTGTCGATCTCCTTCTGTGCCCCGATCGACTGGGCCCAGAACGGAGTGTCCTCGGAGAGGATGCCCTCGGCCCCAGTGCGAACGACCTGGCCCTCGAGGTCGACCAGGGCTCCGGTCAGGTAGAGAACGTGCACCGGCTCGAGCTCGGCACTGAGGAAGCGGATGTCGGTCTCGTAGCCGGTCCCGAGGACGACCCGCTTCTTGAAGGTCCCCTTGTAGGACTTGGGAAACTCGCTGAAGCCGAGCGTGAGGACGACGGCGCCCTGGGCGCTTCGGTCGGCGAGCACCGTTCCCGCAGCCTGGCGCCAGGCTTTCGAGGGGAACTGGAGGTGGATGATCATCGGGGCCCGCTCGTCGGGCCCGCCCATCTCCATGGCACCGGCCGCCGGGGCATGCTCACCGTCCGCGCTGCCCACGTACACCTGGGGCGCTCCGTCCTCCGGCAGGTCGACGTCGAGCGGGCGGGCCCACTCGAGGTTGGCGAGGTGCCGGTTCAGCTCGTCGAGGAGCAGCCGCAGCGCCTGCGGCCGCCCGAGATGAGCGGCGTCCTCTGTCGAGCTCGGGTCGAGGCGGACCGGCAGCGCGACAACGGCTCTGGCGGGCAGATCCTTCCGGTAGTTCTTGTAGTACGGCGCGCCGTCGAGCCGATCGGTGCGGCCTGCGCCCATCGCGGCGGTTGCCACTGCGGCGCCGGCAGCCAGCAACGCGGTGCAGCAGAGCGCGAGACGTGCTGCTCCAGGGAAGGATCTTGCGGTCAATGCGACCTCCAAAGTCGACCACGGTCGGGACAGCTCGATCGACGACCGGGCGATCAGTCTGATGAATCGCCATACTCACCCGACGCATTCCCGCGACGGTGCCTGACACGCCATTCCGCCCCAGAACCGCATCTGACTTCCTGCCCACTGCCGTCAGTCGGATCTGCCCGGAACACGAGCCAAGCACATGAAAGCTGCAGGTCCGTCGCGAGCTCGTTCACAGGTCGTGCCGGCTTCGCTCGCTGCAACCCGCGTGGGCGCCAGCCCGACGGATCAGCGAGAATGGGCCGGGACGCGCTTGCCCGCGGTTCGATCCCGGCGGTAGACTGAGGGCCGGACAGCTTCTCCAGCAAGCTCATGATCGGTCGGACCATCGACCGTTATCAGGTGATCGAGCGGCTCGGGCAGGGCGGGATGGGAGTGGTCTACAAGGCCCGGGACACGCTGCTCGACCGGTTCGTGGCGCTGAAGGTCCTGCCGCCGGACAGCTCTCTCGATCCCGATCGCCGCCGCCGCTTCCTGCAGGAGGCCAAGGCTGCGTCCGCCCTGAACCACCCTGGCATCGTCTCGGTGTACGACGTCCTCACCGTCGACGGCCAGGACGTCCTGGTGATGGAGCTGGTGGAGGGTGAGACTCTCGAGGCTCTCCTGGCGCGGCGACGGCCGGCGCCGGGCGAGTCCCTGGGCCTCGCGGCCCGCATCGCCGATGCGCTGGCGCGGGCGCACGCCGCCGGCATCGTCCACCGCGACCTCAAGCCGGCGAACGTGATGGTGACCGCCGACGGAGTCAAGGTGCTCGACTTCGGTCTCGCCAAGCTGATCGAGCTTCCGCTCGCGGGCACCGAGTCGCCGACGATGTCTCCTGACGGGCTCGCGCTGACCCGGGAGAGGATGATCCTTGGCACGGTCGGCTGGATGTCTCCGGAGCAGGCATCCGGAGCGCCGGTCGACGCGCGCAGCGACATCTTCGCCTTCGGGGTGCTGCTCTACGAGATGCTCACCGGCCGCCAACCCTTCCGGCGCGCGACGACCCTCGAGACGCTGGCAGCCATCCGCGACGAGGAGCCGCCGCCGCCGAGCCGGATCGTACCGACGTTGCCGCCGGAGATCGACCGGGCGGTGCTGCGCTGCCTGCGCAAGGAGCCGGCCAGGCGCTGGCAGAGCCTGTCCGACCTCGCGGCCGTGCTGCAGGACCTCAAGGAGGACTCCGACTCCGGCCGCCGGGTCGTCGGCGACGCCGCCGGCCCCCGTCCCCGCCGGAGTCGTCGCTGGCTCGTGGCGGCGACGGCTGCGGCCGGGATCGTGGTCATCGCCGCCGGCGTGATGCTGCTGCGGCGCGCACCGGCCGCGCCCGAACCACTCGACATGCGGCGCCTCACCTATGACGCCGGGTTCGCCTGGACGCCCGCCATCTCACCTGACGGGAAGCTGATCGCCTACGCCTCTGACCACGCCGGCGACGGCCAGATGGACATCTGGATCCGCCACATCAGTCAGCCCGAGCCGGCGCGCCTCACCGCCGACGCCTCCGACGACTGGATGCCGTGCTTCTCACCAGACGGCTCGCGCATCGTCTTCCGCTCCGAGCGAGACGGTGGCGGCCTCTACATCGTCAACGCGTTCGGCGGTGAGCCCCGCAAGCTGGCGAACCACGGCATGTTTCCACGATTCTCGCCAGACGGCACCCGGATCTCGTTCATCGCCGCTGCCGATCACTCCCCCACCAGGCTTCTCCGGATGTTCCTCGTCTCCGCGGATGGCGGCGAGCCGCGCCCCTTCCTGCCGGAGCACGGGGCTGTCGAGTACCCCTACAGCATCGGGCCCCTTTGGTCGCCGGACGGCACGCGGCTGATGTTCCTCGGCGCGCCGCTCGCCGACCCGTCAAACAAGGACTGGTGGGTCGCGCCGGCGGACGGTGGCGAGCCCATGTCGAGCGGGGCCAGGGAGTCCCTGCCCGCGATCGATGTCTTGCGGTTTCCATGCGCGTGGCTCGCTGACCGGGTGCTGTTCGTGGCTGGGTCCACCATCGAGGGCGTCAACATCTACGGCGCGTCGATCGCGCCCGACGGCCGCATCGCCGGACCGGTGCAGGTGCTCACCTCCGGCCCCGGCATGAGCATGACGCCTTCGGTCTCGGCGGGCGGACGCATCGCCCTCGACCGCTTCCAGTGGGTATTGAACCTCTGGCAGCAGGAGCTCGACGCCGGCGGCCGCTCGATCGGGGAGCCCAGGCGGATCACCATTGACGCCTCCCCCAAGTTCCACTTCGCCCTGACCCGTGACGGCTCCCGGCTCGCGTTCTCGACCTTCTCGGGGCCAAGGGAGAGCCGGTTGACCGAGATCCGTCTTCGCAACCTCGAGAGCGGGCACGAGAGCGTCGTGATCACGGCCCCGGCCAGGGTCACCTCGCTCCGCCCACAAATCAGCCCCGACGGCAACCTCCTGTCCTGGTCCGACCTGGTCGACCGACAGCGGGTGGCGTACGTTGCCCCGGTCGCGGAGCCGATTGGTCGCGAGCTGTGCCGCAACGGCGCGGTCCTGGGGTTTTTCGCCGACGGCGCCGAGGTCCTCGTGAGCCAGCGTCCCAACCGGCTCGTGCGCCGCCGGCTTGGCGACGCGGGCGAGCGCCTCGTCCTCGACGCCGGCGAGCTGCTGATCGTCGATGCCGACCTGTCGTGGGACGACCGCTGGCTCGCGCTGTCCTCCGCCCGGCCCGACGGCGCGTCCGGCATTCACATCGTTCCGGTCAGCGATCCCCCACCCCCTCCCGACGAGTGGGTCGAAATCGCGGACGGGACGGCGACGGTCGGGTCGCCGCGCTGGTCTCCGGACGGCCGACTTCTCTACTACATGTCGGACCGGGATGGCTTCAACTGCGTCTGGGCGCGTCCCCTCGACCCGGTGACCAAGCGGCCGGCGGGCGAGCCCTTCCCGGTCCTCCACGCCCACCGCAGCAAGATGAAGATGATGATGCCGGACACGAGTTGGTTTGCGCTGGCGGTAGCCCGCGGGCGCCTGGTGTTCAACGCGGCTGAGACGACGGGCGAGATCTACACCGCCATGCTCGAGCCCGGCGACGAGTGACCCGGGCGCGCTTGCCCGCGGTTCTCACCCGGCGGTAGACTGGTGGCCGGACATCAGCGAAAGCACGCTCATGATCGGTCGCGCCATTGGCCGCTATCAGGTGATCGACCGGCTCGGGCAGGGCGGGATGGGGGTGGTCTACAAAGCCGAGGACACCCGGCTGAAGCGGCTGGTCGCCCTCAAGTTCCTGCCCGACGAGCTGTCGCGGGACCGCCATGCGCTGGAGCGCTTCGAGCGGGAGGCTCAGGTGGCCTCGGCGTTGAATCACCCGCACATCTGCACCATCTACGACATCGGCGAGCATGAAGGGCAGCGCTTCATCGCGATGGAGTTGCTCGAGGGTGAGACGCTGAAGCAGCGGATGGTCGGAAAGCGGCTGGCAGTGGACGAGGTGCTCGCGGTTGCGCTCGAGGTCGCCGACGGACTGGAGGCGGCGCACGCCAAGGGGATCATCCACCGGGACATCAAGCCGGCCAACATCTTCATCACCTGGCGCGG
>Ga0316622_100002260_pt1 | contig 13204 bp, 14 predicted proteins | sample OWC_Aug_OW2_C1_D_FD_207646 | JGI IMG/M metagenome (GOLD analysis project Ga0316622, IMG submission 207646) | Wetland soil microbial communities from Old Woman Creek delta, Ohio, United States - OWC_Aug_OW2_C1_D5_C | ecosystem: Environmental > Terrestrial > Soil > Wetlands | place: USA: Ohio... | reverse complement strand
CGATCCCACCTGCATCCGGCCGGCCGACGCTGGCTGAAGCCTCAGATCGCCACCCTCACCAGCACCGGCGAAAGGATCCGGACGGCCTCCCCCGGGCTCATCCCCACGAGGAACCCCCGCCTCCCGCCGTTGATGTAGATCTTCGGGAGTTCGAGGATCGTCTCCTCCATGTACACGGGCATGGGGTGGCGCGTTCCGAACGGCGAGGTCCCCCCCACCACGTACCCGGAGTGACGGGTCGCCGTTTCGGGGGAGCACGGCGCCACGGCCTTCGAGCCGATCGCCCGGGCGAGCTCCTTCGTGGACACCTGCCGGTCCCCGTGCATCAGGACGACGAGCGGCCGCTTCCGGTCGTCTTCCATGACGAGGGTCTTCACCACGCTATGCTCGTCGACCCCCAGTTCCCTCGCGGAAACCGCGGTTCCGCCCTTCTCCTCGTAGTCGTACGGGTGCTCCGTGTAGACGACCCCGGCGGCCCGCAGGACCCGGACCGCCGCGGTGACGGGCATCTTCTCCTTCCCCACCGTACCTCCCGGCAGCAGGCAGTTTCCGACCCCCCGCAGCCGCAACCGATACAATGCCACAAACCGCGCCGCGTTTCCGTTGACCGCACCGCCGCGGCGGAATACGGTAATCGTATCGAATGCGGACGGAGGGAGAGGCGATGGCCACGCTCAAGGGGAAGACGCTGTTCATCACGGGGGGAAGCCGCGGGATCGGAAAGGCCATCGCGCTGCGCGCCGCCGCGGACGGCGCGAACGTGGCCCTGGCCGCGAAGACCTCGGACGTCCACCCGAAGCTCCCCGGGACCATCCACTCCGCGGCGCGGGAGGTCGAGGAGGCCGGAGGAAAAGCCCTCCCCCTGCAGATCGACATCCGCTTCGAGGAGCAGATCGCGGTGGGGGCGGCGAAGGCGGCGGAGACGTTCGGCGGGATCGATATCCTGGTGAACAACGCCAGCGCCATCAGCCTGACGGGGACCCTCCAGACGCCCATGAAGCGGTTCGACCTGATGTTCGGCGTCAACGTGCGGGGAACGTTCGCCGCGTCGCAGGCGGTGCTCCCGTACCTGCTCAAGGGGAGCAACCCGCACATCCTCACCCTGAGCCCTCCCCTCTCCCTCGACCCGAAGTGGTTCCGGAACCATTGCGCCTACTCGATGGCCAAGTACGGGATGAGCCTCTGCGTATTGGGGATGGCGGAGGAGTTCCGCGAGGCGGGCGTCGCGGTGAACGCCCTCTGGCCCCGGACGGTGATCGCGACCGCGGCGATCTCGATGCTGGGCGGGGTGGAGGAACGGTTCTGCCGGAAGCCGGAGATCGTGGCGGACGCGGCCCGCGCGATCCTCGCCCGCGACAGCCGGTCGTGCACGGGGAACTTCTTCCTCGACGAGGAGGTGCTCGCGGCGGAAGGGGTGACCGACTTCTCCCGCTACGCGGTGGATCCGGGATCTCCGCTGCTGCCCGACCTGTTCCTCGACGGGCCGGGTTGACCTGCGCAATGCCCCCGCCTGAAGCACACAGCGGGCCATGCCCGTGAAGGGAACGATCCTCGTGACCGGCGCCACCGGCTATGTCGGTGCCCGGCTGGTCTCCCGCCTGCTGTGGAGGGGATATTCCGTCCGCGCGGCGGGGCGTTCCCTCGACCGGCTGCGGAAGCGCCACTGGGCCGAACACCCCCTCGTGGAACTCGTCGTCGCGGATGCCCTGGACCCCGCATCGCTCGCGAGGGCGTGCGAGGGGTGCGGCGCGGCGTACTACCTCGTCCACTCGATGGTCCCGGGCCAGAAGGACTTCGAGGAGACCGACCGGAAGGCGGCGGAGAACATGGCGCGGGCCGCCGGCGAGGCGGGGCTTTCCCGTCTCATCTACCTGGGCGGGCTGGGCGAGGACGAGCCATCCCTCAGCCCCCACCTCCGCTCCCGCGCCGAGGTGGGCGAGATCCTAGCAGGCGGGACGACGCCCGTCACCGTGCTGCGCGCGGCGATGATCCTCGGCGCGGGGAGCACCTCCTTCGAGATCCTCCGCTACCTCGTGGACCGTCTCCCGGTCATGGTCACGCCGCGGTGGGTGCACACGGAGTGCCAGCCGATCGGGATCCGCAACGTCCTCGACTACCTCATCGGGTGCCTCGAGGCGCCCGCGACCGCCGGCGCCTCCTTCGACGTCGGGGGGCCGGATGTCGTCACCTACCGGGAGCTGATGCACGCCTACGCGCAGGAGGCGGGCCTCCGCCGCCGATGGATCCTCCCCATCCCGGTGCTCAGCCCCACCCTGAGCTCGAAGTGGATCCACCTCGTCACGCCCGTGCACGCCGAGGTGGCGCAACCGCTGGCGGAAGGCCTCGTGAACCGGGTCGTCTGCCGGGACGGGCGGATCCGGGATCTGATCCCGCTGGAGCTGGACGGGTACCGCGAGGCGATCCGCGCCGCCCTCGGCCCCCGCAACTTCCGTTTCCTCGAGCCGGACCTTCCCGCCGGCTGGATCGGCTGGGAAACGTACCGGTATCCCGGGGACCCGGAGTGGGCGGGCGGGACGATCTACCGGGAATATTGGCGTGTCGTCGTCCGGGCGCCCCCCGAAGAGGTATGGAAGCAGATCGAGGGGCTCGGAGGGGAGAACGGCTGGTATTTCCAAAACTGGCTCTGGACCTTCCGCGGCGCGATGGACCGGCTGGCCGGCGGGGTGGGAATGCGGAGATCCGCTCCGGGAAGTCGCCTGGCCGCCGGCGGATCGCTCGACTTCTTCCGCATTGTCTCCCTGGCGGCGTCCCGGGAGTTGCGCCTCGTGGACGAGTCGAAGGTCCCGGGGGAAGGAGTCCTCTCGTTCCGCCTCCGGGACCGAGGCGACGGAACCACGGAGCTGTCCCAGGTGGCCCAGTTCATGCCCCGCGGGTTGGGCGGGATGGCGTACTGGGCGGTGGTCGCGCCGTTCCACAAGTTCATATTCCCCGGGCTGATCCGGGAGATCGCGCGCCGGACCGGAAAACCGATCGTCGCCGGGCCGGAGCGGATCGCGGTCCCTTCGGCGTGACGGCGGCCGGGCGGGGAGGAGCAACGGACATGACGGCGGAGGAGGTCATCCGGCGGCACCGGATGGCGCGGCACCCGGAAGGGGGATGGTACCGCGAGGTGTACCGGTCGCCCGCCCTGACGGCGATCCACTTCCTCCTTCCCCGCGGCGACTTCTCCGCCTTCCACCGCCTGAAAAACGAGGAGGCGTGGGTCCACCTCGCGGGGGCGCCGCTGGAGATGTTCCTGCTGGGCGAGGAACCGGCACGGCGGGTGCTCTCGCCGGACGGAGGCGGCGGCGAGACGGTCGTGGTGGTGCCCGCCGGGGTGCCGCAGGCGGCGCGGTCGCTGGGCGACTACACGCTCGCCGCCTGCCTGGTCGCGCCGGGTTTCGATTTCGGGGATTTCTCCCTCCCGTCCCGGGAGGAGCTGATCGCTTCGTTTCCGCGGGAGGCCGAACGGATCCGGTCCCTTACCCGCTGAGAGTCACTTCTTCCCTTTTTCCAGCAGGAAGGCGCCCAGCGCCTTGTCCACCTTCCCGACGTGGTTCACCAGCCAGTCCCCGCAGAACCGCCCCATCCGGTCGGCGAGCTCCGGGGTGAGGCCGTTGGCGTCGAGCTCGTCCCGCAGGTCGTAGAATTCCTTGATGAAGGACACGTGCTCCCCCTTGTGGGCGGCATAGCCGGGATAGGAGAGGCGCCGCATGTAGATCTCCTCCAGTCCGAAGTGGTTCGTCACGTAGTCCTCCAGGTATGCGACGACCATCGGGATCTCCTCGAGAGCCGCGCCCCCCTGCTCCCTCAGGAGGGAGTTGATCGACGCGAACAGCTCCCGGTGTTGCGCGTCGATCGTCTCTACCCCCACCGACAATCTCTCCGTCCACTCGAACACGTCCGCCTCCTGTTTCCCCAACGGTGCATTTCCGGAATGGGAACATTATACGGGAGTCGACGCCGCGCCGCACCCCGCTGCACGCTTCTTTCGCCGGACGGGACGTGGGAGAATATCCCCATGGCGGAGCTTTCCAGGGAGCGTCTGGAACGGTATCTGTCCGGGCTGTTCGGAGCGCCGGCCACGGTCGACGCGCTGGTGCCCCTGCGGGAGGCGAAGGCGTCGGGCGCGGCGAAGGAGTTCGGCTACGGGCATCCCGTGAAGGTGGAGTTCACCGTCGGCGGGACGCGCCGATCCGCCGTGCTGGAGACGACGAGTCCCGGCCCCTTCGGGCACGAGCACATGGCGGACCGGGCGCAGATGATGCTGTGGGATCACGGGGCGTACAACTCCCTCCCCCGGCACGCCCGCTCCCTCGACGTGGGGGCATTCGACCGGGAGGGAAACCTCCTCTCCGTCGGGAACGCCGAGGAGTTCTTCCTCCTCGTGGAGCACGTGGAGGGCGACGGGTACATCCGGGACCTTGCGCGGCTCCAGGAAGGCGCCCCGCTTCGCGACCTGGACACCTCCCGCGCCGACGCGCTGTGCGACTACCTCGCCGGGATACACTCCGTCCGGGGATCCGACCCCGGACTCTACGTCCGCAAGATCCGCGACACCCTCGGACACGGGGAGTGCGTGATGGGCCTCTGCGACAGCTACCCCCTCCCGCACGGCTTCATCACCGCCGCCCTGCTCGAGGAGGTCGAACGGAAGGTCCTCTCGTGGCGCTGGCGTCTGAAGGGCCGCGTCCACCGGATTCGCCAGGTCCACGGGGACTTCCACCCCTACAACATCCTGTTCCGTCAAGGGAACGACTTCACCGTGCTGGACCGGTCGCGCGGGGAGTGGGGGGAGCCGGCGGACGACGTCACGGCGCTCACGGGGAACTACCTGTTCTCCTCCCTGCAGGCCCGGGGCCGGCTCGAGGGCCCGCTGGGGGATCTCTTCCTCCGGTTCTGGGACCGGTACGTCGCCCGCACGGGAGACGAGGAGATCCTCGAGACCGCCGCGCCGTTCTTCGCCTTCCGGTGCCTCGTCATGGCGTCCCCCGTCTGGTACCCTTCCCTCGACGGTGCGGTGCGGCGGAAGCTGTTCTCCTTTCTCCTCTCCGTGCTCGACGCGCCGCGCTTCGATCCGGGACGGGTCAACGGGTGGCTCGATGCCGTCTGAGCGCCGGCCGGCCTTCGCGGTCTGGCTGACGGGGCTCCCCGCGTCCGGAAAATCCACGGTCGCCCGCGCCGCGCAGGCGATGCTGGCGGACCGGGGGATCCGGGTCGCCGTCCTGGAGTCGGACGACCTCCGGCGCCTGTTCACCCCGAATCCCCGGTACGACGCACCGGAGAGGGACCGCTTCTACGGGGCGCTCGCGGACCTCGCCCGGCGGCTGGCGGGAAACGGCGTGCCGGTCCTGGTCGCCGCGACGGCGAACCTCCGGGCGTACCGGGACCGTGCCCGCGCGGGAATCCCGCGGTTCCTGGAGGTGTTCGTGGATTGCCCGCTTCCGGTGTGCCGGGCGCGGGACCCGAAAGGGATCTACCGGAGGGCCGCCTCGGGGACGGCGCCCAACGTCCCGGGGGTCTCGGCGCCGTACGAGCCGCCGCTGCGGCCGGAGGTGGTGGTGAACGGGGAGCGGGCCCCGGCCGAATCCGCGGGCGAAATCCTCTCGGCCCTTTCGTCGCGGGGGTACCTGCCGGGGAGCGCCGGGCGGGGACGTCGATGGGGACGGGCTGCGGCTAGAGGATTTCGAGGGCGCCGGCGTAGGTGGCGTACGTGACGGGATCGAAGAGGACGAAGCGGACGCGGAACGGGGCCACGGGCTCCCGTGCGAGGAAATCCGCCACCGTGGACAGCGCCACCGGCACCGCCTTCGTCAGCGGGAAGCCGTAGATCCCCGTGCTGATCGAAGGGAACGCCACGGTGTGCAGCCCGAGTTCCGCCGCGATGCGCAGGGCGTTTCGGTAGCAGGAGGCGAGCACCAGGGCCTCCCCCCGGTTCCCGCCGTGCCAGACCGGACCGACGGCGTGGATCACCCGCCGGGCGGGAAGGCGCCCGCCGCCGGTTACGACCGCCTCGCCGGGAGGGCACTCGCCCTTTGCCCCGCGGATCGCGCGGCACTCCGCGAGGATCGACGGCCCGCCCGCGCGGTGGATCGCCCCGTCCACCCCGCCGCCGCCCAGGAGCGTGGGATTCGCGGCGTTGACGACGGCGTCCACGTCCTGCTGGGTGATGTCGCCCAGTACGAGTTCGATGACGCGGCCGTTGACGGTCCTTTCCATGGGTCCATTATAGTTCCGACCGGGAGATCCCGGTCAACCGGGGACGGCAGAGGGTGAAACGGAAAACGCGGCCAGAGAAATCCGTCGCACCCGCGGACCGCGCCGTGGCGGCGGCGCTGCGCCGCGACCGGCCCCTGCGGGCGTTGCTCCTCGCCTTCTCGAAATCCGTTTCCGGAGCCGGCGGGGCCGCGTTCCTCGCGGGCGGGTACCTGCGCGACATCGCGGAAGGGGCGCCGGGAGGCGACGTGGACCTGATGGTCGCGGGCCTCTCCCACCGGGAGCTGGGGAGGATCCTCTCCTCCCTGCCCCACGCCCGGGTCGGCATCCGGAAGGTGGTTTCCGCCGGGAGGCATTTCCCCGTGTACCGGGTGGCGACCGCGTGGCGCGGAGGGTACATCGACGTCTCCGCTGCCCGGGGAGGCGGCCCCGCGCGCCGGTGGGATCCCCTGGCACTGGCCCTGGACGACGCTTCGCGGCGGGACTTCACCTTCAACAGCCTGCTGTACGCCCTCTCCACGCGGGGGAATCGCCTGGTGGGCGAACTGTTCGATCCCTTCGGGGGGTTGCGGGACCTTCGGCGCCGCACGATCCGGTGCGTGGGCGACGCGGAGGCCCGTCTCCGGGAAGATCCGCTCCGGGCGTTGCGCGCGTTGCGGACGAAGTGCGAACGGAAGGGGTTCCGGATCGACGCGGCGACGTACCGCGCGGTGCGCCGCCTCGGTCCGGAGCTCCTCCCCGGCGTCCCGGCGGACCGGCTTGTCGGGGAGCTGCTGAGATCCCTCTCGGCGAACCCCGAGGGGACGCTCGAGGAGCTGCGGCGCTCCGGGATCCTGCGCGCCTTGCTCCCGGAATTATCGCGCCGGAAGGGAGGGGCGGCCCGCGCCGGGAGCCGGTACCGGTCGCTCCGAAAGGTCCTACGGGGTCCCATCCCGCCGGAGATTCTCCTCGCGAACCTCCTCGCCGATCTCCCCCCCGTCGCCGCGGAAGCCGCGGCGCGCCGACTCCGGTTCCCCGGCATCCGGCGCGTCGTGAAGATCCTCTCGGACCTGCAGTCGCTGCTGCGTCCCGGAAGGGCGCGGTTTCCCCTGGCCCGGACCGAGGCGATCCTCGTACGGCAGGCGGCGCTCGATCCGTTCCTCGCCCTCTGTCGAGCGGCGGCGGCGTGCGACGGACGCCCCGCGATGAACCTGAAGCGTTTCCTTGCATATTGTCGGAAATCGCCCTTGTTGCTGGAAGGAACAGACCTGTTGGAGTGCGGCTTCCCCGCGGGACCGCGGATGCAGGAAATGCTCCTTGCGGTACGCGAGGCGACGCTTGCGGGAAAGGTCAGGACCCGGGAAGAGGCCCTGAAGCTGGCATCGGGGATATAATGGGAGCAGGTACAAACTGCGGCCGGGGAAAGGGGACGTCGTGGGCGCTTGCAGCGGAACGCTTCGGGCCGCGGCTCTCCTCCTCGGTCTCGCGCTGCTATGCGGGTGCGCCGGGCCGCGGGAGGGGGCGAAACCGGATCAGCCGGAACCCCCGTTTTCCGTCCATCTGCCCATACTGGAGACCACCGACATGGACGTCCGCTCGCAACCGCCGGTCGTCCAGCCCGAGCTGTCCCTCCCGCCGCCTCACCCTTCCGACGTGGAGGAAGGGAAGGCGCGTTCCCTCAAGCTGCTGGACATCCACCACGACGGGGGCAAGCCGTCCCGTCCACCCGTGAGCGCCCCGCAGGAAACCCCCGAAAAACCGTGACGCCAAGCGCCCCAATTCATAAATTCGGCTGCATTCGAGCGACGCCATATTCATGAACTGAAACGCTCACCGCGTCCGGCCGCCTCCTCCGCTGCCTCCGCCGCTGCCGCTGCCTCCGCCGCCGCGACCTCCGCCGTCACCTCCGCGACCTCCGCCGTCGCCGCCGCGACCGGTGCCTTCGCCGCCCCGACTGCCCCCGTCGCCGCCGCGACCTCCGTCGTCGCCGCCGCGACCCGCTTCCGGCGCGGCCGGCACGCCAGCCGGCGTCTCCTGCCGGGGGGCGGACGGCGGCGGCGCGGACTCGCGCACCCGGGGCGGCGGTTGTGCCGGAACATTTCCCTCGGGGACCCGTCCACGGGAATCCCCCGGCGGTTTACCCGTTGCGGGCGGCGAGACCGGAGCTGCGCCCGTCGGGCTTCCTGCCCTGTCGGGCCGCCCTTTCTCCGGAACGGAATCGCGAGGGATGTAGGTTCCCCCCGACGGCTTCTTCCCCTTGCCGTCGGCGGGAGGCGGGGCCGTGTCGCTTCGCCCCGAGGGGCGCTGTCCCGTCCCGCGGTCCGGCTGCGGGGAAGCCCGGCGTGGCGTTTGCGGGGAACGGCCGTCCTGCATCTTCTCCGGGCGGACGGGGCGCGTGTCCTTGCGCGTCCGCTGTTCGATCGTCTGGCGGGTCCGGGCCTGCTGTTCGGTGCGGACCGCCGTGTAGTCGCGCGTCTTGCCTTCCGTCCCCGTGCGGACGTACACCCGGCTGCTTTCCAGCGGCCGGTTCCACCGCGAAAGGGATGCGTCCCCGCGCCGCACGCCGGCGGGCCGGTACCTCTCCCCGGGCTGGAGCGGGACCCACCGGACCTGTCTCCCCTCGGAAACGAACCGGACGTTGGCGGGGTAGTAGCGCGCGTTCCGATAGTAGTACCGGTACCCCCCGTACCCGTAATACGGCCTCCAGGGGGTGCCGACGCCGATGCTCACCGAGACGAACGCGTTGTACGGATACCAGACCCAGCCGAACGCCGGGATGGCGACCCAGTAGCCGCACCGGTACGGGTACCACCCCCACGGCTCGTACGACACCCACGTCCACCCGTACGGACTGATCCAGACCCATCTGCCGTACACGTACGGGGTCCACCCCGATGCGACGTACGGCCGCCACACGTACCCGTATTCGGGAACGATGACCCACTCCCCGTAATCCTGCAGTTCGGAGGTGACGGAAGGAGGAACCTGGATATCGCCGGATTCCTCGGGCGGCGGCGACGCGGCCTGCGGTTCCGGCTCGCCGAAACGGCCGACGCTCACCTCCTTCCCGATGATCGCCTGCTCCCCGCCGCGGACGTGGACCTTCCCCTCGTCCTTGACGACGGTGGCTTCGCCGGAGCGCACCACGAGGCGCGTCCGGTTCCCTTCCTCCACGACGACCCAGTATTTCCCCGGGCGGGGAATCTGCACCCGGGCACCGCCCGGCACCCGCACCGTGACCGGCGCGAAGTCGTCCTGCGTCAGATCGAAACGGATCTCGCCCGCGCGGATCCGGAAGACGGACCGCTCCTCCCGGAATTCGCGGACCTCGAGGTCGGTCCCCGAGGTCAGGAGGACGAACTGCCCGCCGTGGAACTGCAGCTCCCCTTCCGACGTCGCCGGCACGCTGATGCGGCTTCCCGGCGGGACGGGGCTGTTGGTGTCGAACTCCTCCCAGTCCCCGTTGGCCTCCGTCCGGACCCACACCGAGCCGTCCAGCACCTTCAGTCGGGCCACGCCGTAGGCGGGGATGCCCTGCGCATCCCCCTCCGGCCCCTGGGCCAGTGCGGGCGGGACGGCAAACGCGGCGAAGCAGGCGATTGCGGCAAGGTACCGGGCGGCGCGCCTCATATCCTGTCCCCTCCCTCGTTCATGCCCTTTAGACGGGGCGCACCGGGGGGAATATTCACACCCCGGGCTGCTATACTCTGTCCTCTCCATCTTGATCCACTTTCGCGGGAAGGAAAAGGGACGGATTGTACCGGCTGGACGAAAGAAACCGCGCCATCGGGGAGATGTTCTCCGGAATCGCCCCGCGGTACGACTTCCTGAACCGGCTCCTGTCGCTGGGGGTGGACCGGCGGTGGCGCCGGGAAGCCGTATCGGAGATGGTACCGGCCAGGGGCGGGAGGCACCTGGACCTCGCCACGGGGACCGCGGACATGGCGCTGGAGATCCTCCGGCAGAAGGGGAACGCCGCCACCGTGGCGGGCGCGGACATCTCCGTGGAGATGATGCGGGTCGGGCGGGAGAAGTGCCGCCGCGCGGGCGCGGCGGACCGGGTCGGCTTCGTGCGCGCCCCCGGGGAGGCGCTGCCGTTCCGGGACGGCGCCTTCGACTCCGCCTGCGTCGCCTTCGGCATCCGCAACGTGGTGGATCGGGAACGGGGACTGCGCGAGATGTGCCGGGTCGTCCGTCCCGGCGGGCGCGTCGTCGTCCTGGAATTCTCGACGCCCCGGAGCGAGCTCTTCGGGGCACTCTACCGGTACTACTTCACCCGGCTCCTGCCGCGGATCGGGGGGCTCTTTTCCCGCCGCTCGGCGTACGCCTACCTGACGGAGTCCGTCCTGTCGTTCCCCGAGCCGCCGGCCTTCGCGGCCATGATGCGGGCCGCCGGCTGCGCGTCGTTGACGTTCCGCCCCCTGACGCTCGGGATCGTCACCCTCTACGTCGGGACCCGGTGAGGCGTCAGAGGGTCGCCGCGCCTTCCGACTCGAACCACCCCTCGAAGAGCGCGGTGGTGAGGTACCGTTCCCCCGCGTCGGGCAGGATCGCCACGATCGTTTTCCCGGCGAACTCCGGCAGCCTCGCGAGGCGCGCCGCAACCGCCGCCGCCGCGCCGCAGGAGATCCCCGACAGGATCCCCTCTTCCCGGGAAAGCCGCCGCGCGTAGTCGATCGACTCGTCGTTGGACACCGTCTCCACGCGGTCGACGAGCGACAGGTCGAGGACGTCGGGGATGAACCCCGCCCCGATCCCCTGGATCTTGTGCGGCCCGGGGGCAAGGGGCTGGCCGCCGCGCTTCTGCGTGATCACGGGGCTGTGGACCGGCTCCACCGCCACGGAGAGGATCTTCTTCCCCTTCGTGTTCTTGATGTACCGGGAGATTCCCGTGATCGTCCCGCCTGTCCCCACTCCGGACACGAGGACGTCGATCGCGCCTCCGGTGCCCTCCCAGATCTCGGGCCCCGTGGTCGATTCGTGGATGGCGGGGTTGGCGGGGTTCTTGAACTGCTGCGGCAGAAAATATCTTCCGGGATCGGACGCGACGATCTGCTCCGCCTTCTCGATGGCGCCCTTCATCCCCTTCGCGCCTTCCGTGAGGACCAGCTTCGCTCCGAACGCCTTGAGCACCTGGCGCCGCTCGACGCTCATCGTCTCGGGCATGGTGAGGACGATGCCGTAGCCGCGGGCGGCCGCGACGAAGGCGAGCGCGATCCCGGTGTTCCCGGAGGTAGGCTCCACGATCGTCTTCCCCGGGCCCAGCAACCCCTTCTTCTCCGCGTCCCACACCATCGCCGCGCCGATCCGGCACTTCACGGAGTAGGCGGGATTGCGCCCCTCCACCTTGGCGAGCACGGTGGCGCCCGCCCCCTCGACGATCCGGTTCAGCTTCACCAGCGGGGTGTTCCCGATGGACAGGGAGTTGTCCTGGAACCACGTGGCCATGGCTATCCTCCTTAATGTCTATAGTTTATATAGTATTTATCGGGAGCCGTTTGTCAAGCCGGAAAGATCCCTTTTCTTTTTCCTGAAATGCACCTATTTTTGATGGCATGGTCCCGCGGCGCCTCTGCGTCTTCTGCAGCTCGAGCGATCACCTCCCGGAGGCGTTCCGGGAGGATGCCATGGCCCTGGGCGCCCGGATGGCGGAGGAAGGGATCGAACTGGTCTTCGGCGGCGGGTCCGTCGGCCTGATGGGGGTACTGGCGGACGCGGTCCTCTCCGGCGGCGGCAAAGTGACGGGCGTCATCCCCTCCTTCCTCGCCACGAAGGAGCTTGCCCACGAGGGGATCACCCGCCAGATCGTGACGCGCACGATGCACGAACGGAAGCAGGAGATGAGCCGCCTGGCCGACGCCTTCGCGATCCTCCCGGGAGGGTTCGGCACCCTGGACGAATTCTTCGAGATCCTCACCTGGAAGCAGCTGGAACTTCACGACCGGCCGATCGTCGTAGCGAACACGGGCGGGTGGTTCGACCCGCTGCGGGAGTTCTGCCGGCAGGCGGAGTCGTGGGGGGGGGTGACCCGGCGGAACGTGGAGCTGTTCACGGTGGTGGCCGGCGCGAAGGACGTCGTGGACGCGCTGCGCGGGACCCGCGCGGCGGCAATGCCGAAGCGCCTCTCCCGGATCTAGTCCTGGCGGGGGACACTCTCCCCCTTCGTCCCCTGCTTGGACCGAGAGTGTCCCCCTAAAAGGTAATGCACAAGCGAGGAGGCGAACACCACCAGCAGGTGCGCCTCGCGGGGGTCCACCCCCTCCGCTTCCCGCGGCGCTTCCCCCTCCTCCGGCCCCGCCGGGAGGCCGCTTATGGCGTGGGCCCGGCGCAGGAGCGCCTCGATCCCCGGAAGCAGGTCGGGCCGGATCCCCGCGTTCTTCGCCGCGTGCGCCACCGAACCCACGACCAGGCGGGGCGCCGCGTCCCCCTCCCCCCCATCGCGTTGTGCGACTTCCAGGGCGACCGCCGCCACCGCGAGGACCGCCTCCCGCAACGCCCCCCGGGCCTCCGGCTCCGGCCGCCGCGACAGGTACGCGTACGCCGCGTCGAGGTGCCTCCGCGCAGCCGCGAGGTCGAAGAGGGAGACCGCCTCCTCCGCCGCGGCCATCCCGTCGAATTCCAGGGCGCCCTGGAACGGCCGGAACCGGTCGCGGTACAGGCGCACCGGCGCCGCCTCCCGCTCCAGCAGCTCGTTCACGCTGCGGCGGATCAGCTTCCGGTCCAATTCCTTGAGCCCGGCGCGGTCGTCGGCGAGGAGGAACTCGAAGAGATCGAACACCCGGTGTTCGGGGAGACCGAAGAACCGTTCCTTCAGGGCGAGGCGGGACGCGTCGTTGTCGGTCAGGGGAAGCTCGTCGATCGGCTCCCGGAAGAAGGCGAGGGCGGCGCCGCGAAGGACCGTCGTCCAGGCGATCTTCGAGAAGTCGGTGGAGGACACCACCCGGAACAGGAGGTTCCAGAGGGAGTTCCGCAGCGGCGTTCCCGGGGTGGAAACCGTCTCGTTGCCCAC
>Ga0316622_100002259_pt1 | contig 13206 bp, 14 predicted proteins | sample OWC_Aug_OW2_C1_D_FD_207646 | JGI IMG/M metagenome (GOLD analysis project Ga0316622, IMG submission 207646) | Wetland soil microbial communities from Old Woman Creek delta, Ohio, United States - OWC_Aug_OW2_C1_D5_C | ecosystem: Environmental > Terrestrial > Soil > Wetlands | place: USA: Ohio... | reverse complement strand
TGTTGGCCTCCTGCAAGGCGTCTAAGCGATTACCCCTGCGATCCAGTATATACACGTGATTCCTGCCCTGGCGCCGATTGGAAGTGAAGACGACAAAGCGTCCGGGGAACACGGGTTCCGTGACCGTGATCTGCCCTGAAAGAGAGGCGCCGCCTCCCGGGCCGGGGGTCACGACACTGACCGGCAAGGTACCCGGCGCGGCAAGCAGATCCGCCGGGATGGTGCCGATCAGCTCCTCCGGCGACCGGTATGCGGTCTCGACCCTCTTGCCGGCCACCTGAACAATGGAGTCGGGCCGGAAGGCCTTTCCGATCAGTCTGATATGGGCTGCCGGCTCCCCGGCCAAGAGAGCCGGCACCTCGATTACATCGAGGCGTGGCACCGGGTTGACCACGGTGACGACCAGGGCCGCGGCGTCGGCGCTTTCTTGCCCGGCGTCGACGATGCGCAGGTCCAAACGCCCCGCCCTGGCCGTCAGCGCCGAGGGCAAGCGGACTTCGAGCTGCGTCGGCCCGAGGATGTCCGTGTGGACCGGCGCGCCGTTCACCAACACCCGTGTGGTCCCGGTGAAATCCTGACCGTCCACGCGCACGTCCGTGGCGTCGGATCCGGCCGGCACCTCCGACGGCTCCACGCGGGTGCCGCGAGTACTCGGAGCGCGGCGCACCGACGCCGCGCCGGCCGTCGTGGCCGCGGCCTCTCCCGTTGCACGCTGGGCGAGCCGTGCGGGGGGTGCCACGCGGCCCTGTGCCCCCGGCATGGGGCCCGAGCCGGAAGCGGGACGCTGGGCCTGCGTCTCGGCGCCGGCGACTCCCGCTGCGAGAACGATGCCGAGGAGCGCCCCGAGCCGCCGCCCGCGGGCCACGCTGGGACGGGCCGATGGCCGAGAACCGAGCGCTGCGAACAGGAAGGTCATGCTTGGCCGTCCAGGATGCCCAGTCGCCGCCGCTCCAACTCCGCAATGCGATCCCGGAGGGTCGCCGCCTGTTCGAACTCCAAGCGCTTGGCCGCGGCCCGCATCTCCTTGTCGAGCTGGGCGACCAGCGCCGGGATCTCTTCCCTGGGGATGTACTCGGCCTGGCGATCGTCGAGGGTGGGCACGGTGTAGTAATCGCGCTCGTAGATGCTGGACAGGACGTCCTGAATCCCTTTCTTGATGGTCTCGGGGGTGATGCCGTGCTCTTGGTTGTAGGCCAACTGGAGCTGACGGCGGCGCGAGGTCTCGCCGATAGCGCGGCGCATGGAATCGGTCATGACGTCGGCGTAGAAGATGACCTGCCCCTCGACGTTCCGCGCGGCCCGGCCCGACGTTTGGATCAGGGAGCCGGACGACCGCAGGAAGCCCTCTTTGTCCGCGTCCAGGATGGCCACCAGGGACACCTCGGGGATGTCCAGGCCCTCCCGCAGCAGATTGATCCCGACCAACACGTCGAACTTGCCCAGGCGGAGGTCCCGGATGATCTCGTTCCGCTGCAGGGTGTCGATGTCGGAGTGAAGGTAACGCACGCGAATCCCCACGTCGGACAGGTAGTCGGTGAGCTCCTCGGCCATGCGCTTGGTGAGCGTGGTCACCAGCACCCGGTGGGCCCGAGCGGCCCGTCCCCGGATCTCGTGAATGAGGTCGTCGATCTGCCCAGCGGTGGGGCGCACGAGGATTTCCGGGTCAATCAGGCCGGTGGGGCGAATGATCTGCTCCACCGCACGGCCGCCGACCCGCTCCAGCTCGTAGGGGCCCGGCGTGGCGGAGACGTAGAGGATCTGGTTCGTGCAGGCATCGAACTCCTCGAAGGTGAGCGGCCGGTTGTCCAGCGCCGAGGGCAGCCGGAACCCGTACTCGACCAGGGTCCCCTTCCGCGAGCGGTCGCCGTGGTACATGCCGCGGAGTTGGGGCAGGGTCTGGTGGGACTCGTCGATGATGACCAGGGCGTCACGCGGCAGATAATCCATGAGCGTCGGCGGCGGGTCGCCGGCCGCCCGCCCGGAGAGGTGCCGGGAGTAGTTCTCGATCCCCTTGCAGGTGCCGATCTCCCGCATCATCTCCAGATCGAACAGGGTGCGCTGGCGCAGCCGCTGCGCCTCCAGGAGTTTGTTCGCGGCCTGGAGGTCGGCCAGGCGATCTCCCAGCTCCGCCTCGATGGCGGCGAATGCCCGCTGCAAACGGTCCTGCGGCGTGACGTAGTGGTTGGCGGGGTAGATGGGGACGCGATGCAAGTGCGCCCGCTTCTCGCCGGTCAACGGGTCGAACTGGACGATAGACTCCACGTCGTCCCCGAACAGCTCCACCCGGACGGCGAGGTCGTCGTAGGCGGGGAAGATCTCCACCACATCGCCGCGGGCCCGGAACGTCCCGCGGTGCAGGTCCAAATCGTTCCGCTGGTACTGGATCTCCACCAGTTTCCGGAGCATGGCATCCCGGGGGCTCCGTCCACCCTCCTCCAGCAGCAGGACCATCCCGTAGTAGACCTCGGGGGAGCCCAGGCCGTAGATACAAGAGACGGAGGCCACGATCACGACATCCCGGCGCTCCAGGAGGCTACGCGTCGCCGAATGGCGCAGCTTGTCGATGTTGTCGTTGATCAGAGCGTCCTTCTCGATATAGGTGTCGGTCTGCGGAATGTAGGCCTCGGGCTGGTAGTAATCGTAGTAGGACACGAAATACTCGACGGCGTTCCCCGGGAAGAAGAGCTTGAATTCGTTGTAGAGCTGCGCCGCCAGCGTCTTGTTGTGGGCGATGATGAGCGTCGGCCGCCCCATGGCGGCGATCACGTTGGCCATGGTGAATGTCTTGCCGGAGCCGGTGACGCCCAGAAGCACCTGGTGGCGCTCGCCACGGCGAACGGCGTCGGTGAGCTGAGCGATGGCTCGGGGTTGGTCCCCGCGGGGCTGATAGTCGCAGACGAGTCTGAAGCGTGACAGGCCGGCGTCGGAGGGGGGGCGCGTGTCGAGCGTCGGCTGAGGCGACCAGACTTGCGGCTCCGCCCGGGGCCGGGCAGTCTCCACCCTCCGACGGGCTTGGGACTTGGTGCTCACATCGTTACCGCGCTTTCGACGGAGGCGACGCTTGCGAGGGGACAGCCTCGGCTCGCTTTTCGGCCTGCTCGCGGGACGCCCGAGCCGCCCCCGCCGGCCCGCAGCCGATCGCGCGAGCCGTGAAGTCCGGGTACGGCTCGGCCGGCGCGCCGGCCTCCGGAACCAACAGGTACGTCCCCAAGCCGAGCACGTGGGGATTGCGGACCAGATGCCGATTGGCCTTCCAGATGCGCTCCCACAGCCGGGTATCCCCATAGTAGTAGCCGGCGATCAGATGCAGGCAGTCTCCGGGCAGCACCTCGTGCAAGATATCCGGCGACGCCGGAGGCGAGGCAGCCTGCAGGGGCTGGGACGACAGCATCACCGTTCCGAGCGTCAGCAGCACCACCGCGAGCACGCTGATTATGCGCACGATTCCCATGACGGACCTCCTATCAGCAGTTTCCCACCGTTGAGGATTCCCCGGCCTCCGCGGGCAGGTATTTCCGCCAGCACTCATAATGATGCGAGGCGTAGGCGAGAATCCCCAGGTACGACGACGAGCGGGGCCTGGTCGGTTTGCGCAGCAACCGCAAGCCGACCTCGCTGGGAGACTTGTTGCCCTTCTTGAGATTACAGGCGCGGCAGGCGCTCACCACGTTCTCCCACACCGTGCGTCCCCCGAGGGACTTGGGGATGATGTGATCGATGGTCATCCGCTCTCCGCCGTTCCGCCCGCAGTACTGGCACGTGTACGCATCGCGCTTGAGGATGTTCTTCTTATTGAAAGACAGCGTCGGCGCCACCGGCTGTCTTACGAAGTGGTGGAGCCGAATGACCGAGGGAACGGTGACGGCGGTGGACGGGGACCGCATCACCTGGGCGGTGTCTTCGACCCGTTCGGCTTTGCCCACGAACAGCAAAACCACGGCTCTTCGAGCGCTGCAGACCAGGAGGGGCTCAAACGTTTGGTTCAGGATCAATACTCTTCGTGAGTCCATAGAACAATGGCGCGGCACGCTGCCGTCATCCGGCGCTGCCGTTGTTGGCCATGTGTAACAGACCACCCAGACCTTGTCAAGTTTCCAGCCCAGGCTGCTCGCCTGGGCTCATGGGCATTTGACCACGAGCTTCAGGGGGGAGATGCCAGCGCCGTCGCCGCAGCAGATCCAGCAGGATGCCTTCCCGCAGCCCGCCGTCGCTGACCGTGAGTGCGGAAAAGCCGAGGGCGTCCATGGCCGCGAGGCAGATCAGTCCTCCCGCCACGATGATGTCCGCCCGCGCCGGCTCCAGTCCCGGCACCTGCCGCCGATCGGCGAGCGGGAGGGAGGCCAAGCGGTGGAGCAACTGGGCGACCCGAGCCCGAGTCAGTCGGTGTCCGGTGACGCGGGCGGCGTCGTAGGGGACAAGGGCGAGGTCCACGGCGGCAAGGCTCGTCACGGTCCCGGCGGTCCCCACGAAGGCGTCTGGGGGCCTGATGTCGCGAAGCTCCGACGCCTGGGCGCGGTCAAGGCGCTCGGCCGCCCTCCGCCGCACCGACTCCAGCTCCGCCGGGAGGGGCGGATCGCCGTGCAGGCAGCTTTCCGTGAGCTTCACGGCGCCCAGCCCGGTGCTCACCATTGCCAGGATTGTCTCTCCGTCAGCGAGGAGCAACTCTGTGCTGCCGCCGCCAATATCCATCATCACCAGGCGCGCCGCGGCACCGGGCAGCCCGGCGCGGACCCCGAGGAGGGCGAGCCGCGCCTCTTCCTCGCCGCCAATGACGGCGACCTCCACACCTGCCTCGTCTCGGGCGGCCGCCAAGAAGGCGGCCCGATTCCCGGCCTCGCGCAGGGCGCTGGTGCCGACCGCGAGGATCGTGGCGGCGCCCTCCGCTTCCGCCAACTCGCGGTACCGCCGCAGAACGCGGACGGTGCGCCGGATCGGCTCCGGCTGAAGCTCCCGAGCCGGCAGCAGGCCTTGGCCCAGCCGCGTGATCTCCTGAGCCGCCAGGAGCGTCCGGGGTGCGGAACGGCCGTCCGACTCTGCCACGAGCAGCCGGACGGTGTTGGTGCCCACATCGATGACTGCCGCACGCATAGGCGGATTGTCGATTGCAGATTGGCGATAGTCGATTGGAAAGGCCAAGGCACTCCCTCCGTCAAGTCCGAAATCGTCAATCGGCAATCGTCAATCGTCAATTCCTTGAGCCAGTTTGGCGATCAGCGACTTGTCTGGAGTCACGACGATGGACTTCACGTTGGTGATCGTCACCAGGCCCGGCGGCGATTTTCGAGGTTTCCGCACGTACTTCTTCAGCGTGTAGCTGACGGTCACTTTCCCCTGCGCGCGCGCCTGGCTATAATAGGCCGCCAACTTGGCCGCTTCCACCAGCGTCTGCCGCGGCACGCCTCCCGTCCGCCCCTGAAGCCGGACAACGACGTGCGAGCCAGGGAACCCCTCCGCATGCAGCCACAGATCTTCGGACCGCGCCAGATGGAGGGTCAGATGATCGTTGCCTTCGTTGTCGCGCCCCACCAGGATCGGGAGACCCTCGGAGGAAATGAAACGGCGCGGCTCGGGGCCCGCGTTGCGCCTCTCGGCAACAGCCCGGGGCGCAATCGGCTTCGGTGCCGGCCGTCCCGGGCTCGCCGCGGCGGGGGCGGCCGACAGGGAGTCGAGTATGCGGCGATCATTCGGCGCGAGGAGGCGCGGTGCTCGCTGCAGGTCGCGTCGCAGCTCGGCCAGGGCGTTCGCATCGCGCGCCTCGGCAGCGCGGGCGACGAAGGTTTCGACCTGGTGCAGCGCGGCGTCCGTCTCCGCGAGTCGGCTCGCGACGCGCACGGCGCCACGGCGTCCCCGGCGGGCGAGTCGAAACAACCGCTCGGCGTTGGCTGCCGCGGCGAGCGCCGGGTCAAGCGGAATCGTGAGCGTAGCGCCGGGCTCACCCGCGTGATCCGGGAGCGTGACCGCCGTCGCGCCGCGCGCCACGGCGCCCGGGTTGGCCACCAGGACCTCGCCCATCCGCTGGTAGGCATCCGCGCGAGCAAACCCCTCCGCCTCCGCTTGGAGCTTGGTCCGACGGGAGGCGAGGCGTGCCTCCAGGCGGTGGAGGAGTCGCCGGATCGAGCCCAGGCTGGCCGCGAATCCCTGATGGCCGGCCAGATGAACGGCGAGCCGTTCGAGGGCGTCGCTCAGCGTCGGCTGGGGCTGCTGCAGGGCATCGGGAAGGTGGACGAGGCGGACGGACACGACTGCGGTCGGCGCATCCGTCTCGTCCACGATAAGATATGGCTCGGGAGGCCGAACGGCGACGTCTTCGAGAAGGTCTGTCAGCGTCTGCGCCAGCGCCGCGGCCGACGCGCTGCCCGAGCGAGCCACGACTTCGCGCGCCCAGAGGTCGCTGATACCCGCGAGGCCTTGGCCCAGGGCCTGTGCGAGGGAGAGGCCCATGCCGAACAATGGCTCCAGCGCGGCGGCCACGGCGTCGACCGATCCAAGCAGCCGCGGGTCGGGCCGACGGGCAGGTTGGGGCGGGACGTACGACGCGCCGGGAAAGCAAGGTCGCGCGGCGGTTGCAGGTGTGTGCCGGGCGGCTTCCAGGATGGTGCCTTCGGCGTCCGTCACGAGCAGGTTGGGTTGGCTGCCGAACGCCTCCAGGATGAGTCGAGGGCCCGCGCCGGCGACGGGCTCAAAGTCGAGCCGGACCACGCGATCCAGGCCGCGGTGCACGACGTCCGTCAACCTAGTGCCCGGGAGCCTCTGGCGCGCGGCGCCTACCAAGGGCGGTAACGGACGCGTCTTGGATGGATGGGGTGCGCCGCGCACGATCCGCGGAAGCGCCGCCTCGGCAGACAGCAGGAGGCTTTCCGGTCCTCGCGAGGTCGCCAGGTCAACCCACAGACCGTGGGGACCGGCGGCGTCGACGCCGCGCACGACACTTCCGAGGAGGGCGCGCTCGATCTCGGACAGCGCGGCCAAGAGCAGGATGGCATCCATGGAGCGCACTATACCCCACGTCCGAGCCGACCGCCAGCAGCCGCAAAGGTCGCGGTATCCGCGGCGCCTTTCGGCTTGACAGCGCTTCCGAACCTGAGCGATGCTGCTTGGCAGACCACTGAACTATCTGCGGCGGACGCGGGCGCGGTAGATCGCCCCACAAGGGAGGCAGGATGGACCAACCGATGCGTCCCTGTTTGGTTCTCGTGGCGGGGGGCGCAGGAACCGGCAAGACGGGCCTATCGCAGGCGCTGGTCAGACGCGTGCCGAACGCTATCCTGCTCGACAAGGACCGCCTTCTCGGCGCGTGGGTGGATCTTGTCCTGCGCGCTGCCGGCGAGGCCATCGATCGCGATGGTCGATACTACTGGCAAGACGTTCGACCGCAGGAGTACCGGACCCTTGAAATGGTGGCCTATGATCACCTTGAGCTGGGCAAGGTCGTCGTGGTCGACGCGCCGCTCCGACCCGAACTCAGCGATGCAGACTGGGTGGGCCGCGTCCGGCGGGAGTGCGAGAGTCGGCAGGTAGGATTTCTTGCCGCATGGCTGATCGTCTCTCCAGAGACGGCGCGACGCCGCATGGCAGCGCGAGCAGAGCCGCGCGATCACTGGAAGCTGGCCAACTGGGAGGAGTTCCTGCGGCGCCAGCCGTACGATCCGCCGACCGGCGCCGGGCTGATCTTGGAGAACGAAGACGAGGAGTCCTTAAAGAGTGCTCTCGAGAAGACGCTTGCGGCCATGGCGGCCGCGGCCTCGGCACAGGAGGGATTCGTTCCATGAGCAAAGATCAGATGCTTCGCGACCTGCTGAGCCGGCAAGCGGTCCTGCCGATCATGACCATTCGAAGCGAGGAAGCCGGGCTAAGGATCGCGGAGAGTCTGCTTGCTGGCGGCCTCACCGCGATGGAGATTACCTTGCGTACGGCGGAAGGCGCGGCGGCGATCTCTGCCATTCGGCGTCGCTTCCCGGAGATGGCCATCGGCGCCGGAACGCTTCTGCGGCCCGAGGACTTCGATCGGGCTGCGACGGCCGGGGCGCAGTTCGGAGTGAGCCCAGGCATGGACCGACCCTTGGCGGAGGAGGCACTGAAGAGATCCTTGCCTTTCCTGCCTGGGGTCCAGACGGCATCGGAAGTGATGACGGCTGTCGGTTACGGGCTACAGACGCTCAAGTTCTATCCGGCACGCGCCGCGGGCGGGACCACGGTGCTGGCAGATTTCGGCAATATCTTTCAGAACGTAATGTTCGTGCCGACCGGCAAGCTCACACAGGCAGACGTCCCCGAGTACCTGGCTCTGAAGAATGTCCTCTGCGCCGGCGGCTCCTGGATGGTGCCGGCGGATCGGATTGCCGCCGAAGACTGGCTGGCCATTCGCGCCTTGGCAGCGACGGCGGCAGCGATGGCTCGGACGGCTGGGCGGCCAGGCGGGCGTTGACAAGCCGTCGTGCCTCCAGTACGATACAAACACCGCTAGGGGAGCATGCGCTGAGAGCCCCTGTCCGCGAGGGCAGGGCAACCCTCTGAACCTGATCCGGGTAATACCGGCGAAGGGAAGCGAGGTCCACGACGCAAACGCGGCACTCCCTACGGGTGCCGCTTTTTTGCGCCACGAGCCGGACTCCATTGCTGCCTTGCGCAAAGGGCAAAGGGCACTGCGCAAAGGGCGAAGCGCATAAGAGCATAGCGCATAGCGCTCCGGATCAGGCTTGCAGTTCGGTTTCCGACGCCGTGCGCTCAGCGCCATGCGCTCTGCGCATGTACACCCGGCACTCCGCGAGGGATCTATGACCCAGCGTCGCTACCCCGACCGCCCGATCGTTGCGGTGGGTGCCATCGTCGTGGAGAAGGGACGGGTCCTCATGGCCCGGCGCGGCACGCAGCCCAGCTACGGCATCTGGTCCATCCCGGGGGGCGCGGTTCGCCTCGGCGAGGATCTGAAGACGGCTGCGCGGCGCGAGATCCGGGAGGAATTGGGGATCGAGGTCGAACTGACCGACGTCATCGAGATCCTGGAGCGCGTGACACGGGATTCCGAGGGTCGGATCCAGTACCACTACGTGGTGATAGATTATCTGGCCCGCCATGTTGGTGGAGAACCGACACCATCGCCCGAGGCCTTGGAGGTGCGCTGGATCTCGCCGGAGGAATTCCCGCAGTACGAGATGACCCGAGGGACAGCCGATGTCATCCTGAGGATCATGGATGCGGGACGAAAGGCCGGAGTGATCTAGAAATAGTGCCGAGTGCCGATGCGCGTAGCGCAGAGCGCCTGGGGCAGAGCGCGAAGAGACGAGCCGCGAGGCACGAATCAGTACGCTATGCCCTTTGCGCTATGCGGACTGCGGCGAGGGTTTCGATGGAGATCCGGTTGAACGGAAAGACGCGAGAGGTGGCCGATGGGATTACCGTCAGCCAGCTCCTCGACGAATTGACGCTGCAGGCGCTCCGCGTGGCGGTCCAGGTGAACACGGACATCATCAAGCGGGAACGCTACGAAGAGGTTGTCCTCCAGCCGGGGGACACGGTCGAGATCCTCACGTTCATGTCGGGTGGATAGCGACGACAGCAAGGAAGGCTCCCCGTATGTGTGGAGCCATTTGCGGGAGGTGTGTGATGCGCGGTGGCGAGATACTCACAATTGCGGGAAAGGAGTTTCGATCCCGCCTCTTCGTTGGCACCGGGAAGTACCCGGATTTTTCCACCATGGAGAAGGCGCTGGCGGCTTCGGGGACGGAGATGGTCACTGTGGCGGTGCGGCGGGTGAACCTCGACCGGACCCAGGAGTCCTTGCTGGACTACATCGACCTCAAGAAATACAGCCTACTGCCGAACACCGCAGGCTGCTACACGGCGGACGAGGCTGTGAAGTACTCTCGTTTGGCCAGGGAAGTCGGGATGTCGAACTGGGTGAAGCTGGAAGTCATCGGGGACCAGCGCACCCTGTTTCCCGACAACGAGGAGCTGCTCAAAGCCACCAAGATCCTGGTGAAGGACGGCTTTGTCGTTCTTCCCTATACCAACGACGATCCGGTCTTCGCCAAGAAGCTGGAGGACGCCGGGGCCGCTGCCGTCATGCCGCTGGGGGCGCCCATCGGCTCGGGTCTCGGGATCCGGAATCCCCACAACATTGCGATCATCCTGCAGGGCGCGAAGGTGCCGGTCATCGTGGACGCCGGCGTGGGCACGGCGTCCGACGCGTCCATCGCCATGGAGATGGGGGCCGACGGGGTCCTGATGAACACGGCCATCGCCGGCGCCAAAGATCCGGTGAAGATGGCGGAGGCCATGAGAAAGGCGATCGAGGCGGGCCGCCTTGCCTATGAGGCCGGACGCATCCCGAAAAAGTCGTACGCGTCGGCTTCTACCACGATGGAAGGGATGATTGAGTAGCGCCGAGCGCATAGAGCATAGCGCAAAGCGCAGAGCGCCAAAGGGCCGCGTTGAAACGCTATGCGCCATGCGCTTAGCGCCATGCGTGGTCCGTCATGATACGTGAGCTATGAGCGGCGAGGAAAGTAACAAGGCCCACGATCCGCGACAGTGGGGGCTGTACCTCGTTACCGATCGGAAGCAGACGGGAGGCCGGGACCTCTCGGCGGTTCTGTCGCTGGCTCTACAGGCGGGTGTTCGAGCGATCCAGCTTCGAGAAAAAGGGCTCGACACGATCGAGGTTTATCGGCTGGGAGAGCGGCTGCTCTCGCTGAGTCGCCAAGCCGGCGCGGTGCTGTTCGTCAACGACCGGGTGGATGTGGCAATGGCCCTGGGCGCCGATGGCGTCCATCTCACCCGGAAAAGCCTCCCGCCGAAAGACGCGCGAGCCCTTGTCGGGCATGAGATGCTGCTTGGTATTTCCTGTCACAGCCTTGCGGACGTGCGAGAGGCTATCGAGGGCGGGGTTGACTTCCTGGTTCTCGGCCCCATCTACGATACGCCATCCAAGGCCTCCTATGGCGCGCCCCTCACGCCTGCTATCCTGAAGCAGGCGCGGGAGATGTGCCCCTTGCCAATTCTGGCGATCGGGGGCATCAACGCGACCCGCGTGCCGGAGGTCGTTCAGGCTGGGGCTGACGGCGTCGCGGCCATCTCGGCCGTACTCGCCGCTCCTGACCCGGGGACTGCGACCCGAGAGTTGCTGGAGACGGTCGCCCGGGCCAAAGGCGTCGAACAGTCAAAAAGTCAATCGGTCAATTCGCATCCATCCGGCGTTGACCTCTTGACGAATCGACCCATCGACGAATTGACGTGTTTTTATGCGGATCCTTGTTGACGGTTACAATCTGATCCGTCAGTGGCCGGAATTGGCCATGCTGGACCGGGCCGACCTGCAGTCGGGTCGGGAAGCCCTTCTGAAAGAGTTGAAGGCGTACCAGCAGGCGAGGCGACATCACATCACCGCAGTCTTCGATGGGCGCGAGCGCGGCGGCATTTCCGGAGGAACCGAAAACGCACGCGGGATCGAGGTTCGCTACTCGCGACAGGGAGAGACCGCCGACGAGCTGATCGCGCATCTGGTCGCGGGAGCGGGCGAGGGCGCCGTCGTGGTCAGTTCGGATCGCGAGGTGCAAGCTGCCGCCCGACGACACGGGGCGACGCCGCTTTCCGCCGAGGAGTTCATAGCGCGAATGGATTCCAGCCGTGTAGCGGACATGAAGGGCGGGGACGAGGAAGACCGGCCGCAGAAATCCGGCAAGGGTACGGCGCATCGCCTTCCAAAGAGGGCGCGACGCGAGGAGCGACGACTCAAAGGATTATGAAATGTGGGAGCGAGCGCACCGTCAGCCAACGAACACACCCGACTCGTGGTACGAAGAGGAGCGGATCATGGCGCCTGCGAATCCCAGCCGCGTTGTTGACCTTCGCAGCGATACAGTGACGAAACCGACCCCCGAGATGCGACGGGCGATGGCCGAGGCAGAGGTGGGGGACGACGTCTTCATGGAGGACCCCACGGTCGCTCGACTGGAGGCCCTGGCCGCCGAGCGCCTGGGAAAGGAGGCCGGCCTCTTCGTGACCTCCGGGACGCAAGGGAATCAGGTCTCCCTCATGGCGCACACGCAGCGCGGCGAGGAGATCATCCTGGACGAGAACTGTCACATCTTCAATTACGAGGTGGCCGCCCTGGCGGTTCTCTCGGCGGTTCAGGCGCGGGGTTTGCGCGGACGCCACGGTATTCTGGACCCCGCAGACGTACGCGACGCCATCCGACCGCCCAACATCCACCATCCGAAGGACTCGCTCATCTGCCTCGAGAGCACGCACAATCGCGGTGGCGGGTCGATCTATCCGATCGAGACGCTGCGGGAAATTCGGCGGATTGCGAAGGAGCACGGGCTGTCCGTTCACTTGGACGGCGCGCGGCTGTTCAACGCCTGTGTGGCCTCGGGGGTGCCGGTGAAGGACGTCGCCGCCCATGCCGATTCGGTGACCTTCTGCCTCTCCAAGGGACTCGGGGCGCCGGTCGGGTCCGTAGTGGTGGGAAGCCAGGCCTTCATCGACCGGGCTCGGCGCGCGCGGAAGATGCTGGGCGGCGGCATGCGCCAGGCAGGGATCATTGCCGCCGCGGGCGTCGTTGCGCTGGAGACGATGGTGGACCGACTACGCGACGACCACGAGAATGCGCGCGTCCTGGCCGAGGGTCTGGCCGAACTCCCCGGAATCAACATCGATCTGCGCGCTGTACAAACGAACATCGTCATATTTGACGTGGAACGCCAGGACATCGACGCCGCCGGCCTGGTCCTGAAGCTCGCGGGGCAAGGTGTCAAGTGCTTCACGGTCGCCGCAAATCGTATCCGCATGGTGACGCACAAGGACGTGGATCGGGCGGGGATTTTGTACGCGCTGGAGGTGCTGGGAACGATTCTGAAGTAACCGCCGATTTCGCAGAACGTGCAAGGCACTGACGGATTCTATCAATCCACAGATTACGAGGATTTCACGGGGCGGGGTTCACCGGAACAATCGCCCAATCTGTACTACTGTACTACACACTCGGAGAACCTTGTTTTCCTGAAAGGCTTTTGCCGTTCCCCGTGAAATAGGCCAATCTGCGTAATCTGCGGACCCAGAAAAGTGTACGAGCCCTGGGCATGCCCCGGGGCTCTGTGTGTCTGGCCAAAGATTGCGGCGAGATCAACCTCAATTGCCCCACGGCACCCTTCAGGCCTTGCCCACCGGGAGCGTCACCAATGAAGCGTTTCAGGCACCGGGTTTCCG
>Ga0316622_100002257_pt1 | contig 13214 bp, 13 predicted proteins | sample OWC_Aug_OW2_C1_D_FD_207646 | JGI IMG/M metagenome (GOLD analysis project Ga0316622, IMG submission 207646) | Wetland soil microbial communities from Old Woman Creek delta, Ohio, United States - OWC_Aug_OW2_C1_D5_C | ecosystem: Environmental > Terrestrial > Soil > Wetlands | place: USA: Ohio... | reverse complement strand
GGGCCGCGGTCCCGATGACGCACAGCGCCAGCCCGGTCCACCCCAATCCGCGCGCGCGCGTGCCGCTCGCCAGGCTCCAGAACACGCCAGCAAACGCGACGAACCAGACCAGCACGGACAGATCCACATGAACGACCAGGGCCACCCGGAAAAAATCGGCGACCGGAAACAAGCCCTGCAGGACGGGCGTGCGCGCCAGCACGAGCAGAACCGAGAACACGCCGGACAGCGCGATCGCGCCGACGCCCAGCAGCAGCCAGCCGCGCGCGAGCGAACGAGGCAGACCCGCGACGATCGGAATCCGATAGTGTGCGGAAGCGGATCCGGCGACTCGCGCGGCACGCGCGAGTCCGGGGGCAGTGACATGAGCGGACTTCATCTGAACTGGATCCCTCCTCTGGCCGGATCGAAATCCACGACGAGAATGCGCCCGGGCACAAGTCGGACGGTCTCCTCGCGCACGTGGTTGAAGCCCGGCGCGCGCACGCTGTCGTTGATGCGCACCGCCAGCCGATGCTCGCCCGCCGGGATCGGGAAGCGCGCGTAATAGGTGGACGGACCATCCCGAGAAAGCCCGGCGGGCGCCACCACCGCCTGCGCCAGCGTGCCGCCGTCAAGGTCCAGTTTCACGGTGACGGGCGAGCGCTCGCGCGGGCAGTCCATCTCTTGGCGCATGTTCGGCGCGAGCCGCTGCAATTCCTCCGCGCTGCGCCGCCGGCACTCGCTGCGCAACTGCCCTGGATGAGAGAAGCTGAGCTTCAACAACGCTTCCCCCTCGCCCAAATGTCGGTATGGGGGATTCGACGAAAACCAGCCGATGACTGCGGCAAATGCCCCGTACAGCAGCGCCTGGGCGATCAGCGCGAACAGACGCCTAGACATGGACGCCTCCATTGCCGCGCTTCGCCGCCGGCACCTGCGCGCGCAGGCCATTCAGCGCCTGCTGCAGGGCTCGCAAGTCCCGGCGCCCGCAATAGACCATGCGCACCGCACTGCGCGCCGCGCGCGCGCGCAAGTGCGGTTCGCGCTCGCCGAGCAGGCGCTCCCGCGTCCAGCGTGCGCCGAGGCGATAGGCGCACCCGTCCTCGGGGCAGGCCGCCACCACCACGCCGTCGGCGCCGTGGCGCAATGCGTACTCCACGAAGGCCGGCGGCAGCTGTCCCGCACACAACAGGAGGACCACGCCCGTATCGACGCTGCGCAACGCCTCCACGTCGGCGCCGTGGACGCAGCCGAACACCACGATTCGCGCCGCTGCGGTCAGCTGCTCCAATTCGTCGCGCAGACGCGCGCGCAGCACAGCGACCGGCAACTGCAGCATGTCGATGCCGGTGACGAGCTCGCGCACGCTGCGAAACGGTGTCGACGATGGACACGCGCCCGCGCAGATGCCGCAGCCCGCGCACAGCTCCGGACTCACCACCGCGAGCTCGGCCCCGATGCGTCCGTCCGGATGCGGTTGCATGGAAATGGCCCCGTACGGGCAGTCCGCGAAGCAGCGCCTGCAACCGTTGCAGTTGCCTGCGTCGACCCTCGCGGTCATGGCGCGCGGAGCGTGCGAAAGCAGCGGGCACAGAGCCAACAGCAAGGTGCCGCCGGCGGCGATCAGCCAGAGCGTCGTCTCGGACGTTTCGTACATCAGCGCATGCGGCGCGAGATAGAACCAGTCCAGCGCCAGGATCGCCGCGACACGCGTGAGGTCGGCTGGCGCGGCGCTCGTCGCCGGCACGGCGATGGACAGCGCGACCAGAGCCGCGAGCGTGCCCCAGGCGAGCGCGCGCGCCGGCTGCGTGTCCGGCTGGCTTAGCCGCTTGACATGGATCCACATGCCGAGCAGGAGAAGCAGCGGCAGTCCGATGTGCAGGAACACGAACAGCGAGAACAACCGGTCGTCGATGCTGTCCGGCGTCAAGAAATTGCGCGCGAGCGACACGCCGAACACGCCCAGCGCATCCAGCCACTCCATGGTGGCGACGGCACTGAACTGCGCGAGCGCATCCCACACGAGCCAGTAACCGACCACGCCCGATGTGAGCGCGAGCCAGACCAACGGTACGCCGCTGATCCAGGTGAACCAGCGAAAGCCACCGTAGCGGCCGTGCACGAATTCACATACCGTGTGCACGACGATCACCAGCGCGAACGCGTCCGACGCGTAGCGATGGATGCTGCGGATCAGCCCGCCCAGCCAGGGCTGATCGAATGTGATCGACTGGACCGACGGGTACGCGCCGCTGACGCTGGTATCGAACAGGATGTAGAGGTAGGCGCCGCTGGCGACGATGATCCAGAACAGGTAGAAGCCCAAGGCCCCCAGATGACGCAGGGGATTGGCGCGTGCGCCGAACCAGCGGTCGAACCCACTCTCGACCCGCTCCAGGATGTCTCCTGCAGCAAGGAACGGGCGGGCAGGAATGCGGACATCACCGGCCCAGGCGGAATTTGCGCACATGGGTCGATGCTACGTGCACGCCCGTCCAGGCGAATTAATCTGGGTTCAGCGATCGGCCGGCGTGCGTGGACGACAGGGCGCTCAGGGGCGCGCGACGGACGCAGCGCGCGCGCTGACGCCGTCTCTGCCTGGTCTGCGGGTCGCGCGCCAGCGGCGCGCGACGAAGAGGGCGAGCACGACCACGCCAGTCAAGCCCCCCGCGAGTTCCAGCAGTATCGCGTACTTGAAGCGGTATTCGCCGCTGACCGGGTCGTAGTAGGTACACAGGATGCGCACGCGGTCCAGCAGGCCGAGCGTGCTCTCGCGCTCCGCCGGCTCGGCGCGCAGCGCGCGCTCGAGCGCATCGACCAGAGCGGACAGTGCAAAGCGGTCCCCGTACACCTGGGCGGTCACCACGCCGCGCGCATCGACCACAGTCACCTGGGTCACGTGATCGAAACCGCCGGCGACCGGCACGTATCGGAACCCCACCTCGTCGGCGAAGCGCTGCAGCGTCGCCGGATCCGGGCTGAGGAAATACCAGTTGGGCAGATGAACGCCCTGCTGTTGCGCGAATGCGCGCAACGCGTCCGGGCTGTCGAAGGGGAGATTGAAGCCCACGCTCACGACGTTGAAGGATTCGGGGCCCAGCGCGCCCATGGCTGCCTCGACGGCTCGTTTGAGGGTGCGGGTGGTGGTCGGGCAGACCTGAAAACAGCCCGTATAGATGAAGGACACGAGCAGGGGCTTGCCGCGCAGCTGCGCGAGGCGAACGGTACCGCCGCGGCTGTCGCCGAAGCTGTGTTCGCCGAGCGTGTTGCCAATCGCACCTTGGCTCGCGCTCAGGGCCAGCGACTGATTCAAGCGTTCCGACGCACGTCCGTTCGGCACCGCAATCGCGCTAGCGGCTGCCGGGACATCCGCACCGGCCGCATGCGCCAGCGGCACACAAGCCATGCACGCCAGCGCGATCCACGCGCCAAACGCCGGGCGCCGCAGGAGACCATCCACGCTCACAATAACGCGCCATCGAGTATCGCGCCCAGCAGCAGCAGGGTCAGCTGGGACAGCGAGGCGTGAAACGCCCCCATCGCGCGGCGCGGACCAGGCTCGCGCAGCAGCAGCCAACTGCGCTGCACCAGCAGCGCTCCGCCGGCCACCGCGCAGGACAGATAGACGACACCGAGTCCCAGAAAGACCGGCACGATGGACAGCGCGACCAGCGCGACTGCATGCGCGAAGATCGCCCGCGCCGCGCCCGCATCGCCCACCACCAGCGGCAGCATGGGGACGCGCGCGGCCTCGTAATCCTTGCGGAAAGCGATGGCAAGGCTCCAGAAGTGCGGCGGCGTCCACAGGAACAGGATGACGGCGAGCAGCATCGGCACCGCGCCGATGTGCGGATCGACTGCGGCGGCACCCGCCAGCACGGCGAAGCTCCCGGCCAATCCGCCGATGACGATGTTGAGCCAGGTGCGGCGCTTGAGCCAGACGGTGTAGACGACTGCGTAGAAGAAAGCGCCCAGGAAGGTGTACAGCGCCGCCCACGCGTTCAGCGCCCACCATGCAGCCAGCGTGGACGCCGCCACGAGCAGCAGGATCACGGCGAGCCAGGCACGGGTGTGCGGCAGCGCGCCGGTCACGAAGGCGCGCTTGCGGGTGCGCTTCATGCACGCATCCACATCGCGCTCGACGTACTGGTTGAACGCGCCTGCGCTGGCCGAGGATAGAAAGACCGCCAGGCCGAGAACGACCACCCGCCATGCATCCAGCGCCGGACCGCTGGCCACCGCCCAGCCCGCGAGGGACGTGAACGCGATCACCGCGCCGATACGCAGCTTGAACAGGCTCAGCACCACGCGCACGCGCTGGCCCACCCCGACTGCGCGGGCACTCTCGATTGCTGCGGCAGATGTCATCGTCCCCACCTCTCCTGACCGTGCCTCAGTTGATGCCCCAGACCGATCCCAGGTACTTCCAGTTGATGAAGTAGTACAGGACGAAAGCCGCCAAGAACACGAGCGCCAGGGCGAAGGTGCCGCGCGCTTCCAGCACGCCCGCGCCGCCGCCGTGCCCCTCGATCGCCTCGGAAACGGGTAGTCGCAACGGGGTCGGCCGCGGCTGGCGCTGACCCTCGTCCAGGCGCTTGCCGAACAGGATCGACCACACCGTGACGAAGATGTACATGCCGCCGCCGATGAAGGCTACCACTGCGCTGATGCCCATCAGGGTCATCATCAAATAGGCCGCACCGGGGTATTCGTACGGCAGGGCCGTGCCGGAGAAGCCGATGTCCCAGTGACGCCGCGGAACGCCGAGCGTCCCGGCCCCCATGAGGGTCAGCGCGAGCGTGTACATGCCGGCGCTGAACACGTACGGCTGCCACTGCGCGATGCGGGAGAACGCCACTTCCCGGTTGAACAGGCTCGGCAGCAGGAAGTAGGTGAGGCCCATGAAGGCGAGCGTGGTGCCGATCACCACCGTCGCATGGAAATGCCCGGGCACGTAGATGGTGTTGTGGATGAGCATATTGAGCTGCTCGGTCCCCATCATCACGCCCGAGATCCCGCCCAGGAATCCGAAACCGATGATCGACAGGAAGATCGACGAGAACACCGGGTTGCCCCATGGCGCCTTGCGCAGCCACTCGTACAAGCCGCGCGTGTAGCCTTTCTTGCGCTGCGCCACTTCCATCGAGCCTGGGACGGTGAGGCCGTGCAGCATGCTGGCGAGAACCGCGAAGTACATGAAGTAACTGGTGTTGAGGATCTTCCACTCCGACGACAGGCCGGGGTCGGACAGCAGATGGTGAGCGCACGCCAGTTGCAGGAACAGGATGTACAGGAGAAAGGCCGTGCGGCTGACTTTTTCGGACATCGGCTTTGCCCCGAAGACGATCGCCCCGACCGCGTACCACACGGAGATGTGCGCGGCAACGTTGACCTGCTGCGAGGAGTGTCCGAGCCCCCACCAGATCACCCGGTACATGAGCGCGTCGATGTGCTGCACGTAACCGACCGACCACAGGAAGGTCGGGATGAGGATGATGGCGCCCGAGGCGATGGTGAAGATGGCGATGATGCAGGCCGTCAGCGCACCGAAGGTCACCAGCGGGATGGAGCCTTCGTAGGTCTTTTCGGCCTTGGCGATCACCAGCGTGCCGAGGAAGATGAAGCAGCCGATCAGCCCGCCCACGGCGAACAGGATCAGGCCCAGATAGAACGCCGGATGCGCCTGCATCGGCGCATAGGACGTCATCATCACACTCGACTGGCCTTGGAACACGGCCACGTTCGTAGTCACTGCGCCTATCAGCATCAAGGCGAAGGCCAGCCAGCCCCAGCGCGGGGCGGCCAGTCTCGAGCGTAACAAGGTCGATGCGCAGAAGTACAGGATCGCGATCTCGAAGAACAAGAGCCAGAAGATCAGCATGTCGATGCCGTGCGCGGTGAGCACCATGTAGAAGCGTGCGGCGTCCAGCACGTGCAGTCCGGGCACGCGGGTCAGCGACACCAGCAACGCCAGGATCCCGCCGAGCAGCAGGAAGACGACGCCGGCGACGGCGTTCACCTTGATCAGCGTCTCGGCTTGCCGGTGGTACTGCAGCCCGGAACGCGGATCGATCCGGAACGAGTCAGTCGTGGCCATTTCCGTTCTCCCCGTCGCTCTGTTTGACGTACATGCGGCTCACCATCTGGTGGTGGCCGATGCCGCAGTATTCGTTGCACACGACCGCGAACGACCCGCTCTTGTTCGGTGTGATGGTCACGACCATTTCGTAGCCGGGCACGATCTGCAGGTTGATGTTTTCAGGCTGCAGGGAGAATCCGTGCTGGTAGTCCAGAGCGGACAGGTGAAGCCGGTAGGTCTTGTCCTTCTCCAACTCCAGGATCGGCCACCATTGCCACAGGCGCGCGATCAGGTAGACATCGCTGCCCGCCGGCGGCTGCACGACCGGGATGTTCTGGTCGGTCTCGGTACGGACCGTGTACTTGTCCACCATCTCCTGCGTCTTCCTCTGGAAATGCTCGGCGGAGATGCGATAGGCCTCGTTCGACAGGTTCTGTTTTCCGAACACGTGCCAGTAGGGCATCATGAAAAACAAAACGAGGGCCCATAGGAAGGCAATGACGATCCACCACACCTCGAGCTTCTCGACCGGCTCCTTCCACCAGATCCGCTTTGCGGGCGGCAGTATCGAACTCATCGTCGGTTCTCCTGACTACATCGGTGCGTTGGGCAAGGTGAGGATCTCCATCACGCCCCACAGGATGTAGAGCACGGTCGGGATGGTGATGCCGAGGAACAGGAGGAGAAAGGGGTTGTCCAGCAGGTGCTGCATGGCCGGAATGCGCTCTTCGTCCTCGTTGGCGACTTCCGGTCTCGGTTGATTGGAGATGTTCTCAGCCATCGTTCACCGCGCTGCGCCCGCAGCACGCCTCCCTCATGAAATGGTTCGATTCGCCGCCTCTTCCTTCACGTTCGCGATTGGGCATCGCGTGAAACTCTACGCTGGGCCCCTCCGGTCGGAATTCGTCCAGATTCAGTTTTTGCGCGCGCAGCTCAACATGCCTTGAGGAGTAGGACGAGGGGCTTGAGCACGCCCTCCGATGCCCATGCGTTGAGTTGCGGCCAGTTGCGGATGGTCTCCTCGCATGCGCGTTCCGGCTGCCCTTGCGTCAGGGACACCCCCAGCAGCACCGATGCAATGAACCAGAACACCAAGCCTGTACCGCGCAGTCCCTTTCGACCTGGCCGCATACCTTCCTCCGCCGCTGTTATTCGTATGGATTCTGTCCGACCCTCGCACCAGGTTCCTTAATCCACGTTCAACAGCGGATTCGCAACGGCTGCTAACTTGCGGTGGTGAAATCGGAGACTGCCCAGCAGCGCGCGCGCAAGGTAATCAACCGGCTCGCGGCGTTCGGCGCCGCACTGCTTGTCGTGGTGATGATGATGAGCGCGCTGCTACGCCTGCGCGCTGCCGGTCTGGACTGCCTGGACTGGCCTGCCTGCTATGGCAAGGTGCAGCGGGCGACCGCCGGGCATTCCATTCCCCGCTTGCTGCATCGCATTTCGGCGATTGCAGCGATGTTCGCGGTGGTCAGCATTGCGATCTTCGCCAGTACTCACCCACGGTTTTTCCGACGCGAACTGGCAATGAGCGCTGCAATGTTCGCGCTGCTCATCGGACTGGCCATTCTGGGTCGCTCCAGCACAGGTGCAACGGCGCCAGTCGTACCGCTGGGAAACGTGATCGGCGGAATGCTCCTCACCGCCATGTTCGCGTGGATCGCCCAGGGAGACACACGCCGCGGTCCTCCCGCACCGGGATGGTTGGCCGCACTCTCCTGGACCACGCTGTTCCTCTTCCTGCTGCAAGTGGCTCTTGGCGTCATGACCAGCGCCAGTCACTCCGGTCTCGCGTGCACTGGCATCCTGACCTGCGTCACGGACCGCCTCTGGGAAGGATGGGAGGTTGGACAGTTCAACCCTTGGCGGGAGATGCCCCCGAGCGCCGCAGTGCATGCGGCTCACCGGATTGGAGCGCTGGCCATCCTCGTCATGGGCCTGTTCATGGCCTATGGGCTGCGGGGGGTCTGCCGGGTGCGAGCAGCGGTGCTCGGCACAGCCGTGCTCATGCAAAGCGCAATCGGCGTTGCGCTCGTCGTCTACTCACTCCCGCTGCTCGCTGCCGTCGCACACAACGCCGGCGCGGCCGCTTTGCTGATTACTCTGGTTGCAGCGCACCATGCGATTTTGCGTTCGCGCGAAGGCATGCAGGAGTTGATCTAGATTAACTTCACGTCATCCGGCACGCTCAGAATCGAACAAATTCGGAAAGAGCGGCCCGCATGAAACAGGACATTAGGATCGAAGCATTCCTGCAGAACCTCGCGCTGTTCAAGGAAGCAACCCTGAAGGAAGTGGAGCGCATCGCACAGGGCACCCGAATCGTTCACGCCGCGCGCGGAGAGACGCTTTTCCACAAGGGCGACCCGTCGGAAGGCTTCTACTTGGTGGTATTCGGGCAGGTAAAGCTCGCGTTCACTTCGCCCCAGGGAGCTGAGAAAGTGGTCGAGATCATTGGCCCGGGGATGAGCTTCGGAGAAGCGGTCATGTTTCTCGGCACACCCCACGTCGTCTACGCGCAGACGCTTAGTGACAGTATGTTGCTGTTCGTCTCGAAGGCTGTGGTCATGAGCGAGCTGCAGTGCAACCCTGCATTCGCTGGCAAGATGCTTGGCGGGCTGAGTCGACGTCTGCACGGCATCATCAGCGATGTGGAAGCCTACTGCATGCACTCCGGTGCCCAGCGCGTGATCGGGTACTTGTTGCGCGATGCGGAGCAGGCCGAAGGCAACCATGAGATCGACGTGATCCTCCCCACCAACAAAGGGGTGATCGCCTCGCGCCTGAACCTCACCCCTCAGCACTTCTCCCGCATCCTCCACGATTTGTCGCAATCAGGGCTGGTCAGGGTCGACGGACGCATCATTCACGTCTCCGACGTCGCTCGGCTACGTGCGGCGAACTGACGGGGCTGGTCGCACCGTTCGGGCATCCAGGGGCGCGACCGGATCAGACGTAGCGCCAGGCTCGATCATTGCCGTGTTGCGGTATTGACTACATACCGGACATCGAACGAATGACTCGCATGATCGATTGGACCAAGTTCCCCAAACGCTTCACTCTCGAAGCGATCGACCGGTTCGTATTCGTACCGGAATCCGCAACGCACGCCTCCGAAGAGCAGGTTCGCGCCCTGCTCGAGGATGCACAGTCCTACATCGGCAAGAGCGGCCAGCACGACCGCACGCCGGGCCTGGGGATTTCAGCGCGAGCGGTCGTGCGCGTATGCCGCCAGGCGTTGGACATGTCCGCCTTGCCGGTGGACGGGGTGATCCCAGTCGAACCCGGCTACGACATCGGCAGGGGCCACGCGCCAATTCCGAAGCGAAAGCGCCCCGCTTGGGTGTTGCCGATATGCGCCGCCACGCAGGAACTGCCCTAGCGGTTCACTCGGGGGCTGTCAAGGCGTACGCTTGAAGCTGCTCGTCACGCGCTGAAACTCGGCGATGGACGGCTTGGCGCGCGCCGTTGCGACCAGACCCTGCACGATGAAGTAGCCGTCGCCGTCTGCCGCGATCACCTGGTACAGCTTCATTGGAGCGCCTGAACGCACGTCGTTGCCGTCGGCTATGAGTTCGTACGCCGGCAGGCCGTCGAGCTTCATGTCGCGACCCTGGAAATTCCTGACGTCCTTCAGCGCGGCGGTCTGGCTCGCGCGCGCCTGCGAGAAGTCTTTCAGTCCTCCCACCGCAGCCGAGCCGAGGGACGAGCCCACGACGTAGAGGGCTTCGTTCGGCCCGAGCGGCGGCTGCTTGCCCGTCTCGGTCAGCAGCAGCATGTTGCCCATCCGGGTCGAGATCTTTAGCGTGGGCGTGGCGGTCACGCGAAAGCGCAGCCCTTCGAACACATCGCCCCCGCCGGCCGCAGCCGGTACGGCGCTCAGAACGGCCGCTTTCACCGCGCCGCCGACCTTGGATTCCGCGCTCTTGGGATAGGTGCCCACGACCATCGACGACTTGTTCTGGTCGCCGGAGAGCAGCATCCACTTCAGGAAATCGACGCCGCCTGCCTGTTGCGCGACATGCAGGAGCAGCCGTTCTCGACCGCCCGCAGTCTCCGTCGCCGAGGACAGCAGGGTCATGCCCTTGCTGGCCAGTGCCTCCTTGGTCATCGCCTTGCTCAACTCGCCGACCGGGGCCGGCACCTCGGTGATCACCACCGAGGACTGCAGATCGGCTCGCTCGAAACCTGGGAATCGCTCGGAGGGCGTGAAGCCTGCGGGCGGTTCGAGCATGGTCTGGGTACCGGGGACGCGGACTTTGTCCGCGGCGCCCACTCCGGCGCACGCGCCAAGCAGCAGAACCACCGTTCCCGCCCGGACCATCTCACCCAGGCGGCGGCTTGCACGTCGATTCGAATCAGAACTCATGCATCCTCTCTGGTTGCGGTCGCCGTCGGCAACCCGGAAAAACCAACGCAGGCCATTGTAAGTTCGACCGGCCCCGTCGCGTATCGGCAGATGTTCGCCGCTTTCGCGTACCGACTCAAGTCCACCGCCAGCCAACCGTGGCGGGCGCGGGAAGCGCCCGGGTTTGCCGTGGATCAAACCTGCGCGCGCTGCCCGCGCACAGAATTTCTGGATCCACGACAATCCCCGTCCATGCCAACCGAACTTCGCCTGCCCGCCTCAGCTCTATTCACCCCGTCGAGGCTCGACGGAATCGCCTTCGAAACGACAGCGCAACTCGAGGACCTGCCGGGACTGCTGGGTCAGGAGCGCGCCCGCGAGGCCATTCACTTCGGCGTAGCCATGCGCAACCGCGGCTACAACCTGTTCGTTCTCGGGCCGCCAGGCCTGGGAAAGCGCAGCCTCGTGCAGCAGATGCTCGAGGCGCGCGCGGCACGGGAACCGGCAGCGCCGGACTGGTGCTACGTGAACAACTTCGCCCAGCCGCACAAGCCGCGCGCGGTGCGTCTGCCCCGCGGCGCCGGCCCGCAGTTCAAGCGTGACATGCAGCAGCTGGTCGAAGAGCTGCGCGCCTGCGTTCCTGCGATGTTCGAGAGCGAGGAATACCGCACGCGCGTCGAGCAGATCGACGGCGAGATCGGTGAACAGCAGGAGAAGATCTTCGTATTGCTGGGACAGGAGGCAGCCGCCGAGGGGATCGCCCTGATCCACACGCCGGCCGGCTTCACGCTTGCCCCCATGCGCGAGGGCGCAGTCGTCTCGCCGGAGGATTACGAGAAGCTGCCCGAGGAGGAACGCAGCAAGATCGAAGCGCGCATCAAGCTGCTGCAGGAGAAGCTGCAGAAGGCCATCCGTCGGGTGCAAGGTCTGCAGAAGGACAAACGCGACCGGACCAAGGCGCTCAGCCGCGAGATGACGATGCTCGCCGTCGGCCACCTGACCGAGGAACTGAAAGCCAAGTACGCCGCACTGCCGGAGGTGACCTCCTACATTGGCGAAGTGCAGGCCGACGTCCTGGAGAACATCGACGAGTTCCGCCGGCCTCCGGAGGCCGAGACCAACATTCTCGGGCTCCCCTCAGGAGAGCGCCCGTCCTTCCGCCGCTACGAGGTCAACGTCGTCGTCGGCGATGGCGCCCAGTCTGGCGCGCCGGTGATCGCCGAGGACCACCCGACCTACGCGAACCTGCTCGGCCGGGTCGAGTACGTCGCGCGCTTCGGCATGCTGGTCACCGACTTCGCGCTCATCAAGGCGGGCGCCTTGCATCGTGCCAACGGCGGCTACCTCTTGCTAGACGCCTACAAGCTGCTGTCCCAGCCCTTCGCTTGGGATGGGCTGAAACGCGCGTTGGCCTCCGGGGAGCTGCGCACTGAATCGCTCGGGCAGAGCTTTGGGCTCATCAACACCATGGCGCTCGAGCCCGAGCCCATCCCACTCGATGTAAAGGTCGTGCTCCTGGGCGAGCGCATGATCTACTATCTGCTGCTCGCCTGGGAACCGGAGTTCGCCGAACTGTTCAAGGTGCAGGTGGACTTCGACGACGAGTTCGTGCGCGACGCCGAGCACGAGCGCCTCTATGCCCGACTCGTCGCTGCCCAGGCGCGTCGCGAGAACCTGCTGCCCCTGGACCGCGGCGCCGTCGCACGCGTGATCGAGCACGCGGCGCGCGAGGCAGGCGATGCCGAGCGCATCTCCGCTCAGCTCGAGGGACTGAGCGATCTGTTGCGCGAGGCCGACCAGCATGCACGCGCGTCGTCGGCCGCGGCGATCTCGCGCGAGCACGTCCAGGCAGCCATCGACGGACAGCAGCGCCGCGCCGATCGCGTTCGCAGCAAGATCCACGAGTCCATCCTGCGCGGCGAATTGATGGTGGACACCGACGGCGCGAAGACCGGCCAGATCAACGGGCTGTCCGTGAGCGGGCTGGGCAATTTCGCTTTCGCGTTTCCGACGCGGATCACGGCGAACACGCGGCTAGGTGACGGCGAGGTGATCGACATCCAGCGCGAGGTCGAATTGTCCGGGCCGATCCATTCCAAGGGCGTGATGATCCTGGCCTCCTACCTGGCCTCGCGCTATTCGTCGGACCGGCCGCACTCGCTGTCCGCGAGCCTGGTGTTCGAGCAGACCTACGGCACAATCGATGGCGACAGCGCATCGCTCGCGGAACTGTGCGTGCTGCTATCCTCGATCGGCCAGTTTCCCCTCCAGCAGTCGCTGGCGGTCACCGGCTCGGTCGATCAGCACGGCAACGTGCAGCCGATCGGCGCGGTGAACGAGAAGATCGAAGGCTTCTTCGACATCTGCAAGGCGCGCGGTCTATCCGGGCGGCAGGGCGTGATCATCCCGGCCACGAACGCCAAGCATCTGATGCTGCGCGCGGACGTCGTGCAGGCGGTGGCCGCGGGCGATTTCTCGGTCTTCAGTGTCGACACGGTGGACCAGGCGCTGGGACTGCTCGCGGGATCCCCTGCGGGAGAGGCCAACGCGCAGGGAGAGTATCCGCAGGACAGCCTTAACTTCAAGGTTGCCGCGCGTCTGATGGAGCTGTCGCTGATGCGCCAGGCCTACGGCGCGATCGAGATCAAGGTCAAGAAGATGCGGACGGCCCAGCCAGCGCAACCGGAACGTCCGCCGAAGAAGCCGCGCAACGAGAGAGCGTCCGGACCGCCGAGGCGTCGGGACCGATGAACGCGACGCAGCCGCGGCCATCGCGCGTGATGCTCGCCATCGGATCGAACG
>Ga0316622_100002256_pt1 | contig 13214 bp, 10 predicted proteins | sample OWC_Aug_OW2_C1_D_FD_207646 | JGI IMG/M metagenome (GOLD analysis project Ga0316622, IMG submission 207646) | Wetland soil microbial communities from Old Woman Creek delta, Ohio, United States - OWC_Aug_OW2_C1_D5_C | ecosystem: Environmental > Terrestrial > Soil > Wetlands | place: USA: Ohio... | reverse complement strand
TGCGCGGCGCCTCGCGCGATATCAAGCGCCGCATCGGCTATGTCTCGCAGGCCTTCTCGCTCTATGCCGACCTCACCGTGATCGAGAACATCCTGCTGTACGCCGGCATCTACGGGCTCAATGCCGCCGAGTCGCGCCGCCGGGCCGCGTGGGCGCTGGAGCTGGGGGCGCTCGCCGGCCACGAGCGCGATCTGGTGGCGGCGCTGCCGATGGGCCTGCGCCAGCGGCTGGCGCTCGGCTGTGCGCTGCTGCACCGCCCGCAGGTACTGTTCCTCGACGAGCCGACCTCGGGCGTCGATCCGATCGGGCGGCGACGCTTCTGGGACATCCTGTTCGCGCTGTCGCGCCGCGACGGGGTGGCGATCCTCGTGACCACGCACTACATGAGCGAGGCCGAGCACTGCGACCACCTCGCGCTCATGCATGCCGGGCGCATCATCGCCGATGCCGCGCCGCAGGAGCTGAAGCGCGCGGTCGAGGCCGAGGCCGGGCGGGTGCTGGCCTTCACCAGCGACCACCCGGCGCAGGCGATGGAGCGGCTGGCGGGTGCCGGCCTGCGCGACACCGCGCTGTTCGGGCGGCGCGTGCACCTGCTGTCGCGCGCGCCGGAGGCCGACGCCGCGCGCGTGACCCGGCTGCTCGGCGACGCCGGCCTCCTGCGCGGCGCGATCGAGTCGCGCGCGCCGACACTCGAAGACGTGTTCGTCTACCGCATCGGCGCCCTCGAGCGGCAGGAGCGGGAGGCGCGGACATGAATCTGCGACGGGTGTGGGCGGTGGCGCACAAGGAGTGGCGCGAGATCGTGCGCGACCGGGTGTATTTCCTGCTGGCGTTCATTCTGCCGCCGGTGCTGATGCTGGTGTTCGGCTATGGCGTGACCCAGGAGGTCGAGAACGTCCCGTTTGCGCTCATCGACGAGGACCGCAGCGCCCTGAGCCGCGACTACGCACACCACTACATCTCCTCGCGCTACTTCGACTATCGCGGCCAGCTGACGGCGCTGCGGGACGCCGACCGGCTGCTGGCCGACGGTCGCATTGTCGTGGTGCTGGTGATCCCGGCACGCTTCGGGGAGGAGCTCACCGCCGGGCGGCGGGTGGTGATCCAGACCCTGATCGACGGGACGTTCACCGCCCGTGGCCGCACGGTGCTCGGTTACGTCCAGTCGATCAACGCCGCCGCGGCGGGCGACCTGCAGGCGCGGGCGGTCATGCGCCGGCTCGGCATCGGGCCGGCACAGGCCGAGGTGCTGCTGCAGCCGGTGCGCGTGGAGGTGCGCTACCTCTACAACCAGGAGCTGAAGAGCATCTGGGGTGTGGCGCCGGCGATGATCATGTTCATTCTGATTCTGACCGCACCGCTGCTGGCGGCGCTGTCGGTGGTGCGCGAGAAGGAGACCGGCGCGATCTACAACGTCTATGCCTCGACCATCAGCCGTGCCGAATACCTGGCTGGCAAGCTGGCGCCGAGCGTGCTGATCTCGTTCCTGAACGGCATGGTGCTGTGGCTGTTGGCCATCTGGTACTTCGACGCGCCGTTCAAGGGTTCGCTGGCGTTTTTCCTGCCGGCGACCTTCGTCTACGTGGTCTGCACCAGCGCCCTCGGCCTGCTGGTGTCGGCGGTCGCCCGCACCCAGCAGGCGGCGCTCATGATCAGCGTGATCCTGGCGGTGGTGATCGCGCTCAGTTTCTCGGGCATGATCACGCCGGTGTCCTCGCTCACCGGCGCCAGCCACCTGCTGGCGCAGCTGCTGCCGGCGATGTACTACCACGACCTGGTGCTGGGCGCGTTCCTCAAGGGGGTCGGCTGGCGGGTGCTCGGCTGGGAGGTGGTGGTGCTGGCCGGGTTTGCAGCACTGATGCTGTGGGCAACCTGGGCGCTGTTTCGCAAGCGCACCCGCCAATGAGCAGCGTGCGCGCGGAGCATATGATCGGGGCGCGCCGCTGGCTGCGCCAGCTCGGCGTGCTCACCGTCAAGGAACTGCGCCAGCTGTGGCGCGACCGGGCGCTGTTCATCTACATCGTCTACATCTTCACCGGCCAGATCCTGATCTCCGGCGGCGAGATGATCTCGGAGCTGCACCATGCCCAGCTGCTGGTGCGCGACGGTGATCGCAGCGCCGCCGCGCGCGAGCTCATCTACCGGTTCCGCGAACCGTACTTCCAGCGCATCGGCGAGGCCGGTTCGCCGGCCGCGGCGCTGCGCGCACTCGACACCGGGCGCGCGACCGTGGTGCTGGAGATCCCGCCGGGTTTCGGGGCGACCCTGAACGAGGCGCGCGAGCCGGCGGTGGTGCAGCTGCTGGTCGATACCAGCAAGGCCAATCTCGGCTACCTGGCGTCGAGCTACGCGATGCGCATCGGCGCCGAATTCGGCGGCGAGCGCGCCGCCGCGCGGCTCAGCGAGCGCGGCATCGACCCGGGCACGCTGCCGGCCATCGAGAACCGCGCGCGTATGTGGCACAACCCGGAGCTCGCCGAGGCGTGGTTCAGTACCATCTCCGATCTGCTCAGCATGATGACCGTCGCCTGCCTGCTGCTGCCGGCGGCGGCGCTGGTGCGCGAGAAGGAGCGCGGCACCATCGAGCAGTTGCTGGTGTCGCCGCTGGCGCCGTTCCAGATCATGTTCGCCAAGGTGCTGTCGATGACGCTGGTCACACTCCTTGGCACCGCGGTCAGCCTGTTCGTGATCATGCAGCCGCTGTTCGCGGTGCCGGCGCGCGGCAGCCTGGTGCTGCTGTTCGCGCTCACCGCGCTGTACGCGTTCACGGTCGCGGGACTGGGGCTGGCGGTCGCGACCTTCGCGCGCAACATCGCCCAAGTCGGGCTGCTGGTGTTCCTGCTGGTGATGCCGATCATCATGCTGTCCGGCACCCACACGCCGTTCGAGAGCATGCCGGGCTGGCTGCAGAACCTGATGAGCGTGTCGCCGCTGCGCTACTTCATCGAGATCGTGTACGGCATCCTGCTGCGCGGTGCCGGGCTGCGGGTGCTGTGGGATTCGGTGCTCGCCATGGCCGCGATCGGGGCGGCGCTGTTTGCGCTGGGGTTGTGGAGGTTTCGCAGGCAGTTCGGATAACGGCAGTTTCGAGTCGCAAGTTTCAAGTTTCAAGTCCGGTGCGCCGGAGTTCGGAGCGAAGCGGTGCTGCCGGTTGCTCGAACAACTTGAAACCTGAAACCAGAAACCTGAAACCGCTTTAGTGCAGCGACCCGCCCCCGGGCTTCTTCTTGTGGATGGTGACGACCTGCGTCGTCTTCGGCTCATCGACGAATTCCGGGCGCGCGCGGCTTGGGCGGCCGGCGGCGTCGGCCAGTTCCTTTTCGCGGGCGGTGATCAGGCCGAAGCACTCACGCAGGCCCTGGATGGTCTCGGGGGTGAGCGGGTGGGCGGTGCCGGGCGGGGCTGAGGTGTCCTTGGCGACGTCGGTCAGGGTGCGCTTGACCATGCGCAGGATCCGGGTCTCGAACTCGGGCCCCTGATCCGGGTGCTGCCCGGCCAGCTCGCGCTCGCGGCTGGAGATCAGCATCAGGCAGTCGTGGATGGCATGCGCGGTCTGGTCCGACAGCGGATGGCGCATGCCCGGGGCGGGGGCGGTGTCGCCGGCCACGCTGTCCAGGATTGCGCGAACGCGCTGCAGGATCTGGCTTTCTTTGCTGGGCTGCTCGCTGCTCATGGGGTCGGGACGGCGGTAGGGTCGAGTCAGGGCATTCTCGCACAGCCGGCCGTGACGGGCACCTGTCCCCTGGCCGGTCAGGCGTGCAGGTCCGGGATCAGGCGGCTTTCCACGCGTGCGATGACGTCCTTGATCTGGAGTTTGCGCTTTTTGAGGCGCCGCAGCTCCAGCTGGTCCATGTGCGGGTCATGCACCAGGCGGTCGATGGCGCTGTCGAGCGCGCGGTGTTCGAGCCGCAGCTCTTCCAGCTGCGCCCGCAGCGCCGCGCGTGCCGGTTCGTCGAGTTCGTCCATGGCGGTTGCGCGCGGATCAGCCGGCCAGCGCGTCGACCCGGGCGCGCTGCTGGGCGAGCTTGGCGAGCGCCGCCTCGAATTCGGCCACCCGGCCCTTTTCCTGCTCGACCACCTGGGCCGGCGCACGCGCGACGAAGTCGGCATTGGCCAGCTTGCCGCGCGCCTTGGTGAGTTCCTTCTCGAAGCGGTCGATTTCCTTCGTGAGGCGCGCCAGCTCTTCCTGCTTGTTGATGAAGCTGCCGAGCGGCACCAGCACCTTGAGGCCGGCAACCAGGCCCATGGCTGATTCCGGCGGCTGGGTGCCGGCCTCGAGACAGATGAGCGACTCCATGCGCGCCAGGCCCTTGAGGTAATGCTCGTTGCGGTGCGTCCACTCGCGGTCGCGATCCGTGCCCTCGGCGAACAGCACCGGCAGCGGCTTGCCCGGGGAGATGTCGCGCTCGGCGCGGATGGTGCGCACCGCAGTGATCACCGCCATCACCCACTGCATCTCCTCGATGCTGGCGATGTCGGCGCGGCTGTGGTCGGCGCGCGGGTAGGGCTCGTGCATGATGCTGGTGCCGAGCTTGCCGGCGAGCGGCGCCACGCGCTGCCAGATCTCCTCGGTGATGAATGGCATCAGCGGGTGCAGGGCGCGCAGCAGTGTCTCCAGCACGTTCACCAGGGTGTGGCGGGTGGCGCGCTGGGCCGCGGCCGGGGCCTTGGGATCGGTGAGCACCACCTTGGACAGTTCCAGGTACCAGTCGCAGTACTCGTGCCAGGTGAAGCCGTACAGCGCCTGGGAGGCCAGATCGAAGCGGTAGTCCTTGAACGCGGTCTCGACGTCCTCGGCGACCTGCTGCAGGCGCGCGATCAGCCAGCGGTCGGCGACGCTGAATTCCATGTCGCCGCCGTCGGCGCCACAGTCGTGGCCTTCGGTGTTCATCAGCACGTAGCGCGAGGCATTCCACAGCTTGTTGCAGAAGTTGCGGTAGCCCTCGATGCGGCCGAGCTCGAACTTGATGTCGCGGCCCTGGGTGGCGAGCGAGGCGAAGGTGAAGCGCAGCGCGTCGGTGCCGTAGGCCGGGATGCCGGCGGGGAAGTCCTTGCGGGTGGCCTTCTCGATCCTGGGCGCGTCCTGCGGGCGCATCAGCCCGGTGGTGCGCTTCTTCACTAGTGGTTCGAGCTCGATGCCGTCAATGAGGTCGAGCGGGTCGAGCACGTTGCCCTTGGACTTCGACATCTTCTGGCCGTGGGCGTCGCGCACCAGGCCGTGGATGTAGACCTCGCGGAACGGCACCTCATTGGTGAACTTGAGGCCCATCATGATCATGCGGGCCACCCAGAAGAAGATGATGTCGAAGCCGGTGACCAGCACCGAGGTCGGATAGAAGGTCTTGAACGCGGGCGTGGCCTCCGGCCAGCCGAGGGTCGAAAACGGCCACAGCGCCGAGGAGAACCAGGTGTCGAGCACGTCCTCGTCCTGCTTGAGCGCCAGCGCCGGGGCCAGCCGGTACTTGGTGCGGGCCTCGGCTTCGCTGCGTGCCACGTACAGGTTGCCGGCGTCGTCGTACCAGCACGGGATGCGGTGACCCCACCAGATCTGGCGCGAGATGCACCAGTCCTGGATGTTGTGCATCCAGTGGAAATAGGTGCTCTTCCAGTTGTCCGGCACGAAGCGGATGCGCCCGTCCTCCACACAACGCACCGCCTTCTCGATGATCGCCTTGCGGCCGCCGGGGCGGCCGTCCGGCTGCACGTCGCGGGTGAGGTCGACGAACCACTGGTCGGTCAGATACGGCTCGATCACCGCGTTGGTGCGGTCGCCGCGCGGCACCATGAGCTTGTGATCCTGCACGCGCTCGAGCAGCCCCTGGGCGTCGAGGTCGGCGACGATCTGCTTGCGCGCCACGTAGCGGTCGAGGCCGTGGTACTTCGAGCCCGGCAGCTCGACCTTGGCGTCGATGGTGAAGATGTTAATGAGCGGCAGCTTGTGGCGTTTGCCGACTTCGTAGTCGTTGAAGTCGTGCGCCGGGGTGATCTTCACGCAGCCGGAGCCGAACTCCTTGTCGACGTACACGTCGGCGATCACCGGGATCTTGCGGCCGGTGAGCGGCAACTCGACCTGGCGGCCGATGAGGTGCTGGTAGCGTTCGTCCTCGGGATGTACCGCCACCGCGGTGTCGCCGAGCATGGTCTCGGGGCGGGTGGTGGCGACCACCAGATGCTCTTTCGTTCCGGCGATCGGATAGCGCAGATGCCACAGGTGTCCGGCTTCTTCTTCCGAGACCACTTCCAGGTCCGAGACCGCGGTATGCAGTACCGGGTCCCAGTTGACCAGGCGCTTGCCGCGATAGATCAGGCCTTCCTCGTAGAGCCGCACGAACACCTCGGTGACTGCCTGCGTCAGGCCCTCATCCATGGTGAAGCGCTCGCGCGCCCAGTCGACCGACGCGCCCATGCGTCGCAGCTGGCGGGTGATGGTGCCGCCGGACTCGGCCTTCCATTCCCACACCCGCTTGATGAACGGGTCGCGCCCGAGGTCGTGACGCGACTTGTTCTCGGCACCGAGCTGGCGCTCGACCACCATCTGGGTGGCGATGCCGGCGTGGTCGGTGCCGATCTGCCACAGGGTGTTGTGACCGAGCATGCGGTGGTAGCGGGTGAGCGCGTCCATGATTGTGTCCTGGAACGCGTGCCCCATGTGCAGGCTGCCGGTGACGTTCGGCGGCGGGATCATGATGCAGTACGGCTGGCCGTCGCCGGACGGCGCAAACGCGCCGGACTGTTCCCAGGCCTGGTACAGGCGCTGCTCGATGGTGTGCGGCTCGTAGGCCTTGTCGAGGGCGGGGCGGTCGTTGGCAGCGGCCATGCGGCGGGTATTCCGGGAAAATGCCGGCGCGGCGCGGCGCGCCGGACAGCGGAATCAGGGCTTCTTGGGCCGCGTATTTTCCATGTTTGGCGCGCCCTTCGCCAGCGATTCCTCGAGCAGCCGGGCGAGCTTGGCGATCACGTCGCTGCCGAGCACCGGTTTGCCCTCCCGGCGCAGATCGACATTGAGGCGGGCCGCAAGCTGGATGGCCAGGCGCCGCGGATCGCCGTCTGTGGGGCGCGCTGCGGTGGGCATGGCGGGTGCCGGCGGCTTCGGCGTCGCCAAGTCGATGTGCTCATCGAGGTCGATGGCATCTTCGAGCAACGGGATGTCGCTTGGACCGGTGTCGTCGTCGACCACTGACAGTGCCGTGGGTTTGGCAGGCACGGTGGTCGGCACCGCGCTGTAGTCGAGATCGGGCAGTTCATCGGGGCCATCGGTCGCCATGCTGCCGGCACGATCCAATGGCGAGGGGACCGCCGGGCTGGCGGTCATGAAACCTGTCGACGGCAGATCCGGGATCTCGATCGCCGATTCCGCCGGCAGATCGTGGTCCGTGTGAGCACCGCCCCTGGCGGCGGGCGTCCGGGGAGCGGCCTTGTCGGCCACCGGCAGGTGTGGAATCTCGCCCTCCGGCTCCACCAGCAGCGAGCGGTCCGGGGTGTTCCCGTCCGGCGACGGCGAGACATCCAGGTACGGCAACTGCTGTTGCAGACCCTCTGCCGGCACCGGGGTTTCAACCACCGCCTGACGCCCGCCGCGTCTGGGCGCGCCCTTGGGCGGGGGTGGGATGTCGCGCGGTGGCGTCATGACGACGGTGTCGCCCAGCCTGCCGCGCCGTGGCCGTGCCGTGGTCGCCGGGTCCGCCGCCGGGGCAGCCGTTTTGCCTTCGGGAGGGGGTACCGCGGCCGCCGGCTCGATTGCCAGCTTCAGGCTGGATTTGCGGGCGGGATTCTTGGTCTCCGGTTCCACTACCGCCGCCGGTGCCGCCGGTTTGCGCTCGGGCGCTGGCGCAACGGGGTCAGGTTCAATGGCCAGCTCCAAGGGTCTGGATTTGGGGGCGGGTTTCGCCGGTTGCGGCTCGTCAACCGCTGCGGGTGCCGCCGGTTTGCGCTCGGGCGCCGGCAAGATGGGCCCGGATTCAATCGCCAGCTCCAGCGGCTTGGATTTGCTCGCGGGCGTCGCAGTCTCCGGTTTGACAACCGCAGCCGGTCGGCTGGTTCTGGCGGCGGGCGCCACGGCTGGTCTGGAATCGGGAGCGGAAGTGGGAGTGGGTGCGATCTTGGCGGGGCTGGCGACCGGCTCGGCAACCAGCTCTTCGACTATCAGGTCTGGGGGTTCGGGCTCTGGCTCGCGAACTGCTGGCGTGGTCCTGGGTTCAATGGCCGGGGCTGCCGTCCGGGCGTTGGAAACCGTCACGGCGGCGGTCGGACCGGGCGGAGGGGCAGCGGCCTTGGTGGCGATCGGGGCTGGAATATCGTCCAGCGGCACGTCGACGGCCAGCTCATTGGTCACCAGGTCCTGCAGCGAGCGCAGCAGCTCGTCCAGCACGACCTTGCGCGATGGTTTCGGCTCGGGGGTGCCCCGGTCCTGCAGTTTCACTTTGCGGGTCGAGGTCATTTCCCCTAAGTGTAGGCCCGGATTCGACCGTCAACCACCGGTCGATCCGCTACAGGGTATGGGTGTCGAGCGGGTAGCCGCGCTCGCGGTAGAAGCGGTAGCGCTCGCGCCCGCGGGCCTTGGCGGCATCGTCGGGGCCTACCAACTCAGCCACGCGTGCGAACCGGCCAAACCAGGGCGGTACCTCGGCGGCCAGATTCACGAGCACTTCACTCAGGTTTGGCGGCGGTTCCTCGTGGCCGATCAGCACCGGGTGGTCGTCGGCCGGCGCGGCACCGTCGCTGACAGCGTGGGGCACGAAGCTGCCCTGGCTGAAGGTCCACAGCAGTTCGTCCAGTTCGCGCGCCGCCGGCGGGTCCGGGGTCAGCAGGTACACTTTGTGGCCGAGCCGATAGGCCTTTTCGGCTAGCCGGCAGGCGAACAGCTCCGTTGAATCGCCGCCTGCCGGCAGCAGGTAGAAATCGACCTTGGTCATTCTTCGTTGCTCCAGCACCTAAGATCGCGGCTTATTTTTCGTTGCTCCAGCACCTAAGATCGCGGCTTATTTGCCGGCGGCGGCCTCGGCGCGCTGGATCAGCCAGGTGGTGAGCAGCGGCACTGGCCGGCCGGTGCCGCCCTTTTGCTTGCCGCTGAGCCAGGCAGTGCCGGCGATGTCGAGGTGTGCCCATTTGAACTTCTTGGCGTAGCGCGCCAGGAAGCAGGCGGCGGTGATGGCGCCGCCCTCGCGCCCGCCGATGTTGGCCATGTCGGCGAAGTTCGAGTCGAGCTGCTTCTGGTACTCGTCCCAGATCGGCATTTGCCAGGCACGGTCGTAGGCGTACCTGCCGGCGTTGAGCAGGTCGCGCGCCAGCGCATCGTTGTTGGTCATCAGTCCCGAGGCGTGGTTGCCGAGCGCGATCACGCACGCGCCGGTAAGCGTCGCGATGTCGACCACCGCCACCGGCTGGAAGCGCTCGGTGTAGGTGAGGGCGTCGCACAGGATCAAGCGGCCCTCGGCATCGGTGTTGAGTACCTCGATGGTCTGGCCGGACATCGAGGTGACGATGTCGCCGGGCTTGTTGGCATCGCCGTCCGGCAGGTTCTCGGAGCTCGGGATTACGCCGACGACGTTGATCGGCAGCTTCAGTTCGCAGGCGGCCTTGATGGTGCCGAGCACGCTGGCCGCGCCGCACATGTCGTATTTCATTTCGTCCATGGCCGCGGCCGGCTTGATCGAGATGCCGCCGGCGTCGAAGGTGAGACCCTTGCCGACCAGCGCCACCGGCGGCTCGCCTTCTTTTCCGCCCTTGTACTCGATGGTGATGAACTTGGGCGGCTGGCGACTGCCGCGCGCCACCGACAACAGCGCACCCATGCCGAGCTTCTCCATGTCCTCGCGCTCCAGCACCGTGGTCTTGACGCCGTATTGGTGCTCAAGGTCGCGCGCCTGATCGGCCAGATACGATGGCGTGCAGATGTTGCCCGGCAGGTTGCCGAGGTCGCGGGCCAGGGTTACGCCGGCACCGATGGCGAGGCCCTGCTTCACCGCGGTCTCGCCGGGGGCGAGCTCGCTGCGTTTGCCGACCATCAGCACCAGCTTGCGCAGCGGACGCTTCTTGTCGGATTTCTGGCTCTTGAGGCGGTCGAACTTGTACAGCGCCGCCTCGCTGCACTCGACCGCATGGCGCAATTTCCAGGCGATGTCGCGGCCCTTGACCTCGAGTTCCGTGAGGCACACCGCCGCCTCGCTGGCGCCGGTCCCGGACAGGGTGCGGGCCATCAGGGTGCAGGCCTCGCGATAGCGGGCTTCGTTGAAGTCCTTTTCCTTGCCGCAGCCGATGAGCAGCAGTCGCTCGCACAGCAGCCCCTGGGGATTGTGGAGCAGCAGGTGCTGACCGGACTTGCCTTCGATGTCGCCGCGGCGCAGCAGCGCCGTGAGCGCGCCCTGGGCGGCCTCGTCCAGGCGCTTGCCGGACGGTGACAGCTTGCGACCCTCGTACAGGCCGATCACTACGCAGGCGCTGCGCTGCTTCTCGGGGTCGCCGCTTTTTACCGTGTATTCCATGCTTGCTCCTGTTGTAGCCGGGCCGATTTCCCCGGAATGACTGTGTTATAGTGCTGGCCGCCGTGTCGCCTCCGGTGCCGCGAAACCTCGCGGAAAACCGCCCCTTGCCGGCGCGCGGGTGAACGGAATTCTTGATGATCCCGGTATTTTTCACAATGGTCCGCAATTTCGGCCGGTTACGGCCCCGTTTCCGGCGCCCGGACTGAGCCGATGCGGATCATCAACCGCGCCCTGGCCCGCGAACTCACCACCAGCACGCTGGCGGTCACGTTTATCTTCGTGGCGCTGTTCATGGTGGTGAGTCTGGTCAAGATCCTGGCCAAGGCCGTCTCCGGCAGCTTCCCGGCCACCCTGGTGTTCACCATGCTCGGGCTCCAGACCATCGAGGTGCTGGGGCTGATGCTGCCGCTGGCGTTCTACATTGGCCTGCTGCTCACCCTCGGCCGCTGGTATCGCGACAACGAGATGACCGTGCTCAGCGCCTGCGGCGTGAGCCTGACCCAGATGCTGCGCCCGGTCATCGTCCTGGCGCTCGGGTTCGCGGTGGTGGTCACGGCGCTGTCGATGTACCTGACGCCGCTCGCCTCGCGCCTGATGGCGGAGGCCAAGCGCGACGAGGGCGCCCGTTACCAGGTCGCCGCGCTCACCGCCGGGGTGTTCAATGAAATCTCGCCCAGCGAAGGTCTGCTCGAGGGCGGAGTCTATTACGTCGAGGATGTGGCCGCCGACGGCACCATGCAGCGGGTGTTCGTGGCCACCAGCCATCTCGGCCGCCAGGGCGTGCTGATTGCCCGCACCGGCCGCGAATCGGTCGATCCGGTGACCGGCGAGCGCTTCCTGATCCTGGAGAACGGTGTGCGCTACGGCGGCGCCGCCGGCGCGGCCGACTACCGCGTCATCAGGTTCGCACGTTACGGCATCCGCGTAGAGCTGCCGGCGGCGACCCAGCGCAATACCTCACTGCACGGAATGTCAACCCGTCAGTTGTTGCGCGAATCGTCGCCCGGCGCGGATGCCGAGTGGCACTGGCGGCTGGCCAAGCCGGTGGCGCTGGTGGTGTTGGCACTGTTCGCACTGGTATTTTCCTTCAGCCACCCGCGCCAGGGTCGTTACCTGGGGCTGTTTATCGCGATCGTCGCCTACTTCCTGTACAGCAACCTGCTCGGCGTCGGCGATGCCATGCTCAAGCGCGGGCGCGTCCCGGGCGCGCTCGGCCTGTGGTGGGTGCATGCACTGTTCATCGGCCTCGGCCTGGTCCTGTTCTGGCGACGGCTGCACAACCTGCCGCTGCTGCCTGCATTGCGCTGGCGGCGCCGCCGCGCATGAAGCTCATCGATCGCTACCTCGCCAGCGCCATCGCCGTCAGCACGCTACTGGTGCTGGCGGTGCTGTTGGCGCTGTTCTCGTTCATCCTGTTCGTCGACACCCTCGGCGATGTCGGCAAGGCCAGCTTCCAGCTCGCCGATGCCGTGCGCTACGTGCTGCTGTCGTTGCCGCGCCAGGGCTACGAGGTGTTCCCGATGGCGGCGCTGCTCGGCACCACGCTCGGCCTGTCGGCACTGGCCGCCGATTCGGAGCTGGTCGCCATGCGCGCTGCCGGGGTGTCGGTGCTGCGGATTGTGGCGGCGGCGATGAAGGTCGGGTTGCTGCTGGCGGTGGTCGCGGTGCTGGTTGGCGAGTACCTGGTGCCGGTCACCGAGCGCATGGCCGAGCAGGGGCGCACTGCGGCGCTCAAGGTCCGCATCAAGCAGCAGAAGGACCTGGGGCTGTGGCTGCGCGACGGGGCAACCTACGTGCACGTCGGCGAGGTGTTGCCGGATCTCAGCCTGTTACGTGTCGATATCTACGAGTTCGATGCCAGTGACCGGTTGGTGCGCCAGGTGCGCGCGGTGCGCGGTCACTACAGTGCGACCGGCTGGCAGCTGGCGGACGTGCACGAGAGCGCAATCGAGGCTCACCAGGTCACGACCCGGCGCGCGCGCCTGCAGGACTGGCCGACCGGTCTCACTCCGGATCTGTTCAAGGTGTTCACGGTGCGGCCGGAGGCATTGTCGGTGCCGCAGCTCTACCAGTACATGCGCCATCTCGACCAGAACAAGCAAAACACCGGCCCGTATGCGCTGGCCTTCTGGCAGAAGCTGATGTCGCCATTCGCGACCGTGGTGATGATGGTGGTGGCGATCCCGTTCGTGTTCGGCTTGCAGCGCAGCGGCGGCGTCGGCGCGCGGCTGTTCACCGGCATCGTGCTCGGGTTGGCGTTTTTCGTGGTCAGTCGCGGCTTCGGCTACTTCGGACTGCTGTACGGGGTACCGGCGGTGCTTGGCGTCACCCTGCCGACCCTGCTGTTCTTCGGCTTCGCGCTGGTGATGCTGCGACGGGTGCGCTAGCGAAACAGTAATTCTACTTGCTTAACGGCTCACCGCAGAGGCGCGGAGACGCAGAGAAAAGCAAAAAGGAAAATAAACTCGGGTTAGCGGCGAGTAACCCGACTGGCGAAGGCCTGAGTCCCCCCTCAAAACTTTGCAGACGCAGTTGAATACCTTGGTTGGGCCCTTAATCCGCGTTCATCCCTGTTCGTTGTCTGCGTTCATCTGCGTTTCAGGTTTATTGCGATGGCCTTTACACATACCCTTAAGGTGCTTTTCTCCGCGCCTCTGCGGTGAACGCGAATCGTTCAGCCACGGTTCTTGGGCAGCACGACGACCCGGGTGCCGGACAGCCGGTCATGCCAGG
>Ga0316622_100002255_pt1 | contig 13218 bp, 12 predicted proteins | sample OWC_Aug_OW2_C1_D_FD_207646 | JGI IMG/M metagenome (GOLD analysis project Ga0316622, IMG submission 207646) | Wetland soil microbial communities from Old Woman Creek delta, Ohio, United States - OWC_Aug_OW2_C1_D5_C | ecosystem: Environmental > Terrestrial > Soil > Wetlands | place: USA: Ohio... | reverse complement strand
GGCAGATCAACGCGCTTTACGAAAAAGGGATCGTCGGAAAGTGGAAGGACATGCAGGGTCGGAGGCCGCCTCCTGACTGGGATAAAACATCCGGCGCCATCTTAAGGAGGTGATGAGCTATGGCAGATTACAAGAGAGCAAAGTGGGCGGAATGGGCGGATCACATCCGATCTGAGGATGATCCGGCGAAAAACTATGAAAAACCCGAAGCCCTGGACGACCTCGTGGTACTGGATGTCAGTTCCCGGAGTATGGCAGGCTGCTACTGCTCGTCGCTCCTGGCGGAACTCGGGGCCGAGACCATTCGCGTTGAACCCCCGGGCGGCGACCTTGTCAGGACGTATTCGCCCCACGGCATCATGAAGGACGGTACCGGGCTTGCCTACCTGCAGGAAGGGCGGAACAAGTATCACGTGACGCTCAATCTGGAGAAGAAGGAGGGGCGCGACATGTTGCTGGCCCTCGCGGGTCAGGCGGACGTCCTCATCGAGACCTATCCGACGGGGGTGATGGACAAGTGGAAACTCGGTTATGACGAGCTGAGCGCCGCCAATCCGAGACTGATCTATTGCTCCCTCACGGGTTTCGGTCAGTTCGGGCCGGAAAGCAAAAGGCAGCAGTTCGATTACGACAATATCGGCCAGGCGCGTTCCGGCGTACAGTACGGCACCGGCGAGGTCCTTCCGGAAGGGAAGACCTTCAAGGATATGCCCTATGCCGTTCCCACAAAGGCCGGTCCCTGGATTGCCTGGTCTGTTTCCGGGACCTTCGGCGCCATGGGCATTCTGGCGGCCGTGCATTATCGTGAACTGACAGGCGAGGGGCAGCACGTCGACGTGGCGACCCCGGAGGCCTACGAGAGGCTCCACGACTACGCGCTCCACTGGTACTATGACCAGAAAGTTACGAACGAGCGTTTCGGCAGCCTGGACACGGCGCTGTGGCTCTATGGGTTCTACCCGACGAAGGACGGCGGTGTCTTCCTCGGCGGGCTTCGTCTCGAGATGTGGAAGGCCTTCGTGGACATTATCGGGAAGTACGACGAGTGGAAGGCCGAGGAGTGGACGACCCTGGCGCCCTTCATGAAGAAGGACTGGCAGCTCAAGTACCAGGCCATGATCGATCCGGAGACGGCGAAGTACACGAGCGAGGAACTGGCGCAGAAGGCCGTGGAGTATGCCAAGAGTGGCCGTCTCGCGCCCATAACGACTGTTATAGCGCCGATTGTCTCGCCCTGGGACGCGATGCATGACAAGAACTGGGTCGACCGGGGGATGTTCACACCGGTCAAGGATCCCGTCTACGGCGATGTCGTCTGCGCTCAGGCCCAGTGGAAGGCGACGGAGACGCCGCCGAGGACGAAGTGGGTCTGCCGTCCCGTCGGCTACGACAACGGCCATGTCTATCTCAAGTACTTTGGGTACGGTCCCAAGACGCTCAAGGAACTTGAGAAGAAGAAGATCATTTAACCATCGGGTTCTGAGTTGAGAGCAATCCGGGATCAAGGCCGGGGAAGGGCGAAACAACTCTTCCCCGGCTTTCCGGGTTGATTTGTGCACCGCCAACAGCATTTTTGAATATAATTTAATATTAAGGACTTATATTAATATTTATCATATTCTATGTGAGTGTTTCTAAACGAGGGCAGAGGTCCGGGTGAAGGGTTTAGGGCAACGGGTTCCGGGTTAGACGAAAGCGACAAGACAGACAAGAAGGTCAAGAGAGACTAGAAGGACCAGAGAGACCAAATAGACCAAATAAACTTTCGAAGGAGGAAAGTATGGAGATCAAAAAGATATGCGTATTGGGTGCAGGTTTGATGGGAAACGGCATTACCCAGGTGTGTGCTCAGGCCGGATACCAGGTGGCCATGAGGGACATCGAGCAGCGTTTCATTGACGGTGGTTTCAACAACATCAAGAAAAACCTGGCCCGCGAAGTCGAGAAGGGCAAAAGGACCCAGGCCGACATGGACGCCGTACTCGGCCGGATCAAACCGACGCTCGATCTCAAGTCGGCGGCAGCCGACGCGGACCTGATTGTCGAGGTCGTCATCGAGGTGATGGATGTGAAAAAGAAGGTTTACGCGGAGCTGGAACAGATCGTAAAGCCCGAGTGCCTATTCTTCACCAATACATCGGGTCTCAGCATCACCGAGCTTGCCGCGGTGACCAAGCGTCCCCAGAAATTCATTGGCACGCACTTTTTCAACCCCGTCCCGGTCATGAGGCTCCTGGAGATCATCAAGGGCTACGAGACCTCCGAGGAGACATTGAAGATGGCCATGGAGTGGGGGAAGAAGATCGGCAAGGAAGTCATCGTGGTGAACGAAGCCCCGGCATTCTGTGTGAACCGGATCCTCGTTCCGATGCTGAATGAGGCGTTCTTCGTCCTGGGTGAGGGACTCGCTACCGCCGAGGATATCGACAAGGGCATGGTCCTGGGCTGCAATCACCCCATCGGGCCGCTGGCGCTGTCAGATCTCGTCGGCAACGAGACACTCCTTCGCGTCCAGGAAGGCCTTCATAGAGAACTGGGCGATAAGTATAGACCCGCGCCGCTTCTTGTGAAGCTCGTCAGGGCCGGCCGCTACGGAAGGAAGACCGGTAAAGGAGTTTATGATTACACAAAAAAATAGGGTATCGGTTAAAGGGTACCGGGTAAAGGTTGAAAACCTCTTCCTGATCCTCTTCCCCTGGACCCCTTAACCCTGTCCCCTTAGCCCTGCGAAGCGCTTGGTGCTTCGCGCCATGGAGGAAGAACCATGAAAGAAGTTGTTATCGTATCTGCCTGCCGGACGGCCATCGGGACCTTTGGCGGTTCGCTGAAGGACTCCCATGCGTACATCCTCGGCAGCGCCGTCATGAAAGAGGCCGTTAAACGGGCCGGGGTATCGCCGGACCTGATCAATGATGTCCGCTTCGGCTGCTGTCTCGAGCCGTACAACGCGCTTAACGTGGCCCGCGTAGCCGCCATCGACGCCGGTATCCCAATAACGTCAACGGCCGTCACGATCAACCGGGTGTGCATCTCCGGGATGGAAGCCGTCATTTCCGGGATGGCCATGATCCAGGCGGGCCTGGTTGATGTCGTGCTCACCGGCGGCATGGAGCACATGTCGAGTGTTGCTTACGCGGTGCCCACGGCACGCTGGGGCTGCAGGCTTCAGAACCAGAGTTTCGATGACATGATGATCGAGGCGCTTTATTGTGGCTCACGCCTCCAGCCGGGTCTGGAAAAGGGGCCGGCGAAGGAAGGCCCTGTCGTGGACATGTTCAGGGGGAAACCTTACATCATGGGCCACACGGCGGAGTTGATCGCCCAGATGCACAACATCAGCCGCCAGGAGATGGACGAGGTTGCCCTCCGGAGCCACAACGGCGCCGAGAAGGCCACTAAAGAGGGTTATTTTAAGGAGGAGATCGTCCCGATCGAGATCCCCCAGAAGAAGGGGAAACCCCCGATCATCTTCGATAAAGACGAGCACTTCATACCCGGGCTCACGATGGACAGGCTCGCGGCCCTGCCGCCCGCCTTCATCCCGAAGGTCGGCAAGGTCACTGCCGGGAATTCCTCTGGACTCAATGATGGTGCGAGCTGCATGCTAATCATGTCCGGCGAAAAGGCAAAGGCGCTGGGTCTGAAACCCATAGCGAGGATAAAGGCCGTGGGCTATGGCGGTGTCCATCCGTCGGTCATGGGGCTCGGTCCCACACCGGCTGTGAAGGATCTCATGAAACGGTCGGGTCTCAAGCTTTCAGACTTCGAGCTGATAGAGGTGAATGAGGCCTTCGCTGCCCAGTACATCGGAGTCGAGAAGGAACTGGGTCTCAAGCGGGAGATCACGAATGTGAACGGCTCCGGCATCGGGCTGGGACATCCCGTCGGCTCGACGGGATGCCGGATCATGGTGACTCTGCTCCACGGCATGAAAAAGCGGGGAAAGAAACTCGGTCTTGCCACGCTTTGCGGCGGCGGCGGCGTGGCCATGGCGACGGCCCTCGAAATGATCTGAGGTTCCTTTGGGGCAACGCGATTGGGGACCCTGCGTTTGCGGGGGTGAACTGTAATGGCGCTCTTCCGTGCCAAGAGCGCCTTTCACCCTCAACCTAAACCCGGAACCCGGAACCCGGAACCCGGAACCCATGGACCTCTGGGCCATAAACCGGATAGACCGAGCAGATACAGGTGGACATAGATCGACTGAATAGATTTTGAAGGGAGGTGGTTTTCGGTACAAGCGGATTTTGTGAAGGGGGGTTAATGTTACAACAAAACAATAAAAGGAGGCAAATCAATGGCGGACACACCCAAAACCAACAGGGACATCCTGAACAAACAGAGGATATTCCCTCCGCAGGGGCCGCTTTCCGGATTCCGTGTCCTCGACTTTTCCCAGGTTCTGGCATCGCCGTACCTGGGAACCATGTTGAGCGACATGGGGGCGGAGGTCATCAAGGTGGAGGCGTCTTATGGCGACAGCAGCCGCGCTTACGGCCCCATAAAAGAGGGGGAAGCCGGATATTACATCACTCAGAACCGCGGTAAATACGGGCTTTGCATGGATCTCACCAACCCCAAGGCCATCGGGATCTGCAAAGAGCTGGCGAAGATATGCGATATCTGCATCGAGAACTGGAGACCCGGCATCATGACCAAACGCGGGCTTGATTATGCGGCACTCCGGGAAGTCAACCCGGGGATCATCTATGCCTCCGTCTCCGGCTTCGGCAATTTTGATCGGTTCGCTCCGGCCCCGGGTCCCTACAGTCCCCGCGTGTGTTATGATGTCATCGCCCAGGCGGAATCGGGGCATCAGTGGATGAACGGGTTCCCGGACAAGGCGCCCCACGGACTGGATGTGTCCTGGTCTGACATGAACACGGGGACACATGAGGCAGTGGCCATCGTGGCGGCCCTGATCCAGAGGATCAAGACAGGGAGGGGACAGTGGATTGATATCGCGCTGACCGACAGCATGATCGCGAGCAACGAAAATGTGATCTGCATGGTCAGCATGGCGGCCGACGATGTGCCGTCGCCGGCTCGCAATGGGTTGCGCAGGCTTTCGCTCAGCCCCTATGGTGTCTTCAAGGCCAAAGACAATTATTTTGTCATCGGTGTCGACAACGACAAACGTTTCGCCGGCCTGTGCGAAGCCATGGGGAAGCCGGAGCTTGCCCGTGACCCGAAATTTGACACCAATTTTCACCGGCTCAAGAATCGGGCTGCGATTGAAGGCATCGTCGAGGCCTGGTGCGCCCAGAGGACGGTAGAAGAGTGTGTAAAGATTCTCAGGGATCAGCATTCCGTGCCTGCCGGTCCAATCCTCACAAACACGGAATATGTCAAAGACCCCCATTACCATGCCAGGCAGATGCTCGTTCCCATCGAGCAGCCGAGGGCGGGAGTTTTTGAAATGGACGGCGTGGTGAGCAAGCTGTCGCGAACCCCGGGCAGGGTCCAGGGTGCGGCACCCATGATGGGTGAGCACAACCGTTTAATCTTGAAGAAATACCTGGGCTATTCGGACAAGGAGATCGACAAACTCTACGACGAGCTGGTCATTGTGGAAAACATCGACCTCGCCTACGGCTACAACGTGGACGTGGCCAGGGCCAAAGCAAAGGAGAAAGGGGGTGAGAAGAAATGAAGCTTCAAGCACAGGGACCACTCGTTGGAGTACGTGTATTGGAAATCTGCGAAGGGCAGGAGGGGCCATACTGCGGGGCCATCCTTTCCGATCTGGGCGCCGAAGTGATCAAAGTGGAAAATCGTGAGGGCGATTACACAAGGAAACTGGGGCCCTTCAAGAACGGCGAGTCCGCCTATTATATCAGCTACAACAGAGGCAAAAAGGGCATTGCGCTGGACCTCTCAAAGAAGAAGTCTCAGGAGATCGTCAAGGAGCTCGCCGCGAAATCCGACATATTTATTGAGAACCTTGAGCCCGGTGTAATTGAAACCCTGGGCCTCAATTACGATGTCCTCAAGGAGGTCAACCCGGGCATCGTATACGGCTCCGTCTCCTGCTACGGTCGAACAGGCCCCCTCTCGAAGTACCCCGGCAATGACATCGTCGCCGAGGCCATGGGCGGACATACCTCGGCAAACGGTTGGCCCGATGGCCCTCCGGAACCCCTGGGAATGGCCGTCTCCTCACACTGCGGCGGTGCCGAATTCGCCTGGGGCATTCTGTGCGCCTACCTGCACAGGATGCTGACCGGGCACGGCCAGTACGTGGATGTGTCCGTTTCCGATAAAAACATATCGGTGACGGAAAACGTTCTTGCCCTGGCCACCATGGTCAACGTGACCCGAGGTCGGACGGGCGGGCACCACCCCATCGTCGGGCCTTACGGTGTTTACATGGCCGTCGACGGCGCTTACGCCATCGGCTGCGGTACGAATGAAATGTGGGGAAGGATCGCCACGGCAGTCGGAAGGCCGGAACTCTCAACTGCCGAAGGATGGGCGACAAATCTCGACAGGGGATCGAAACGCCTGACTCACATGATCCCCCTCCTCACGGAATGGGGGAAGGGCAAGAAGCGCGATGACATCGTCCGCCTTATGAGGGACGAGAGTAACGTGCCCTGCGGCGCCTGCGCCACCCCCAAGGAAGTCCAGAGGGACGTCCATTACCGCATGAGAGGGACAGTGGTTGATATCGTCCAGCCGAAAGCCGGCAAGGTGAGCGTTGCGAGTGCTTACGCCAGCAAGATGTCGGATCCCCGGCCGATGATTCAGGGAGCCGCACCACTTCTCGGGGAGCACAACGAGGAGATCCTGCAATCTGTTATCTGCATGACCTCCGAGGAGCTTGCAAAGCTCTACAAGCAGGGGATCCTGGTGCAGGACCTCGAGCCTAAACAGCCAACTTAATGCTATCAACCGATGATCTGCACGGGGTGGCGGAAGCTCAACTTCCGCCACCCCGTCACAAACACCAGAACGCGGACCCGGGAGGCCTTCAGCCTCAGTTGTGAGTGGTGAGTTGTGAGAAAAAATTTATATGGATTAATTCAAAACTCAAAACTCAAAATTCAGAATTGGAGAGGGTTTCAACCTGCGACTCAGATAGACCAGACAATCCAAACAGACCTATACGGACTTGAATAAACCCGTGGCCCTGTGGGCCATAAACGAAACAAACGAAACAAACCAGATAGACAAGACAGACGAGAAGGACCAGATTCATGATCAAGGAGATAATGATTGACGGGACGCAGATTGCCTCCTGGGTGAATGACGGGGGCTTCGTTGAAGGGCGCAAATACCTCGTTTTCATCCACGGCTCGGGTGGTGAGCACACCCTCTGGGAAAATCAGTACAGGGTCCTGCAGGCTGATTTCAACATCGCCGCGGTAAACCTGCCCGGTCACGGCCTCTCAGGAGGGAAGGGGGAGAAGGACGTGATGATCTATGTCGAGTGGGTCAAGAAGATGATCGGCGGTCTCGGAATCACAAGGCCGCCTGTTCTGATCGGCCATTCCCTCGGGGCGGCCATCAGCCTCACCTTCGCCATTCATTACGGATATCTCCTCTCTGCGATCGTTCCCGTCGGTGGCGGTGTCACCATGCCTGTGAATCCTGCTCTCTTGAGCCAATTGAAGACAGACCCGGAAGCCGTCTACGGGATGATTGTCAAATTTGCCATCGCAAAGAGTCATCGTGATCGAGTGGGCCCCGGCATTCACGAGGGACTCAGGAAAGGCAACCCCGAGATTCTTCACGATGACCTCTTCGCCTGTGACAAACTGAATGTGACGGAGGCCGTCAAAAAGATTAATATTCCCGTTCTTGTCATCTGCGGGGATGATGACAAGATGACGCCGCCGGCACTTTCGCGATACATAGCGGACAATGTACCCGGTGGGAGGCTTGCACTGATACCGGGCGCCGGCCATTTCGTCATGCATGAGGACCCCGAAGCGTTTAATAAAGTGCTCAAAGAATTTATTATTTTATTATAATAAGTTATAAATATTACATTATATATTGCTTGAAGTTTTTATCCTGGTACTTTGGGCCTTCGGCCTAAGTAGCGGTGGATAATAATAGATGGTCAGCAAAGGTTGCAGGCACTTCGCCCTTTGCCCTATACCCGAAACCCGTTGCCCTTGAGCTTGGCCTTTAGGCAACAGCTTAAATTGAAGGAGGGGGAAAATTATGACAGGGAAAACATTTCAGCCCGGGGAGTGGTATCAGTATCCGCTGCTCATCAAGAAACTGCTGGTCACTCCGCTTGCGTATGCCCCTGACCAGGAGATCGTTTACCGCGACAAGCTCCGGATGACCTACCGCGATCTGGACGAGCGGATCAAGAGGCTGGCAAGCGGGCTCCAGAAACTGGGGGTTAAAAAGGGGGACACGGTCTGCGTGTTTGACTACGACAGCAACCGTTACCTGGAATGCTTTTTCGCGATTCCCATGATGGGTGCGGTCCTGCACACCATGAACTGGCGACTTTCGCCGGAGCAGATCCTCTACACGATGAACCATGCCGAGGACGATGTTGTTATCATTCACACCGATTTTCTCCCCATCCTCGAGGCGATCAAGGACAAGCTCACGACGGTGAAAAAATTCATCGTCGTCACCGACGACGGCAAGGTGCCGGAGACGAAAATAAAATTTGACTTCGAATACGAGCAAATGCTCAAAGGGGCCTCTCCCGATTTCGAATTCGAGGATTTCGACGAGAACACGAAGGCGACGACGTTCTACACGACGGGGACGACGGGGCTTCCCAAGGGGGTTTACTTCTCCCACCGCCAGCTCGTCCTGCACACCCTGAGCACAGCCATCGCCGCCGGATGCTTCGAATCGGTGGGCCGGTTCCGCACCACCGACATCTACATGCCCCTGACCCCCATGTTCCACGCCCACGCCTGGGGGATTCCCTACATCGCGACGCTCTATGGCGTGAAACAGGTGTATCCGGGGAGGTACGAGCCGGAGATGCTGCTGAAGCTGATTCTCGGCGAGAAGGTAACGTTCTCTCACTGCGTACCCACCATCCTTCACATGCTCGTGTCAAGCCCGGTCGCCAAGAAAGTCGATCTTTCGCGATGGAAGGTGGTCATCGGCGGCGCGGCACTGACGAGAGGGCTCGCCAAGGCGACGATGGACCTCGGTATCCAGGTCTTCTCGGGGTTCGGCATGTCAGAAACCTGCCCGGTCATGACACTTGCCACTCTCAAGCCGCACATGCTGGGGTGGGAGAAGGACAAGGTGCTCGAGACCGTGATCAAAACAGGGTTCCCCATACCGCTCATCGAGCTGGAGGTCGTGAACCCGTCCGGGAAACCGATGCCGCACGACGGCAAAACAACGGGCGAGGTCGTGATGAGGTGCCCCTGGCTCACTCAGGGCTACTTCAAGGACCCGGCCAGGACGAAGGATCTCTGGCAGGACGGCTGGCTCCACGGCGGGGACATCGGCTACATCGACCCCGAAGGCTATCTGCAGATCACGGATCGCCTGAAAGACGTCATCAAGACGGGTGGCGAGTGGATCTCGTCTCTCGAGCTTGAAAGCCTGGTCAGTCAGCATCCGGCGGTTTCGGAAGTTGCAGCCATCGGCGTGCCGGACACCAAATGGGGTGAACGGCCCATGATTATTGCGGTGCTCAAACCCGACTCCAAAGGCAAGGTGTTGCCGGATGACATCAAGGCATTCCTGCAGAAGGCCGTCGATGAGGGGAAGATACCGAAGTACGGACTTCCCGACCGCTACGCGATAGTGGACGCCATTCCGAAGACGAGCGTGGGCAAGATCAACAAGATCGCCCTACGGGATCAATTCGGCAAGTGAACTGTGCGTATCAGCTTTGAGTTCTGAGTGTAAATTTTGAATTATAGTAAAGAGCCACAGGTCAAATAATTCAAGATTCAAAATTCATAATGACCGAAGGTTAGATTAACTCGTAACTCATCAATCAAAACTGTCTGACCAGTCAGACAATTAAGGAGGAAGACTATGGATTTTAATTTGACAGAAGAGATGAAGATGTTGAGGGACATGGCCTACAAATTTGCTGTTCAAGAAATACAGCCGGTTTCCCGGGAGTGTGACCTTCAGGAGAAGTACACGCCGGAGATCCGGAAGAAGGCGGCTGAAAACGGTCTTGTTGCCGCCTGGATTCCGGAGCAGTATGGCGGTTCGGGAGTGGGATTTCTCGGTAACGCTCTCATCACGGAGGAACTCTCCCGTGTGGACATGGGCATAGCTCTCAACATCGTGGCTGCCTCTTTCGGCTGCGAGGGGGTGTACTTCTTCGGGTCGGAAGCGCAGAAACAGAAGTACCTGCCGCCTGTCTGCAAGGGGGATACGGTGAGCGCCGGCGCGTTCACGGAACCCAACGCGGGGACGGATGTCGCCGGTTACAAGACCAGGGCTGTCAAGGACGGTAGCGACTTCGTGATTAACGGGCAGAAGATGTTCATTACGAACGGGACCGTTTGTGACTGGATGCTCACCCAGTGCATCACCCAGCCGGAAGAAAAGAAGCACAACAGCTTCAGCATGATTGTCGTCCCGGCCACTGCCAAGGGCGTGACACGGAACAAAATCCACGGGAAAATGGGGATCCGTGCCAGCGACACCGCCGAGATCGCCCTCGAGGACGTGCGCGCGCCCCAGGAAAACCTCGTCGGCAAGCCGGGCCGGGGTTTCCATCAGCTCATGCATTTCTTTGATGTGACGCGCATTCTGGTCGCGGCCCAGGGACTGGGACTCGGCATTGGCTGCCTGGAGACGGCTGTGAAGTACTCAAAGGAGAGGACGGCCTTCGGGGCGCCCATCGGCAGTTACCAGATCTCCATGCAGAAGTTCACCGAGATGGCGATTCGCATCGAGGCGCTGAGGGGCCTCGTCTACAAATCTGCGTGGCTCGTGGACTCGGGTAAACCCGATTACACGCTTGGGGCGATGGCGAAGTATTACAGCGGCCAGACAGCCGTCTTCTGTGCCAACGCGGCGGTTGAGATACACGGCGGCTACGGTTACATCGAGGAGTATGACGTCCAGAAGTGGTACCGTGACGCGAAGATCCTCGAGCTCTACGAGGGCACGAAGGAAGCCGAGATCATGACGGTCGGCCGCGTCCTGATATCGAAGTAGCAGTGATGAGTGTTAGTGATGATTGGTCAGTTACCGGGGCTCAGACATTTTGAGGCTGAGCCCCGGTTCACTGATAAACGGGCTAGAGAAAAAAGTAGCTTGCCCCCTTTTTTTATTGAAGCAGACGTGTAGCCTGCAACCCGGACAGATCAGACAGACTTAGATGAACGATAAAGCTCTTCCCATAGTTATACTGGATCGAGAGGACGCGACACGCGACATCGAATTCTGGAAGAAAAAGACCCCGGAAGAAAGACTCGATGCCGTGGAATTTTTGAGGGAGCAGTGCTACCTCGCCATGGGCATCCAGCAGGAGCCCCGGATGGTGCGCGAGTTGCGGGTCGTCGAAAAGCAAAGATGAAAATTCACACGGATTTCAGGGAATTCGTCAGGGCCCTCAACAATAACGGTGTCGAATATTTGATTGTCGGCGCTTTTGCTCTTGCTTTTTATGGATATCCCAGGGCTACAGGTGACATGGATATCTGGATCAGGCCGCTCGAACCCAATGCGGTGAGACTTCTGAAAGCAATGATGGATTTCGGCTTCAAGGATCTGAATTTAAAAAAGGAGGATGTTCTCTCAGGAAAGATCATACAGCTCGGATACCCTCCTGTCAGGATAGATCTCGTGACCGCACTGGACGGCCTCAGCAGTCCGGAGATATGGGACACCAGGGTGGCAGGAAAGTTCGGAGACGTATCCGTTTCGTACATAGGCAGGGTGGCATTTGTAAAGAATAAAAGGGCACTCGGCAGGCATAAAGATCTTGCCGACCTTGAACTGCTGGGGGAAAAAGTGTGACTTTCTGCCTTGGCCTTAAGCCTGACAATTCGCGTCATAGACCTAGACAGACCAGATAGACCCATACAGAGAGGAGAGACTGCCGATGGCTTTGGAAAATGTTATTTACGAGAAAAAGGGTGCCGTGGCGTATGTCCGATTGAACCGGCCCAAGAGTTTCAACGCGATCGACCCTGGTTTCGTGAGGGATTTCACCAAGGCGATGGAGATGTGTTCCGACGATGACAGTGTCCGGGCTGTAGTCATTACCGGCGAGGGCAAGGCTTTCTGCGGAGGCGGCGACATCGCCGTATTCAAAGCCTTCTTTGATAAAGACAGGGCGGAGCCCTTTCGGGAGATCCTTAAGGTTCTGAACCCGGGGATCATCGCACTCCGGAGGATGGGGAAGCCCGTCATCGCGGCGGTCAACGGGGCGGCCGGTGGAGCGGGGATGAGCATCGCTGCGGCCTGCGATCTCAGGATATGCACCGCATCGGCGCGTTTCCGCGCGGGTTACCCGCAGATCGGCATGGTCGGCGACGCAGGGTGGACCCTGTTTGTCCCGCTCCTTGTGGGCTTCGGAAAGGCCATGGAGCTCATGCTCCTTGATCCGTTGTTTGACGCAAAGCAGGCCTACGACATGGGCTTGGTCAATATGGTGGTGGACGATGACAAGTTCGCTTCGACTGTGTCTGAAGTGGCGGAAAAGCTCGCCAGCGGCCCGACGAAGTCATATGCGATCATCAAGGCAAACCTCAACGCCGCCATGGAGGGGCTTCTTGAGCAGCAGCTCGAGCTCGAGCGCATGGGTATGTTCAACGCCGCGAAAACCGAGGACTACGTCGAAGGCGTCAACGCCTTCCTCGAAAAACGCAAAGCAAAATTCTCAGGCAAATGAGTGTTCACAACTCATTTGCCAGTTATGAGTTGTGAGTGTTGAGTTTTGAATTGAAAAAGAGTCCTTTAACTCAAAATTCAAAATTAAAAACTCAAAATTGAAGCAGGCCTTGGCTTGCGTTCTTGGGGAGCAACATGCCTTTCAAAACGATTACCGCTGAAGTCAAAGAGGGGAGGATCGGTTTTGTGACCCTTAACCGTCCCGACCGGAAAAACGCTATTTCCGTCGAGATGCGTAAGGCCCTTTCCGACCTCCTCAGGGGTTGGAAAGATGATCCGGGCATCGGCGTTGTGATCTTTACCGGTGCCGGCGACACCTTCAGCGCGGGATTCGATCTCAGCGAGTTCAAAAACCCCGCGCTCCTCGCGGAAATTTTCGAGACTTCGGCGCGCTATCATAGGGACCTGTGG
>Ga0316622_100002254_pt1 | contig 13218 bp, 8 predicted proteins | sample OWC_Aug_OW2_C1_D_FD_207646 | JGI IMG/M metagenome (GOLD analysis project Ga0316622, IMG submission 207646) | Wetland soil microbial communities from Old Woman Creek delta, Ohio, United States - OWC_Aug_OW2_C1_D5_C | ecosystem: Environmental > Terrestrial > Soil > Wetlands | place: USA: Ohio... | reverse complement strand
CACCGGTCTCGTTCTTTGCACCCCATCCGGCTTACAGTTCGCGGAAAGATCCTCTCGGCCCAATCGATGAGTTCCGCGACATGGTAAAGGCCCTTCACCGCGCAGGGATCGAGGTGATCCTCGACGTGGTATACAACCACACGGCAGAGGGCAACCATGAGGGTCCGACGCTCTCGTTCCGGGGATTTGAAAATGATGCCTACTACATTCTCGAATCCGACAAACGGTTCTACGGCAACTATACGGGCTGCGGCAACACGCTCGATGCGAGCAACCCGTTTGCGCGCCGCATGATCATCGACAGCCTCCACTACTGGGTCCAGGAGATGCATGTGGATGGTTTCCGTTTTGACCTTGCCTCGATCCTGACCCGCGACGAACAGGGCAGGCCCATTGCGAACCCGCCTGTGCTCTGGGACATTGAGACAGACCCGGCACTGGCAGGCATCAAGCTTATAGCCGAGGCATGGGACGCAGCTGGTCTTTACCAGGTAGGCAGTTTCATCGGCGACAGGTGGCAGGAATGGAACGGAAGATTCAGGGACGATGTCCGGAGCTTTCTCAAGGGAGACAGGGACACGGTCTCAAAATTGGCATCCCGTCTGCTCGGCAGTCCCGACATCTATGGGCATGAGGAGCGGGAGCCGGAGCAGAGCATCAACTTCGTCACCTGCCATGACGGGTTTACTCTGAACGACCTTGTCTCGTACAATCAGAAGCACAATGAGGCGAACGGTGAGGAGAACCGGGACGGCAGCAATGATAACATGAGCTGGAACTGCGGCATCGAGGGTCCGACGGACGATAACGCTATAGAGCGGCTTAGAAACAGGCAGGTGAAGAACTTCTTTGCAGTCACGCTGCTTGCTGCAGGATCTCCGATGCTTCTTATGGGGGATGAGGTAAGGAGAACACAGCAAGGAAATAATAATGCCTACGGTCAGGACAATGAGATCAGCTGGTTCGACTGGGACCTTGTCGGCAAACATGCAGATGTGCTCAGGTTTGTTCAGCGCCTCATCGCGGGTCGCCTGAAGAGGGACGTTTCCCAAGAGGACCCCGGACTGACCCTGAACCAGCTCCTTCATCATTCGAAAATAGCCTGGCATGGTGTAAAGCTCAACCTGCCGGACTGGGGTTCCGACTCTCATGCACTTGCCCTGACGATAAGGAGTCTCAGCGGCAGGCTCATGATCCATATGATGATAAACGCCTTCTGGGATGAGCTGGAATTCGAGGTCCCGCCGGTTAAGGAATTTAACGGTCACGACTGGAACCGATGGATCGACACCTCGCGGGAATCACCGCATGACATCTGTTCCTGGGATGAGGCGGAAGTGGTCCAGGAGGTCGCTTACCCTGCGCAGCCGCGATCAGTGGTGGTGCTTGTCTCCCGGATAATGGATCAGGGGAAGCATTAAGCTTATACAAGAATATAGGGTGAACGCCTTGTGGCAGCGCCCTGAGACCGCTGCCACAAGGTACAGGACCTGAAAGGAGAGCTATGGAGCAGAAACAGGATTTCGCGATACAGCGTCTCGGTGAGTGTACCGTTGCGTCTCCCATGAGCGGTATCCGGTTCACTGATGACGAGGAGCATATCCTCTTTCACAGTGACCTCAATGAGATCAGGCGTTACCTCGAAGCAGGCAGTGAGCCGCCGATATTTGAGGCGGCCGGACCGCGTGAGAAGATCTTCTTCGACCCGTCAAATCTTGCCTGCGGCATTGTCACCTGCGGCGGCCTCTGTCCGGGACTGAACGACGTGATCCGCTCGATCGTCCTGAGCCTCCATCACCACTATGGAGTGCGGACGATCTATGGTTTTCCCTATGGATACGAAGGGCTTTCGCCGAAATTCGGGCATCAGCCGATCATGCTCACCCCCCCGGTCGTGGCACAGATTAATGAGATGGGTGGGACCATGCTCGGCTCTTCCCGCGGCAATCAGGACGTTTCACTCATGGTCGATACCCTGGAGCGTATGAAGATCGGCATTCTCTTTTGCATCGGCGGTGATGGTACGCAGCGGGGCGCCCTCGCCATCAGCGAGGAAGTGAGGAAGCGCGGTCTCAAACTCAGCGTGATCGGCATTCCGAAGACAATCGACAACGACATCTCCTATGTCCAGAAGACCTTCGGGTTCGAGACTGCAGTTTCTGAGGCGAAACGGGCAACCAATGCTGCCCATGCCGAGGCTGCCGGGGCACGCAACGGAATCGGACTGGTAAGGCTCATGGGCCGCGACTCGGGTTTCATCGCGGCTTACTCGGTGCTGGTGGACAACCAGGTGAACTTCTGTCTTATACCGGAGGTCTCATTCACGCTCAATGGTTTTCTTTCCGCACTGAAACAGCGGCTCGAGCGGCGGGGCCATGCCGTCATCGTCGTTGCTGAAGGCGCGGGCCAGGAGCTTTTCGAGGCAACGGGTGAGCGGGACGCCTCGGGCAATATCAAGTATGGAGATATCGGGATCCTTCTCCGTGACCGCATGAAAGAACATTTCAAAAGGATCGGCATGGAGATCAACCTTAAGTACATAGACCCCAGTTATATGATCAGGAGTCAGCAGGCGAACCCTCATGACTCTGCCTTCTGCCTGCTGATGGGACATAATGCCGTACACGCCGGCATGGCGGGCCGGACCGGCATGATCGTCGGCTTCTGGAACCATCAGTTCACCCATGTGCCGACGCCGCTTGCCGTATTACAGCGCAAGAAGATCGATCCTGCGGGCCGGATATGGAGCAGCGTCCTTGCCTCAACCGGGCAGCCAGCGGTGATGAAATAATTCATTAAGGATTAATAATTGAAACTGGCGCTATTAAGAAAATCCCTCCTGACCTTCCTTTGCCAATGGGAGGTATTAGTTACCCCTCTTTGGCAAAGAGGGGTGAGGGGAGATTTTATGCATCGAAAGAATTCCCAAGAGGTTCCCTTAGAATCCCTCCCCCTTGAGGGGGGAGGGTTGGGGAGAGGGTGTTGAAGGATGCTTTTTCACCCTCCCTTTGTCCCTCCCCTCAAGGGAGGGAGATGAGGGATATATTGCAGTACGACTGAAAGGCAGTTCAGTATAGACTCATACAGGAAGGAGAAGCATCATGAAGCTTCCTCGGAACAAGACTAAGATCGTCTGTACCATCGGACCGGCTTCGGAATCGCCCGATGTCATGGATAAGATAATACGGGCAGGCATGAATATCGCCCGCCTCAACTTTTCGCACGGCAGTTTCGACAGCCATCGCTCCGTGGTCCATAACCTTCGATCAGCTGCCCGTGCCGCCGGGAAGAGGGTGGCCATCATGGCGGACCTGTCCGGCCCCAAGATGCGCATTGGCACGCTTTCCCATGAGCCTGTGGAGCTGAAGCCGGGCGACCCGTTCATGCTGACGACCGACGACATCGTCGGCGACGCGGGCAAGGCCTCGGTTACGTTCAAGAAGCTGCCGCAGGCGGTCAAGGCAGGCGACGAGCTCTTTCTGAACGACGGCATCATCCAGATCGATGTGGAACAGGTCACGGGGAACGACGTCCACTGCAGGGTGGTCGTGGGCGGTGAACTCAGGTCCCGCAAGGGGCTGAACCTGCCCGGCATAAACCTCGGCATCAGCGCCTTCACGGAACGCGACCATGAATGTCTGAAGTTCGCGGCGGAAGTGGGAATCGATGCGGTCAGTCAGTCGTTTGTCGAGTCAGGTGCCGACATCAGGGCCGTGCGACAGGCCGCAGACGCGCTGGGCTACCACCCCTTCATCATTGCCAAGATCGAACGCTCCAACGCCCTCGATCACATGGATGATATCCTCGATGCTGCAGACGGCATCATGATCGCGCGCGGGGACCTCGGCGTGGAGGTCCCGATAGAACGGATCGCCATCATCCAGAAGGACCTCATGAGACAGGCCAACAGGAGGGCCAAGCCGGTCATCACGGCAACGCAGATGCTCGAGTCCATGACCGAAAGCAGGCGGCCGACCCGTGCGGAGGCGACGGACGTCTCGAACGCGGTCCTCGACGGCACTGACTGCGTCATGCTCTCGGGAGAATCCGCCATGGGGAAATATCCGGTGGATGCCGTAGAGATGCTTGCAAAGATTGCTGCCGAGGTCGAACCGCAGAGACGGATGGTCTCGATCCATGACCTGTATCAGGGGATCGACATCAGGAGCAGGATCAAGCCCGCTCACCTGATCGCCATAGCGGTCGAGGCGAGCATGGAGTACGCATCTCCGGCCGCGGTCTTCGCACCGACGCACAGCGGTACAACTGCCCGGAGCCTGGCGTTTTTCCGGATGCCTGCCTGGGTCGTGGCAGTGAGCTCCTTTGAGCAGACCTGTCAGAACCTCGTCTTTTCGAGCGGGGTATATCCGGTCTGCGCAGAACATCCGGAGGACTGGGATGCCTATGTCAGGAAATGGATCGAGAACCATGAGTTGGCAGGCGATATAGCGATCCTGACGGAAGGGCCCTCGTCAAAGCATCCCGAGACGAACAACAGTATGGAGATCATCAACCTCAGGCGCAAGCAGTGAAGGAGGAAGCAATGAGCCAGGGAATCTACATTGCCAGCGCTGAGCCAAGGAGCGGCAAGTCCATTGTTGTCCTCGGCATCATGGAGATGCTTGCCGGGCAGGGCGGCAGGACAGGGTTCTTCCGCCCGGTTGTACGGGACGGTAAGAAGCCCGACAACATCACGGACCTCATTATCAGGCGATATGGCCTGAAGGCGCCTTACGAGATGCTGTACGGCTGCACGTACGATGTTGCCCGGGATATGATTATCAAAGACAGGGACGACGATCTCCTGAAGCTTATCATGGAGAAGTATAAAGCCCTTGAAGGAGAATGCGATCTCATCGTCTGCTGCGGATCTGACTTTATTGGCCCTGTCGCAACGCTGGAATTCGATTTCAATGCAAAGATAGCGAACAACCTCGGATGTCCGATGCTCCCGGTGGTCAAAGGACACGGCAAAAACGCGGTGCAGACGGTGACCGCGGCACAGGGTCTGATCGAGTCGCTCGAAGAGCGGAAATGCGATCTCCTCGCACTCGTCGCCAACAGGGTCCAGCCCTCGCTTGTCGAAGAAGTCGCAGAAGGGCTGAGCAAGGCGATGCCGACGGGTATTCCCGCTTATGTGCTCCCTGAGCTCCCGGTCCTCGAGAAGCCCACGGTCGGCGAGATCGCCGCGGTCCTCGGCGCCGAGCGCCTGAGCGGCCACGAGGAGAGCTTCACCCGGGAGGTCAGGAATTTCAAAGTCGCGGCCATGGAACTTCCCCATTATCTGGATCATATCGAAGAGGGAAGTCTTATTATCGTGCCTGGTGACCGTTCGGACATCATCCTCGGAAGTCTCCTTGCCGATGCCTCGAAGACCTATCCGCATATCGCCGGCATCATACTGACCGGAGGTCTCAAACCCGCACCACAGGTCTCACGCCTTGTTGAAGGGTTCGACGATTTGCCCGTGCCGGTCATTCTCGTGCCCACGGATACCTACACGACCGCCCTGAACGTCAGCGCTCTGGAGGGCGTGCTCTCACCTGACAACCCGCGGAAGATCGCTGCCGCACTCGGCATTGTCGAGGCGAAGGTGAACTCTGCCGAGTTCGTGGGACGTCTCTCGGCAGCCCGTTCCGCCAGAGTGACGCCGCTCATGTTCGAATACGAGATCATCCAGCGGGCAAAGGCTGACCGCAGGCATATCGTCCTGCCCGAGGGAGAGGAAGAGCGCATTCTCAGAGCGGCTGAGATCATCGGGATGCGGAAGGTGGTCGATATCACTCTCCTTGGAAACGAACAGGAGATTCGGCAGAAGGCCGCTGCCCTCGGAATATCCCTTACGGACATGAACATGATCGACCCCTTTAACGCTGCACGCCGCCAGACATATGCCGATGCCTATTACGAACTCCGCAAGCATAAAGGCATCTCGCCCCAGATGGCCTTCGACACCATGGCCGACGTGAGCTACTTCGGCACGATGATGGTCCAGTTCGGGGAGGCAGACGGCATGGTCTCCGGCTCTGTCCACACGACCCAGCATACGATCAGGCCTGCCTTCGAGATCGTCAAGACAAAACCGGGATGTTCGATCGTATCGAGTGTCTTTCTGATGTGTCTCTCAGACCACGTGCTCGTCTTCGGGGATTGCGCGGTCAATCCTGATCCGAACCCGGAACAACTGGCTGACATTGCGATCAGCTCTGCGGAAACCGCCCGCATGTTCGGCATCGACCCTCTTGTCGCCATGCTCAGCTATTCCACGGGCGAGTCAGGAAAGGGCGCCGAGGTGGACAAGGTGCGAGAGGCTGCGAAGATTGCTAAGGAGCGTCGTCCTGATCTGAAGATCGAGGGTCCCATACAGTACGATGCTGCGGTAGATGCCGGTGTGGCGAAGACAAAACTTCCGGGAAGCGAGGTCGCCGGTCATGCAACGGTGTTCATCTTTCCTGACCTGAACACCGGCAACAATACCTATAAGGCTGTCCAGCGTTCTGCCAATGCCGTTGCGGTCGGCCCAATCCTGCAGGGGCTCAATAAACCGGTGAATGACCTCAGCCGGGGGTGCACTGTGACCGACATCGTGAACACGGTTGCGATCACGGCGATACAGGCACAATCCAAAGGAGGTCCTGCATGATGATTATCGTTGTCAACTCAGGGAGTTCCTCGATAAAATACGAGACATTTGACCTCAGCAGTCTCAAGGCTGCGTCAAAGGGCCTTTTAGAGCGCATAGGCGCACTAGACAGCAGGCTGAAGCACCAATGGCTTACTTCAGCCGGCAGATGGGAGGAGATCATCGAAACACGGTCTGTTGCTGACCACCGCGAAGGATTTTCTGTTATCCTGGAGGTGAGCAGCAGGGCCCGGTCCGGCAGAACGGCACCGGAGGTCTTTGCCGTGGGCCACCGCGTGGTGCACGGAGGCGAGAAATTCAGTGAGCCGACGATTATCGATGACGGGGCGATCGAAACGATCAGGCAGCTCATCCCGCTTGCGCCGCTGCACAATCCGGCGAATATAACAGGTATCGAAGTCATGCGGGAACTTCTGCCTGATGTTCCGCAGGTGGCCGTATTCGACACAGCCTTTCATCAGACCATGCTGCCGCAGGCCTTTCACTATGCTCTGCCGGCTGAATTCTACAGATCATACGGTGTCCGCCGTTATGGGTTTCACGGGAGCTCTCACCGGTATGTGACGAAAGAGGCGGCACACCATCTCAGTATCCCCCTGGAGCGTCTGAACCTGATCACCCTCCATCTCGGCAACGGTGCAAGCGCAACGGCCATACAAAGGGGCAAGAGCATTGATACGTCCATGGGTCTTACACCCCTGGAAGGGCTGATCATGGGGACGCGCTGCGGAGATCTGGATCCGGCTGTCCACTTCTATCTGGCGAGAAAGACCGGCAGGCCCTTTGAGGAGATCGAAAGTATATTGAACAAGGAGAGCGGACTCAAAGGCATCTGTGGTGTGAACGACATGCGGGAGATACAGCGACGTGCTGCCGAAGGAGACGTGCAGGCAGAGCTCGCCCTCGACATGTTCTGCTATCGCGTCAGGAAGTATATCGGAGCATATTACGCTGCCCTTGGTTCGCTGGACGCCGTCGTCTTTACCGGCGGCATTGGTGAGAATTCGGCCCTGGTCCGGAGCAGGTCCTGCAGCGGGCTCTCAGCCCTCGGCATTTCCCTGGATGAGCGCAGGAACGGAGATGCCGGTGGAGATATTGCCCAGATACAGGCACAGGACAGCAGGGTCAAGATACTGGTCATACCGACCAATGAGGAACGCGAAATTGCACAGCAGACTGTCGAAGCGATACGCCGGCGGAAAGGACGGGATTGATGATGGAAGCGAGAAACTACGCTGCGCAGGAGACGCTGAAGAATGGACTGCAGGTTACGATCCGCGCGATCAGACCTGATGACAAAGATGCCCTTGTTGCGGCATTTAAAGAACTGGACGAGAGAACGATTTACCTCCGGTTCTTCGCGCCGAAGCAGGAAGTTACAGACCGGGAATTAACGGCAGCAACAGACATTGACTTTGTCCGGACCGTAGCACTCGTGACATGCATTCAGGATGGCGCAGGAGAAAAGATCATCGGCGCGGGACGCTATATCGCGTTTGGAAATGCCGATCCTCCGGACAGGGCCGAGGTAGCTTTTACGGTAGAAGAGGATTACCACGGTCTCGGCATAGCAGGCCGTCTGCTCAGGCACCTGGCCGGGATTGCAAAAGAGAAGGGAGTCACTGAATTCCACGCGGAGGTCCTCCCGGGGAACAAGGGGATGCTCGCGGTTTTCAGCAAAAGCGGATTCCCGGTGAAACAGGAGTTTGTCGAAGGTCTCGCGCATGTTACGATTTCGCTTACAACGGAAACGCTTTAAATGCGGATTTCAACGGCTTTGAATCAAATAGAAAATGAGTGAATAAACACAGGAAAGGAGAAACGGAGTATGGCACAGATTGTAAAAGTTACAGGAAGAGAGATTCTTGATTCACGGGGAAACCCGACAGCAGAGGCGGACGTCATTCTTGCTGACGGGAGCATGGGAAGGGCGGCAGTGCCTTCAGGCGCCTCAACAGGTGTCCATGAAGCGGTCGAACTGCGTGACGGAGACAAGAAACGCTATTTCGGCAAGGGCACGCGGAAGGCGGCCCAGCATGTCAGTAAAGAAATTGCGAAGTCGATAATGGGCATGGATGCCTCGCTGCAGGAAGAAATCGATTTAAAGATGATCAGGCTCGACGGCACGCCGAATAAGGGGCGCCTCGGCGCGAATGCGATCCTTGCCGTCTCGATGGCTGTGGCGCGGGCAGCTGCCCAATCCCAGAAGACGCCGCTGTACCGGTATCTCGGCGGGGTGTCTGCGTCGGTGCTTCCCGTGCCGATGATGAACATCCTCAACGGAGGCGCACATTCGGACAACTCCGTTGACTTCCAGGAATTCATGGTCTCACCGTTCGGCGCTTCCAGCTTTACCGAAGCTCTCAGGATGGGAGCTGAAGTCTTCCACACCCTCAAGGGTGTGCTCAAGAAAAAGGGATACTCTACCGCAGTCGGAGATGAAGGTGGGTTCGCACCGAACCTGAAGTCCAACGTCGAAGCGATCGAGGTGATCCTCGAGGCCATCAGACAGGCAGGGTACAAGGCCGGAAAGGACATAGGGATTGCGCTTGATCCTGCAGCGAGTGAGTTCTATGACAGCCAGAAAAAAGCATACATATTCAAAAAATCGGATAAGAGCAAACATAGTTCCGAGGATATGGTTGAGTTCTGGTCAGACTGGGTCCGCCAGTATCCTATCATTTCTATCGAGGACGGGATGGCTGAGGACGACTGGAAAGGCTGGAAACTTCTGACTGACGCACTGGGCAGCAAGATCCAGCTCGTGGGAGACGACCTTTTCGTCACCAACACCGAACGGCTGGCACGCGGCATCAGGGAGGGGATTGCGAACTCGATACTGATCAAGGTAAACCAGATCGGCTCGCTGACCGAAACGCTCCAGGCCATGCAGATGGCGGCAAATGCAGGATTCACCTCCATGGTCTCGCACCGGTCCGGAGAGACGGAAGATACGTTCATTGCTGACCTGGTTGTGGCTACCGGGGCCGGGCAGATCAAGACCGGATCAGCAAGCCGGACAGACCGCATCGCAAAGTATAATCAGCTACTGCGCATAGAGGAGGAGTTGGGAAGTTCGGCCAGGTTTGCAGGCAGGGGAGCATTTCGTCAGTAAATTGGCGCTTTTCGTGGTTAAGTTAAATCCCTCCAGGTCGGGACTGGATCCCCTGATCAAGCCTGCCTGCCGGCAGGCAGGTCGGAGGATGACTATTTTACGTGCTTTTTTTCTGTCATTCCCTCAAGTCCTGCATAGCGGGACGTGACGGGAATCCTTATTTGAGAAAGATTCCGGACAAGCCGGAATGACATAATAAATACTCTCAGCTTGCTGAGGGAACGTTTATTAAAAACTAATAATAAAAAGGAGTCAAAAATGGCAATCAAAGTAGGCATCAACGGTTTCGGGAGAATCGGCAGACTTTTTTTCCGTGCAGCACTTAACAATCCGGCAGTAGAAGTTGTCGGCATCAATGATCCCTTTATCGACCTCACATACATGGTCTATATGCTCACGTACGACACCGTACATGGCCGTTTTAAAGGCACTGTTGAAGTCAAAGACGATAGATTAATGGTTAATGGTCGGGCTGTCAGCGTCTCTGCAGCCATGAAGGCAGAGGAAATTCCATGGGCATCCTTCGGGGTGGAATATGTGCTCGAATCCACCGGCGTATTTACGGAAATTGATAAAGCCAGCGCCCACATCAAGGCCGGTGCAAAACGCGTGGTCATCTCGGCTCCTTCAAAGGACGCCCCAATGTTTGTCATGGGCGTCAATCACGACAAGTACGCGGGCGAGTCCATAGTCTCCAATGCATCCTGCACAACAAACTGTCTGGCTCCTGTTGCAAAGGTGCTCAACGACAACTGGGGCATTGTTGAAGCGCTTATGACCACGGTCCACGCCACCACTGCCACACAAAAGACGGTTGACGGTCCTTCCAAAAAGGACTGGCGCGGCGGCCGCGGAGCAGCCTTCAACATCATCCCGTCCAGCACCGGCGCGGCAAAGGCGGTCGGCAAGGTTATTCCCGAACTTAACGGCAAGCTGACCGGCATGGCATTCCGCGTCCCCACTGCCGACGTCTCGGTAGTTGATCTGACCTGCCGTCTCGCAAAACCGGCTAAGTATGACGATATAAAGGCTGCGATGAAAAAGGCCTCCGAAACGAGCATGAAAGGGATACTGGGATATACCGAGGACGAAGTGGTTTCTTCTGATTTTATTGGTGAGGTCTGCACCGCTGTTTTTGACGCCAAGGCTGGCATACCGCTTAATGACAACTTCGTCAAAATCATTGCCTGGTATGATAATGAGTGGGGATATTCCAACAAGTGCGTTGACCTGATCGTCCATATGGCATCTGCGAAATAAAACCCAAAGGAGTGCCTGGACAGAATAGTTCTTAAATAACCCGGCAACTATAAAAGTCATCCTGAACCCTTCGCTTTGTCACCCTGAGTGAAACGAAGGGTCTCGTCTTTCGGCTCAGGACAGGCTCCGTGAAGGATCTCGTAACGGAATGAGAAGACAAGATTCTTCGCACTGCTCAGAATGACATTATTTCGGTGTTAGCCTGCCGGTCTAATAATAGCAGAAGGAGAACAGAGGAATGAATATACATCCACTTGCCGGGAAACCGGTGCCACGATCAATGCTGACAAACATCCCGAGGCTTATTGCCGCCTACTATACCCGTAAGCCGGACGTCTCAGAGCCCGGTCAGCGGGTTGCCTTCGGCACCTCGGGACATCGGGGATCATCATTGAAGAACAGTTTTAATGAAGCGCATATCCTTGCCATTAGCCAGGCGATCTGCGAGTACCGGAAAGCAGAGAATATCAGGGGTCCGCTCTTCCTCGGGATGGATACCCATGCCCTGTCTGAACCGGCCTTTTCGAGCGCAGTCGAGGTGTTTGCTGCAAACAAGGTAGATATCCGCGTGCAGGCCGGATATACCTATACACCGACACCCGTGATTTCCCATGCAATCCTCACGTATAACCGGAAGATTCGCGGAATAAGGGGGCGTGCCGACGGCGTGATCATCACTCCTTCGCACAATCCGCCGGAGGACGGCGGAATTAAGTACAATCCTCCCCATGGCGGCCCCGCGGATACGGCAACGACGAAGGTCATAGAAGACAGGGCGAACGAGATCCTCTCCCGGGGGCTCAAGGGCGTCAAGAGGATCGCCTTCGAAAAGGCGATAAGGGCTGAGTCCGTCGAGCAGTATGATTTTGTATCTCCCTATGTTGATGATCTTGGGAACGTCCTGGACATGCAGGCCATTGCTTCTGCGGGTCTCAGGATCGGCGTGCATCCGCTCGGAGGTGCCGCAGTCGGGTTCTGGAGACCCATTGCTGAGCGCTATGGACTGCATATCGAGGTCGTCAATGAAGCCGTAGATCCCACATTCTCCTTTATGACCGCTGACAAGGACGGCAAGATCAGGATGGATTGCTCCTCACCGCATGCCATGGCAAGCCTCATTGAACTGAAGGACCGGTTCGATATTGCCTTTGGCAATGATACGGATGTTGACCGCCATGGCATTGTCACGCGGAGTTCCGGCCTCATGAACCCGAATCATTATCTGTCTGCAGCCATCTGGTATCTTTTTCAGAACAGGCCCAACTGGAGGACGGACGCGGCCATCGGCAAGACCCTTGTATCAACGTCCATGATTGACCGGGTCGGTGGTGCGCTCGGAAGAAAGGTGGCCGAGGTGCCAGTTGGTTTCAAATGGTTCGTCGACGGGCTGCTTGACGGGTCGTACGGGTTCGGGGGAGAAGAGAGCGCCGGCGCTTCATTCCTGAGAAAGAACGGGAAGGTCTGGACGACTGACAAGGACGGCATCATCATGGACCTCCTTGCCTGTGAAATCACGGCAAAGACCGGCAAAGACCCGGCTGAGCTGTACCGGGGACTCGAAGATCAATTCGGCAGGGCATATTATACGCGGATCGACGCTCCAGCTTCGGCTGACCAGAGGGCGGTACTGGCAAAGCTTTCGCCTGAACTTGTCACAGCGCAGGAACTCGCCGGTGAGCCCATAACAGCAAAACTGACGCGCGCGCCTGGCAATGACGCGGAGATCGGCGGGCTCAAGGTGATCACGCAAAACGGATGGTTCGCGGCCCGTCCGTCAGGCACTGAAGATATTTACAAGATATATGCAGAAAGCTTTCTGGACGAAAAGCATCTGCAGAGGATTAAGGAAGAGGCTGTTGCGATCGTCAGTTCAGCATTTGCTGCTGCCGGGGTCTGATATGGATAGGAAGCAAGACGTAATATAAAGCACTGTCTGCGCATACCCAGGAGGAGTACTTATAAAGGAGGATGAAGAGCATGAAGAAATATCTGGTTATACTGGTGGCGATTGCAGTATGTTTTTGTGGTCAGGCTTTCGGGGCTGTAAGTGATCTGATTGTAGATACGAATTTTGTAAAGGACAAAATCGGCAAGCCCGGCTGGGTGCTTGTCGACATGCGCGTCGCAGAGGATTACAGCCAAGGGCATATCCCCGGCGCTATTGGACTGCCTGCCTGGGTGTCTAAAGCATTTGCAGATG
>Ga0316622_100002253_pt1 | contig 13221 bp, 28 predicted proteins | sample OWC_Aug_OW2_C1_D_FD_207646 | JGI IMG/M metagenome (GOLD analysis project Ga0316622, IMG submission 207646) | Wetland soil microbial communities from Old Woman Creek delta, Ohio, United States - OWC_Aug_OW2_C1_D5_C | ecosystem: Environmental > Terrestrial > Soil > Wetlands | place: USA: Ohio... | reverse complement strand
TGAAGATCGAACTGACAGGACGGTGTAACTACCGCTGTCAATTCTGCGCCCTCGCCGTGAGGGAGAAACAGCCGATCCACGACATGGATCTAGAGTTCTTTAAGAAGATCACCGCTGAGATGCGGGAGGCCGGGGTGCTTGAGATCGGGGTGTTCTTCATCGGGGAATCCTTCATGGCGCAGGATCTCCTCATCGACGCCATCCGATATCTGAAGCGAGAGCTTGAGTTCCCCTACACGTTTTTAACGAGCAACGCATCCTTGGCCGATCCTCCTGCCGTGGCGGCGGTTATGCGGGCTGGACTCGACTCGCTGAAGTGGAGTGTCAACAGTTCAACCCCGGACGGGTTCGCCCGGATGATGAAGGTCAAGCCGGCACTATTCGATCAGGCCCTTCGTCACATCCGCGAGGCGTACTACATCCGGGAGCATGGGCATTTCCATACCGGGCTCTATGCCTCGAGCATCGTGTACGACGACGGCACACAGGCCGCGATGGATGAGTTTCTGGACCGCAAGATTCGCCCGTTCGTAGATCAGCACTACTGGTTGCCGTTGTACACGATGGGGTCGTTTGCTACGGCCCGGGAGGAGGCCCTTGGATACCGTCCCACGGCGGGGAACCAGGGTCGAATCGGGGCACTTCGTGACCCGCTCCCCTGCTGGTCTGCTTTCACCGAGGGCCACGTCACGGTTGGCGGTCGCCTATCGGCTTGTTGCTTCGATGCTTCGGATACTTGGGCGATGGCCGACCTCCACGAGACTTCGTTTGCGGAAGCGTGGAACTCGGTCGCATTCCAAGAGCTCCGGGCACGACATCTAGCGAAGGACGTTACCGGAACCGCGTGCGAACAGTGCGCGGCGTATGCAGGGGGAGAGATCCCGACCGTATAATCCGCAGGAGTGTGAGAAATGGCTGCTCCCTACATGCCCAACCCGCTAGAGCGGTTCCCCCGCCCTCGCACCGGACCTCCAGTCCAGAACCTGGGGGGGTTTGCCCGGAACACGGCTCCGCTCGCGCAGCGGCCTATCCAGAATCCTGCTCCTAGGCTGGGACTACCGGGTCCGGCTCCGATGAGTCCGAGTCCGAATCCGGCGGGGAGGCCCGCTATGGTGGCCCCTGCGCCTCCCGTGGCCCCCGTTCCGCAGATGGCGACCCCGGAGCCTCCCCCGGTCGCTGCGCCCGTTCCTGCGCCCCCTGCGGCTACTGGGACGCCATCTGGAGCGGCTGCGCCGGTCCCCGGAGGACAGGGGATTTACGGCCGGGCGGGTGGGACAACTAGTGGGACACCTGGATCGCTCGAGGAGCAGATCAGAGGGTACATTTCCGGGGCGATGGGCGGAGTTACGTCCAAGGCCTTCATAGACAGGGCGAAGGGACAACTCGGATCTGCCATTGAGGGCCAGCGGAACCAGGCGGTGAGGCGGATTGACGATGACGCGATCCGTCGTGGGCTATTCCGATCTGGCATCCCGGCAGAGCAGGCCGCAGCGGCCGGGACGGCGGCGCAGGGTGCGTTGAGTTCGGGAATCGCGGACATTCTGAGTAGGGCTGAGCAGCAGGATATCGCGGGACGGGAGTCGGCGGCTGGGACGGCTGGGAACCTGCTGAATGCGAACCGGCAGTGGGACCAGGAGGAACTGGCTCGACAGGAGGCTGCTGCGGCTCGAGCTGCGGCGGGTCAGCCTAAGACCTTCACGTACATCGACCCCGATACCGGGGAGAGTTACGAGATGAATGAGGAGTGGTTCTAATGGAAGCCCTCATGGTGTTCGCACTTCTCCCCCTTGGGCTGGCGAGCCTGTGGACCCGCCTTCCGAGGTCTACGTCTGGGTTTGGGTTCCTCGCGGCGCTGGCGCCGGTTGTGGCGCAGGGGCTCGGAACGCTGATCGGGTCCAAGCAGAAGAAGGCTGCTGCTAAACAGGAGGAAGAGGCCCGCCGCCTCGAGGCCCAGCGGGCGGATGAACTGGCCCGTCAGAAGTGGGAGGCTGAGCAGAACTCCCCCGCCGCGCAGGCGGCGAGGTACAAGAACACGATTGCTCTCGGAAGGCTTGCTGGCGCGATGGGTGGGATGGCAAAGATCCCGCCCTCGATGGCGAAGTTCTACCAGTCCATGCGGACGATGCCGACCTACTCGGGCACGTCCAGCTACATCCCGACGCCGAAGAAGGGCGGGACGGGATGGGACATCGCGGCTGGGATCGGTGACGCCCTGAGCTATCTCGACGTGGCGAAGCTGAAGGGCCAGACCGGGATGAGCCCCGGCCAGCCGGTGCGCGGTGGGAGTGCGCCTACCTACCAGACGGGACAGGTCAACAACGCGGTGAAGAACGCTGCTAGCCAATGGTGGCTTGGTCCGAAGTAGGAGGCTCTCATGGGTGGGTTTCTGAGCGGTATCGGGGAACTCCTCGGGGGGTTCTCTGCGAAGAAGCAGATCGACGAGGAAGGCTTCGACTGGCGCGAGAAGCGCCGGGCGGCCAACTTCGAGCGGAACCGGATGGAGGAGTTGGCTGGTCAGGCGGACGAGGACCGCGCGGTCAACATCGGACGGGACATCCTGCTCGGACAGGAGGAGGGTGCGCCGGAGCCCGATCTGACGAGCCTGATTCCGGGACAGACGAACCGTGCGTTGACGATGGGCCGGATTCGCGGTGCGGTGGCGCAGTCGAAGCCGGCGCTCCAGTCTCAGAACCTCTACAACCAGTACCAGCGGGATCTCTTGAAGGGACAGCAGCGGAAGGAAGAGATCACGCTCCGCGGAGACGAGGCGGAGGCTCTCGCCAAGATGAAGAACGGCCTTCCCCCGAGTCCTACCGATCAGGCGAAGATCGACGCGGCGATGAAGCGAACCGGAATGACCATTGACGCCATGCTCCAAGCCGTCAACATCCGGGAGTCTGGGGCGGATCGGCGGGGGACAGGCGGTGCCGCTGGTGAAAAGCCGCTCTACCGGACGCCGGCCACGATCAATCCAGAGACGGGCGAGGCCGGGACGTTCATGGTCTACCGCGACGGGAGAAGGGAGTTCTTCCCGTCCGCTCCGACTGCGACGATGCGGGACACGGCGGGGATGGCGCTCACCATCGGGGACTCGCTCCAGGACATGAAGGACGCCGCCGAGAAGGGTGTCGTGAATGGACCCATCGCTGGTCGTCTGAGCCAGTGGTGGCAAGCGGCCTACCCGTCCGGAAACGAGTTCCTCTTCGACTCTGCGGCACGGCGACTTGTGGACATCGTTTATACGAAGTCGGGGAAGCAGATCAACCAACAGGAGATGAAGATCCTTGAGGGGCTGATCCCGACGCGGGCCAAGGGGAACGTAGAGGAGCAGATCGTCAACTTCGAGAGGTACGCCGAGGGGTTGCTCCGCCGGTATCAGGGGATGCAGCCGGGGGGCGCTCGTTCCACGGCTCCGACTTCTGGCGCTCCGTCAAGCCGACGTAGGTTCAACCCGGCCACCGGAGACTTTGAGTGATGCCCAAGATCATCGAACTCCCAGGCGGCGAAGAGGTTGAGTTCCCGGACGAGATGGACGATGGGCAGATTCGGGACGTTCTGCGGAAGAGGTTTTCTCTCGGGCCGATGCAGCAGAACTATCCGCCCGACTTCACCAAGCCCCCTGCGGTGGGTGGGACGATAGGACAGATCGCGGAGTTCCAGAAGAACTACCGCGGGGGCCCCCCGGAGCCTCCGCGGATGCTGAGACGCGATCCGGCCGTGGAGCGGGACCGAGGGCTAGACGACCCGCTGTCCCCCGAGTTCCAGGCGCTTCGGGAACGCGCCCAGATGGAGGGCACGGCTGCCGCCGCTGGCCCGACATTGGGTATTCTTGCGGGTGGTGCTGGACTCGGCGCGCTCGGCGCCGTGAGAGCCGGAGGAGCCGTTGCCGGGGGGATGCAAGGCTATAAGCGGGGAGGAGTCCCGGGCGCGGTGGCTGGGGCCGCGGGAGGCGCAGCGTTTCCGGCGGTCGCCACTGGGGCAGACATAGGCGATCTGGTAGGCGGCGGGGCTGGTGGTGCCGTCGCGGGGGGCGTGGCTGGCGCCGTTGCGGGAGGACTCCTCGGCAACAAGCTGAAGTACGCCAAGGCTGTCTACGACACCGTGAAGGGGATGCGCGGGGCAGAAGCTGCCGCCGAGGCTGCGCCAGCCATCGCCAGAGAGGTGCAGGCCGTGAAGACGGCGGCGCAGACCGCGAAGGCTCTTTCCCCGGAGAAGGAGGCCCTTCTAGCGGCGTCTCGGGCCGCGCGTGAAGCCAAGGCCGCCGAGGCAGTCAAGCAGGCCCGAGTGGTTACGCCTCGCATCGACATCGGAGCCGAGAAGGTCGCCCGGCAGACCGGGAAGACAATCGAACAGATCCGACAGGAAGCTGGGCCGGTTCTAGGCGAGGCTGCCGGCGAAGCCTCGATGATGATCCCGAAGAAGGCATGGGCGCGGATCATGGCTGATATGAAGGCCCTTCCTCCCGAGGCGCGGGCCGCCTACGTGAGCAAGGCCCGCGGGGCGAAGAATCAGGCCCAGCTAGAGCAGCTCCGGCGCACCTACGAAGAGTTGGGGCTGCTCGTTCCGGTTGGGTTGGGCGCAGGGGTAGCAGCAGCAGGAAGTGAGGGGTTCTAACATGGCCGACTTTTTGGAGCAGCTCAAGGCGTTGATGGGGGGCGGAAAGCCTACGCCGCCCCAGGACGATCTCAACGAGGCCGAGCCGTGGAACAGCCCGTCCCTCCAGTCTGCGCGGCCTGTAGCGCCTATGCCGCCCTCTGAGGGGCCTCCTGCGGTGACTTCTCCGATGGAGGACGCGATCCAGCAGGCGGTGAGGCTAGAAAAGCAGCGGAAACTGGCCGCCAGTCTGATTCCGCAGCAGTTGTGGAATAGGTAAAGGAGACTCCGATGGGATTCAGACGACTGTTTGGTTTCGGTGGAACCGGAGTAGGCGGGGCCCTCGCACGAGCGCAGGGTCTTCGCGGAACTAGTCCCCAGCGGACTCTCTCCACTAGGCCACAGATGCAGGTTCCTAGTAGTTTGCAGGAGCGGACTCTCTCCACTAGGCCGCAGATGCAGGTTCCGACCGCCGGGCAGGAGCGGGTTCTTTCTACTAGACCACAGATGCAGATTCCAAGCAGTTTGCAGCCGGGCGGTCCTCCCGCCCCACAATCACCACTGCTTCAGGGTATTCAGCAAATCATACAGCCAGAGGAAGACCCTTATGAGGCGTGGAAGGTTGGGGGGCGACAGGGGGAACGGCCTGTCGGCTACTGACACCCGGAGCCGGGAGGAGTGACCCGGACTTGGCTCGCCGTGCCTCCTCCCGGCCCCGACTTCGGACCAGTCCTGTATCACTTTTACCACATTCGTCAAGTGAAAATGGCTTGACGGGCGTGAGAGACTAGGCGTCAGAAGGTGCCCGGCTAGACAGGGCTCCGCCCGATGGTTGAAATCGGGGGAGCTAAGGCGGGCGCCACCGAGGATCGGTCGGTGACAGGAGCAATCCTAGCACGACGTGCAAGCAAAAACCTCGGCGGTAGTCTTTCTGGGGTTGGTCGAGCCGAAACCACACGAACCCCTGGCCGGGCAGTCATCTCAACGGCAAAGGCTCTCCTGGCTGAAAGGCCAGTCTCTCCCGGGCAACGAGCAGGTAGTCGATCCTGCAACCTCCCCCAGCGTCCCGGTCCAAAGGCACACATAAAGAGAGCCGCAGTCGGCTATCTGACAAGCAGCACTCCGGGCAGATAGCAGGGATGGGTGTGGGTACCCGGCCCAGGTGCTCCGGGGATAGGGGGAGGTCTACCCGCTCGAAACCGACCCCTGAAAAAAGAGCTTGACTAGCGGCTAGTTGAGGCGTATAATAGCAGTGACATGGGAAGAGGGGTTCAGCACAGCATCAAGCGGGAGGACGCGGAGCAGCTCATTCGTTTCCTCTGTTGGCGGTCTAGAGTTCCAGAGCCGTCATCTGTGGCGTGGCTGACCCGTGCGGTGCGGGGATGCTACAAGACGCCTATTCCCCGCAGGCTTCCCCGAGGGCAGATCGTTGTCGGTCCCCGCGTCCGTGACGGACTCGCCGCGGTGATCCACGAGACAGCGCACCACGTTGTTTCGATGCGGCAGCCGCGGCTTACGGTTGCCGAGTGGCGTCGCCAGAACTCATGGCGCAACGGTCCCCGGATACATCATGGCCCGGTGTTCATCGAGACGCTGCGGGAGTTGGCGCAAGCATGGTATGGCGACGCTAAGTTCTATCCCTGGGAGACGGAGTACAGGAGTCTCCGTGCAGCCGGGGCGGGAGTGTAGTCCGTGGACGCCAAAGAGTACTTGACGATGTTGGGCAGGCGCCGCTGGGAGTCCATGACGGAGGCCCAGCAGGCCGCGCATATCCGGAGGATGGTGGCGGGCCAGCGTAAGGCCCGGAAGCACCGCAAGGCCAAGATGAGGGGGGGCAAGTGAGCAACGTGTTCAGCAAGAGCAAGCCCGACGCGCTCTGGCCGCTCGGCCGTGAGGGCGCGGTACACGAGGCGATCAGCAATCTCTGGACGGCCTGCGGGAAGATGATCGGGGCGGATTGGTACGAGACGAAAGAGGGTGTCGAATGCAAGGCTTGTCTCCGCAAGGTGTACCGAATCAAGACCGAAGCGGAGGCCAAGTGACGAACCGTGACCGTTTCGACGCGCTGTATCGGGGCTGGCAGATGTGCGGCGACCTGATCTCCTACGCGACATTCCTCGGCGCTGTCGAAGAGTACGAGCGGGTGTTAGCTGAGAAGTCGCTGGACGCGCAGCACGAGTACGAGAGGAAGCGGCACTCTGACCCCGACTTCGAACCTCTCCCGGCGCCGTATCAGGTGGACGTTGAGGTTGAGGAGATCGAGGCGCGGGAGCGGGCCGCACAGAGGGCACAAGGATGAGTTACGACCCTGATTCCGAAGGCTGGCCCGACATCATCGTGTGCCACCGCTGCCGCAAGCGTGTGGTGCAGGGCCTCTCGGCGCGGTACGAGCACGACGAGTGTGACCCTGCTGAGGACGATGCTGCGCGGCGCCGGGAGTCGCAGCGGCAACTGTTCCTGCGGACGGCGCGGCTCATGCGGAAGATCGGCTTTCCCGCTGAGGCTCCGTGGCACGAGGAGAGGGCGCGATGACTTCTGATGGAGAACTAAAAGCCCTGGTTCGGATGACGAACCTACTGATCTTCGTCACGGTGTTTTTCTTGGGCTGGTCTGTCGGCTATACAAAGGCCGAGAGAGACTGCCAGCGGGGAGTTCTGTCGCACACAGAGAGGGCGCGATGAGGACTGCGCGGGAGACGCTCGAACTCTACGTGGAAGAGGGCACGATGCCGCCATACGCCCGCGAGGCCATTCTAACGATCCTTGATGAACTCGACGTGGTGACGACCCAACTCCTCGACCGGGAGAACGATCTTGAGGAACTACGCATGAAGCTGCGGGAGTTGAGCTGATGACTCCTCCGATGGTGGACCTGTTCCCAGAGCCGCGGTACTGCGACGCTTGTGGGGAAGAGTTGAGGTTGGTGGGGCCTGAGTTCTGCGGGGCGTGTCACGACGCCGAGCTCGAGCATGTCAGGCGTCACTCGTTGCACCGGATCGAGGACGGGGAGGAGCGATGAGCGGGCACACGCCGGGGCCGTGGAAATTGGACATCTTTGACGGCGGTATCAATGTGGATGGGGAACGACCCATCGCTTTGATGCTAGGGCTGGCCGAAGAGGGCCTAGCCAACGCCCGCCTGATTGCTGCCGCCCCGGAGCTGCTGGAGGCGCTGAAGCGGTACGTCGAACATGACGATACAGCCTATGACCCCGCCGAAAACTTCTGGAGACAGATCAAGGACGAGGCGCTTGCCGCCATAGCCAAGGCGGAGGGCAAGTGATCCCCGAATGCCGCGGGTGCCACAGGAAGCGGATGGACAAGACGTGGCAGACCCTTCCGCACATCGAGGCCGCTGTCATGGGTTGGTGCCCGGACTGTATGGAGGCTGAGATCAAGCGCCAGCGGGAGGATCTGGACAGGTTTGCGGAGCGGACGCAGAGGATTCAGGCGCACGAGGAGCCGTGGGACGCCGAGATGGTCCTGCCGGCTGACACGTTTCAGGGTTTCAGGGAGGTAGACAAGTGAAGATCGGAGCAGCGTTCCCGGGGCAGTACATCAAGGCAGCGGATCTCCAGGGCAAGAGGGTGCAAGTCACCATCGACCGTGTGGAGATGGAGGACATTGGCGGCGAGACGAAGCCGGTGCTCCACTTCCGCGGAAAGGAGCGGGGCCTCGTCCTGAACAAGACGAACGCGAACGCGGTGTGGGGGATCAACGGCAGCGACGACACGGACGACTGGTCGGGGACGACGATCATCCTCTACCCGTCCAAGACGGACTTCCAGGGCAAGCGGGTGGACTGTATCCGGGTGGACCCTCCCGACGCTCAGGCGAAGCCGCAGCCGCCGCGTCCCCCGTCTCGTGTCGCTCCGATGCACGTTGAGCCCCTGAGCGACGACGACCAGGGCGGCGACGAGTCCGTCCCGTTCTGAGGTAGTCATGTCTCCCCGCTTCCTTGCCCACGTTAACCAAGACGGCCACATTGTTCCGGCGTTCCCGGAGCGGGTGGCGCGGTTCGTAGGCAAGGACGTGTGGATTAGCACTCACGAGGGGCCGAGCCCGGGCCTCCGCTCCAGTGATGCGAACAGGTACTACTGGGGAGTGGTGGTCCGGGCCATCTCGGAGGAGACGGGTAACGACCCGGAGACGGTCCACTTTGGGCTGAAGAGGGAGGCGGTTCGGTTGGGGGTGCTTGACCCTGAGTACATCTTGCTCGGGGGAGAGATGCTCGAGGCTGAGCCGACGACGCGGGTGGACTCGGAGGCGTTCTCTCGATATGTGGCCTGGATAGTCGATTGGGCCCGGACCAAGTTAGACGTTCACATAGAGGACCAGTCGTGAGTAGATCTTCCGCGGGCAGAGAGAGGGGAGCCGTGAATCAATCTGGCGAGACGATTGCGTCAGGCACGTCCATGCCGGGATACGTCCCTCCGCCCGGCGCTCCCCTCTCCCGGCCCGCGAGGGTCGGAACGTGCCAGCCCGGATTGTCCGGGCTGGAAACCGCTGGTCCGAAGGGGCCGGGGAAAGGCGGGAGGTATAGCTCAGGAACGGGATGCGGTGACGCCGGCCGGGGTGTCGAATGGGGCTCCCCGGCCGTTTTCTCGCAGCTCGTACAGTTCCCAGCGCCGTTCTGGCGACCGTGGACCCGGCTTGGAACTCAGAGGCCGACCGGGGAGAGCGGTGAGCCTGTCCAGCTCCTGGGGACTGTAGGAGGGGCGAGATGAGCGAGGGAGGGTCGGAGATCGTGGGGCGCGTCCTGAACCTCACCACGGGGCAGGCAGAGCCGTTACAGGGGCATCTATTCGACCGTTCCCGCCCGGTTCCGCCCGTGGTGGACCAGCGGGTGCCACGGGAGGAGCACAAGCGGCTGGGGGCGATGAGCCAGAAGATCCTCGAGGTGCTTCGGACGGAGGGGCGGGTGAGCAACCGGGACTTCGCCTGTCTGTTCGGGCCGGGCGCCGCCTGGAGGACGCGGGTCAGCGACGTGCGGCTGTGGCTGGAGCAGCGAGGTGAGACGGTGCGGTGCAAGACGTTGCCGGGGGGCCTCGCGTGGTACTGGATCGAGGTGAAGCAATGACCGTGACCGATATCGGAGTAATGGTGCTCGGCTGGTGCATCCTGAGCGTACTTTTGGGCCTGATCTGGGGGATGGTGGTCCGGGCTGGCCGGGACTATGACGTGAGGATGGGGCGCATGTCCCGCGACTGGCAGGAGCGGGAGTGGCGCGAAACCGGGGAGCGGCACCGATGACCACGATGCTCACACGGGCTCTTGTCCGCGCTGAGAAGGCCGAAGCCGAGGTGGAGCGGCTGCGAACCTGTTGCACCATCGAGGTGATGATGGCGAATCCGAACGTAAATGCTCTCATAACGCAGCATGAGGGCACGATTCTCAGTCTACAGGCCCGAATCCGCACTCTGGAGGAGGTGATCCTAGATGCAGCAGAGGACGAACACGCCATGAACAGCGGGATCAGCTCGATTGGTGCGCTACTGGACGAAGCCAAGGATATCAAGGCCCGCGCCGCGCTGCGCGAGGGAGAACCGGTCCGCGTCGAGGACGTGGTAGCGGGGGTCGTGGACCCGAGGAGGCTGCTGTGACCGACCTATCCGAGCTCGACCGTGAGATCGCCGCGCATGTCATCGTGGACAAGATCAGGCGGGACGTGGTGCTGCGCTTGGCTGCGCGGGCCGGGAGGCGGCGCAGGAAGCGGGGTGCGCTGCACGGGCTGGCGCTGTGGCTCAAGAGGTGGTGGGCGTGATCTACCTGTCCCTAGGTGCCGGCGTGCAGTCCTCCGCGCTGTACGTCCTTTGTACTCAGGGCAAGGCGCCGCGCCCGGACGTGGCGATCTTCGCGGACGTGGGCGACGAGCCGCAGTTCGTCCATGATCAACTGGCTCGTCTGAAGGTGTGGGGCGAGGCGAACGGTGGCCCGCGCATCGACGTAGTGAGCCGAGGTCGGCTGTCTCAGGACATCGTGGACAGGCACAACGGGAAGCGATCGCGGTTCGCCGCTATCCCGGCCTTCACGAGCGACGGTAACGGCGGATCTTCGATGCTCCGTCGTCAATGCACGCGGGAGTACAAGATCGAGCCGATAGAGAAGCACGTCCGCACGCTCCTTGGCCTCGCGCCGCGCCAGCGGGCAAAGGGAAAGGTGTCGGCCACGGCCCTAATCGGGATCAGCCGCGATGAAGTGCAGCGGATGAAGCCGTCTCGCACCACATGGATCACGAACGTCTATCCGCTCGTAGACCTCGGACTGCGCCGCGCTGACTGCGTGCGAGTGGTGCAGGAGGCGGGGCTTCCGCGTCCGCTCAAGTCCTCGTGCGTGTTTTGCCCCTTCCACGACAACGAATACTGGACGTGGCTGAAGACAGAGCATCCAGACGAGTTCGAGAAGGCCGCGAAGTTCGATGAGGCGTTCCGGGACACGAGCAGGTCGGGAGACTCCCGACCGGTGTTCCTTCATCGGAGCTTGAAGGCCTTGCGGGAGGTGGACTTTGAGGACCGGCAGTACGACCTCTTCGACGGATTCGGAAACGACTGTACGGGGACGTGTGGGGTCTAGGCTGTACGGGCTGGCGCTGTGGGCGGTGGCGCTGCTCGGGGCAGGGCTGACCTGTCTGGCGAGGCGGCGGTAGTGCTCGACATTCGCCACGGAGATGCTTTGGCGCTCCTGCGGGAGATGCCCGCCGGGTCGGCGCGGTGCTGCGTCACGAGCCCACCCTACTGGGGGCTGAGGGATTACGGGCACGAGGGCCAGATCGGGCTGGAGCGGACGCCAGAGGGGTACGTGTCCCGGCTGGTTGAGGTATTCCGCGAGGTGCGGCGTGTGCTGGCCGACGACGGGACGCTGTGGCTCAACCTCGGGGACTCGTACGCTCGGACAGGAGAGTCCAACGTGCCCCAGACCAAGAAGGGCGGCACGCCCAATTACCCACAGCACACGAAAGTGGGATCGTCTGACGGGGCTGTTGGGCGTGCAGATAGGCCGGGGAGCCGAGCGTCAGCAGATAGTCTAAAGCCGAAGGATCTGGTCGGCATTCCGTGGCGCTGTGCCTTCGCGCTCCAGGCTGACGGGTGGTATCTGCGCTCGGACATCATCTGGGCGAAGCCGAACCCAATGCCCGAGAGCGTGACCGACCGGCCGACGAAGGCGCACGAGTACCTGTTTCTGCTGAGCAAGAGCCAGCGATACTACTACGACGCGGCGGCAATTGCGGAAACCGTGACCACGCGCCCCCAGAACCGCTACACATCGACCGCGGAACAACCCAAGGGGGACGGCCGGGCCGCATCTGGAGCGCAGAACCCGACGTGTCAGGGGGGCGTAATCACGAAGCGCGGAAAGACTTGGGAGGAGAGGAAGGCAATGGGCTTCCGAGGAGACACGAAGCATCCAACGCGGGATGCCATCGAGGCCGGGCTACCGATTCCCTCGTTCGCGCGGGCAGAGTGGGGCCGCAACCGGCGCTCTGTCTGGACCGTGCCGACGCAGCCGTTCCCTGGCGCGCACTTCGCCGTGATGCCGGAGGCCCTCGCAGAGCCGTGCATCCTCGCTGGGTCCGCACCGGGCGATCTAGTCCTAGACCCGTTCGCCGGAAGCGGCACGGTGGGCGTCGTGGCCCTACGTCACGGGCGACGGTTCATCGGTTGCGAGTTGAACGGGGAGTATGTGGGCATGGCGCGGAAGCGGATCGCTGGCCCGCTGTTCGCTGAGGGTGTGTCATGAACCGCGACGACAGGGTGGGCTACCTCCAGGCCATCTGGGAGACATTCCAGAAGAAGGCTGGGATATGCCGTGGCTGGTCAAGTGCGGAGTACGACATCGCCGCGAAGTGGGCTGACAGAAATGTTCCGCTCCCGATTGTGGAGCGTGGCATTGGCGAGTTCAATGGGGTGCCGCGCCGTCTGGAGGCTGTGGTTCCGAGTGTGGAGCGGTGCTACGCCTATAACCGTAAGGCTTCCGGGTTGGGGCCAGAGACGATTCCAGAGGAGTGGCCGTTGTGACTGAGCTCAAGGTCAAGACACGCTGGGGCAAGAGGCGCGGCTGGGAGATCCAGCATTTCATGGTGGGGACCAAGCACTTCTACCGGGTCACTGGTCGTGGATGGTGCCACATGGCATCACCACAAGAGATACAGATGTGGCGAGTTCTGAAGAAGCTGCGCCCGGAAGACTTCAAGGTGTCCAAGTGATTCCAAAGCCTAAGCGCCAGCCAAAGCCCAAGAGAGCTATCCGCAAGAAGTCCAAGCGGAAGCTAAAGCTCCACGACGCCGACCGACTGTTTTCCCAGTTCATCCGCAATCGGGATGCGTGGCAGTGCAAGGCGTGCGGCTCTCCGTTCTCTGTTCAGTGCGCCCACATCATCTCAAGGACGTACCGGGCGATCCGCTGGGCTCCCGACAACGCGGTGACGTTGTGCAAGGGCTGTCACATCCGGTATACCCACAGACCGTTGGAGTGGCACGACTGGGTGGAGTGGAAGTTCCCGGGGAGGTATGCGCTGCTCAAGGCCCAGGCGTTGAAGCCTCACGCGAAGCCTGACTATGCGGAGATTTGCTCGGCGCTGAAGTCTGCGTTTGGGATACGGGAGGAGTTGTGAGCGACCGGGCATATGAAAAA
>Ga0316622_100002252_pt1 | contig 13222 bp, 10 predicted proteins | sample OWC_Aug_OW2_C1_D_FD_207646 | JGI IMG/M metagenome (GOLD analysis project Ga0316622, IMG submission 207646) | Wetland soil microbial communities from Old Woman Creek delta, Ohio, United States - OWC_Aug_OW2_C1_D5_C | ecosystem: Environmental > Terrestrial > Soil > Wetlands | place: USA: Ohio... | reverse complement strand
GCGCCGTAGTGCCCGCGCCGCTTCGCCGGGAACGTCTCGCTCACCAGCGTCTGCCCGGTGGCCCATTCGCCGCCGACCCCGACCGCGGTGACGACCCGCGCCAGCAGCAGCGTCCACATGCCGACGGAGATGCCGGAGAGAAACGCCCCGGCGGAGTACGTCAGGATGGTCCACTGCAGCACTTTCTTCCGGCCGTAATGGTCCGCCAGCCGCCCGAAGATCACGCCGCCGATGGCCGTCACCCCGAGCGAGACGCCGAGCAGCAGCGAGGACTGCTCCCGGCTGAAGTGCAGATCGCGGGCCACCGGCACCAGTAAAAACGAGTAGAGAATCAGATCGTAGAAATCGAACAGCCAGCCCGCCCAGGTGAGGCCGAGAATGGCGTAGTGCTGCCGCCCCGGACGCTCGACCTGGTTGAGCCTTCCTCGTTCTCCCTGAGAGACGGTCGCGCTGAGCGCCCCTTCGCGCCCCTGATCGCCGGTTTCGGATCCACCCATTGCGCCATCACTCCCTGCGGAACCGTCCGCCCGGGTGAGGGCTTCCCGATTATCCCGGAACCCCCAGCGGCGCAATCCAGCATTCCGACATCCAGCATTCCGACAATCTCTGTGCCTCGGTGGTAGAAGCTTTTTTCGTTTTGGGGGTACCTGCCGTTCAGAAACTGTAGCGCGCCTGGATCACCACCTCGTCGTTGTTGCGGTACTGGCCGATCATCGAGACCGTGGGGCCGCCGAGGGCGAGGTAGCCGAGGCGGACGCGGAGGTCGTCGCGGAGGAGATAGGACACGCGGGGGAAGACCATCCAGCTCTCGCGCTCGATCGCGTACGCGCTGCGCAGCTCGAGTTCCAGCCGCTCCTGCATGAAGCTGCGGCGCAGCACGCCGGTGAGGCGTGTCTCCGGATCGCTGATCAGTAGCCGCGGCGCGCGCTCGAGCAGGACCGTCTGATTCAGCTGCAGCAGCGGCAGAAAGCCGCGCACCAGGCAGTCGACGCCGATGCCCCACTCCACCGAGTCGAGCGGAACGAACAGATCGCCCAGCGGCACCGCGGCGCGGCCGTTCTGTCGCAGCTCATCTCCGATCGTCTCCAGCGGCAGCTCCGCCAGCGCCTCCTCCGAGACCAGATCCTCCGCCGCGCGGAGATAGCTGTGGCCCTGGAAGAACGCCGCCTCGGCGCGCACCGAGGCGGGCCCGAAGGCGGCGGACCAGTCGAACCCGGTCATGTGGATGACGTCGTGCGCCTGCCGCAGCAGGGCCTGCGCCTGGATCGGGTGCTCCGGGGTTGACGCGTCGAGAGCGACCTCGGCGAGCAGGTCGACGTCCGGGCCGGTCTCCGGACCGGTGTAATGATAGATGTCCCAGTCGGTCTCGTGCCACGTGCCACCGAGGCGGAACGCGATGCCGCCGGTGTCGAAGCTCACCGGGGTCCGGTGATTGGCGGTGTCGAACGCCACGGGAATCGTGATGTCGCGGCCGAAATCGAGGCCCGCCTGCATCTGCAGCTCGCGCGACACCGTGAGCTGCGACACGTCGGCGATCGTCGGCGGGAACCAACGCTCCGCCAGCAGCGGCAGGCGCGACGGCACCGCGATCGGCACGTACACCAGCGTCGCCCGCAGCTGACTCAGCGCCGCGCGCGGCAGATCCGGCAGGTAGTACGACCCCAGCACCGCCGGAACGCCGATCTTCGCCTCCTCGAAATCCTGCACCAGGGGATCGTGATAGTCGCGCGGATTGAGCACGTCAGTCGGCGGCACGCCGTCGAGCTTGCCCCAGGCGGCCTTCTGCACGCCGATGCGCACATCGGCGCGCTGGAAGCGGAGGTCGGCATAGGCCTCGCTCAGCTCCCCTGCTGGCGAGTAGTTCTGGAAAGTGTGGACGAAGTTGTAGACGTCCGCGTGCCCGCCTTCGAACGGACCGCCGATGCGCCCGCGCAGCTCCAGATGCCCGCGCAGCCAGTCACGCGCCAGCGCATCCAGGCGGAGATTCGCGAGCCCCTGCGGCCGCTGCCGCGGGCTGCTCTGCGTCTTGACGATCGCCAGGCCGTCGACGTATCCCCCCGCGTCGATCCGGCCCGCCGTTCCGGGAACCTCGATCGCACTCACCGCGCCTGCCAGCAGCGCCATCAGGGCAACAAGCACGCTCGAGCATCCCACACGCGCTGATGACCAATGCATCAGAGAGCCGAAATCCCCCACATCCACTTTTGCCTTTTGCCCCCTCGATCCCTCGATCCCTTGATCCCTCGATCCCTCTCTTACCCTACCTCACCCCCAGCTCCATCTGCCGCTGCGAAAAGAAGTCGTCCGCGAGATGCTGATCGAACCGCACCTCGGTGATGTCGATCCCCGTCTTCGAGCCGGTGCCGGGGCTCTCGACGTCGACGCGGTAGGCGAAGGGGATCTGGCCCACCAGACGCACGTCGCTCTGGCGAACGCGCTTCTTCGGGGTAGCGTCACTGCCGCCTCCGCCGAAGAGCGACCAGCCCGAGCCGGACGGCTGTTCGTAGAACTCCACCTGCCGCGGCGCCAGATCGTCTCGCCCCAGCCACAGCACCACGCGCTGGTAGCCGATGTCCTCGCGCTGCGGGGTCAGCTCGATCGCGTGGCAGGGCGTGCCGTCGATCGTCTCGTCGCCGCGGAGCTGCGAGCGGGCGTCGTCCTCCGACCACGACGTCATCTCCGCCAGCAGGTCCAGGTCGTGGTAGGTCAGATCCGTGCCGACGAAGCTCTCGTGGCGGATGTTCGCCGTGATCTGGCGGATGCGTTTCAGGTTCGGCAGGTACAGCCACTGCTCCGCCCTCCGTCCCTTGTGGTTGAACGACAGGAACGCCGTGTCCTTCACCTCCGCCGGCGCGTGAAAGAAGACGATCGCCTTCTGCTCGTCGCCCGGGTACTTCTTCTCGAAGACCTCCAGCTCACGCGTCCGCTCTCCACCGGCGCCGCCGGTCACCTTCAGCTTCATCCGCTGCTGGCGATCGTTCCAGTGCTGCGTCGTATCCTCCAACGCCTTGCGCCGGTCGAGGATCTGCCGGGCCGTCTCCCCGGCGCCCGCGGCGTGGCCCCCCAGGAGCGCCGTGACTGTCAGGGCCACCAGAGCCCCTCGCATCATTTTTCAATCGCCCTTTCTCGAATCCCGCATGTGCCCCATTCCCGGGAACCAAACAAGCGGAAATCGTCGCCGCTCCCCTGGCCCAGCGGGGGACAGACAAAGCCAGGCCATCGAGTAGTCGATCCGCAAGGTATCTTTCAATGCGTGCACGCCATAGGTGCGTTGCAGTCTGCTGCTAGAGGTCAACGCCGGATGACTCTCCCTGCGTCTGCAGTGGAAGTGTGCATCAGCGGGATCGTCTTCGGGACAGGCTGCTTTTCGGAAACCAAGCGACTGATTTCAAGAAACGAGCACCATGGAAAAGTAGCCTGTCCCCTCTCCTCGCCTGGCCGTTGGAGTTTCTGGGCGTGCGCTGGCGAAAGGCGCGGCAGCGGGCGCAGGCCGTTCTGGATGAGGTCGGGATCGATCCGAGCGCCCCCGAACCGGCGGCCGGCCGAGCTCTCCGGCGGCGAGCAGCAGCGGGTGGCGATCGCCCGGGCGCTGGTCGCGGAGCCACAACTCCTGCTCGCCGATGAGCCGACCGGCAACCTCGACTCGCACACCGGGCAGGCGATCCTCGACCTCCTACGGCGGCTCAACGCCGAGCACGACCTCACGGTGGTCATGGTGACGCACAACACCTTCGCCGCCACGTACGGCCACCGCACCGTCGAGCTGCGCGACGGCCGCATCGTCCGCGAGGTGCGCGCGCCGCGCGATCCGACCGCCCGCGTCGTCCCGCTGCGGGGCTAGCGTCCGGACGTCGACTGTGGTCTCGTGCTCGTGCCCGGCGCAGCGGTGCTCGGAATCGCACCCGAAAGGCCGATGACGATTACGAGCACGCGCACGACTCTGTCCAACGGCACACTGCCAGAATTCATCTGCGAACTTCCGAGACAGGACACTCGTGTGCCAGTGGGCCGGGTGCTGTCGCCATCGATCGGCCTTCTGGTAAAAGACGCGCCATGCATCAGCATGAGCACGTCACCCGCCCGAATCCGGATCCGCCATTTCCGGGAGGAGGAATCACCCCGGCCTATGCCCACTACGTCCTCGTTCTCCTCTTCGTCGTGTACGTCTTCAACTTCATCGACCGCCAGATCCTCGCCATCCTGCTGGAGGCGATCAAGCAGGACCTCGGCGCGTCCGACACCGCGATGGGGTTCCTGTCCGGCTTCGCCTTCGCGTTGTTCTACACCTTCGCCGGCATCCCGATCGCGCGCTGGGCCGATCACGGCTCGCGCCGCTCGATCATCGCCCTCGGCCTCGGGCTGTGGAGCGCGATGACCGCGGCCTCCGGCCTGGCGCGCACCTTCCTGCAGCTCGCGCTCGCCCGCGTCGGCGTGGGCGTCGGCGAGGCGGCGGGAAGCCCGCCCGCGCACTCGCTCATCTCCGACTACTTTCCCCCCGAGCGCCGCGCCACCGCGCTGTCGATCTACGCCACCGGCGTGTACGTCGGCGCCATGCTCGCCTACCTCGGCGGCGGGTTCTTCGTCACCCACTTCGACTGGCGGACCGCCTTTTTCCTCGTCGGCCTGCCCGGCATTCCGCTCGCGCTGCTGGTGCGCCTGACGATACGCGAGCTGCCGCGCGGCCACTCGGAAGGCGCGCCGCTGAGCGCGGAGCGCGTCGGCATCGGCGAGGTCGTCCGGCATCTCGTCGCGCGACGCTCCTTCGTCTATCTCGCCGCCGGCGCCTCCTGCGCCTCCCTCGGCGGCTATGGAATCCTCGCCTGGGGACCGGCGTTCCTCGGCCGCGTCCACGGAATGGACAGCGTCTCGATCGGCGCGTGGCTCGGTCCCAGCATCGGTCTCGCCGGCAGCGCCGGCGCCTTTCTCGGCGGCAGCATCGCCGACCGGCTCGGCGTCCGCGACCGGCGCTGGTACCTGTGGCTGTCGGCCGTCACGATCGCCGGCTCCGTGCCCTTCGCGCTCGGCTTCCTGCTCCTCGGCACCCGGGCCGGCGCGCTCACGTGCTTCGTCCCGTTTTACCTGCTCGCCAACATGTACATCGGCCCGATGCTGTCGATGACCCAGGGGCTGGTGAAGCTGCGGATGCGCGCCACCGCCTCGGCGATCCTGCTCTTCGTTCTCAATATCGTCGGCCTCGGCGCGGGGCCGTTCGTGGTCGGCCTGCTCAACGATCACCTGAGCGGCCGCTTCGGGCCCGAGGCCATCCGCTACTCGCTCTCGGCCGTGGCGCTGATGAGCGTGATCGCCGGCTGGTGCTTCCTCCGGGGCAGCCGCACCCTGCGTAGCGACCTCCGAGCGGCCGCGGGTTGAGTCCGACGTTTCCCGCCGTGCGGTACGTCGACCGGTCAGGGCCGTAAGTCCCAAAGGGGCGTGGCCGCGACTTCCGCGACCTGCAGATCGCCTCGCGGAACTCGCGGCCACGTCCCTCTCTGCCGTCCCTCTCTGCTCAACGTAGTAAGCGATGAGGGAGAAGACGCCGACCCGGTACGCCTTCCTTCAATCCCCAGCGCAGTAGCCCCACGGGCTTCCGGCTTCGTCGAGGGTGATGAAGCGGAGACTATGATCGCAGGCGACGTTCGTCGCGTCGACCGCGCGCCTCGCAAAGATGTCGACGGCGACGGGAGCCGTAAACGGACTGGAGTATGAGTTTCCGGTCAGGATGGCGTTCGACAGGCGGCCGCGGCGCAAAGCAAGGAGCCCGGCTCCGTCCCGCTGCGGCGTCTGGCCGTTGTTGTTGGCAACCAATCCGTCGATGACGTAGCTCCGGCTCGCGCGGACGCCCGTGCCACCGTTGTTGCTGGCGACGAGGCTGAAGCCTCGCAAGGCGCGGAACGCCTCGATGCCGTTGCTGGCGCAGTTGGTGGCGCTGACGTTCGTGGCCTCGATGCGGCCGCCGGAAATCCCCACGCCCTCCGGCGCGATGTTGTCGACGCTGACGTCGCTGATCCGCAGGGCCCCCACCGATCCAGCGGCCACCCCGTACCCGCTGTCGTGAATCGAGACCTGCTGCACGGTTAGGCTGCGAGCGGCGCAGATGCCACAAAAGCCGCCCGAGAGCGTTCCCGGACCGACGACGGTGCAGCGCGCCGCGATGTTGCAGGCAACGATCTCCGAACCCGGCGAGCCCTTGATCGAGTGCCCGTTCAGGGCGAGGGTCGCGCGATTGCGGAGGGTCACGTGGAAGCTCGGCGGATCGGCCGAGCAATCGAGGTCCGTTTGCAGGACGCCCGTTTCACCCTCCGGCACGACCTGGCCGCAGCTCGTGACGTCCAAGCCGTGGGCACGAGACAAGAGAAGCGCGATTCCGAGAAGAACGGGCAACCCGCGATTCATACGCCCCTCCTCTATGCTAGTCTTCTATTTCTCACGGCAGAAGCCTCGCTGGCAACTGTGAGCAGGTGGAGTGAGCAGGTGGAGGGGGGGTGAGTGACGCGACGACCCCGTCACATCCCAACAGCGCCGGGCACGGAGCAACGTCCGCAGGGTCGCCACGTCCCCTCCGCCGTCGCTCAGACCCCGCCCATCGTACGCGAATGCCGCTGACGCGTTGAGAATCCGACGGCGCGGCTCGATTTGCGGGACGGTAACGGTCTGGAATTCCGATGGGATCAGCCGATGCCCGGTGGCGCCATTCTCGCTTGCAGACAAGGCATTCGGCCCATGCCGGGGCGTGGCTGGCTACGGAGGTCTTATGATCGCAAAGAACGGCACTCGCAGGCGAGGTCTATCCGTCGACCCAACGGCGGCCGGGGCGGCGACACTGGTGCTGCTGGGGGTGGTGTGCTGCTGCTCGGCGCGGCCGGCGCTGGGGGCTCCGGCCCGACGGGTGGCGCACGCGGCGCAAGCCGATCTGGGGGCGGTGGCACGCGGGTTGCCCGTGCACGGCTCGCTGCGTGTCGACGGCGTCCGGTTCGAAGGCACCTCCACCGCACTGGAGCTGGAACGCTTCGAGGCGTTTGCCCCGGACGCACAGGTCGTCATTGCCGGCGACCACGGCGACTTCGTCCTCCCGGCGCCCGACAATGCCTACTACCGCGGTGCCGTCGAAGGGGATCTGAGCGCCGTTGCGGTGTTGACCGCACGCGCAAAAGGCGGGGTGCGCGGCCTCATTGTGAAGAACGGCGTGCCCTGGGTCATCAGTGACGACCATGGTCCCGAACAGCCGCCGGGCCTGGCGACACGCAAGGTCGACATCGCGCGCGAATTTGCCGGCCACCCCTTCCGCTGCAGCGCGGTTCAGGGGCCCACGCCGTCCGCAACGTCGGACACCCGATCCGCTTCGCTCTCCGAGCCAACCGCGGCGGCCGCGGTAGTCAACTACACCGCACGCGTGGCGGTGGAGACCGACTACGAGTTCTTTCAGCTGTTCGGCAACAGCACCGATGCGACCGACTACGTCGGCGACCTCTTCGCCTACGCGTCCACGATTTACGAATCCGAGGTCAACACCAGCCTGCTGGTCTCGTACCTCAAGCTGTGGGCGACCAGCGCCGACCCGTGGGTACAGACCTCCTGCAGTTCGGTGCTCTCGGAGTTCCGCAGCTATTGGAATCAGAACAACGGCGGCATCAGCCGCACGGCCGCGCATATGTTGAGCGGCAAGCCGACCGGCTGCGGCATCGCCTACCTCGGCGTGCTGTGCAACTCCTCGTATGGCTACGGCGTCAGCGGCAGTTTATATGGCAACTTCAATATCCTGAGCCCCGGCGTCGTCTGGGACATACTCGTCGTCAGTCACGAGATCGGGCACAACTTCAACTCGCCCCACAGCCACTGTTACAACAACATCGGCGGCAGCTCCGCGCCCGTGGACCAGTGCTACGGAAGCGAAGGCGGTTGTTACGCGGGCACCACCAGCTTGCCGTGCTCGCTGGGGGCGGGGCACGGGTGCGGAACGATCATGAGTTACTGCCATCTCTTGGGCGGCGGGTACGGTAACATCACGCTGACATTCGGTACCGGGTTCCCCCACGGGGTTTTGCCAGGCCGCATCCCGACCCGCATGCACGATCACGTCGTGTCGACTGCGGCAAGCTACCCCGCCTGCATGCAGTTCGTGCCGCCCGGGCCGACGCTAACTCCGACAACCACCGGCACCGCCACCGCAACCGCCGTGGCGACCGCTACCCGCACGCCGACGCTCGCGCCGACCCGCACGCCGACGTCCACGAGCGCCGCCACGCCAACGGCGACCGCCACGCGCACGGCCGTGTCCACGGCGACCCCCACGAAAAGCGTAACGGCGACCGTGACGGGTACGGCGACCCCGCCACCGACCGCGAGCCACACCGCCACGCGCTCGCCAACCCTGACGCCCACTGTGACGAACAGAGCGACGCCGACCGCGACGAAGACCCCGAAACCACGCCGAGGAAAACACTGACTCCTGTCCGCCGTGACAGGAGTTCGAGGGCCGTACCGGCGAGTCTGGCGAGCTGTGCACGCGGGCCCGGGGACGTTGTAAGGCCCGGGGACGTTGTAACTCAAGAAGTGTTTCAACTCGCGACCACCAAACACTTCTTCGGGGTGAGGCGAGGCGCCGGTGACCGAGCCTAGCTGCTCCTCGCCGACGAGCCGACCGGCAACCTCGACTCGCACACCGGGGAGGCGATCCTCGACCTGCTGCGTCGGCTGAACGCCCATCACGACATCACGGTCGTCATGGTGACGCACAACACCTTCGCCGCCACCTTGCCTGCGTTTCTCACCGGGTTCCGTCGCGAGACCGCGCAGACGCTGGCGGACCAAGGCCGCACGGACCGAGGGCGACGGAGGCATAGTTGACACTATGTCGAGGAGGCGGAGAGGCGGAGGGAGTACGACCTTGGGATGCCGGCGTATCCGCGGTCGCAGCAGGAAGCTGGTGAGAGACGCAGGCGAGGGCCACCGCACCATCGAGCCGCGCGACGGCCGCATCGTCCGCGAGGTCGCCCCGCGCGATCCGAACGCCCGCGTCGTCCCGCTGCGCACCTGAACGGCGGGTCGGGGTGGGACGGGGGGCGTGGTTGGGATTCCGTCGATTCGTCTGGCGGTGCCGTGGGATTCGCAATCGTAGCCACGCCCCCCTGGGTCCTCGCCCATGCACCAGAAGTCGGGGGCGAATGGGCCAAATGTTCGCTACGTTTCCCCGTCCTTGGACTTTCAGGGCCGCGATCACGAGCCGCCGCGGACGGCACGGACGTATTCGTTGAAGTACTTGCTGAACGCGTTCACGAAGCCAAAGCGGAAGGTCGCGTCCCACGCGTAGCTCGGATCGCCGGCGACGGTAGTAGCCGACCAGTAGTAGCCGGACTGCGCGCAACTGCACATCGGCCCGCCTACCCCATCAACCGTGCACCCCGGCGCGCAGTCCGTGTTGAACGCCACGCTCACCGTCGGGCCGGGATCCGCAATCTCGTAGTTCACGATGCTCTGCAGCTCCTTCACGTTCGGAATCCGCCAGTCCGTGTGCCCGGCGAAACCGCTTCCGGCGTTCAACCCCGCCAGAAACGTCGTCACCATCGTCGCGACGACGAGAGCATCCACGACAAAGACAACACCTACACGGTGGGGGATGGCTGGCAAAGGGGCCTCGCCGAGCCAGCCTTGACGCTGTCGGGCCGTTCGTGGTGAACAGACTGCACCCGCACCACGCCGAGCAGTGGTTGGGAAGGGGAGGCCGATGAGGAGGTCTATTTCGAGGGCACTCGCTTCGTTGGTCGTCGGGGGAGTGGCGACACTGAGCGCCTCCGGTTCGGCGCGAGCCGGCTGCAACGCGATTCCCAAGCCGGACGACTCGTTTCGTGGGGCGGTGGGCCGAGTCAGCCGGCCGTTCGCCGCCCTCGGCGAAGCGGAGGACGTCATCGAATTGGCGAGCGCCTGCGGCTCTCGCCCGTTTACGGACGTCAACGGCGACGGCCAGATCGACGGTGCCGACTTCGTAGTGACGATCATCTCGAAACCGCCAGCGAATGCCGCCCGGAATGCGGTCGTTCTGGCCGGAAACGGCAACTGTGGGGCTCTCGGCCCGGAGCTCGGCCGCCTGCAGCAGGCGCTCGGCGGCAGGCAGCCGAAGTGCGCCGCGCCCGGCCAGAATCAGCTCGGAGTCGCCCGGCAGACCGGGCCGCCCAGGTTGTCGGTCCGCCTATCCGGCGCTAGCTTTGCTGGTCCCGCAACGCTCGTGGTGACCGGCGTGGGCGAGCCGCTCCCGGTAGGTCTCGTGACCCACCGCTGCACTGACAATAGGCCGGCGAATCTGTTCCTCTGCGTCGACGACTTGTTCAATGATGAAGCAGGCTCCTGCGCCACTTCACCCGCCGAGATCGACCCGGTCTTCAGCGAGTTCGTTCTGCTGCCGCCGAGCAATGACTACCAGCGCGTGTGTACGGCAGACGCGGGTCTCGCACCCAAGTGCCTGCCGACGGTGGGCGAGCTCTTCTACACCGCGACCGGCAGGGGCGACGTGCTGTTGCACATGCGCTGGAGCACCATTCTCCGGAAGAAGGCCGGTGGTGTCGATTTCGACCGGAGAAAACTTCTCGGCAGCTCTGCCGTCGAGGCATTCGCGGGGAAGGGACAGCCGATCGCGGTCCCCAGCGCCGCGTTCCTCGACTCGTTCAACCCGGCGGGGCGATCGTTTGACCGCAAGCCGCTGTTCATTCCGGCGGAGGGCCGGCCAAACGAGGGTGCCTTCCTGGGCGACGCAGACAAGGAGCGCTCCGTGCTTCGCATCGCCAGACGGCTCCCATGGAGGTACACCTGCCAGGGGGGCGACCACAACGGGCAGGCTTGTGAGCCCGATCCGGACGATCACAAGGACATCGTCGATTGTCCCAACGGAACCTGCATCAAGAACCCGCTGCCGCGCATCTTCACGTGCCACGGCGGCACGAACGATGAGGAACTGTGTACTCGACCGCACCATTGTGCCGGGGGTGGAACGTGTTCCGTGGGCAGCACGTGCCGCACCAGCTCCGGCGCGGCGACCGGGCAGGCCTGCACGACGGACTCGGAATGCCCCGGATCGCAGGAGTGCGGACCGGGCTTGTTCGAGTTCCGCGATCGCCTCACCAATGGGATCGGCGTGATCCCGCGGGTGGCGGGCGGTAGCTTGACAGGCGTCTGTGAAGACGGCCTGTTCGAAGGAACGAAGTGCTCCGGCTCGTCTTGTTTTCCCTTCGGTGTCGCGCGCTGTGTGGTGTTCCGCGCCGAAGCGAAGGAGTATTTGCCGTGACGGCGGTCAATGCCTGAGCACGGTGTCGGCATAGTCACCGCACCGGACGCTCAGAGTGTTTCAACTCTCGACGAGCTGTGCACTCCTCCGGGACAGGTGGGACGGGGGCGGAGCGGCGGTTGAGCCGGTTCACGTGATCGCCGGGGCTTCCTCACCTGCGCGGCGAGCAGCAGCGGATGGCGAGCGCCCGGGCGCTGGTCGCGGAGCCACAACTCTTGCTCGCGGACGAGCCGACCCGCAGCCTCGACTCGCACACCGGGCAGGCGATCCTCGACCTCCTGCGCCGACTCAACGCCGAGCACGACCTCACGGTCGTCATGGTGACCCACAACGCCTTTGCGGCCACCTACGGCCACCGCACCATCGAGCTGCGCGACGGCCGCATCGTCCGTGAGGTGCGCGCCCCGCGCGATCCGACCGCCCGCGTCGTCCCGCTGCGCAGCTGAAGGCGGGGCCTACCTGGCGCTGCGTCATGGCGGCGGCCCGGCCGCAACACGGCCGTGCGCAGGCCCCGGTCCCCAGGAGCGCCGCCACTCTTGATTGCAGGAACACGCGAGGGCGTTCATTCCGGTCCGGGATAACGCTCTGCTGCGCACCACGCTGCGCGGGGGCTTGCCGACAACGGCACGGTGCTTGCTGTTTATCGGCTTTTCAGCAGCCAAAGGGGCGGGATGGACAATTACTGGTCGAGGAGATCCCTGCCGGCGCAGCGGTGGCCGGTGAGCCAGCGGGGCTCGGGACGGTTGCTCGCGACGCGTGGAGCGTCGGGGCTGGCGCTGGCGCTCGTTCTTGCCCTTGGCGGGGTCAGCAAGGCGGACGTCGACCTGACGGGTGACTGGTACCTGGCGCTCCCGTCCCAGGTTCAGCCCAACGTTTCTCTCCATTCGATCGTCCAGAGCGGGACCTCCCTTCAAATGGACGGCCTGTCTGGTGTGATCGACCCTTCGACCGGCAGGTTCTCCTTTCAGCTCGTCTCGTGCACCTTCAACAGCCTGTGCCCTTTCTGTTTGGCGCGGGCGCAGGCCAGCCCGGATGGCAACACCTTCGCCGGAGAACTCTACACGTATGGTCCCCCTCCGGACTGCCACAGTCCGACCTGCGCCTGTTCGGTCTCGTTCCTGGTGGGGCCCTGGTACGGAAGCCGGAGCCCGTGCGGAGATGGCGTCGTCGACCCGGGTGAGGCGTGCGACAACGCCAATCTGGGCCGCAACGCCGACTGCTGCATGCTCGGCTGCTCCCTGGCCCCCGTGGGGCAGGCTTGCGCCAGCGATGGCACCCCCTGCACGAACGATGTCTGCGACGCCGCCGGCACCTGCACCCACCCCTCCGCGCCGCGAACCTGCCGCATGGCCGAGAAGTCGCTCCTGCTGGTGAAAGGCGACACCGCGCGCCACAAGCTGGTGTGGAAGTGGGTCAAGGGCGCGCCGACGAGCCAGGCGGAGTTCGGCGTCCCGACCGGCACCACCGGCTACGCGTTGTGCATCTTCGCTGCCACGGCGTCAACGCTGGTCGACGAGGCGGTCATCCCCGCCGGCCCGACCACGTGGAGGACCAGTCGCGCGAAGGGCTACACGTACAAGGATCCCGCGGCGACCGCCGACGGCATCGACAAGGTCGTGCTGAGGGGCAGCACGGAGAACAAGTCGAAGGTGAAGGTGCACGGGAAGCAGGCGGGACTGCCCGACCTCCCGCTGCCGCTGACCGCGCCGGTGATCGTGCAGCTCGTCAACGGGGACAACGGGCTCTGCTGGGGCGCGAGCTACACGGCGGCGCAACTGCTGGAAAACCGCACCGGGCGGCTCAAGGCGAAAGCGCCGTGACCGGCCGACGGCGCGCAAGCCTAAAGGCAGCCGAGGCAGCCGGGGACGTTGGGCAGCCGGGGACGTTGTAAGAAGTGTTTCATGAAAGCGGAAACCGAGGGGACGCGGGTTCCGAGTTGGCCGAGTCGAC
>Ga0316622_100002250_pt1 | contig 13226 bp, 13 predicted proteins | sample OWC_Aug_OW2_C1_D_FD_207646 | JGI IMG/M metagenome (GOLD analysis project Ga0316622, IMG submission 207646) | Wetland soil microbial communities from Old Woman Creek delta, Ohio, United States - OWC_Aug_OW2_C1_D5_C | ecosystem: Environmental > Terrestrial > Soil > Wetlands | place: USA: Ohio... | reverse complement strand
GAGTGGCTTTGTGCTGCCCGTGATCCAGGCCAACGAGCAAGAAGCTGCCGCCCACGAAGACGTGCTGACGCAAATCGACAAATCCAGCGGTGGCAAAACCGTGTGGCGCAAGTTGCAGGCCGCCAGCACCCCGGCCTGAGCCATAATCCGCCACGCCAGAGGTTGCCGCCTGTTTGGGGGCTGATCAACACTCTTAAAGCCTGATCTGGGTCGTGCCAGCGTAGGAAAGCGTTCACTACACCTTTGGTGCTGAGCGGCTCCGGGTCAATATCTGGAATCTGTCATGGCCAATCAACTCTTACCTTCCGACCTCTGGGCCGATGTGCTGGCGGTTCGCGCCCAGCGCCCGCTGGTGCACTCCATCACCAACCTGGTGGTGATGAACCTCAATGCCAATGCGCTGCTGGCCGTCGGGGCCTCGCCCGTCATGGCGCATGCGCATGAAGAAGTGGCAGACATGGCCGCCATCGCCCAGGCACTGGTGCTCAACATCGGCACGCTTGAGCCGTACTGGATCAACAGCATGTGCCGGGCTCTTGAAGTAGCCAGCGCGCGCGGTATCCCATGCGTGCTTGACCCAGTCGGTGCGGGGGCGACAAGCTATAGAAATGAGAGCATTTTGCGGCTGTTGCAGCAGGCCATGCCGACGGTCATCCGGGGTAACGCCTCCGAGATCATGAGCGTGGCGGGCAGCGCTGCCAGCACCCGCGGGGTTGACAGCGGTGCCGCCGTGGCAGATGCCTTGCAGAGTGCGCGTGACCTGGCCCAACGCACTGGTGGTGTGGTCTGTGTCAGTGGCCCGGTAGACCACGTGCAAGATGCCGCAGGCCGCCAGGCCAGCCTGTCCAACGGGCACGAGTGGATGACGCGCATCACTGGCGTGGGCTGCTCGGCCACCGCGCTGATTGGTGCGTTTTGCGCGGTGCAGCCCGATGCCTGGCGCGCCACCGTGTCGGCCATGGCTTACCTCGGTGTGGTGGGCGAAGTGGCGGCGCAACAAGTGCAGGCGCGTGGCCAGGGCGTGGGTAGCATGCAGATGGTCATGCTCGACCTGTTGCAGTTGCTTGATGCCACCACCTTCGAGCGCCATCTGAAAATGCAAGTGACCCAGGCCGCATGAACCATGCTGTGATGCCCGGCGCGGCCAACTTGGTTGAGCAGTTGCGCGTTTACCTGGTCACTGACCAGGCCAGCCTGGCGGGCCGCCGCCTGGCAGACGTGCTGCTGGCCGCAGTGCAGGGCGGGGTCAGCTGTGTGCAGCTGCGTGAAAAAGACCTTGGTACGCGTGACTTTATTGCGCTGGCGCGTGCCACGCAGGCCTTGCTGGCACCGTTTGGCGTGCCGTTGGTCATCAATGACCGTGTGGACGTGGCGCTGGTGTGCGGTGCACAAGGCGTGCATCTGGGGCAGTCCGACATGCCGGTGGAACTGGCCCGGCAACTGCTGCCACCCTCGGTCTTCATCGGCTTGTCGGTTGAAAACCTGGACGATGTCACTCGTGCGGCAGCGCAAGCTGTGGACTACCTGGGGGTCAGCCCGATCCACCCCACACCGACCAAAACCGACACCGCACCCCCCTGGGGGCTGGCGGGCTTGCGCCAGGTGCGCCGCATGACGGCCTTGCCGTTGGTGGCCATTGGCGGCATCAAGCACAGCAACGCCGCCCAGGTGCTGCAGGCCGGGGCCGATGGTCTGGCCGTGGTCAGCGCCATTTGCTCGGCCCCTGATCCGCAGGCTGCCGCACAATCTTTGCGGGAAATGGTGGCCATGCATCAACAGCAGCAAAACTCAGCTTGGAATGAAAGAAACCCATGAACATTGAGCGCATTCACCAGTACCCCCGCGTCTTGTCGATTGCGGGCTCCGACAGCGGCGGCGGTGCCGGCATCCAGGCCGACCTGAAAACTTTTTCTGCACTGGGCTGCTTTGGCATGACCGCCATCACTGCGCTTACGGCTCAAAACACCTGTGGCGTGCGCGCCATTCACGCGGTGCCGCCCGACATGCTGCGCCAGCAGATTGATGCGGTGCTGGACGACATCGGCGTGGACGCGGTAAAGATTGGCATGCTGCACTCGCCCGACATCGTGCACACCGTGGCGCAGGCGATTGATCGGCACCGCCTGCCCAATGTGGTGTTTGACCCGGTGATGGTTGCCACCAGCGGCGCGGTGCTGATCAATGATGCGGCGCTGGCCGTGCTGGTGGCCGAGATGTTTCCGCGCGCGGCACTGATCACGCCCAATCTGGACGAGGCCGCCTTGTTGGTTGGGCGGCCACTGGTCAGTGCGCAAGACATGGCCTTGGCCGCTGCCGAGCTGATGGCCCGGGGTGCCCGTGCGGTGCTGCTCAAAGGCGGGCATCTGGCCGGTGACACGGTGATTGATTTGCTGCTGCAGCCCGATGGCGAGCCACTGTGGATGCAGGCCCCGCGCATTGCCAGTGCCAACACCCATGGCACCGGTTGCACGCTCTCCAGCGCCATCGCCGCGCATCTGGCGCTGGGTGCCACGCTGGCGCAGGCGGTGCAGCAGGCCCGCGACTTTGTTCGCCAAGCCTTGCAAGCCGGTGCGTCAGTGAAAACCGGGCAGGGCAGTGGCCCACTGAACCACGGCTTTGCGCCGCTGCCCATGCGCCTGCGCGCCCTATCTGCAAGTCCGGTTTTTTAGGCGCATGCCCTTTGCGGCTGTGCAGGTTCAAGGTGAGGGGGAAATTCGCAGCTGTCGCGGATGAACAGGCTCCGGCCCGAGGTTTTGGCATCGTGCTTGGCCCGCGCCGCCTCCGATGCCACTTGCTCGGCGGTCGAGAATTCGTCCTGGTGAATGCGTACCGCCCCGATCGACAGCGTGGTCAGTGGAAAGAACCGTGGCACGCCATAGCGGTCGTCGGCATGAATGCCACCTGCCAGACGCGCGGGCTCGTCAAACAATGCAGTTGCCAGCTGGGCAAACTCGTTGATGATGTGCTGGCAGCGCGTCTGCCAGTCGGCGCTCTGAAATAGCACGATGAAGTCGTCGCCCCCCACATGCCCGACAAAATCGCGTTGCGGGTCGCAATGGGACACGGCAATGCGTGCCACCAGACGGATCATTTCATCGCCACGCCAATAGCCATACTGGTCATTGAAGGGCTTGAAGTTGTTCAGGTCAGCGTAGCAGGCGGCAAATTCAGCGCCGCTGCCCAGCAGCCGCTCAATGTGCTGGCTGATCGGAATGTTGCCGGGCAGGAAGGTCAACGGGTTGGCATGGCGCGCCGCCTCAATGCGTGTCTCTGTCACGGACCGCACCAGCTGCTCACCGGTGCCCAGACCGACATAACGCCCGTTTTCGGTGACGATGAAGCCATCGGACAGGTAGCGCTGGTCGTCTGAGGTCAGGATGCCCACCAACTCGTCCACATTGTGGTTGCGCTCAATCAGCCGGGGTGCCAGGTTGGCATGCACCCGGCACGGTTTTTTGCCCCAGACCTCGCGGTAGTACAGCTTGCTGAATTCGTTCATGAAGTGGGATCGGTTGATGATGCCCATGGGCTTGCTGCCATCGAGCATGGCCACTGCGTGTAATTCAGAGTCCGCCAAAAACAGCCGCGCCAGTTCTTCGTTGCTGGTGGTGAGTGTGACTGTTGGCGCTTCCATGACCGCCAGACGGCTGAGTGCGCCTGCACTGAAGGCCCGGCGTAGCTCGGGAAACACCGATACGCGCCGGTCACGCATGACCTCCAGTGCCGCTGTCAGTGCTTGCACGTGTGGCGCTGGCGCAGGACGGCCCAGGAAAAAGCCCTGCCCGTAGGTGATGCCGAGGTCGCGCAGCACGCGCAGGTCGTCCTCGGTTTCAATGCCTTCGGCCACCAGGGCCGAGTCAAAAACCGCAGCGATTTGTTGCAGCGCCTGGATGGTTTTGAGTTTGTCGGCGTGCTGGCTGATGTTTCTGGTGAAGTACTTGTCGATCTTCACATACTCTGGTTTGAGTTGCGACCACAGTCGCAAGCTGGAGCGGCCGTCGCCAAAATCATCAAGCGCCAGTGACACACCGGCGGTGCGTATGTCAGACACCACACGGGCCAGACCATCCATGTCGGCCACACGCTCGTACTCGGTGATTTCAAGCACCAGCATGCGCGGGCGAACACCGAAGTCGCCGAGAATTTCCTGCAGCGCTTCGCGCCCGCACTGTTTCACGATCTGCACCAGCACCTCGGCACTGATGTTGACAAACAAGCGCCCGGATTCGCCCAGTGTCCCCCAGCGAACGAGGGCAGCGTTGATGCATGAACTCTCAAACTCATAGTTCAATTGCTCCTGGGCTGCAGCGATTAGCAACACATCGGGGGTATGAAACGCGGAGTGTTGCGGCCCTCTGATCAGCGCTTCATGCGCGTGGATGCCGCCGTCACCGAGCGACACGATCGGCTGAAACACAGGGGTGAGTGCGCCGCTTCGCAGCAGTCGTGCCAAGGGGCCGCGACCTCGACGCACCGACAGGGAATGCAGGGCCGCAGACATGGATCGGGCTTGGCTGCCAAGGGTCTTGTTCGACACGAGGGTGGTTTGAGTTGGCATGGATTTACATGTTTTTGCTGTCTTGCCGCCGTCCACAGTCCGTTGGTTGCTATCCAATTAATAGCGGGCAAATGCGGTTGTAGGCATATACTGATGGTGTAAGCATAGGATTACACCTATCAGCATAGGAAAAGAATGTGACAGCTTGAAGTCAAACGGCTGGTCGGCTGGTCACCGATGGGTGTCATCCTTGTGTAAACGGTATAAACTGTATGCCTCGTTTATTTGAAAGGACTTGAACCATGGCTACTGCTGAAAGAACTACCCCGATCGAAGCTGTCAAGGCCACCCCGGCCGTTGCGGCCCCCGTGCCTGTTTCGACCGCTGCAAAAGTGGAAGGTGCGCCTGCTGCGGTTGCGCCCAAAGCCGTGGTGACACCGGCTGAGCCCGTGGTGGCGGCCAAGGTGGCCAAGAAGCCCGCTGCCAAACCAGCCGCCAAACCTGCTGCCAAGGCAGCCGTCAAGGCTGCAGCGAAGGCCCCCGTCAAGGCACCCGTCAAGGCGGCTGTCAAAACCGCTGTCAAGACCGCAGTGAAGGTGCCAGCCAAGGCAGCGCCCAAGGTCGTAGCGAAAGCCCCGGTGGCTGTTACGCCAGCCAAGCCACTGGCTGCAGTGACCGCCAAGGCCCCTGCCAAGCCGGTTGCCAAAGCGCCGCTTGCGCCGAAAGCCAAGGTGAAAGTTGAGAAGCCCGCCAAGGAAAAGAAGGCAAAGCTGGTGCGTGACAGTTTCACCATTCCAAAGGGTGAGTACAGCGTGCTCGATGAACTCAAGCAGCGCGCTGGCAAGCTGTCCAGCCAGGTCAAAAAGAGCGAATTGATTCGTGCTGGCATCAAGGCGCTGTCCGGTCTGTCAGACAGCGCCTTTGTTGCTGCGCTGAAGCTGGTGCCCACCATCAAGACCGGACGCCCGCGCAAGAACTGACGGCAGGTCAGGCACTGGGTGGTGCAAGGCTCAGAGCATCTCAGGTGACTGCACTGAGACCACCACGGTTTGAGGGCGCGTGTCGCGTTGGCGCTTGCGCAGCCACCACACCGCCCCTTTCTTGACCGAGCACTCGGCTTCACTCAGGCCTATCAATTGGGCAATGGTTTGGCCCAGGGTGGGTTGGTGGCCTATCACCAGCACCGTGCCTTTGGCATCGGGCCATTGCACCAGTTCCAGCAGCTGGGCCACGCTGCCATCCGGGGCCAGTTCGGGCCGGATCTTGAATTTGCGACCCAGTGCACGGGCGGTCTGCTCGGTACGCAGGGCCGGGCTGACAAAGATACGGGTGTTGTCCGGCAACTGTCGATCCAGCCAACTGGCCATGCGTGCGGCCTGCTTGTCGCCGCGCACGGTCAGTGCGCGCGCCATGTCATCACACTCCTGCGTCCATTCTTGCGCCTCTGCGTGGCGCCACAAGACCAGATCCATGTGCAAGCCTCCCTTCGTCAGTTGTGCTGCCCGCCGTAACGCATCATCAATGCCGTTTGTGCGCTGTGGGCCGCCTTTCCTTCAGCGGGCTTGACGCGGACGTAGTTGCCATCGGGCAGCAGATCCCAGGCATCGGCCCCGTCGTTCAGGTAGGCCACCAGGTCTTCATCCACAATGCGCTGGCGCTGCACCGGGTCAGTGACCGGCCAAGCCAGCTCCACCCGCCGCATCATGTTGCGGTTCATCCAGTCGGCGCTTGAGAGGTAGAGCAGTTCCTCTTGATTCTGGCGGAAGTAGAAAATTCGCGGGTGCTCCAGAAAACGTCCGATGATGGATCGCACCCGGATGTTGTCTGTCACACCCGGCACCTGCGGCGGCAGCATGCAGGCTCCGCGCACGATCAGGTCAATCTTGACACCTTGCTGCCCGGCACGGATCAGTGCGTGGATCAGTGCCTCATCGGTCAGTGCGTTCATCTTGGCCACAATGCGGCACGAGCCTTGATCCGCCGCTGCGCGGGCCAGGTCGTTGATTTGCTTGAGCAGCTTGTTTTGCAGAGAAAACGGTGCCAACCAGATACGGTTGAGCTTGGGCAGGCGGCTGTGGCTGGCCAGGTGGACAAAGATGTTTTCTACATCCGTGGTGAGGGCCTGGTCAGCTGTCAGTTGGCTCCAGTCGGTGTACATGCGCGCCGTCTTGGGGTTGTAGTTGCCGGTGGACAGGTGTGCGTAGCGTTTGAGGTGTTTGCCCTCACGGCGGGTGATCAGCATCATCTTGGCATGGGTTTTCAGCCCCACGACACCGTACAGCACCTGCGCGCCGATGGATTCCAGCATCTCGGACCAGTTGATGTTGGCTTCCTCGTCAAACCGGGCTTTCAGCTCCACCACCACCATGACCTCCTTGCCGCGGCGCACCGCCTCGCGCAGCAAGCCCATCAGCTCGGGGTCACTGCCGGTACGGTAAATGGTTTGCTTGATGGCCAGCACCTGGGGGTCGTTCACCGCCTCACGCAAGAAAGCCAGCACGGCGTTGAAACTCTCGAAGGGCTGGTGGATAAATACGTCACCCTGCTTGAGCCGCTCAAAATACGATTGCGCCGGGGTCAATTGGGTTGGAAAACAGGGCTGATAGGCGGGAAAGCACAGCTCTGGGGTGTTGATCAGGTCGATCAGTTGTGTCAGTCGAACCAGGTTGACCGGGCCATGAACCCGGTACAGCGACTCGGGTGGCAATTCAAATTGCTTGAGCAAAAAGTCTGACAGGTACTCTGAGCATCCGGCAGATACTTCCAGCCGAACCGCATGGCCATAGTGGCGGTGCTCCAGCCCCTGGCGTAGCGCAGTGCGCAGGTTTTTGACATCGTCCTCGTCCACTGCCAGATCCGAGTGGCGGGTCACGCGAAATTGCGAAAACTGGTCGACCTCCCGACCCGCAAACAACTCTGCCAGGTGCCCGCGAATGACGCTGGAGAGGGAGACAAACACCTGGGCTCCGCCTGCCACCTTCTCCGGCATGTGGATCATGCGTGGCAACACCCTCGGCACTTTCACGATGGCAATTTCGTTGGATCGACCAAAGGCATCTTTGCCCGACAGACGCACGATGAAGTTGAGCGACTTGTTGGCCACCTGCGGAAAAGGGTGCGATGGATCGAGTCCGACCGGGATCAGCAAGGGGCGGACTTCACGCTCGAAATACTGTTTGACCCAGCGCTTTTGCATCTCGTTGCGCTCACCTTGCGACAGCACCTTGATGCCTTGCTGCGCCAGGGCGGGGATCAATTCATCGTTGTACAGCGCGTACTGACTTGCCACCAAGGCTTGCGCGGCCTGTGACACGCGCCTGAACGATGCCACGGTATAGAGCCCTTTGTCGACCTTGCTCTGGGCAGCTGTCAGATGCGAATCAGCGCGTACTTCAAAAAATTCATCCAGATTGGATGACACGATGCACAGGTAACGCAGTCGCTCCAGCAAAGGGATGTCGGGCCGGTGCGCCCAGTTCAGCACACGCTGGTTGAACATCAAGATGCTGAGGTCACGATCCAGCAAAACGGTCGGTGCCGGGGAAGTGGTTGTGTCTGGTAGGGGAGATAAAGAAGTCATGCCGTTCTGCTGAAATCAAATGCACATTGTTGGTTGATTGTTTGACATGTGCATGTCAAACATGTGACAAACATATCACAGCGGCTTGTGCCTTACCGATCAGGCGCTGCCGGCCGACACTTTTTGTGCCACCATTTTCACCTCAGGTCTAGGCATCCACTGCACCAATTCGAGGTGGCCGTCAAAGTGTTCGACCAACGCGGTGCAACTCTCTACCCAGTCACCGTCATTGCAATACAGCGTACCGTGAATGTCACGTATTTCGGCACGATGAATGTGCCCGCAGACGACACCGTCATGCCCCCGCCGTTTGGCTTCATTGGCTACGGCAACTTCAAAGTCGCTCACATAGGCCACCGCTTTTTTGACTTTGTGCTTCAGGTAAGCCGAAAGCGACCAGTAGGGTAGGCCAAACCTGGCGCGCCAATGGTTAAGGTGTCGGTTGAGCTTGAGCGTGAATTCGTACAGGTTATCGCCCAAATAGGCCAGCCACTTGGCGCATTGAACGACACCATCAAAATAGTCACCGTGCGTGACCCACAGTTGCCGCCCGTCTGCCATGGTGTGAACCGCGTGATCCGCCACATCAATGCCACCAAACTGATGGCCGATGAAGTTGCGGGCAAATTCATCGTGGTTTCCGGGCACATAGGTCACACGGCAACCCTTGCGCGCCCGTCTCAACAACTTTTGCACCACGTCATTGTGCGATTGCGGCCAGTACCAGCTCCTGCGCAATTGCCAACCATCCACAATGTCACCTACCAGGTACATGCTGTCACTGGCATGGTGTTTCAAGAAATCCAGTACCGCTTCTGCTCGGCATCCCGGTGTGCCCAAATGCAAATCCGACAGGAAGATAGCCCGGTACTGCTTGAGTGACGCATCGTCAACTGCAGCTTGGCCCGTTTCCTTGCCTCCAGAGAAGCTTTTCCACGAATCAATGCTGCGGAAAGCCGTGTCCATCAGTGTCCCAGGAAGTGCTTGCGGTAACGCGATGGCAAATCCTGGATGCGCATGAGCATGGGCAAATCTGCCGTGTTGAAGTCAGGATCCCACGCTGGCGCACCCAACACCTTGGCACCCAGGCGCAGGTAACCTTTGATCAAAGCGGGTGGCTCAACGTCCAGGTTGCCATCAAGCTGCTCCACCGGCAAGGCCAGGCGCGGGCGCACATGAAACTCAACCCCGGCCAGGTGGGTGGCGCGCAGCTGGTGCCAGATGCTGGCCGCCACGTCACCACTGACGATGCCGTTGTGCAGCATGGGAATGCTGGCGCAGCCAATCATGGTGTCAAGCTTGTTGCGCACCATGAACTCGGCCAGTGCCCCCCACAAAGCCATGATCACCCCGCCATGGCGGTAGTCCGGGTGCACACAGCTGCGCCCCAGCTCCACCATGCGCTCACGCAGGCTGCGCAAGCGGGTCAGGTCAAATTCCAGGTCGCTGTAGGTGCTGCCCACGCGCTTGGCCTGCACCGGGGTCAAAAGCCGATAGGTGCCGACCACCTGCTGGGTGGCCGCATCGCGCACGATCAGGTGCTCACAGTAGTTGTCAAACAAGTCCACATCGTGGTCAGGCACCGCAGTGTTCAGGCGGGCACCCATCTCTTGGGCGAAGACCTGGTACCTCAGGCGTTGTGCTTCGCGAACCTCGTCTGCGTGCTTGGCCCACGAAACCGTGAGGTTGCCGCGTTCAGCCGCTGCGCCCACCGCCTGGTGATTGACTTGAAGGTGCGAGGAAGGTCGTTGAAGTGACCCCCTGGGCATGGACACGGGGGAAAACGCAAATGTAGGGATGGGCAGCTCTTTCATCTCTTTTCTCCTTGGTTGGTGTGCTGCTGATGGTGCCCTCCATTCATGACGGCATCATGGCATGTTCATGGCGGTTTGATGACATGGTTCGGGTGTTGGAAATTCACACCACAAGCCCACCACGGTGAAAGCCGTCAGCGCTGCCCTGCCAAGGCAAACAGCCGCACCTGCTGGGCGACCCACGGCCCGTCATCGAGCGGCAGATCGTGCCCGGCTGTCGGGTGCACGCGCAACAAGCATTGCCAATGCCGCGCCAGCGCCTTGGAACACGCCACCGAGACCAGATGGTCTTGCTCACTGGCCAGCAGCAGCGTGGGTACGGCAGGTGCTGCCCCATCGGCGCGAAACCGTGCGGCGGCCAGCAACTGCCGCAGGGCATTGGCTTTTGACACTGGCCGCGCCCGCCGCAGCGCCACCCAATGTGGCAGCACCGCGTCACTGGCCTGGTTGCTGGTGAGGCGCAAGATGGCGCGTTCCCACTCCTCGGGAGAAGCTCCGCCAGTGGCCAGTCTGAGCAAGCGGCCATAGGCCGAGGGCTGCAGGCGTTGGTAAAACGGGCTGAAAGGCCGCATGCTGGTGTTGATGAGCACCATGCGGGCCACGTCTTCTGGATGTGTTTGTGCCCAGGCCACGGCCACCATGGCCCCCAGCGACATGGCCAGCACATGGCAGGGCGGGGTGATCTGGCGCAGTGCCAGTTGCGCCCGGCAATGTGCCACCATGTTTGCGACACACAGGGGGCTATCGAGTTGATTCAACTGACCATTGCCTGGCAGATCCAGTGTGAGCACCCGGTCGGCGGGCAGGGCCTGTTCAAAATGCCCGACGAAGTCGCCCCAATGACCACTTTCCCGGGTCAATCCACGAAGAAACAACCAGGTGCGCATGAGGGGTCAATACCAGTCTTGCAGGGCCTGTGCGTGCTGTTGGGCGCGGCTGCCCTGGTCGGGTAGCCAAAGCCGGTGGCCGCAGGCGGCGCGTGACAAAAAGTCCAGCAACAACTGGTGCTGGCGCAGCACCCGCTGCTGCCGGTGCTCAATCAAGGGGTTGAAAATGCCATGGCGCGAGAACAGCTGGCGCGGGTTTTTCTTGACCCACAGCCAGGAGCCCATCTCCAGCGTCAGGGGCAGAAAAATGCGATCCGGCTGCGCACTGCCCAGCCGGTACAGGTGATCCCACACATCGCCATGGGCCAGGTACTGCAGGCTTTGCGGCTCAATGATGTAGCGGTGGTGGCTGTGCGATTCGACAAAGATGCGTTTGAGGGCATGCATCTCTGCTAGGTTCACAATCGGTGTGCGGGTATGCGCGTAGGGAAACCAGATGCGGTCGCTGGTGCCAAAGCCGGAATGGCAATCCACACTCAGGCTGAACGGGCGCGACAGCAGCTCGGCATTCACCACTTCGCATACCGCCTGGTTTTCCATCTCCATGGCTCGGCCTTTGGGGCCGCGGTACCAGGGCAGACCTGAACTCAAGCGCTGGCCGCCGACCAGAAATGGCACCGGCTCCCGTGCATCCACTGGCGCGTTGCGCATCAAGTCCACCCCGTTGGGATTGGCCCGCGTGCCCAGTGCCATGCCGCCGGGGTTGACGACGGGCATGAACACCAGGCGAACCGATTCAAGCTGGCGGTGCAGGGCGCTGTCCCATTGCAGGCGCATCACCAGGCTTTGCAGGTAGGCAATGACCACCCCCGCACCAATGCGCTCCAGCCCATGCACACCGCCAAAATAGCCCACCGCTGGCAGTTCAGGCGCGGGGTTTCCCAGCGTGATCACGTGCACCGGGTAACGCTTTTCACCGCTCAGAGGCACTTCGCACACCACCCGCGCATTTATCCAGCCTGCACCCAGTTCGATGATGCGCTCCAGCGCCACCAGCTCGGGCAGTTCAGTGTGCGCCATGGTGCACTGACACACGAGTGTCATGCGTCGTCGGTAACGTTGCCTGCAAGCTTTTTGATGCAGGAGTCTTCACACCATGTTCCACAAATCACCTTTTTTCCGTGCGATGGTCATAGCCGCTTGTCTGGCGTGGGGACTTTGGGAATTCTTTGCCTTGCAACGGGTTCGGCTGCTGGGCCGCCGTTCATCGTGACTGGCGGGCAGTTCAGTTCTTGGGTTGCGCCACCATCACAGGGTGCACCTGAAAGAGGTGGCTTGATGCGGGGTCAACCACCACGCGCACCCAGTGCAGGGCTGGGCTGCCAAAGGTTTCCACACGGGTCAGATTGGTAAGCGTCTGGCCTGGCTTGTAAAGCGGCTTGTCGATCTTGAAGAAGTGCGTGTCACCATGCACCAGCAGCACCTGGCCCGGGAAAGCTTCGGTCTGTTGCACCAGTTGGCTCATGAAGTGGCGGTAGCCGCTGACCCCCGGTGCCGCGCTCTCGTCAATGGCTTCGGTTTCCGGCAGGTCAAAGCCAGGGTCGCCTTGCACCACCAGCACCAGGCCCAAAGCCTGCTCGGCCTTGGCTTGTGCAAATGACGCTTGCAACCAGCTCACGTTGGCACTGTCACGCTCCAGGTATTCGGCATTGGCGGCATCGCACTGGGCGGGGGTGCGTGCACTCTTGTTGGCGCACTCCTTGGCGTTGAGCACCAGGTTGTTGTTGCTGCCGGGCATGTTGATGCCCACAAACACCACACCTCCATGGCTGAAACGGGTGTTCTCAACAAACTTTTCGCCAGGCTTGCCCTGGTGTTCCAGCGCCATCTGGGTTTGGCCCAGGCTGGAGGGCGAGGCAAACATCACACGGCGAATGTGCGCCAGACGTTCCAGCGGATCCATGCCGCCGTTGTTCAGACGGTGGCAGTCCGTCCACTCGTTGTCGCCGGGCACATACACCACGGGTTTCTTCAGGCTGCCAAACATATTCAGGGCATCGGTGTAGACATCGTCCGTGCATTGGGAGCTGCCATCCTTGATGTCACCGTCGTACAGGGAGAACGCAATGTCAGACTGGTTGAGGCTCTGCAACACCGCAGGCAGTTTCGGGCCGTCACCGGCCTTCTTGTAGGGCATGTCACCCCACAGGCCAAATGAAAATGTCTGCGGGCTTGTCGTCGGCGCAGGGCCTGCGCAGGCCACCAGCCCCAGTGAGACCAAAACGGATGAAATATTTTTTAGCAACATAAGACACCTTGAAGGGAGGGTGGATTCAAGCCTGAAGCGCATCAGGGAATTCCACGGTTATGACAGTGTGCTCACCTTATGTTGTTTGCGTGACAAGGCTGTGACAGAGGCTGGCTTGGTCGGTGTCGTCAAACTGTCATGCCGGAAAATTACAGTTCTTGCATGTTGGTGGCGGGGCGACCACTCCCGTTGAAAATGC
>Ga0316622_100002249_pt1 | contig 13234 bp, 12 predicted proteins | sample OWC_Aug_OW2_C1_D_FD_207646 | JGI IMG/M metagenome (GOLD analysis project Ga0316622, IMG submission 207646) | Wetland soil microbial communities from Old Woman Creek delta, Ohio, United States - OWC_Aug_OW2_C1_D5_C | ecosystem: Environmental > Terrestrial > Soil > Wetlands | place: USA: Ohio... | reverse complement strand
CGCCGGGTCCCTGCAGAGAGGGCGCTGACCGCACTGAACACGGGTGAGGACGAATAGGACACTGAGCGGAACGGGCTTTCGTGGAACCTGCGCCCGGACCCGTGGCAGGCGTGAAAGTGGAAGATTCCCGTGACATAGGCAGTGGCCAGTCCTCGATCACTTGGAGAGTTGGCCGCAACACACGAAGGAGGGTGGGCTATGTGGACCGCGATCCTGAACATCAGTGGCTGGGCGTTGTTCTATCTTCTCATCCTCTTCTAGTTGCGCTGGATCATCCGGGAGCACGCGTTTTTCGCGGGCGAGGATCCGGAGAACTGGAAAGGTCCTTCGGAGGCCGCCCAGGCATCACCGGATCGCCGGTCTCACCTGCCGGTGATGGGCTCCCAACTCATTTCCTCTGTCATGCGCGGGTAGGCCGGCCTGAGACCGGAGCCGCCTCGATCGGGTTTTGGTCGCACGCGGCCGCTCATGCGGGGTGACCGTATCGCTCGGAAGGGCCGACCGGTGATCGACCCTTCCGAACAACCACAGTGGATTCTTCGGCCCCGCCGAACTCCTCCGGGACGAGTGGTCTTCCCGTCCTGCGATCACGCTCCCGGCCCATCGAGCGGCAAGCGTTCGGAAAGTGCGGCGCTTCATCCTTTCCTGCTCCACCGCGCGCTGCGGCCCGAACCGGAACCGAACGCAACCACTCCTCCGCAGCGTCCGCTTCCCGCGTCTCAGCCACGTCGTGGTCCACGTGCGCGGCCTATCCGGGAGTCCAGTCGTACTTCGTATTCTTCGGTTGCCCCATCCGTCAATCTGCGCTACGTTCTTATGGCCTTTATCCGGTTCGCCTGCCGCCAGACGAAAGCGCTGTTCTGCGCGAGATCTCCCCTTCAGTGGCGTCACGGCGGAGCATACAAGGCGCGGGACACGCGCGGAGCGAGGAACGAGCGATGTGGGGTCCAAAGACGTCCGACCAGGATTTTTTCGCGGCCTTCTCTCATCACGCCGAGGTGACGGCGCACGCCGCGGGACTGCTCGTGGAACTGTTCGAGCACCCCGACCGGGATCATCTCGCCGTGGAAATCGAGCGGGATGAGCACGAGGGCGACAAGACCCTGCACGACGTGGTCCGCACGCTGCGCGGCACCTGGATCACCCCGTTCGACCGGCACGACATCCAGACCCTGATCTCGCGCCAGGACGACGTGCTGGACCTGATTCACGCCGGTTCAAAGCGGGTCGCGCTCTTCGAGATACGGGAGACTCCGAACGACGCTCTGGCGATGACCCGGTACATTCTGAAAGCCGCCGAGACAATCAGGAGCGCGGTCAAGTTGATCAATAACCTCAAGCAAACCGAGGAGATTCTGAAGCTCTGCGAGATCCTCAACGAGATCGAGAACGACGGGGACGAACTGTACCGCCGGTCGCTCGCACGGCTCTACAAGCCGGGGAACGACCCGCTCGAAGTGATGAAGTGGCGGGAGATTTACGACCACCTCGAAACCGCATTGGACCGCGGTGAAGACGTGGCCAACCAGATCGAGAGCTTGGTCCTGGAGTATTCATGACGCTCACCCTCGTCGCGATCATCGCGCTGGCCCTGATTTTCGACTACATCAACGGATTCCACGACGCGGCCAACTCCATTGCCACGGTCGTGTCAACCCGCGTGCTGTCGCCGCGGGTCGCCGTGCTGTGGGCGGCGTTCTTCAACTTCATCGCATTCCTGGTCTTCGAAACGAGAGTGGCGTCGGGCATTGCGAAGGGAGTCGACCCGGCGGTTGCCACGCTGACCATCGTCGGGGCGGGCCTAGTCGGCGCCATCGTCTGGGATCTCCTCACGTGGTGGTGGGGACTCCCCACGTCCTCCTCGCATGCCCTGCTCGGCGGGTTGGCGGGCGCGGCCGTCGTCAAGGCGGGGTTCGGGGCTCTGGACGCGCCCTTCTTCCTGAAGACCGCGGTCTTTATCGTCCTTTCCCCCGCCCTCGGGATGTTGCTGGCTGTTTTGGTGATGCACGGCCTCATCTACTTCCTCGGCAACCGCGCGCCGGGGCCGCTGGACCGACTCTTTCGCAAGCTGCAGCTCATGTCCGCAGCGCTGTACTCCCTCGGCCACGGCGGCAACGATGCGCAAAAGACCATGGGCATCATCGTGGCCGCCCTGGCTGCCGCGGGCCTCTTCGAGCATGCCCCCGCCGGCACTCACAGCGCGATTCCACTCTGGGTCGTGCTCTCGTGTCACGCGGCGATGGGCCTGGGCACCATGACCGGCGGCTGGCGGATCGTGCGGACGATGGGCATGCGCATCACAAAGCTGGCCCCGACCGGCGGCTTCTGTGCGGAGACGAGCGGCGCCGCCTCGCTGTTTCTCGCCACGCATCTCGGCATACCGGTATCCACGACGCATACCATCACGGGCGCCATTGTGGGAACGGGATCGGTCCGGAAGTTCTCGGCAGTACGCTGGGGAGTGGCGGGACGCATCGTCTGGGCGTGGATTCTCACGGTCCCCGGATCGGCGGCTATCGGCGGCGGCGCCTATCTGCTGGCGCGCGCCGTGGGCATACCGGGATAACCCAGACCGTTTCGCCACAAGAAGCACAAGACGCACAGGATCATCTGCGGCCGCCGACGAAGCGGATCTCCTTTTTTCTCGACGAGATTATTGAAAGCCCCCCGGTCAGGCCGCTCAAGAAGGCCATATGCAAGGCGGCGCGCAAAGGGCCGATGAGACGTACTCCAGGTACGTCGCAGCGAGTGCCCGAGCGCGCCAACGCTGCAGATGCGCCTTTTTCAGCGGCCGTCACACGATCCGGGCACGCAGGCGGGAGCTGGTGAAGTCCACTGCCATGATCATGGCCACGAGGACCAGGAGGACGGCCGCGGCGGCCGAGTAGTTGATCATCCGCAGATAGGTCTGGATGTAGAACCCGATTCCCCCCGCCCCCACGAATCCCAGAATGGTCGCCGCCCGGATGTTCGTCTCCAACCGGTACAGGACATACGACGCAAAGAGCGGGACCACTTGGGGCAGGATCCCGAAGCGCAACACCTGGAGCCGGCCGGCACCCGTGGCGGCGATGGCGTCCACCGGCCCGGGCTCGATCCCTTCGATGGCCTCGGAGTACAGTTTCGCGAGGGTCATGGTGGTGTAGGTCACCACGGCCAAGACCCCCGGAAACGGCCCCAGACCCACCGCCGCCACGAAGAAGAGCGCGTACACCATCGTGTCGATGCTGCGAAAGAAGTTCAGCAGGGCGCGCGCGGGATAGAAGACGGGCCCACTCATGACATTGCGGGCAGACAGGAATCCCAGCGGAAGGGCGAGGAGAGCGGCTACCGTCGTGCCCACGACGGCGATCTGCAGCGTCTGGAGCGCCCCGACTACGGCGCTCCCCAGCACGGAGAGATCCGGCGGGAACATCCGGCGCAAGAAGTCCGCCATCCACGGAAGCCCGCGCACCAGCCGGAAGAAGCTCACCTCGGTGGCCGCGAGAAACCATCCGTAGACCAGCAACAATAGGACTCCGACAGCGAGACGCCCCACTGCTCGCGTCACGATCCGCCCCCTTCGTAGATCGTCTGGACCACGTCCGGCGTGATGGCCCCGGGCGACCCGTCGAACACCACGCGGCCCTGCCGCAACCCCACGATGCGCGTTCCGTAGTTCAGCGCCGTCTCCAGCATGTGCTGGCTCACCACCAGGGTCAGCCCCCGCTCGCGATTGATCCGCTGGAGAATCCCCATGATGCTCTCGGTGAGCATTGGGTCCAAGCTGGCGGTGGGCTCGTCCGCCAGGATCACCTTGGGCTCCTGTGCCAGTGCCCGGGCGATGGCCACGCGCTGCTGCTCCCCGCCGGATAAGCGATCGGCGCGCCGTTCCGCAAACTCCTCCAGGCCCACCAGCCGCAAGCACGCCATCGCCAACTCGCGGTCCTGGCGGGGGAAGCGGCCGAAGAGGCTGGGCACGCCCGGCACGTGCCCCAGGCGGCCCGCCAGGACATTCTCCATCACCGAGGCCCGCCTCACGAGGTTGAACTGCTGAAAGATCATCCCCATCTGTCGGCGCACCGCGCGCAGCGCCTCGGCGGTGGCGCCCGTGACACGGGAGCCGTTCAACGCGACCTCGCCCGCCGTCGGCTCGATCAGCCGATTCAGGCAGCGAAGGAGCGTGCTCTTCCCCGCCCCGCTTTGCCCGATGACCATGACAAACTCGCCGGGCAAGATCTCGAGGTCCACACCGTCCAAGGCTACGGTGTTCGGCGGAAAAATCTTGCGTAAACCGCGAATCCGAATCATGAAATCGAATCACTCCACCGTGAGAACAGCGTCAACCAAAAATCGCCAGGTTGGCCTGGCTTAGCAGGACGGTGAAGGCTGCGTCTCGCCCAGGCTGCTCAAAAAGGTCCAGATGCTAGGCGGCGCACCCATCCTCTGGATGGGTACCCGGCGAGGCGCGAGGCGTACTCAACTCGTACGTCGCAGTACCGCACCCATCGTCCCGATGGGTACCCGGCGCGCGGGGTACCCGTCCGGTGGATGGGCACCCGTCCAAGGACGGGTACCCGGCAGATGGGCCTTTTTCAGAAGCCTGCTAGCGCTTGGGCCGCCACCCGAGCAGGTCGATCGCCTCCCGGACCGGATTATAGTCGCTGTCCGTGGCGGGAGCGAATCCATCAATCCCATAGAAGTCTTTGAGGACGGGCCGATACTCGGGAGCGTTGAACGCCATGAGGGATTCGGTAATTTTCTTGACCAGCGAGGGGTCGAGCCCTTCCCGCACACACATCCCGGCCTCGGGAATGGGCTCGGTTTCGGCAACGTACGCGAGCCTCTCGACCTTCTCTTTCTCTTTCAGGTACTGCTGCGGGGCAAGGTCGAAGGACGCCACGGCGTCCACGCTGCCGTTCAGGAGGGCGAGCAAGCCCGCTTCGTGCGTTCCCGCGAACATGGCATCCTTGAAGAACGTCTTGGGGTCGCGATCCTTGACCAGACCCTTCTTGATCAGCATCACCATGGGATAGACGTAGCCCGAGGTGGACCCCGGGTCGATGAAGGCAATGGTCTTGCCCCGAAGGTCCTCCAGCGTCTTGATCCCCGAATCCTTGCGGACATAGAACCGGGAGGTGTAACTGGTCTTGCCGTGCCAGACGTCCACGGCAACGATCTGTGCCTTGGCTTCTCGATTCGCAAACACGTATCCGGCCGGATGGACGAACGCCATGTCCGCAGTGCGGTTCCGCATGGCCTCTACCACTCCCAAATAGTCGGTCGGCATGTAGACCTTGATGGGGATGCCGATCTTCTTCGCCAGCTCGGTGGCAAAGGCTTCGCTGGCCTTGAAGAGCTCCGTTGGGATATTGGACGGCGTGACCGCCATCACCAATTGTTTCGGCAGCTCCGCCGCAGGCACCGGGCCGACCCACCCTGCCGCACACAACATCACGGCGAGTATCCCGATGAACATGAGCCGTCGCATCGCATCCTCCTCCCGGCCGGTTTCTCTTGGTCTCCCCGACCGGATGGCCCCTCGCCAGGTACCTCTCAGGCGAAGAACCCGTCCTCCTGCATGAGGATCAGCGCCTTCTCAAACGCGTGCACAGTCTTCTCGATGTCTGCCTCGGTATGCACCGCCGACACCCATCCGTGCAAGGGGCAGATATCCACCCCGCTCAGGATGAGGGCGCAGCGCAGAGCATGATACGCATCCGGCTTGCCGATTGCCTGCAGGCGTCGGTGGTCGCGTGCGCCGGCCTCGGGCGGCGTCACCAGCTCCTTCTCCAGCGAGTAGTTCAGGATGGACGCCTCGCCATACACGCAGCCCGGAACGCCGAGCCGCCGCCAGACGCCGCCGAGCTCGTCGCGAAGCATGCCCGCCGTCCGATCGGCCCGCCTATGCATCTCGCCGCCGATAATCTGGCTCAGCATGGCGATGCCGGCGGCCGCCGAGAGCGGATTCGCGTTGTACGTTCCGGCGTGCGCCACGCGGCCCCGGCGGTTCTTGCTTGCGTCCTCACTGAAGGCGAGACCAGCCATGATGTCCGCCCGGCCGACCACCGCCCCGCCCGGCAATCCGCCCGCCAGGATCTTGGCCAGGGCAGTCATGTCGGGTGTCACGCCGACCTGCTGTTGCACCCCGCCGGGAGAATAGCGGAAGCCCGTGATGACCTCATCGAAGATGAGCACCACCCCGTGGCGGCGCGTGAGATCCCTCAAACCCGCAAGATACGCCGGATCCGTCGGGATGGTGCCGCTGCTCCCGCCGCCCGGCTCCAGAATCACGGCCGCCACGTCCTGCCGGCCGGCCAGGATGCGCTCCGCCGACGCCAGATCGTTTGGCGGGCAGAGCAGGACGTGGGCCAACGACTCTTCCGGGATGCCCGCCGACATCGGGACATCGTAGGGCGGCTTCACGCCTGCGGCGGCGTAGTCATGCCAGCCGTGGAAGTGCCCCTCGAACTTCAGCACGTTCGGCTTGCGCGTGAAGGCGCGGGACAGCCGCAGCGCCAGCTGCGTGGCCTCGGTCCCCGAGCTGGTGAACCGGACCCGCTCTGCCGAAGGGATCAGGCGCTGGACAAGCTCGGCCCACCGCACCTCCAGGGGGTGACAGGCCCCGTAATGCGTGCCACGCTCCAACTGCTCGCGCACGGCCTCGAGGATCACGGGATGCCCGTGCCCAAGAAACAGGGCGCCGTGCCCCATCCAGTAATCGATCAACTCTTGGCCGTCGCTGGTCCACTTGCGCGTCCCCTGGGCGCGCTCCACGTAGATGGGAAACGGCTTGAGATGCCGAATATCGTGCGTGATCCCGGCGGCGATAACTCGACCGGCCTCGACGGTCCACGCCTCGGAGCGGGGATTCGCCCGCCGGAAAAGGTCCCAGATGCGTCCGTGTCCCAACTGAAAGCCCTGCTGATGCTCTGTCATAGTCACCTCATACGCACAACACGCCGCCGCCCTCTCGCGGCCAGGCCCTCGGGGACGTTCACCCAAGCCGAAACCTTCTCCGAAGGATCTGCCAGTTCAAAATCCGCCGCAACTCTCGCTCCGATGTGCGGAACCGGACTACCAAGCGCCCGTCTACAAACAAGACCGGCACCTCACGCTCGTAGCGAGCCTGGAGGGCAGGATCAGTCTCGATGTTCACCTCGGTGAGTTCGAAAGCGATCTCCTCCGCCAGGCGCTCGCAGATAGCGCGAAGGTCGTTCCCCAGATGGCAACGGGGCCGGGTGTAGAGTTCGAGGCGCAATGGCTGGAGCGGCATCGCGGCACCGGAGGGACCTTAGCACGCCCTCCGGAGGGTGTCAACGCGCCGACGGAAGCTGTCAGCTATCAGCGGTCGGCGATCAGCTTCGGAGGGCAAGCCAAAGCGGAAGATACCGGGGCACCTGGGAAACGCCAAACGCGCCTCAAGGCGGCTTGTCTCTACGCCAGCTCGCTTCGTGCGTCATGCGTGATCGCTGACTGCTGACCGCTGACCGCTGTTACCTGTCTTTAGCTGTCTTTCTCCTTGACTTGCACAGGCCGCTGGACTATTTACCGCCTGGACAACCCGAGACGAGAGGTCAGGGGCGTGCTGCGCATTTTGGTGCGACATGCTGACGGTCGGATCGAGATACCCACGGATCTGAACGGCCTGGACCGCGTCCTCGCAGACCCAAGCTGCCTGGTCTGGGTGGACGCCGAGGGAGAACCCCGTGAGTCGCTCGAAGCCCTCGCAGCGCTTTTCCAATTGCATCCGATCACGCTTGACGACCTCATCAACCGGAATCAGCGGCCCAAGATCGAAGAATTCGACGAGTATGTGTTTCTGGTCGTGCACGCCCTCCGGTCCCTTCACGGCGATGAGCTGGACACGGAAGAGATCGACGTCGCCCTCACGAAGAGCGTTCTCCTCACAACCCACGAACGCCCGTTGGAGCACCTCTACCGGGTCTTCGATCGGTCCGCGAAGGATTCGCGGATCCTGCAGCATGGCCCGGACTTTCTGGTGTACCTCGTGAGCGATGCCCTGGTGGACGCCTACTTCCCGGTCCTGGAGGACCTGGAGGACGAAATTGACGCCCTCGAAGACGCGGTGGTCCAGGCGCCTGCCCGCGCCCGCATGCGCCGCATCTTCGAGGTGAAGCGGGTCCTGGTGCAGCTCCGAAAGGTGGTCAGCCCACAGCGCGAGGTGTACAACGCCCTCAGCCGCCGAGACTACCCCTACATCGAAGCGCGGACGGCGGTGTATTTCCGGGACATCCACGATCACCTGGTGCGCGCCTTCGAGATGATCGATTCGTACCGCGACCTCGCCGCAAACACCCTCGACGCCTACCTCACGGCAACATCCAACCGCCTGGGTCAGGTGATGAAACAGCTACCGTCATCGCCACCATCTTCATGCCGCTCTCGTTCCTCACCGGTTTCTTCGGCATGAATTTCACCAAGATTCCCTTTGACAGACCGTGGCTCCTCGCGTTGGCGCTGGCTGCGATGGGGCTACTTCCGGTGTTCATGATCGTGGTGTTTCTCCGGCGCGGTTGGCTGACCGACGACCGGCGCATCACGTCGTGGGCCCGGTTGCGAGCATGGCTCTTCCGCCGTCGTTGAACGCTGGGGCATACGGGGCCCACCCCACGAGAAATACCAGGTTGGTCTCGGCAGGAGGAGCGTCAATGGAAAGAGGTCAGTGGGGAGTCTTTCCGGCAACCGGTCAGCCGCCCAGGGCTGTCCTCGATCTCGCCAGCGACGTGGAAGCGGATGGCGGGAGTGTCCTCGGCCTTTACCAAGAGCCCGTTGGCCAGGCCTGGCAGCTTTTCGTCCTGCTTCCCATGAGTCAGGTGCAGCCCACGCCTTACCAGCGCGACCTTTCCCCGACCCATGCCAAACGCCTGAAGGACGTCATCAAGAAGCTCGATCGGTTCGTTGACCCCGTCGTGGTAGTTCGACACGGACCTGCGGAGTATTGGACGCCCAACGGTAATCACCGCCGGGATGCCCTACAGAAACTCAACGCCAAGCACATACCGGCCATCTTGATCCCGGAGCTGGAGGTGGCTTTCCAGATCCTGGCCCTCAATACCGAGAAGGCGCATAACCTCAGAGAGAAGTCCCTCGAGGTGATTCGCATGTTCCGCGGCCTCATGGAGGAGGCGCCCCGGAGCGCCGAGGAGGACTTCGCGTTCCAGTTCGAGGAGCCGTGCTTCATCACCCTGGGACTACTCTATGAGAAGACCCCCCGTTTCTCCGGAAGTGTCCACGCCCCCATCCTGCGCCGGGTGGATAGATTTCTGAAGCAGGCAATGCCCAAGGCGTACCAGGAGCGCGAGCGTCGGGCCGAGATGGTTGCGGTGGCGGACAGGCTGCTGACGGACGTCGTGGGCCGACTGAAGCGACGCGGTATCGTTCACCCGTATGTCAAGAACTTCGTCATGGCCCGTGTGAATCCCCTCACGCGCGCCCGCAAGACCCTGCCCTCCTTCGACCAGGCGCTGGCGAAGGTGCAGGCCGGCCTCGAGGCGTTCGACGTGGACAAGATCAGAAGCGAGGACATCGCCCGCGCCGCCATAAGCACCTCGGCCTAGCAGGCTGCTGAAAAAGGCCCATCTGCAGCGTTGGCGCGCTCGCGCGGCGCTGCGGCGTACGTGCTAAGTACGCCTCGCACCGGGTACCCATTCTGATGGGTGCCCATCCTAGCGGATGGGTACCCGGCGCTCCGCCTTGCAGCTGGACCTTTTTGAGCAGCCTGAGCGACAACGAGTTTTTCGGCATCCTGCTAGGCGCGATTTTTCGCGCAGCCGTCCGCGGCCGCGTGTTCCTCATCTCTTTCTCCGGTCCGTGCGCCGCCACACGATGCCGTACACGGCCAGGTTGACGCCCAGCACCAGCAAGCCGAGTGCCATCTGCACTTCACGCGTCAGCCCCGACGGATAGACGATCGGGACCAGGTAGCGCTCGACGAACGTGGTGTCGTATACCCCACGACCCGCCGCGCCGCGCAGCGCGATCTCCAGCGGCGTGAGCGGACAAATCCACCCCGCGAATTCCACGAGTGCCCCCCAGGCAGCGGCGGGAATATGCCCCCACGCCACCCAGCGCCATTTCAGCACCAGCAAACCGCCCAGGACCACAAAGAGGATGAAACACAGGTGGAGGATGAGGACGAAGTCGGCGAGCGCCTCGTACGGCATGTGTCACGCCTTGGTGCGTCTTCCGGTCATCAGTCTTCCCGGCACCGCCACGCGCTATCCGTTCGTCCGGGAGCGCTGAACCAATCAGGCACCGACCTGGCGAATGAAGTCACGGTCGAGCGTGACGCCGAGACCCGGGCGGTCCGGGATCGCGAGATAACCGTCCTGCATAGCGAACCGCTCGCGCGTTACCCCTTCACGGAATGGGTGGGGGGAGCGGTCGTACTCGAAAAGCGGCTCGGTGGGGAAACGCCGCTCGGGAAAATGGGGCAGTGCGGCGAACAACTGCAGGGCCGCCGCCAGCCCCACGCTCGTGCCCCAGACGTGTGGGATCACCGGCAGATTCGCGGCGCTGGCCATGGCGATGACCTTCAGCATCTCGCTGAACCCGCCCATCGCACAGAGATCGGGCTGGAGGACGTCCACGGCCCGTCGGTTGATGAGCTCGCGGAAGCCATACCGCGTGTATTCGCACTCCCCACCGGCGATGAGGATTGTGGACTTCTGCTTGATCTCCAGGTAGCCTTCCAGATCCTCGGGCGGCACGGGCTCTTCGAACCAGTAGATGTCGTAGGATTCCATCGCCCGAGCCAGACGGATCGCCTCGGACGCGTTGTAGGCGTGATTGGCGTCCACCATCAGGAGCAAGTCCGGACCGATGGCCTCGCGGATGGCGCGAATGTGCGCGAGGTCGGTACGGAGGTCATAGCCGATCTTGAGTTTCATGCCGCAGAAACCGGCTTGCTTGTATCCCAACGCCTCCTCCACGAGCGCCGCCGGGATGCTCGGCACACCCTGCGGCTCGTACAGGCCGGTGGCGTACACACGAGCCTTCCTGCGATACGCCCCGCCGAGGAGTGTGTACACCGGAACCCCCAGCGCTTGGCCTTTGATGTCCCACAGCGCAAGGTCGATGGCGCTTAGCGCAGAGATCGTGAGACCCTTTTGTCCCTGGTCGCGCGTCCAGTTGTAGAGCCGGTCCCAGATCACCGAGGTGTCCATGGGATCGCATCCCACCAGCAGCGGGCCGAACCCATCTCGCATGAGCGCGGCAACCACCGCGGCCGGCCCGCCGAAGTAGAATGCCTCGCCAACCCCCTCGATCCCCTCGTCCGTGGAGATGGCGCAGAGCGCAGCCTGCCGCGTGCCCGTGACCCGCTGCGACCAGCCGAAGGACTTGCCTTCCAGCTTTCCAACCAGCACATGGGTTGCGATCCCGGTGATCTTCATGACACTCTCCTAGAGGAGAATCCGCCCCAGACACGGAGACCCGTCACCTACCGCAAGAGGTCCCGTGCGATCAGCATACGATGGATCTGGTTGGTGCCCTCGAAGATCTGGAACACTTTCGCATCCCGCAGGGTGCGCTCGATCGGGCACGCCCTAGTGTACCCGAAACCCCCTACCACCTGCACCGCGTCCGTCGCGACGCGAACCAACATGTCGCTGGCCTTGAGCTTTGCCAGTGAGGTGAGGGCCGTATGCCGACCCGCCGGGTCCCGTTCGAGCTTCACCGCGGCGTCGTAGACCAGGGCCCGCGCCGCTTCGAGATCGGCGGCCATGTCCGCCAAGAGGAACTGGATGGCCTGGAAGTCTGCCACGGCCTGACCGAAGGCCCGCCGCTCCCTGGCGTAGGCGACTGCGTAATCGAGAGCCGCTTGCGCCATGCCGACGCACATCGCGGAGACGGCGGGGCGCGACCGGTCGAAGAGCCGCATGATGTTCTTGAAGCCTTCGCCGGCCCGCCCCAGCGTTGCGGCGCGCGGCACCCGCACGCGCTCGAGCCGCATGCGGCCCGTACACAGCCCCCGCAGCCCCATGGTCGGCTGCCGCTCGAACGTCAGCCCCGGCGTGTCCTTCCCGATCAGGAAGGCCGTTGTGCCGCGCGTGCCCGCCGCGGGGTCGGTGACCGCGAGGACCCCGTAGTAGTCCGCTTGCCCCGCGCTGGCGATCAGCCACTTCTCCCCGGTCAGCAGGAAGCCATCCCCATCGGCGTCGGCCCTGGTGCGGATCGCGGCCGCGTCGCTCCCGGCGTGCGGCTCGGTCACCGCCACAACGCCGAGCCGATTACCCCGGGCCATCTCGGGCAGGACCTCTGCCTGGAGCGCCTCGGAACCGGCCAGCCGCACCAGACCGGCACACATCCAGGTCTCCACGAGAACGTTCGCGAAGGTGGCGCACCCGGCCGCCGCCTCCTCCATCAGGATGTACCAAGAGAGGAGGTCGCGGCCCTGGCCGCCGCATTCGCGGGGGAGGTGCACGCCGAACAACCCGGCGCCACGCGCCGCGCGGATGGCGTCCCAGGGATAGGCCTCCGCCTCGTCCACGGCCGCGGCGTGGGGCGCTATGTCGCGCGCCACCAGCGTCCGCATCGCCTGCCGAAACGCCCGGTGCTCGTCGGTGAAGATCCAGTCCAGGGCAGCCATGGCGCTCCTCGAAACCGGCGTCGCGCTAATGGGCGAGCAGGATGCCGTGCGGGTCCACCACCTCGTGAATCAGCCGGACCTCTTCCGCGCTGGGCGGCTCGGTCTCGCGGAGGTCCTCCGCCACCAGGAGGTCGAACCCAGTGTTCTGCCGCACCTGTTCCGCCGTCGTGCCGCGGTGGAGGGAACGGATGCGCATCGCCTTGCTCGTCTCCTCGAAGTCCATCACGCATAGATTCGTGACGACGGCCACCGGGCCGTTCGCCCCCAAACCGGCACGCTGCCTCGAGTCGCCGCCCTCCAGGTAGCCCGCGCTCGTCCGGAAGTCCACCCGAGGGACGAAGGCGCGAGAGGTCTGGTCCATGAGGATGATGGTGCGCTTCGGGAACGCCATCAGTTCGGGCTGGGCCAGCGTCCCCACCAGGCGTACCTTCGGCCTGCGATAGTCTCCGATGCAGGTGATGTTGAGATTCCCGTAGCGGTCGATCTGCGCTGCCGTCACAAACCCCACATCCACGCCCCCCTTAATGAAGACGTCCATGTTGTCGAGGGCCGCGATGCGGGCCGAGGCGGGCCAGCGCATGTCGTAGCGCAGGTTGGTGATGGACTGCGCCGGTGAAAGGGAGGGCATCCGGTCCAGTTTGG
>Ga0316622_100002248_pt1 | contig 13234 bp, 7 predicted proteins | sample OWC_Aug_OW2_C1_D_FD_207646 | JGI IMG/M metagenome (GOLD analysis project Ga0316622, IMG submission 207646) | Wetland soil microbial communities from Old Woman Creek delta, Ohio, United States - OWC_Aug_OW2_C1_D5_C | ecosystem: Environmental > Terrestrial > Soil > Wetlands | place: USA: Ohio... | reverse complement strand
TGAGCCGAGCCTCATCTTCATCAGCATCGGCGCGCTCTTCGGCATCAAGGTAGGCTTGAGCATGCTCGTCGGGCTCCTGCTCAACTATGGGGTCCTCGCCCCGCACCTGATCGAGAGCAAGGTGATCAAGCACGCGGCGCCGCGCGTCACCGCCGTCTCGGCCGTGCAGACGCCGCTCTCCGTCGCCGCCGGGGCGGGCCTGACGCTGATCCTCGAAGAGGCGTCCAGCTCCCCGATGATGGCCGACGGCACCCGCGCGCAGACGTTGCGCTACACCTGGACCCAGCCGGCCGTCTACGCGAGCATCGCGGATCTCAAGCGTGACCTGAACGCTCCGACGCTGCTCGATGGCAGCCGCAACCCTCTCCACGGCTCCGTCACCGTGCGCGACACGCTCAACAAGTCGCTGGGGACGAACGTGCTCTATGCGCAGGCGGGGCAAGCGGTTTATTGGGAAGCGAAGCTCGCCTTGCCCGAGAGCGCTGACGCGCAACTCGCCTCGGCGCTCGGCTTCGAGGAGGGAGCGAGCAATCAGCCCGCGCTCGGGGGCTTCCGCAACATCAGCGCCTGGTCGCTCTGGCCGGGGGCGACCGTTCTCGTGGTCGGCGGCCTTCTCGCGCTCGCCTTCCAGTGGCGGACGCTCGGGAAGACGTTCGGCAGCATCTTCAGCGGGCTGAAGCGCAAGGGCGCGGATCACCGCAAGGGGCCGCTCGACGATATCGAAGTGCCGATGAGCTGGTTCTTGCCGGGAGTCGTCGTCTGCGGAGTGCTGGCGACGATCATGCTCATGTGGATGTTCCACATCCACTGGTACATGGGTATCATCGCCGTGCTGATGACCTTCTTCCTCGCGGCCGTCGCGGCGCGCGCGGGCGCGGAGATCGGCATCAACCCGATCGGCGCGCTCGGCAAGGTGACGCAGCTCACCTACGGAGTCATCGCTCCCGGCAACGTGACCGCGAACCTGATGACCGCCGGCGTCACGGCGGGCGCGGCGGCGAGTTGCAGCGACACCGTCGGGAACCTCAAGGTCGGCCACATGGTCGGGGCCCACCCGCGCAAGCAGTTCGTCGCGCAACTCTTCGGCGTGCTGGCCGGCTCCTTCCTTGCGGTGCCCGCCTACTTCATCCTCGTCCCCGACGCGAACATGCTGGGCGGCGACCGATTCCCCGCCCCCTCGGCCCTCGTCTGGCGCGGGGTCGCCCAGGTGCTTTCGCAAGGCATCCGCACCTTGCCGCCGAGCGCGGTCGTCGCGATCGGAGTCGCCTTCGCGCTCGGGGTCGCGATCGTGATCATCGACCGCGTCTTCCCGAAGGTGCGCCCCTACACGCCGTCGCCCGCGGCGCTCGGCATCGCCCTCACGATTCCCGCGTACACGAGCTTCGCCATGTTCCTCGGCGCCCTCGTCGTCTGGTTCCTCGGCAAGCGGGCGCCCAAGTGGAACGACATGTACACGATCCCGATCGCCTCGGGCTGCATCGCCGGGGAAAGCATCATGGGGGTCGTGCTCGCGGCGCTGATGGCGGCGGGAATCATGCAGTGAGCGGGCGATGACCGCCGCGCGACGCGGTGCACACCCTGGTTGCCTGACTCGACGCCGGGCCCGGCGCGTGACCTGGCGCTAGGCCGACGCATGACTTGGCGCGCCGCGCCCAGGCATCCCGGGGAGGACCACGTGGAGAGACGCATTCTCGCTTGCCTCGTCGTCACCGCCTCGATCGCGCTCGCGCCCTCGATCTCCCTCGCCGACGAAGGCATGTGGATGCCGAGGCAGCTGCCGGAGCTGTCCGCGCCGCTCGAGGAGGCGGGCCTCGACCTGGAAGCTGCCTCCCTGGCCGATCTCACCGGCCACCCCCCGGGCGCGGTCGTGTGGCTCGGAGGCTGCGCCGCGTCCTTCGTCTCGGACCAGGGCCTGGTCGTGACGAACCATCACTGCGCCTACGGGTCGATCCAGCACAACTCGACCGAGGAAGACAATATCCTCGAGAGAGGCTTTCTCGCGCGCAGCCTGGAAGAGGAGCTCCCCGCCGCGCCCGGCACGCGAGTCCTCGTCACCACCCCCGCCGCGGACGTCACCGCGAGAATCCTGGCCGCGATTCCCGAGGGGGCGACGGGCAAGGCGCGCTTCGACGCGATCGAGGCGGCGGAGAAGGCGCTCGTCGGCGAGTTCGTCGGCCTGCTCTTCGACGGCGCCCGGGAGAGCCTCCTCTCCGGCTGGCACTACGAGCCCGCGCGCGTGCGCTCGATCCATTGCGACTCCGCCAAGTGCCCTGGGTCATGGATCGGGTCGACGGCGCGCGGAGACTGCTGCGGGAGATGGGGATCGAGCCGAGCTTCGCGCGCAGGTAGGCGGACGGGCGGGGGCCTTCTCGCACCGGGAACCGGCCGGGGCATCCAATCGGGCGGCCACGACGTACCTTGGCGCTGAATCTCGGAACATCCCCCCGGAGCGAGCCTCGCTGGATCGAGGCCTGAGGCAAGACCGGTCATGAAACGCACCTACACCGTCGTCGCCCTGCTCACCGTGACTCTAATCGCGCTCGAAATCGCCTGGACGCGGGTGTTCTCGGCCGAGTTCTTCTACCCCTTCGCCTTCCTGATCCTCTCGCTCGCGGTGCTCGGCCTGGGGCTGGGCGCGCTCGCGGTGCGCCTGATTCCCGCCCTCGCCCGCGAGGAGCGGTTGCCTCTGCTCCTCGTCCTCACCGGCCTTGCGACTCTCGCCGGCCCTCCGCTCGTCTTCCGGCTCGGCCTCGATTTCACCCTGCTCTTCCAGAGCTGGGGCATGATCGGCCGGCTGCTCGTCGCCCTGTTCCTGCTGAACGCGCCGCAGATGCTCGGGGGCATGGCGCTCGCGAGCATCTTCCGCCGCCGTCACGAAGTCCTGCCGAAGCTCTACATGGCCGACCTCCTGGGCGCGGGCCTCGGCATCTTCGCTCTCTTCCTCGCCATGAACCGCTTCGGCACCCCGGCCGCCACGTTCCTGTGCGCGCTGCCGGTCCTCGCCGCCGCGTTTCTCGCGGGCGGTCTCCGGGTGCGAGCCGCGGCCGTGGCGCTGGCCGCGGTCATGACGCTTCTCGCCGGCCAGGCCGACGGGCTGCTCGCGGCCAAGCGCGAGGAACGCGCGCCCGTCGTCTACCAGCACTGGGATGCGGTTTCGAAGATCAAGGTCTACGAGTTCGACGAGGATTCCCGCGGCATCAACATGGACAACGTCTCGAACTCGCCGGTCTATCGTTTCGACGGCAATTGGGACCGGCCCGATTCGCTGCGCTTCGGGTTCGGCATCGATGTCAGCTGGCTGATCGGCCTCTTCGACGACTGCTCCTTCCTCTCGCTCGGCTCGGGCGGCGGCACCGACGTCCTCCAGGCGCTCCAGGCGGGAGCGACCCGCGTCCACGCGGTCGAGGTCCTGCCGCACGTCAACCAGATGATGACCTCCGGCTTCCTGGCCGATTACTCGGGACGCATCTACCACGACCCGCGCGTGATCGTCGCCACCGAGGACGCGCGCGCCTACGTGCGCGCCCACCCGAACACCTTCGACGTCATCTACTCGCTCAGTTCGAACACCTTCGCGGCGCTCGCCTCGGGGGCCTTCGCGATGGCCGAGAACTACCTCTTCACGACGGAAGCGTTCGCGGACTACTGGCGGGCCATGACGCCGCAGGGCTTCATGATGATGGAACACCAGTTCTACATGCCGCGGCTCGTCTCGATGGCGCGGGATGCGCTGCGCGAGCTGGGCGTCGCAGAGCCTACGCAGCACTTCGCGATCTACGACCTTCCGGGAATGCGGCGCAAGATGATCCTCCTCTCCAAGCGCCCGCTGACCGACGAGATCCGCACGCACGCCTTCGGCGAGCTGACGCCCGAGCGCGCGGGCGACATCTACCTCCTCTTCCCCGCTCCTCCCGAGTACGCGGACAACCCCATCGACCGCATCGTACGCAACGGCTGGCGCGCCGAGATGGACTCGGCCGCGGTCGACCTCTCGCCCGCGACCGACAACCGGCCGTTCGTCGCGCAGCTGGGCCTGTGGCGCAATTTCGAGATCGACCCGTCCAAGCCGCTGCGGCCCTACGGCGAGTTCCAGGGGTTTCCACTGTCGAAGGCGATCATCGCCGTCATCCTGCTCGTCGTCCTCGCGCTCGTCGTGCCGCTGAATCTCCTGCCCTTCGCCCGCCGGGGCGCCAAGCTGGGCGCCGCGCCCTGGCTCTTCTTCTTCCTCCTCGGCATGGGTTTCATGATGGTGGAAGTGATCCTGATCCAGCAGTACACGCTCCTCATCGGCCCGGGCGCCTACGGTCTCGCCGCGATCCTCCTCACCCTGCTCGTCGCCTGCGGTCTCGGCAGCCGCCTCTCGGGACACGTCCCGGCGCCCGCCGCTTTCGGCGCGATCCTCGCCTGGCTCGGGCTGGACGCCCTCGCGTTTCCCCTGCTCGCGGCGACCTGCGGGGGACTCCCGATGACTGCGCGGATCCTGATCGCGGCCGCGGCGGTCGCTCCTCTCGGGTTCTTCCTGGGCATGCCGTTCCCGAAGGGGGGCCTGCGCGTCGGCTCGCTCATCGACTGGGGCTACGCGGTGAACGGCGCGGGCAGCGTGCTCGGAGCGACCTTGATCGTGCTCGTCGCCTTCAACTTCGGCTACCGGATGGCGCTGCTGCTGGCCGCGCTGCTCTACGCGTGCGCGGGGATCCTCTTGACTCGCGTCCCCGGCTGGCATGCGGCGGAGGCGGAAGAGATCGAACTTGCCTCCTGCATCCTGCCTCGTCGCCTGGCTGTGCCAGAAGCGGGCGCCGGTTGCGATTCCCGGCGCATCCAGGTATCAATAGGTGAAGGAGTCGACCCAGACTGAGGGGCCGCCGGGCGCGAATGGGGGTATCCCTTTCTCGCCTCGGCAGGCGTGCTTCCCAGCGACGCGACCGGCGATGCACCCGAGGAGACCCCGTGACCCGGCAAGCCCTGCGCATGAACGCCATGGTCCTCGAACGCGCGCCGGGCGCGCTGTGCCTGCGGGAGGTTGCCGTTCCCGAACCCTCCCGGGGGCAGATCCTGGTTTCCGCCGCCGCGTGCGGGGTCTGCCGCACGGATGTCCACCTCGTCGACGGCGAACTCGAGCACCCGAAGCTCCCTCTCATCCCCGGCCACCAGATCGTCGGCCGGGTGGCCGCCCTGGGGGAAGGAGTGACGCGCTTCCGCGTCGGGGACCGGGTCGGCGTTCCCTGGCTCGGGTACACCGACGGCACGTGCCGCTTCTGCTCCCGGGGAGACGAGAATCTCTGCGATCGGGCGGGCTTTACGGGCTACACGATCGACGGCGGCTTCGCCGAGTACGCGGTCGCCGATCAGCGCTACTGCTTCCCGATTCCCGAGCGCTACGGCGATCTCGCCGCGGCCCCGCTCCTCTGCGCGGGCCTGATCGGCTACCGCTCCTTCCGCCTCGCGGGACCCGCTGCGCAGCGCCTGGGGTTCTATGGCTTCGGCGCGGCCGCGCACCTGCTCACGCAACTCGCCGTGCATCAAGGCAAGGAGGTCTACGCCTTCACCCGGCCGGGAGACGAACGGACGCAGGAGTTGGCCCGCCGCTTGGGCGCCGTGTGGGCGGGAGCGTCGACCGATGTGCCCCCGGAGAAACTGGACGCGGCGATTCTCTTCGCCCCCGTCGGCGCGCTGGTGCCGCTCGCTCTGCGCGCCGTGGAGAAGGGTGGCGCGGTCGTCGCGGCGGGCATTCACATGAGCGAGATTCCGGCCTTCCCGTACGAAATCCTCTGGGAGGAGCGCAGCGTGCGCTCCGTGGCGAATCTCACGCGACGGGACGGCGACGAGTTCCTCGCGCTCGCCGCCGAGGCGGGGATCGAGGCCGAGGTCGAAGGCTACCCGCTCGGGCAAGCGAACGAAGCGATCGAGGCGATTCGCTCGGGCCGGCTGACCGGAGCGGCCGTGCTCGAGATCGCCGGCCCGCGGTGACCCGGGTTCCGCCCGCCGGCCGGCGCGATCACGATCCGATGGGGACCGCAATGGCACCGCTGGGCAACCGATCGCCCGAAATGCCGCCCTACCGTCCGCCCAGCGAGGCGGGCTCGCTGCTCATCCGCGTCACGCGCGGCTGCGCCTGGAATCGGTGCGCCTTCTGCGGCATGTACAAGGAGACGCGCTTCTCGATCCGCACGCGAGCCGAGATCCGGGAGGATCTCGCTCACTGGCGGGCCGACCCGGCGACGGCCGAGCCGGACAGCCTCTTTCTGGGCGATTCGGATTGCCTGGTGCATCCCGAGCTGCCCGCGATCGTCGCCGACATCCAGGCGGCGTTTCCTCGGGCCCGCCGCATGACCGCCTACACCCGGTTGCACACGCTCTGGCGGCGCCCCGCCGGCTTCTTGCGCGCCGTGCGCGAGGCGGGACTGAATCGCGTCCACGCCGGCCTCGAATCCGGAGATCCCGAGGTGCTCGCGCGGACGCACAAGGGAGTGGACCCGGAACGCGCGATCGACGGGGCGCGCAACGCGCTGGCGGCGGGGTTCGAGCTGAGCCTGTACGTGCTGAGCGGACTGGGCGGGCAAGAGCGCTGGGAAGCGCACGCCCGCGAGTCGGCGCGCGTCCTCGCGGCCGCGTTGCCGCATTTCCTGCGCCTGCGCAGCCTGGTCGTCCTGTCCGGCACTCCACTGGCCGTGGAATCGGAGGCGGGCGCATTCACTCCCGTCTCTCCTCTGACGCGCCTGCACGAGACCCGCCTGCTCATCGCCGAGCTCGCGAGCGCCATGGAACGCAACGCGGCCGCGCTTGCGCATCCCGAGCTCGAAATCTTCAGCGACCACTTCTCGAACTACCTCTGGGGCGACGGCGATCTCATCTACGGAGGCGTGAACGGCTACCTCCCGGGCGATCGCGATCTCCTGCTCGGCGAATTGGATGAAGTGATCGCCCTCGCGGCCGGCAAGAAACGGCTGGTCGATCCCGCGTCGCTGGCCGCGAGCGGACGGGCACCGGGGATGTACGGCGGGCCCGCGTTGTGAGTCGCCGCCCGGCCGAGCGGACGACCTCGCATCCTCGCTTCTCTGCCGTCCCCTGACCCTCGGACACGCCTGCGTCGCGGCCCGAGCGTGCCGGCCTCCGGAGGCTGTCCGAGAGGCCGCCGCACGGAAATCCGCCACGGTGGAGCCGCGACCCGGGAAGATGTACAATCAATCGGAACCGATGATAGGAAGAGCGGTGACAAGGAGGTGCCGGATGCCAACGTCCTTGTCCATGGGTTCGACGCCCGATCCGATCCGCGCCCTGCCCCGCACGATCCTCTCGCCCATCGCGTTTCTCGGTTTGTCCCTCCTGAGCGCCGCGCTCCTGTCCGCCACGCCTTCGGCGAACGCTTCCGTGGCCGACCTTGCCTGGGACGGGCCGGCCCAGGTCGTCGCTTCCGCGGTCACCCGAGTGCCTCCGCCCTCGGGGAACGCCGCCGTCTTCTCGGGGAGTCAATGGCGAATCGTCTACGAGCGTGACGGCACGATCTACCTCCGCAGCCGCGGCAGTTCCGGTTGGGAGCCCGAGACGGCCGTCACGAGCGGCGCCTCCGCCCGCGACCCGCACGTTGCGGCCGCCGGCGACGGCTTGTACATCGTCTGGGAGGACGATCGCACGGGACATCCCGAGGTCTGGACGCGGCGCATGGTCGGAGGCCAGTGGTCCGCGGAGGAATGTCTGAGCGCCGATCCGATCGGCTCGCACGACCCGGTCGTCGCGGCGGGCGGGACCGAGTACGCGTACGTGGCCTGGCAGGACTCGACCTTGACCGAGCGCCGCGTGCTGGCCAGGCAGTTCACGAACGGCGCCTGGGACCCGGTCGAAACGATTTCGAGCGGCACTCCCTCCGGCTGCTCGCCGTCGGTCGCGTTCAATCCCGGGATGGGCGACTTCTTGTGCGCCTGGGTCGACCGGCACGTCACCGTGATGCTGCACTCCGCATCCGGCAACCAGGCGGTGGCCGCCGGCCGGCATCCTTCGATCCATTCCGAGCAGTGTTGCGGAGACTGCATCTTTCCCGTCGATGCATACATCGCCTTTGAAGCGGCGGGGTCGGCCGGCGCGACGGAGATTCGAGGTGCACGGGTAGCGTACGAGGGATGGGTCACGCCCTACCCGGGATCCCCCGACGACGGCATTCCCTCGACCGGCGGCCTCGCCTGCGGGTTCGACTTCTCGTACCAGCCGTGCGGCGTGCCGGGGGGAGGATTGCCGAACTACTTTGTGGTGTGGAGCGAAGACGGGCAGGCCGGCCGCGCGAATGCGCCCGGACGGCAGGCGCGCACGCATTGGATCGCCGATGCTCTCGAAGCGGAAGAGGGCAGGCTGCTCTTGAGCGCGACCGGCCTCGCTGGCTGCGGTGTCGCGATGAGCGAGGGCAATCCCGCCACGGTCCTCGCCTACTGGATCGAGTCGCGCGAGCAAGGGCCGGCGCTCGTGGCTCGGACCGGCACGCTCCCCGGCTGCTTCTCGGAGCAGATCGAGGCGCCCGCCGCCCTGCTGATCGGACCCGCAGGCGCGCCCGCGAACGTCATGCGGGCGTTCGATGGGTGCAGCGGCGCTGCGCTCGCCGAGTTCGACACCTACCTCGACTTCGATGCGGACCTGGACGCCCAGATCACCTGGGACGATCTACAGGCCCATCCGCTGCTCCATGAAACCACCGACGAGGAAGGCATCGCCGTCTTCTCGATTCGAGGCGGCGGCTGCTCGCAGGCGGGCGAGGCCTACGCCTGTTATCCGGCCTGGTGGCCTGGCGTGAAGTCGCCCGACGTCGACGGAGATTGCGTCGTCGGCTGGAACGACGTGCAGTACGTCGCGGAGCGACTGGGAAGCGACGACTTCTGCGCCGACCTCGATGGATCGGGCCTCGTCGATGGAACCGACGCGGCGATCGTGCAGGCGACGCTCGGCGATCATTGCTCCCAGGTGATGGATGCCGGGGGGCAGCTCGACGCGAGCGTTCTCTCTCTCAGTCCGCTCCCGACTCCCGCCTCGCAATCCCTCGTGCTCCGCCTCTCCTCCCCGGAAGAAACGGCCGTCGACCTGCGCATCCTCGACGCGGGCGGGCGCCTCGTGCGCACCCTGCCGGTCGAGCGGATTCCGGCGGGAACGAGCGCGGTCGCTTGGAACCTGCGCGATTCGGCGGGAAGGGCGGTCGCTTCGGGAGTCTACTTCGCGGTCCTGCGTGCAGGGCAAGCGACGCTCGAGCGGCCGGTCATCGTCACGCGCTAGCGCCGGCTGGATTCAGGGAGGAATCACGCCTCGACGCGGACGACCGCCCTCGAGGCTTGCAGCGGGAGATCCGCGACCCGGCGGGCCGCCTCGTGCGAAGCCGGGGGGCGACGCGCCGAAGTCAAGCCGGAGCGAAACCGTGTGGGATGGTGCCGGCGACCGCGGCGTCCCCCTCCCGGCGGGCATCTGCTTCTGCCGTGTCCGCACGCGCGGCGGCCCGCGCGCCTCGCTGCCGATCAAGCTCCGTCAGGCGCAGCCGGACCGCGCCGGAGGGATCACGATTCCTTCGTCTGACGCTTGGATTTCTTCTCGGCCCTCTTCTCCTTGATGGTTTTCGCCGCCTTCTTCTTCACTTCCTTTTTCGCCCCATCACCCTTTGCCATGGCTTCCTCCTCGTTTCCTGCATGCACCGCACGGCCGAGCGCTCCAACCCTCGGAAGCCGGCGGGCAGTCTCGAGTGGTCCTGCGCCGGCGGGCCGTCCGCCCCGCTCGCAGCCGCGCCGATCCATGCCGATCAACACCGAAAGGCCTTCGATTCTTCATCGGCGCTTTCGCTCGCCACCATGATAGGACCGGATTCTGGGCGGGGGAAGATGGCAGTTGGGTCCCCGTACCGTGGGCCCCCGTCACGCAAACAGGGGGCGGGGCACGACAGGAGTGCGGCCTTCGCAGACTGCGGCGGGGGGCCGTCGGGCGAGTCAGTCCAGCAGAGTCAGTTTCCGGTGCGTCCCGGCGCCCCCCTTCCAGCGGACGGCGACGACATAGACGCCTCTGGCGGCCGGGTCCCCGGTGGACGTCCGCCCGTCCCAGACGACCGCATACCGCCCGCCACGCAAGCAACCGAGCGGACGCACGTAGACGAGGCGTCCCTGGCAGTCGTGGATCCGCAGGTGCGCGCCGGGAAGCGTGGCCTGGGCGGTGAAGGCGATTCGCACCGGTCCCCGCGCGGGATTCGGGGTGAGAGAGAGGCCACAGATCGTGGGGGGACCATCCACCTCGTCGATTCCCGCCTCGGACTGCTCCCAGACACGCGTGTACAGCGTTTCCGGCACGCAGTCGACGACCGCGACCGGGTGCTCGGCGGCCGGGTAGTCCTCGAGGGGAATGGCCGGCTGGTCGTACGACTCCGGCCGCGTGGGAATGGGCTGGATGTAGAAGTCCTCGCCCGTGGGAGGCGTGTGGAGCTCCGGGATCTGCGCGCCCTCGGCCGTCCGCACGCCATCGACGTCCACTGGCACGTGCGTCACCTCGACCCGGTCGGGAGAGGAGACCGCGTAGGCGCGTCCCGGCCAGGATTCGATCCAGTCGCGGCCGGGGAGGTCCATCTCGAAGCAGGGAATCACGTTCGGCTGGAAGGAATATCCAGTGCGAATCCACTCCACGGTCACCGCGCCGGGGTTCACACGGAAGCGCGTGTATCCGAGAGTGGTGAACAACCGCTTGATCCACGGCAGATCGGCTCCCTGGGTGAGCACGTCGCCATAGCTTGCACGCATGCCCGGCCGGCCGAACCAGGGGTTGAGGAACGAGGGTCTGGCGCACGCAAGGTAGTGGATCCCGTCGAGAACGCTGTGGCAGAAACAATGATCGTGTCCGTAGACGAAGAACTGCGCTCCCCGGCTTCGCATCAACGCGTGGATGGCCGCCTGCTCGGTGTCCGGCCGTGCGGCCTCGATGGCGCTGCCGCGGCCGTAGGCGAGCCCGTTCCACTCCTCGATCGTGTTCCCGTGCGCGTTGATCAACCCGCCCCCGACCTGATGGTGAGCGAACAGGAACTTCCACCGGGCATCCGAGCTCGCGAGCGTATCCTCCAACCAGCGCATCTGAGTGGGACCGAGTGTCCACTGCACGGGTGAGGTGGGGCGCCGGAAACCGCCGACGAGCGTGTAACGATAGGGATCCAACGCGACAAAGAGCGCATCGCCCCAGGTCCAGGCGTAGAAGTTCTGGATGTGGGAACGTTCCCCGTCGTTCCAGGGATCGGTGCCGGCCCCCCAGTCGGCCGAGGAATCGTATCCGGGAGCACCCTCGCCTCCCTCCGGATAGGTGTCGCCCCGCGGATTGGGCACGAAGGTGAGGCGTGCGCGCGTGGCCCATTTCTGCTGGTATTGGGTCTGGCTCAGGTTGTTGCCGAACTCGCTGTGCGAAATCGTTCCGTCGTCCCCGTGCTGGTAGAAACCCGCTTCCTGCTCGTGATTGCCGAGGACGTAGTAGAGCGCCATGCGCTCGAGGACCGTGGCCATCACCCGGCGGTACTCGCGGTAGTGCCAGTGGGCCTGGCTCTCGGCCGTCACGTCGATGAGATACGCAGAATCCCCGAGATCGACGCAGAAGTCCGCGTCGGCGCAAGCAGCGAGATGGGAGAGACAGGCGCGCGCGGAGTACCCCCAGACGGTGGCGAGATCGAAGTCGAACTCCCAGTGGCCCCAGTGCGGATCGGCCACCAGGGCAAAGGCGAACCCCTCCCCCGGCGGCTTCTGCGTGCGGAACCTCCCGCTCGGGAGGACATGCCACTCGCCTGGAGCGTCCTCGCTCTCGACCTCGACTCGGTAGAAATACTCGCGCGCGGGAGAGAGGCCGGCCAGAGTCAATTCGAGGCGCTCGCCCGGCCCTTCCGCAGCGACGGGAGCGGAAACATCCACGGATGAATCCAGCTGCGCTTCGTCTTCGGCCCAGCGGACCCGCGCGTGCAGCGGGGCTGCCAACGCGTCCGAGGTGACGAGGTTGACGACCGCGGATTCGAACGTGACGCGCCCGACCGCGTTGACCGCCTGGAAGAAGTCCTCCTGAAGCCGCCCCGGCCGGCGGAAGGCGGCGCGCGCGCGACGCGACGCTTTGCCGCCCGGCAGAGAGGCGGAGGCAGCCAGCGCGAGGCCGCGCAGGAAATCGCGACGACGAATCTCTCCCACGATCGCGGGATCCCCGTCTCGAGCACCAGCGCTCTTCGTTCACGGTCGCGGCGATTCGCGTCGAGCGCGGCGGTGACGCGTCAGTGCGTCCCGGGCAAGCACGCGATCGCATGGAATGCGGTCAGTGTACTCCACGACGATGGTCGACGGGAATCACGGTCTCCGCCCGGCGTCACGGCGATCGTCCTCATCCTCACGGTCGCCCATTCCCGCTCGTCGCCCCTCGATGTCTGCAAGAAGCGGGCCGCGTCGCGCCCGCGTCCCGGTCCGCGCGGCGAGCCGGTTCTAACCGCTTGCAGCGACGAATGAATGTCTCGTTTTACGACCCCTTCCCCCCGCACCCGGCCCGCCTCCGGGATGCACGCGAACAGACACCGTCGTGTCACCGCGAAGAACGTAGTACCCAGCCGCTGAAGCTGCCTGCGTGCAAATGGGTCTCCACCGCAGCCGGTCGTCCCGCAGTCTATCCTTCCGCAGGCCGCCTCCCCGCTTGACATGCCGCCGCCTTCCGCGCAGCATGGCGATGGTTCCTCACGGGCGGGGAGGTGTGGCGGTTCTCGCGCCGCAGTGTGTGTTCTCTCCGCTTCGCGGGGCGCCTTGGTCCTTCCGGTCCGGCGCATGCCGGCGCAAAAGGGAAAACGGTCGAACGCCGTTGCGGGCCCGCCGCTGTAGTCGGGGACGGCCCTCGCTCGAAGCCACTGCCTGAATGGTGGGAAGGCGCGGGGGACCGGTCGATCCGAGAGCCAGAAGACCTGCCGGAAGGAAGATCAGGCGATCCGAAGGCCCGTGGCCGGCCGGCGGCATTGCGCCTCCGTCCCCTCGTCGCTCGGATCCCCGGACGCGGCACATCAGGGCAGGTGTCCGGCGTCTTGTCTCCTCGAGGCGGGGAGATGAGCGCTCCGTTCCCATTTCCGCGCGCGATCTGCGCTCTGCTCGCCTTCGGGCTCATCGGCATCGCCGCATCCGCGAACGAGGCGGCCGCGCGCAAGGCCCCCCCCCCTCGCGCCGCCCACGCCGCGGCCGCCCGGGCCGCTTCCGCACGCGCGCGCGCCGATTCCGCGCGCCTCGCGCGACCG